>Ga0153915_10004832_pt1 | contig 12474 bp, 16 predicted proteins | sample Opewatmetagenome_2_FD_107003 | JGI IMG/M metagenome (GOLD analysis project Ga0153915, IMG submission 107003) | Freshwater wetland microbial communities from Ohio, USA - Open water 3 Core 3 Depth 3 metaG | ecosystem: Environmental > Aquatic > Freshwater > Wetlands | place: USA: Ohio, Lake Erie... | reverse complement strand
TGGATTGCTGGCTTTACGAGGGCAAGTAGCATGATGATCGCGGCCTACGGACTGAGCAAGTACTTCCCCGTGCGGGGCGCGTTCCGGGCGCGCACCACGCTCAAGGCGGTGGACGACGCCCAGCTCCGGATCGGAAAGGAGCAGATCGTGGGCCTCGTGGGGGAGAGCGGCTCCGGGAAGAGCACCCTGGGCCGCTGCCTGATCCGGCTCCTCGAGCCCACGAAGGGCGACGTCCTCTTCGACATCCCGGACGACAAGCTCGCGGAGTACGAGCGAGTCCGCTCCGCGCTCGTGGACCTGGAGACGCAGGGTGACGAGGAGGCGCAGAAGGCCGCGGACGGAGCGCCCTCCGCCGACGTGAGCGCGGAGATCGGGGCCACGCAGGCCAAACTGGACGGGATGGCGGAACCGTATTCCCTCCTCTCGAAGTCCCACGCGCAGATGCGGGAACTCCGGAGGAACATGAACATCGTGTTCCAGGACCCGTACTCCTCCCTGAATCCGCGCCTCAAGCTCGTGGACATCATCTCGGAGCCCATGCTGTCGACCCACTTCTGCTCCCGGGACGAGGCGGAGCAGCGGTCCCGCGAGCTCCTGCGCGAGGTGGGCCTCCCCGAGTTCTTCGAGGATCGATACCCCCACGAGCTCTCGGGCGGTCAGCGGCAGCGGGTCGCGATCGCGCGGGCCATCTCCACGAACCCCAAGCTCCTGATCCTGGACGAGCCCACGAGCGCCCTAGACGTCTCCGTGCAGGCCCAGATCCTGAACATGCTCCGCGAGCTCCGGAACAAGTACAGCATCAGCATGCTCCTGATCACCCACAACATCGCGGTCGTCGCGTACCTCGCGGAGAAGGTCTACGTGATGTACGCGGGCAAGGTCATGGAATGGGGGGACAAGGCGAAGGTCCTCCGGGAGCCGGAGCATCCCTACACGAAGGCGCTCATGTCCGCGGTGCCCATCGCGGGCGAGAAGCGCACGCGGGTCATCCTCCGCGGCGACCCGCCCAATCTGGTTGAACCGCCGCTCGCGTGCCGCTTCCATCCACGGTGCCCCGTCGCGTTCGACATCTGCGGTTGGACGGCGGACGAGGTGGCCGAGGACCTCGCGTACCTCCTCATGGGGAAGCACTTCACCACGTTCGGCGACGCCCTCCAGTTCGAGGCGGAGGGCGACCGCGGCCTCGTCATCCTGGGGACCTCGGACGCGGCCAAGGTCCAGGAGGTCGTGGACCGGGAGAAGGAGGACACGAGGAGCCTCACGGGCATCGCCTCCATCGCCTCCTCGGAGGGGAAGGTCGTCCTCACCCTGCACGCACCGACGGAGCCCCGGATGTACCCGATCCCGGACGGGCGGGAAATCAACTGCCTCCTGTTCCGACCCGGGGCGCGGTCCGTGGCCCCCGAAGCCCCCTCGATGTGAATCGCCGTGCCGCCGTTACCGCAGGCGGAACTCGCCCCACACGCGGATCCAGGTGTCAATCTGGTCCGGCGTGGCGAGGTCGTAGCTCGTCATGAGGCGCGCCACCAAGGTCGGGTTCGCCACGCGGTACCCGGTCCGGTCCCCCGCCCGTCCGAGGATCCCCGCGTACTGCATCTTCTTGAGGTGATGGGACAGAGTGGAGGGGGACACGGGGACGTGGCCCAGGATGTCCTTGTGGGACGCGTCCTCCCGCTCCATGAGGAAGTTAAGGACCCGGAACGGCACGGGCTGCCGCAGGTACGCGAGCACGCGCTTCTCGTCCTCCGTGAGCGCAGCGCGTCCCTCCATGTCTCCCGGGACAGAGCGCGGATAGTACCGCTTGTACTCCCCGTCCATGGACCATGAAACGAGCTCGTTCTTCTCGAGGAACCGGAGGTGATAGTCCGCGAGGGTGATGGACAGGTTCAGGGCGCGGGCGATCTCCCGCAGGTGGAATCCCGGGTTCGAGCGGACGTATTGGTAAAGGTCGCGTCTCGTCTTGACCGCCAGTACGTCCTCGTCCATCGGAACTCCAAGAAAGGTTCAATGCCTCAGCGTGAACCCGTAGAACAGGCCGAGGATGACGAGGTCGAAGCTGGCGGAGATGATGAGGAGCTGGACGAGGTCCTGCCAGCCGGCGAACAGGGCGACGGTGAGGAACAATCCCTTTACGAAGAAGACGACGAACGCGGCGCTCAGGAGCATCAGGTGTCCGTCGCGCGCGCGACGCCACGCGAGGATCGCGATCGCCGCCAGGGCGAGCGCGAACACGGTGACGGCGGCGAGAAGGACGTTCTCGACGGCGACCATGCCGCCGGATACCCAGGCCTGCAGGTTAAGGATTGCCTACTGACGCCCGCGCCGCTGCCGGCGTGCGAGGAGTACGGTCCCCGCGACCAAGGCCGTCATCGCCGCGACCGTGCCCGCGTAGAGGGGGATGTCCGGCTGGATGCCCGTGGGCGTCGCGGGGTGCTCCAGGATGCTCTGGTACGCCGCGGACACCACGCCGAGGCTGGGGTCGTGCACGATGTCGAGTTGATCGGGGTTCGTCACGCCGAGCACGCGCGGATAGGACAGGTAGAGGTCGTAGCCGCCCGAGGTCTCGTTCCGCTCGGGCCCCGTCACGTCCACCTGCCCGGGCTGTCCATTGACCTCCGCGTGGTTCGACCACGCGAACCAGGCGGCGGAGGGGGTCGGGCCCGAGTCGTTCGTCACGTTCACGGAGCGCTCATCCTGGCTGAACTGGTGCTCGTCGTCCCAGCTCTGGTTCTCCAGGTTGAAGTTCTGGCCCGGCGTGGTCGTGGTCAGGCTCAGATGGAGGGAGAGACGGGTGTCCGTGCGGTTCATCAGGTGGTTCAGCTCAAAGGTCAGTTCGGCCTCCATGGGCGTGAGGGTGGAGCCCGAGGGCAGGGTCACGAACCCTTCTGAGATGGTCAGGTTCATCGTGAGCTCCTGGGAGTTGCTCTGGATCAGGAAGGAGTGGACCACGATGCCGTCCGTCGTGGTCATTTGGCTGTGGACGATGGGGAGCTTGCCGAACGCGGGGGCGCCCATGGGCGTGTAGGCGATGAGCGACCCATCGGGGAATTGCCCGTCGCCCGTGGGCGCCCACTCGACGAGCCCGGCAACGCTGACCGTGAACTGGCTCGTGACCGGGCCTCCCGCCTTCTGTTCGTAGTCCAGGGAGAACGACCCGTGGCTGTAGGTGATCTGGAAGTCGTCCTGCACGGGGGCGTTGTTGGACGCGCTGTCGATCCGGAACGCCGCGGGGGAGTTGGCGGGGTAGTCGATCCACACAACGGACCGACGCGCCTGGTCGGCGATGCCCTGGGCCACGTCCGCGCGGCCCGAGGCGGTCACGGCCTGGACGCCAACCGCCGCGGCCGAGAGCAGGAGCAACGTGGCGAGGCTAGCGGACAGGACCGCGGGAGTGAAGGACGCGCGGAGCAGCGTATCGACCTCGGGCAATCGATTGGGCCGACTATATAAAGAGGTTATGGGACACTTTGCGAAGGGGATGGCCGGCCGGAGCCCGCCCCGCCGTGTCGACCGGAATGGCGGTTCCGGACGTCCCGGCGGGTCTATTCCTTCACGACCTCTCCGAAGGCCATGCGCCGATGCACCTTCGTGATCTTCACCTTCACCTGGTCGCCAATCTTGGTGCCCGGAACGAAGACCACGAAGTTCTGGATTCGCGCGAGACCGTCGCCCTCTCGGCCGATGTCCTCAATCTTGGCCTCGTAGACTTTCCCCTCCTCGACCGGGAGGGAAGGGGGCTTGAAACCCGAACCGGCAAACGACATGAACCCTCCTCTCGACGACCCGTCTGGGTCGCGGCGTTCCCATGGGCGTGTACGGTATTTAAGAATGAGGTTTTCCGAAAGTCCGGCGGTCCGCCGTCTACGCAGACTCCTCCGTATCCGGGGGTCGGGTCAGGCGCAGGGAGAGGATTAGGAACACGACGCCGACGATCATGACAATCAGCCCGAGCGCCAGCACGAGGCGATTCACGGGGCCGAAGACATCGAACGAGTTGTAGTTCAGGTAGGAGATGCGCAGGAGGTCGTGCAGCCACGACCCGAGCGCGATCCCGGGACCGCCGAGGAGGATCAGGGCGATCCCCGCGTAGTAGAGGAACTTCTCACGGAACCCCGGGACCCGTTCCGCCGAGGCCGGGACCGCCACGCTCTCCGGGACGAGCGGCTCGAACGTCTCCCCGCACGTGGGGCACTCCACCGCCTCGCGAGGGACCTCGGCACGGCAGATGGGACATTGGGTCACGGAGACCGGGGGTGCGGACATAAGGGGTGGGACCCGAGTCCGCCTTGGGCCGGTATATGCGTTTCCTCGTCCCTATCCGGTTTGAGAAAGGGCCTCGGCCTGGGGGGCGGTCAGCCGGGACGGTTGCCGTCGCGCTCCCCGGACACATGGATCTGCCCGACCAGGTCGCGCCACTCGGCAGGCATGGGTTCTCCCTTGTCGTCCCGCCGGTACCAGTCCAGCACGCTCTCGATCCGGAGGTCCCGACCTGAGACGGCGACCACCAGGGCGTTCCGGACGCTGGCGGCGGTCTCCGCCGCCATCCGATGGTCGAAGACGGCCGCGTAGGGGGTCTGCGCCATCCACCAGACGACGAGGTACTGGGTCGTTCGGGTCGAGCGCCGGGACTTGGACGGCTTCATGGGATCGGCGAGCCTCCTCCTGCGCAGGGTCAGGGCAGAGAGGGTTGGCGACCGGGGGATAAAGTCCTTCGGGATTTGCCCTACCGTGGGGAAATGTCCCGCCTAGCCCTCGAAGCGCGCGCCGCAGGAGCACCGGACCGCGTCCGCGGAGACCTCGGTGCCGCAGAGGGGGCACGCGTAGGCCACCTCGGATGGGACGGATTCGGGGCGGCCGCGACAGACGGGGCACAGAGCCGCACCGTCCGGCACCTGGGCGCCGCACTCGGGACAGACGGAGACGCCGGCGGCCGGGGCGAACCGGACCCCGCAGACGCAGTCGTCCGCGTCCTCCGCGACGAAGCGACCGCACGACGGGCACTGGAACAGGGTGATTGTCTCCTCCTCGCGGACCGGGTCGTAGTGGTGGGCCGACGAGACGTCGTGCACACGTTGGAGATCTTCGAAGAGCTGAAGCAAGCTGCGCCGGGCCTCCGCGAGCTCCTCGTCGTCCGAGGGCACCGCGGGCACCGCCGGCCTCACGGTCCTGTACACGCCGCCGGTCGCACCGGCGAAGCGCGCGCCGCAGAACTCGCAACGCTCCTGGTGGAACGGGGTGAGCTTCTTGCAGTTCCAACACAAGATCCGGGGCGTGCGCGCGTCCTCCCGCACGGCCTCGCGGACCCCGCGCACATCCTCACGGCTCAGTCGGTGGACTTCCATGGGCTCGACCCCTGGCGGAAGCGGCCGCGAATCGTGGTTCATGATGATAATGAGGTCGACCCGGGTGACGCGGTGTGATAATCGGTAATGATTACGTCATGAGCTGGCGGAGGGGAGCGGGACCCCGCGAATCCTTTAAATGACTTGCCCGCAGTGGGCCGAGGCACCATGGCGAAGATCCTCGTCTGCGTCGCGTGGCCGTACGCCTCCGCCCCGAGGCACCTGGGCCATGCCATCTCCACGTTCATCCCGGCGGACGTGTTCGCCCGCTACCACCGGATGAAGGGGGACGAGGTCCTCATGGTGGGCGGCAGCGACATGCACGGGACCCCGACCATGGTCCGTGCGGACGAGGAGGGGGTCCCGGCCAAGGAGGTCGCGGAGCGGTTCCACGCCCTCCACACGAAGAACATCGAGCAGCTCGGGGTGAAGTACGACCTCTACTGGAACACCGCGGCGGAGGACCACAAAAAGTGGGTCCAGGAGCTCTTCCTGAGCCTGCGGGACAAGGGAAGCGTCTACGAGGCCACCATGGTCTCCCCCTTCTGCACGACCGGGAACCACTTCCTCCCGGACCGGTACGTGGAGGGTACGTGCCCGAACTGCGGGTTCGAACGGGCCCGCGGGGACCAGTGCGACAACTGCGGGCACCTCTGGGACCCCTTCGAACTCAAGGACCCCAAGTGCCGGATCCACGGCACGACGCCGGTCCCGCGGGAGACGAAGCATTTCTTCTTCCGGCTCAGCGCCTTCCAGGAACCCCTGAAGGCCTGGATCGCCTCCGGGAAGGACCACTGGCGCCACCACGTCCTCACGTTCACCCGGAGCTGGCTTCAGGAAGGCCTGAAGGACCGGTCCATCACGCGGGACCTGGACTGGGGGATCGAGGTCCCCGTGCCGGGGTACGAGGCGAAGCGGATCTACGTGTGGTTCGAGGCGTTCACGGGATACCTCACCGCGACCAAAGAGTGGTTCAAGCTCCAGGGGAAGCCGGACGGCTGGAAGGACTTCTGGTTCGACCCCGCGGCCAGGCACTACTACTTCATCGGCAAGGACAACATCGTCTTTCACGCAATCTTCTGGCCCGCGATCCTCATGGCCGCGGACCCCAAGCTCGTCCTCCCATACGACATCCCCGCGACCCAGTTCCTGAACATCTCGGGGGAGAAGATGAGCGCCGGCCGCCGGAAGGGCGTCTGGCTGCCGGACCTCCTGGAGCACTACGATCCGGACCAGATCCGGTACTACGCTGTCGCCACGATGCCCGAGACCAAGGACACGGACTTCGAGTGGGAGGACTTCGCCCAGCGCAACAACAGCGAGCTCCTCGCCGTGTACGGCAACTTCGTGCACCGCGCGCTGACCTTCGCCGACAAGAACTTCAACCACGAGGTCCCCGAGGCGGGATTCCTCGACGCGACGGACAAGGCGCTGATCCGCGCGATCGAGGAGCAGTGGAAGAAGGTGGGCCAGAACCTGGAGTACGTGCACCTCAAGGACGGGCTGCGGGAGGCCATCCAGCTCGCGCGGCTCGGCAACCAGTACTTCGACCAGAAGGCTCCGTGGGAGCTCGTGAAGAAGGACCGCGCCGCCTGCGGCACCGCCCTCCACGTGGCGCTGCGCGCCGCGCGCTCCCTCGCCCTCATGCTCGCCCCCTTCCTACCATTCAGCTCCCAGCGCCTGTGGAACGCCCTGGGCTACGACTCCGATGTCCATGCGCAGACGTGGGACGAGGCCGTCGAGGACGTGCCCACGGGACAGAGGCTCCGGGTTGGCCGGCCCCTCTTCGCCAAGATCGAGCTCGAGTCGCCCGACGCGGAGGCCCCGGACGCCCGCTTCGACGTGCGGGTCGCGAAGATCCTCGAAGTGAAGGATCACCCCAACGCGGACAAGCTGTACATCCTCACCGTGGACTACGGCGCGGGCACGCGGGACATCGTCTCGGGCATCAAGAACGACTACGGACCGGACCAGTTGCGGGGGAAGAAGATCGCGTACCTGCTGAACCTGCAACCCGCAACGCTCCGCGGCGTAGAGAGCCGGGGCATGCTCCTGGCCGGCGAGGACGAGCACGTGGTCGGCCTCGTGCTCCCGCCCGACGACGCGCCGATCGGCACGCAGGTCCTCGGCGTGGCGGGTGCCCCCGAGCTGCCTTTCGCGGAGTTCCAGAAGTACAAGCTCCGCGTCGGGGAAGCGGGTCGCGTCTACTTCCTCGGCCTCAACGAGGAGGTACGACTCCCGCTCAAGGCGGGGGATGCGTTCCTCAGGGTCGACAAGGGACTGAAAGAGGGCACCTGGGTGCATTGACCCCGCTGCCAAGTCCGAATTCTCAATGCGAGGCCCGCCCCGCGCTCGAAGCGAGCCACAGAGCGATCGCGCGATACGCCAGCCCCACGGCGAGCTCGTGGGAAATCGGCTGCAATTCGGGTGCGACGTATCCGATGCGCACCCCGTGCATGGTGATCCGGCCCGTAACCACGGGCCGGTCGGCGCGGGAGACCATGACGTGACCCCAGGCCATGGGTCCCACGTGGTACTCCTTGCCGCCGAACGTGAAGACCGTCCGCCTCCAACCGAAGGGGATCTGCGTCGAGACGCCCGCACCCTCGATGCGGACGCGGTCATGGAGCGCGTCGTAGCGCACGCGGCCCCCGGGACACCCTCCGATGGCCGGGACGGAAACCCACCCTCGTCCCTCCCGGCGCAGGGGATACTCCGCTCCCTCCACGACGAGCCGGTCCCGCAGGATGCCGACATGAGCCTCGAGGACCACGGGTGTCGCACGGGCCCGCGGTGGCATAAAGCCGGGTTGGGAATGCCCATCTCGGTAAGGTTTTAGAACCGCGGCCCTTTGTGCGACCGCCCATGCTCCTGGACCTCCACAATCACACGCGGTATTCCCCCGACTCCCGCGTGTCGCCCGCGGATCTCGTGGCCGCGGCGAAACGGATCGGCCTAGGCGGTCTCGCAATCACGGACCACAACGCCGTCGGCGGCGTGAAGGAGGCGCAGGAAGCTGCGGGGGAGGCGTTCCTCGTCATCCCCGGGATCGAGGTGTCCACGGCCTCGGGCCATGTCCTCGGGTACGGCGTCCGCGAGGTCGTCCCGCGCGACCTCTCCGTGGCGGAGAGCGTGGAGCGCATCGTAGCCCTCGGCGGCGTGGCGGTCGCCGCGCACCCCTTCCGCTTCTGGTCGGGTCTGGGGGGCGATGCCCTCGGCGAGGCCGCCTTCCCCGCGTACGAGACGCACAACGCTCGCACCTTGCGGCGCGGGAACGTCCGCGCCCGGGAGCGGGCGGAGGGGGCCCACGTGGGCGAAACGGGAGGGAGCGACAGCCACTTCCTCGACGAGATTTCGCGGGCGGTGACCGCGGTGGACTCCGGCGTGAGCAGCGCGGACGACGTGGTCCAGCTCCTGGGCCAGGGAAAGACGCGCGCCCAAGGCTTTGACCGGGGCGTCGCGGGGACGCTCCGGTATGTGCCTAAGGCCGTGGGAGAATGGCTCACGCGCGGGATGAAGCGGATCTGAGAATCAGAGGTTCTCCTCGATCCGGCCCAGGTACTTCTCCATCGTGTGCTTGGTGCCCGCGGAATCGGCGGACTTCGGCATCCGCAGGACCAGGAGCGCCTTGGGCCCGCCGTGGACGATGACGATCTTGCTCGTCTCCAGGTTGATCACGACGTTGTCGAGGACCTCCTTGAGCTCGGAGGTCGAGTTCTCCGCCGCTCCCAGGAGGATAGCGAACATCGCGGCGAACGTCTCCACGTGGACGCCGCCCGGCACGGTCCCCGCGATGTACGTGCCGTTGCGGGAGACGAGGATGGCCTCCTCGATGCCCTCGGACTTCTCGATCTCACGGAGTATGGATTCGATCGCGGCGGTGTCGGCCATGGTCCCGCTCCCGTCCTGCTGGCGTCAGAAGCGACGGTGATTGAGGGCAGGGTCAATAAAACCTTTGTGCCCCGAGATTCGGGGAAGGAAATGTCTAGAGGGCATGGAGCAGGTCGTACATCGCCTTGGCCGCGTCCACCGCGCGGGACGCCGCGTCGAGCCGCGCCTTCGCCTGCTTGTACGTCATTCCGGGCCCCGTGATGCCCAGGCCGACGGGCTTGCCCGTCCGCAGGCCGATGTCCATGAGGGCGTTCGCGGCCGCCTGCATGATGACCTCGTCGTGCTTCGTCTCGCCCGTGATGACCGCCCCGAGGGCCACGGCCCCGTCCACGTCGCTGCGCTCGAGGAGCCGCTGCACCGCGGGCGGGACCTCAAACGTCCCAGGGACCCGGACCACCGTGGTGACCCGCACGTCCAGCTCCTTGGCGCGCGCGAGGGCGCGCTCCACCATGGCGTCGACGACCTCGCGGTTGAACTGGGAGGCCACGATGGCCAGCCTCATGGGAAGTCCATCCGGATGGGACCCGCGTCCGGGTACCCCTCGCGCTGCCCCGTCCCCGCGCGGGCCCGGATGGACGCTGGGCGGAGAAGGAGATCGTATGCGTTGACCGCATGCTCCCGCGTGCGGCGGTCGAACAGCCACGCGAGCTTGGCCTCGTCCGCGGCCTCCTCCTCATGGACCATGACGCCGATGATGTGCTTGCCCGTCGTGGCCTGGACCATCTGGAGCCCGAAGTCCGCGGCGAGCGCGCAGTCCTTGTCGACCGTCTGGCGGCCCACCATGCCCAGGGTCATCACCAGGTCCGCGCCGCGGTCGAAGAGGATCTTCGCGCCGGCGGCGAGGTCCTTGATCCCCGGCACCGTGTACCGGAGGACCTCGTACCCGCCGCCGCACTTCCGCAGTTCGTCCACGGCCGCGGAGGCCATGTCGAAGCGGCTGAACGACGTATCCACGATGCCGATCTTCTTCAGACGGGCGGGCGCCGCCCGCCTTCGACCGCCTGCAGCTTTTCTTGGAGCGCGAGCCACTCGGCCACCTTCCTCACGATCTTCCGCGTGCCGTCGAGGTCCCCCTCGAACTTGGGTAGGCGCACGACTTGGGTCGGCAATCCCCGCTTGCGGCACTCCTCGAGGATCCTGTCCTCGTTGTGGATCTGGTCGAACCCGAGGGCGATGATGTCCGGGCGGATCTCCTCCAGGATGTCGTAGATGCTCCCGCCCTCGTGGCCCAAGATGGCGCGGTCCACGGGTTTGAGCGCCGCGACGAGCTGGACGCGGGACGACTCCGTCGTGATGGGCTCGTGTTTGAACTTCCGCGCCGTGCTGTCCCGCGCGACGACCACGACGAGCTCGTCCCCGAGGCGCTTGGCCTCCGTGAGGAAGTAGATGTGACCCGGATGGAGGAGATCGAAGACCCCCGTTGCCATTACACGGACCATGTCGCCCACGCCCGGAGGATGTCCTGCCCTTCCAGGAACACGAGATTGTGGTCCCGTGCATATGCCTTTGCATCATTCCTGGAGCGGGCGCGGTCATCGTCCCCCATCATCTCGCAGATGGTGGCGCTGGGCGTGAGGCCGGCCATGATCATGAGGGCCGTCGTGAGCTCCGTGTGGCCCCGGCGGTCCTTGAGGAGTGGCTCCGCGGCGTTGAGGACGGGTACGTGTCCCGGAGAGCGGAACTCCTCGGCGAACGCGTGCGCGGCCCATCCGTTCTCGCGCTTGACCGCCTCCCCGGCGATCGTCGCGAGGCGGGAGACGGTCAGGGCGCGGTCCTTGTCCGTGATGCCCGTGAACGTGTCCTTGTGGTTGACCGTGAGGGAGAACGTGCTGTGGCGGTCGTACTTCAGGTTCTCCGCGGAGACCGCCTCGAGGATCGGATACGTCCGACCGGCGTCCCGGAGGACGTCCGCCATGAGCGGCAGCCCAATCTTCCGGTGGACGTCCCCGACGAGGGTGACGCAGATGAGCCCGCCCGCTTCCTTGCGGAGCATGCGGATCGCGGCAGGCGTGACATGCTGGCTCGCGATGGTGAGGTCCGTCTCCTCCTCACGGCCGTCCCCATCGTAGACGAGGATGAACTGCCCCTTGCGCAACGCCTCCAGGGCACGGGTCACGTCGTCCACGAAGGCAACCACGATTACGGCGTATATCAATCTTTACGTAAGAACCCGTTTTCTGGTGTGCGCTCCCGGTGCACAGGACTTAATGCGCGGCTCGGCATGTTCCCTCTGTGGTCCTCGATCCCGACACAATCTCCCGAGTCGACCCGGGCGGGATGCGGGACATCATCGCGTCGTTCCCGGAGCAGCTCGCGGACGGAATCCGACGCGGCCTCGGGATGCCCGCGGACCTGGCGAACGCGACGCGCGTCTTCATCGTCGGGATGGGCGGGTCGGGCATCGCGGGCGACGTGTTCGCGGCCTGGGTCGCGGACCGCTCCCGCATCCCTATCCACCCCATCCACGCCTACCGCCTCCCTTCCTACGCGAAGCCCGGGGACCTGCTCATCGCCGTCTCCTACTCCGGGGACACGGAGGAGACGCTCGCGGCGACCGCCCAGGGGATCAAGCTCGGGTGCCGCCTCGTCGCCGTGACGTCCGGGGGAGCGCTCGCGAAGCTCGCCCACGACGTGGGCGCGGCGCTGGTCGAGGTTCCTGCGGGCCTGCCTCCGCGCGGCGCCTTCGGGCACCTCTTCGGCATCCTGCCCTCCATCGGGGCGGAGTGGGTCTACGGGGACCTGCGTGGCGAACTCGAGCGGGCCACCGTGCACCTGCGGGACCTCCGCGAGCACCTGCGCCCCCAAAGCCCGTTGAAGCGAAACCGCGCGAAGCTGCTGGCCACGCGGCTCAAGGGGACCACGCCCATCGTCTACGGGGCGCCGCCGTTCGACGCAATCGCGAAACGCTGGCAGACCCAGCTCAACGAGAACGCGAAGATGCTCGCCTTCTCCTCGTCCCTGCCCGAGGCGGACCACAACGAGATCATCGGGTGGGCCTCGGACACGGGCGCCCGTCGCTTCTCGGCCGTCATCTTCCGGGACGCCGACGAAACCCCGGAGATGCACCGCCGCTTGGACGCCACCGCCGCGCTGTTCGGGCGGCATGCGAGGGTCGAACAGGTCCACGACGAAGACGACCAGCTCCTGGGCCGCATGCTCGGCGCCCTGTTCCTGGGCGACTTCGTGAGCCTGTACCTCGCCACCCTGCGGCGCGTGGACCCGCTGCCCGTGGAACCGATCC
>Ga0153915_10004831_pt1 | contig 12477 bp, 15 predicted proteins | sample Opewatmetagenome_2_FD_107003 | JGI IMG/M metagenome (GOLD analysis project Ga0153915, IMG submission 107003) | Freshwater wetland microbial communities from Ohio, USA - Open water 3 Core 3 Depth 3 metaG | ecosystem: Environmental > Aquatic > Freshwater > Wetlands | place: USA: Ohio, Lake Erie... | reverse complement strand
GGAGACCGTTTCTGCACGCGCTGCGGAGCGCGGCTTGCCAGCGGAGGGAAGCGTTGATCCGCCGTCTGGCCGTGCTGGCTGTGGCGCTGGCGGCCGCACTGCTCATTGCGGCGCCGGCCGGCGCGGGCACCAGCGGTGTTATTGAGGGGCAGGTCACCAATGGCACCCAGGATGGGAGCAGCGTGGCCGGCGTGCAGTTGACGCTGCACACGCTCAGCGGTGGCGCTGAGGTAGCGTTGGCGACGGTACAGGCTGAGGACGAGGGCACGTTCCGCTTTGCCGGCGTTACTACCGGCGACTACACTTACCGGATTTCCCTCACCTTCCAGCAGGCGGACTACACGTTCGATATCCCCGCGTTCGGCGACAACGAGACAGCCAAGACCGTGCCGGTGACGGTGTACGACTCGACCGAGAGCGACTCAGCGATCAGCGTAGTGAGCTCGCACACGGTGCTGGTCCCCGGCGCGGGCGCGGTGAGCGTTCAGGAGTACTTCCTGGTGGCCAACATGGCGGACCGGACGTATATCGGTGCGCCGGCCACCGGCGGCCAACGTCAGACGGTGCGGTTTCCCCTTCCGGCGAACGCCACGGGGCTGGACCTGGCCGGGGAGTTGGGCGGTGGATCAGTGGTGAACGTGACCGGCGGCTTTGCCGATACCCGGCCCGTTCCACCGGGCAGCAAGGAGTTCATCTACTCGTACGAAGTCAAGGAGGCACCGGCACGGTTCACGTACAACCGGCCGGTGTACTACCCCACGATACAGTACAATCTGCTGGTGCCCGGGGCGGACGCGTCCGTGACGAGCCCGCAGCTAGCTGACGAGGGCACGCTCGATCTGGGCGGCCAGACTTTCCGGATCCTGACTGGGAGCGACCTTCAGGCAGGGACGGCGGTGACGGCGAAGCTCTCCGGGCCGGCCAGTTCGGGCGGGATTCCGCTGCTGGTCTGGGTGGGGATCGCCGTCGTGGCGGTCCTGCTGGCCGCCGCGGTCGCTTTGCGGGTCATCCGGCGCCGCTCGGCACCGGCGGTCGTGGAGAAAGACACGGCGGCGCAGGAGGACGCGCTGCTCGGCGAGCTGGCCAACCTCGACGACGAGTTCGAAGCCGGGAGGTTGGACCAGGAGACGTACCTCCGGCAGCGCGGCGCCAGAAAGGCCGAGCTGGCCGCACTGCTCAAGAGGGACAAGGAGTGAGGACAGACGCGGGATGGTGAACGCAGCCGCGCCCCGGGCAATCGAGGTGTCCGGGCTGACCAAAGTTTACGGGGACCACCCGGCGCTGCGCGGCATCGACTTGAGAATAGACACCGGTGAATCGGTCGTCATCTTCGGTCCCAACGGCGCCGGCAAGACCACTCTGATCAAAGCGCTGGCGACGATCGCCCGGCCGACTTCCGGTCGCATCCTGATCGACGGCCTGGACCTGAAAGACCGCGCCGAGGATGTGCGGCGGCGGATCGGCGTTGTCAGCCATTTTACCTACCTGTACGGGAACCTGACCGGTTATGAGAACCTGGATTTCTACGCCCGCGTGTACGATATCCCGCGGCGGGGCGAGCGGATCCGTGAAGTGGCCGCGCTCGTCGAGATGACCAGCCGCCTGCACGATCGCGTCGCCAGCCTATCGCGCGGGATGCAGCAGCGGCTCTCGATCGCCCGGGCGGTGCTGCACAGCCCGTCCATCATGCTGCTTGACGAGCCGGAGACCGGGCTTGACCAGCGCGCCATTCAGATCGTCTGGTCGGCTATCCGCGGCGAAGCGAACGGCCGGCGCACGCTGGTGCTGACCACGCATGACCTTGAGCGGGGGTCTGCGCTGTGCGATCGGTTGGTCATCCTCAACCGGGGCCGGATCGCCTACGAAGGGGCGACGTGCGACCTGGATGCGGATCGCCTCCGCCAGGTGTACGAGTCTTCCACGGCGGTGCGGGCATGAGCTTCTGGCGGAAGGCGCTCGCGGTGACCTGGAAGGACGCCCTCACCGAGCTGCGGACGCGCGAGGTGGTCTTTACCGTGCTCGTCTTCGCGCTGCTGGTCATCGTCATCTTCAACTTTGCCTTCGGCACGACGCAGGAGGCGGTGGCGCTCGTTGGTCCGGGCATACTGTGGGTGACATTCGCTTTTTCCGGGGTTCTCAGTCTGAACCGGGCCTTCGTCGCTGAGAAAGATGGCGGCTGTCTCGAGGGGCTGCTGGCGGCGCCTATCAGCCGCGAGGCGATCTACGTGGGCAAGATGCTCGGCAGCCTGCTCTTTCTGGTGGTCATCGAGGCCATCTCGCTGCCCATCTTCGCTTTCTTGCTTAATCTGCCGGTGGCCTCCGGGCCGCTGCTCGTGACAACGCTGCTGGCAACGATCGGCTTTGTGGCCGTGGGCACGCTCTTCTCGGCGCTTTCGGTAAACACGCGGGCGCGGGAGATGGTGCTGCCGATCCTCTTCCTGCCAGTGGTGGCGCCGGTGATCATCTCGGCGGTGAAGGCGTCCGGGCTGGCCCTCTCCGGCGGATCGTGGGGCGATGTCGGGGGCTGGCTTGAGATCATCGGCGCCTTCGACGTCGTCTTCGTCGTCGTGTCCTATCTCATTTTCAACTACGTGGTCGAGGAATAGCATGGAACAAAGAGACAGGTCGCGTTACGCGCTGCTGGGTCTGACCGCGGCGCTGTTCGTGGCGGCGCTCTACATGGTCTTCATGTGGGTGCCGACAGAGCAGCAGATGGGTATCGTTCAGCGCATCTTCTACTTCCACGTGCCGGTCGATTGGGTGGCCTTCCTGGCGTTCTTCATCGTGTTTCTCGGGAGCATCTTCTACCTGTGGCGGCGGGACAGCCGGTGGGACACGCTCGCCCAGGCTTCGGGCGAGATCGGCATCGTCTTCACCACCTTGATGCTGCTGACCGGCTCGATCTGGGCCAAGCCGATATGGGGCGTCTGGTGGACGTGGGACGCCCGGCTGACCACGGCGCTGGTGCTGTGGCTGATCTACGTTGCCTACCTGCTGGTGCGGGCGTATGCCAGCGACAAGCAGCAGGGGGCGCGCTTCGCCGCCGTCGTCGGCATTGTGGGGTTTTTCGACGTGCCCATCGTGGCGCTGGCGATAACACTGTGGCGCACACAGCATCCGGGGCCGGTGATCTTCGAGGGCGGACTGGCGCCGTCCATGCTGGCGACGCTGCTGGTCTCATTGGCGGCGTTCACCTGCCTGTACGTGGTCCTGCTCCGGGAACGCATGGCGCAGCGTGCGACGGAGACCGACCTGGCAAAGTTGAAAGAAAGCATCGACTAAGTATACAATGTGGGATATCGGGGGTCGAAGTACCTAGTATGGAAAACGGGGGATACCTGTTCGCCGCCTTCAGCGTTATCTGGGTTCTGCTGCTGGGGTACGTGTTCGTGCTGATCAACCGGCAGCGGCGGCTCCGGCGGGAGATCGACTCGCTGAAGGAGGCCCTCAAGACCAGGGCCGAGCCGCGCTAGAGCGGCACTGCGCAGGCCGTCGGGACGTCCGTTGGGAGAGTGGCTCGTGTCATTGTGGAACAGGGTCCGGGGCAGTCAGCGGGCGGAGCGATGAGGTTCCTGGCCGGCCTCACCCTGGGCAAGAAGACGGCCATCCTGGCGGGCGCAGGCCTGGCAGCGGCCATCGCGGTGCTCGGTTTCCTCGGCATACGCGCCGTCAGCGAGTCCGTGGACTCCATGCTGCAGGACCGTCTCACTTTAGCCAGGCTCACCGGCGACTACGTTGAAGAGACCCTCGAGCGCGTCACCCGGGAGACCGAGACGGTGGCGGCCGCGATCACCAGCGGTGGATTCTGGCAGGACCCGGCACAGTACGTGGACCGGCTCCAGATGGTGACCGCGCGGCTTTCGATGCATGTTGTCGATACGTACGTCGTAGACAGCCGGGGGCAGGTCACGTGGAGCGAGACGGCGGCCGGCCAAAGCGTTCCGGTGGATCTGTCAGAGTACCAGAGCGTAAGCCAGGCCCTGGCGACGGGCGCGTCGACTGTCTCCGGGCTGCTCGTGGGCCCGGCAAGCGGTATGCCGGTGGTGCTCGTGACGAGTGCGAGCCAGCCGGCGGAGGGGCAGCGCTCGGCGTTGGTGGTCGCCATCGACATCGGGAAGTCGAGCATCGCCGGGCTAGTCCAGCCGGTGCGGCTGGGCCAGACGGGGTACGCTGAGATCGTCGACCAGAACGGGGTCGTTGTTGCCCGTACTGAGCCCGGGCCGACGCTGGCGCCTTTTGAGGTGAGTGACCACAGCGGGCGGTTTGCCGCGCTGATCGCCGCCGGGCAGCCGACGCGCGGGGTCTGCCACTCGTGCCACGAGCCGGTGCAGAAGGTGGAGCGGCGGGACGTGCTCGCCTTTGTGCCGCTGGCTACGGTGCGTTGGGGAGTGGTGGTGAGGCAGTCGGAAGATGAAGCTTTCAAGCCCATCCGAGACTTGCGGCAGAACCTGATCTTTGCCGGTCTGGGGCTAGTCGGCGTCGCCTCGGTGCTGATCACGGTAACGACGCGCCAGGTGATCGGGCGGATCTCCCTGCTGACGGGCGCCTCGAATCGGATCGCGCGCGGGGACCTGGTGACGCCCATACCCAGGATGAGCGGCGACGAGCTGGGGACGCTGGCGCAGACGCTGGACGATATGAGAAGCCGGCTGCACTCGCTGCACGAGGAGGTCCGGCGTAAAGACGAGGCCCGCGGCGAGTTGCTGCGCGGCATCCTGACGATCCAAGAGGAGGAGCGCCGGCGGATCGCCCGCGAGCTGCATGACGAGACGAGCCAGGTGCTCGCCAGCCTGGCGGCGAACCTTCAGGCGCTGTCCAGCGTGATCCCGTCGAGCAATGAAAAGGCGCTGGCCCTGGTGAAGAAGACGCAGGCGCTTTCGGTACGTATCCTTGATGAGATCCACCGGCTGATCTATGAACTGCGCCCGAGTCTTCTCGACGATATGGGCCTGGTGCCGGCGGCGCGCTGGCTCGTGGAGAACACGCTGCAGCCGGCCGGGATCAGGGTCCAGTTCCGCACCGGTGGACAGCCGCGGCGGCTGCCGGCGCATGTCGAGGCCAGCCTGTATCGCATAATGCAGGAGGCGGTCAACAACATTGTTCGGCACGCCCATGCAAAGCACGTTGAGCTCGGCGTCCATTTCCGCGAGGGCGTGGTGGCCGTGCACATCCGGGACGACGGCCGTGGGTTCGACGTCGAGGAAGCGATCAATGCCAAGGACCGCCCGCGCGGGTTGGGCCTGATGGGCATGCAGGAGCGGGCGGCGCAGGTTGGCGGAACCCTTAGTATGCGTTCCCGGCCGGACGGCGGCGGGACCGATATCGATATCACTATTCCATTCAGCGAGGTTAGACCAGATGGACAAGATCAGGGTGCTCGTAGTTGATGACCATGCCATGATGCGGGACGGAATCAGGGCCATGCTCGGTGTGCTGGACGACATCGAGGTGGTCGGCGAGGCCGCCGAGGGCAAGGAGGCGGTCACGCGGGTCCAGGAGCTCGAGCCGGACGTGGTGGTGATGGACATCGCCATGCCGGACATGGACGGGATCGAGGCCACGCGCCGCATCCACAAGAGGGGTACCAAGACGAAGGTGCTCGTCCTCACGCAGCACGACAACAAGGAGTACATCCTGTCGGCGATCAAGGCGGGGGCGGCCGGCTATGTCCCGAAACGGGCGCTCGGCTCCGACCTGGTGTCGGCGATCCGGGCGGTGCACAAGGGCAACTCATTCCTGTACCCATCGGCGGCCCGGGCTCTCGTCGAGGACTACCGCTGGCAGACCGAGGGCAAGGACCCCTACGATACGTTGACGGCGCGGGAGCGGGAGATCCTGAAGCTGATCGCCGACGGATGCACCAGCCGGGAGATCGCCGAGAAGCTGTTCATCAGCCTGAAGACCGTGCTCGGTCACCGGACCAAGATCATGTCCAAGCTGGACCTGCACAACCGCACCGAGCTGATCAAGTACGCGATGCGCAAAGGGCTGACGACGGCCGACGTATAGCGGCGCGCGGGCTAGCCGCCCATGGCGAGGGCGAGCAGGACGATGCGGTCGCCCGTCTTGAGGTGGACTTCCTCATCGCCGGTGTAGAACTGGCCGTTGATGTAGAAGCCGTAGACCTCGTTGAGGCGGTCCTCGCCGGGGGCGATGATCGGGCCCTCGAGAGCGGGGACCTTCTCGCGCAGTGCCGCGACCAGGTCGGTCGGCGTGGCGCCGTCTTTGAGATGGATGTCCGTCGAGCGCATATCGGTGATCTCCGGCGGGACGCCGAAGACCTCAACAGTGCATTTCACCATCGGGTCTATTGTATCATCCAACGTGGGCGTCCCGCCACTACATCCCGTAGCTGAGACGGGTGGGGAGGAGAGGCGGCAGGCCGGCGGCGAGCATCTTGTGCTGGGTCGTGGGGACGTCATAGGAGACGCGCCGGAGGCTGAGTGTGTGGGCTTCACTGTCATAGATGGCGTAGCTGGCACGCGGGTCGCCGTCGCGCGGCTGGCCGACGCCGCCCGGGTTGATGATAAGGCGCGTCTTGCCGAGCTTGAGGGCCTCCTCGGGGAAGGGCCTCACGGCGCCGGCGGCCTCAAAGACCAGCGGCGCGTGCGAGTGGCCGATCAGACAGTACGGCGTGGCAAAGCGGGCGAAGTTCTCCGCGGCGTCGTGAAGGGTGAGGACGTATTCCCAGACGGGGTCGCGCGGGCTGCCGTGCACCAGAGTGAACTCGCCTTCCTCGATGCGCAGCGGCAGGGCGTCCAGGTAGGCGCGGTCGGCGGCGTCCAGTTGGGCCGCGGTCCACTTGGCCGCGGCGGCCGCATCCGGGTTGAACTCCTCGGTGCCCACCTTGCCGGTGGCCGCCCAATCATGGTTACCGGCGACGGCCAGATGGTTGGTCGAGCGCAAGAGGTCGATGCACTCGTGAGGCTCCGGCCCGTAGCCGACGATATCCCCGAGGCACCACACTCTGGTGCCGGCCTCCTGTGACGCGGCGTCAGCCAGCACGGCCTGGAACGCGGCCAGATTGGCGTGGATGTCGGCGACGATGGTGCAGCGCATCTACGGCTGTTTGAGGCGGCCGGCCAAGTCCGCCATCGGTACCTTCTCCTGCTGGCCGGTGACCAGGTTTCGGACGGTCGCTACTCCGGCGGCGGCCTCGTCCGGCCCAATGATGACCGCGAAGGGGATGCCGCTGGCGTTGGCGTACTTGAGCTGGCGGTCGAGTCTAGCGGGCTCGGGATAAAGCTCGGTGTTGATGGCGGCGGCGCGCAGCTCGGCGGCGACGCGGGTTGACGTTCGCAGCAACTCCGGTGAGAAGACCGTCACCAGGGCACGCGTCGGCGATGGCCGCAGCGGCGGCTTGAGTCCATACTGGTCGAGCACCAGCCCGATGACGACGTCGCCCATCGCCAGACCCACCCCACCCATCGGCTCCCCACCGACGTCGGCGAGAAGGTTGGCATAGCGGCCACCGCCAAAGATGGCCCGGAACGCTCCCTGGCGGTCCCAGGCTTCGAAGACGATGTCCGTGTAGTAGTCCAGCCCCCGGATGACGGCGGGGTCGAACTCAACGAATTCGCTCACGCCGAGGTCAGCCGCCAGCGCGAAGAACTCGGCCAACTGCGGCGACCGCTTCCAGAGCGAACGATCGGCGAGAACTTCCTTGAGCTTGCCAAGCTGCGGATCAGTCAGACCAGCCGACTCCCGCCCGTAGGCCAGCCAGTCGCCAGGTGGCAGCTTGTCCAGCTTGTCGACGAGGCGGTAGACGGCCCGCACGCGGTCCCCTTCAACGCCGAGCCCCTGGAGCTGGGCGTTCATCAGTTTGCGGTCACTGACCTTGACCCCCACCTGCTGCGAGGTCAGGCCCACCGAACGGAAAAACTCGGCGAGGATGGCGACGATCTCGGCGTCAGCGTAGACGGACTCGGCGCCGAGGATGTCAATGTTCCACTGGAAGAACTCGCGCACGCGTCCCTTCTGCGGGCGCTCGTAGCGCCAGAATGGCCCGAAAGACCACCAGCGGACCGGCCGGGGGAGCTGCCGCTGGCGCTGGGCGACCATACGGGCGAGCGTGGGCGTGAGCTCGGGGCGGAGCGTGATCTGGTCTCCGCCGCGGTCAGTGAAAACGTAAGACTGCTCCTTGACGAGCTCCTCGCCGCTCTTGGCCGCGTAGAGGTCGAGCGTCTCGAGCATGGGTCCCTCGTACTCCTGGTAGCCGAAGCGCTGGGAGACCTCCCGCACCTTGCCGTAAAGCCACTGGCGGAAGGCCATCTGCTCGGGGTAGAAATCGCGGGTGCCCTTGACGGGGCGGACCACGGGCTTCATCTCGGTCTCAGGATAGCGCATTTGGCGGCCGCTTTGCAACGAGCCTGACCGTTGGCGGGTGCCTGTGATTGTGCTAATATAAGAGGCGCGTGGGGCCGTAGTTCACTCGGGAGAACGTTGCGTTCGCATCGCAAAGGTAGGGGGTTCGAATCCCCCCGGCTCCACTTCCTCTGTCCCTCTGTGTACAACTCAAGTATGGACAAGTACACGACCGTCGAGGAGTACATCGAGTCTTTTCCAGCGAACGTCCAGCGGATTCTGCAAAGGCTCCGGCAGGTGATACGGGCGGCGGCGCCAGGGGCGGAAGAAGGGATCAGCTACCAGATGCCCGCGTTCAGGCAGAACGGCGTGCTCGTCTACTACGCCGCCTTCAAGGACCACATCAGCCTGTTTCCCACGGCATCGGGCATGGAGGCTTTCCAGCAAGAGCTAGCGCCATACAGGACCTCGAAAGGGACGGTCCAATTCCCGCTGGACAGGCCCCTTCCGCTCGGTCTGGTGAGGCGGATAGTCGAGTTCCGAGTGAAGGAGAACGTGGGGAACGCGAGCCAGCGAGGAGCGGCCAGGTCGAGGCGGTCCGTCCGGTGACGTCATGGCCGAGGGGTTGATCCTAGACTACCAGTTCGAGCTGGTGGAGGACCATCACGCTCCCGGCAGCGGGCGCTACGGTCTGCTCGTGACGTTCTCGGCGGACATCAGCGAGGCCCTGCCTTATCTGAACGGAGCGCTCGAAGATACGAGGTACGACCACGAGGGCCGGGTACTCATCGGGAAGTGCGGCGAGACGCGCTGTGCTATGCGGCCGCATGAGATCAGGGTCGCCGCAGTCGATCCGGACGAGGCAGCGCGAGTCGCTGCAGAGACGGTGGCGCGGGTGAACCGTGTGTGGGCAGAGCGGCACCACATCCGGCCGAGCCTGCGTGAGGCCAGCCGGCCGGCGGCATACACGATCTATCGTCTGCTCCCGGGGAGCAACTGCAAAGACTGCGGCTCACCGACCTGCCTGGCGTTCGCCGCCAGACTGGGTGACGGCGAGGCAAAGGTGGACCAGTGCCCGCTGATGTTGCTGCCACGGTATGCCGCGAACCGGGCGCAAATTGCCGCTCTGCTGTCCGGCGGCTAGACTCCTGAGGATGGGGTGCGGAGGGGTGGTATGAGCAGGCAAAAGGTCAAAGAAATCGAGGCTGAGATCGCCGGCCTGAAGGCACGCTGGCCGCCGCACTCGGTGCCGCCGAGCATGTGGCAGCGTCTCGAAGAGCTCGAAGAGGAGCTCGAGAAGGCCAAGACGGCCGAGAAGAAGGCGTCCTAGCGCGCGGCGCTCTGGTCGCCTGGCTTACCGGTCACGTTCCACCAGACAAGGGCCGTGCTCATGGCGTCGGGCCACTGATAGACGCCGCCGCGCAACACCAGCCGGCGATCCAGCGTAGAACGCACCAGGTCATCGTGGGTCCCGTCAGTCAGAAAGAGGTGGCGTTTGGCGCGGCCGAACGCCGCCTCCAGCGACTCGTCCGTCCACACGGGCTGGAAGTCCTCGATGAGGACGTTGGCATAGATACCCATCTGGTAGAGGGCGTTGTAGCCGACGATGAAGTTGGGCGAATCATGCCGGACTCCGTAGATGCGGGCGGACAGCTCCTGGATGACGCCGTCGGCCGGAAAATGACGGAGACCGAGGTAGCAGGAGCGGCGGGCGTGCGCCTCCATCTTGCGCACGAAGGCGGCGAAATCGGCGCTCATGTAGATTGCGTGGAAGCAGGTAACCACGTCGTGCACTGCCACCTCGGCGGCCTCCCAGGTGGCCGGAACGACGGTGATCTTGCCGCTGACACCCGACTCCTCGGCGTTCGCCCGGAGCACCTCAGCCATGGCGGCGGCCGGCTCGACGGCGGTAACGCGATCGGTGACAGTGGCCAGCGGGACCGTCCAGCGGCCGGTGCCGGCACCGATATCGATCACGGTGTCCTGCGGGCGCAGGTCGCGTTTGACGAACTGGAACAGGAAATCCGGCCGGCCCACATTGCGCCGTTTGGACGCGGCGTCATACTCCCGGGCGCGCTCCTTCTGATCAAAGCGAGCGCCGAAGTGACCGTGGGCGCGTGTGGCCAACTCGTGCCACAGACGGAGATAGTCGGGCTCGGTTATTGACATAATGCTTGTGACCCCCCGAAGCCTCACTCTTTGTAGCATGTCCAGTGCGCCGCGTACAAGGCCCCCGGCGCGCGTGCGTATAGTAATACTAGACGATACGCAGGAGGTTGGCGATTCCAAAGTCATTGGAGCTTCCATACGTCAGGAAGGTGGACGAGAGAGACGGCCTCACCGTTTGGGCAGTCGACGGGGGCTACGTCCGCGGCCACATCGACGAGGAGTTCACCAATTTCGGGCAGCACTACCGCTACAAGTACATCCCGGACAACGAGTTCTGGATCGACCGGGGCACGCGATCGGACGAATGGCGGTTCTTCATTGAGCATCTGCTCGTAGAGCACCGGCTGATGGCGAACGGGAAGCCGTACAAGGAGGCATTGGCTGCCGGCGACGCCGAGGAGCGTAAAGAACGCCGCCGGGCAGGTGACGTCGATCGGGTGACGGAAAGGCGCCAGAAGCTGCGCAAAGGGCAGGACGTTCACGTGCGCGTCTGGAAGAAGCTGAAGAGCGGCGTGAGCGTATGGATCGTCGATGGGCGGCTGGTGAGGAGTGTCTTCGACATCGATTTCACCGCTGGCGGACACGACTACGTCTACGAGTTCGTGCCTGAAAACGAGGTCTGGATCGACGACGACATCGCTGAAAACGAGCGGGGCTACGTCCTGCTGCACGAGCTGCACGAGCGCAACCGGATGGCGACCGGGTGGACCTACGACAAGGCGCACGACGAGTCGAGCCGTATCGAGTATCGGCTGCGGCATCACCCTGATGAGCTGCACGACGCCCTGTCGAACGAGGGCTGGGCCTAGTCTCTGGCCGCCGGCGTGATCAGCGCCTGTGTCAGTACGAAGGCGGCCTGAAGATACTCGGTCGGGCAGAGCGAGAAGCACTCGCGGCAGCCCATGCATTCCTTGGCGGCGATCTCCGGCACGAACGCAATCTCCCGGCGCGTGCCCCGCTCGACGAAACCGACGGCGTTGTTCTTCTTGACCTCGGCGCAGTAGCGGACGCACAGGCCGCAGAGGATGCAGAACGAGGGCACCTTTTCAAAGCGGTCTTTGTCGGCGCCGTACTCGCGGGCAAGCTTCACCAGCTCGGGCGCATCGGGGGCGTGGGACAGCATGAGCTCAAGGACGGTCTTGCGGATGCGGTTCACGGCCTCGGAGCGGGTCTTGACCACCAGGTTGGCCGCCACCGAGTAGGAGCAGGCGGTATCGAGGTTCGTCCGGCCCCTTGAATCGACGATCTCCACCATGCACAGGCGACAGGCGGTGTAAGGCTTCAGCTTCTCGTGGGCGCACATGGTCGGAATATCAATGCCGGCCTGGCGCGCCGCCTCGAGAACGGTCATGCCTTCGGTTGCTTTGACCGGCTTGCTGTCGATGGTCAGGGTGACTTCGGCCATACTCAATTGCCTCGCTTGATCGCTATGCCGGAATCGCTGCGTGGATACGGCACACACCGGCGGGGCAGCGCTTGTCGTTGATGTGGGCGTCCCACTCGGCGCGGAAGTGCTTCAGGGAGCTGAGCAGGGTGTTGGAGGCGCCCTGCCCGAGGGCGCAGAGTGCTGCCGGTTTCTGTAATGCCGAGATTGCCTCGAGCAGCTCAATATCGCCCGGCCGGCCGCGGCCGTCGGTGATGCGGTCCATGATCTTGAGCATCTGCCGGAGACCCTCGCGGCACGGCGTGCACTTGCCGCAGGACTCGTTGGCCAGGAAGGTGAGGAAGTATTTGACGGTATCGACGATACAGTTGTCCTGGTCGAGGACAATCAGGCCCGGACCGAGCGCCAGACCGGCCCGGTTGAGCTCGTCGAAATCGACCGGCAAGTCAAGCTGGCTCTCCGGGACGAAGCCGCCCATCGGCCCGCCCACCTGGAGTGCTTTGAACTGCCTGCCGTCGCGGATGCCGCCGCCGATGTCGTAGAGAATCGTGCGCAGCTTCATGCCCATCGGCGCTTCGACGAGGCCGGCGTTGTTGACTTTGCCGACGAGCGAGAAGACG
>Ga0153915_10004830_pt1 | contig 12477 bp, 5 predicted proteins | sample Opewatmetagenome_2_FD_107003 | JGI IMG/M metagenome (GOLD analysis project Ga0153915, IMG submission 107003) | Freshwater wetland microbial communities from Ohio, USA - Open water 3 Core 3 Depth 3 metaG | ecosystem: Environmental > Aquatic > Freshwater > Wetlands | place: USA: Ohio, Lake Erie... | reverse complement strand
CGGGTCAAAATGTTTGGGTACTGACGCCGTAAACCCGTCGGTTTGAAGGCGCCGTGAAAATCAACGAAGAGCTTCCTCTGGGCGGCTTCGGCCGCCACCTTTTTGTAGAAATTGACGACCTTCTGGTCATCCCGGTCCATGAAATCCACCTTGATCCCCCGGACGCCCCATCTCTCGAAGAGGTCCAGGGCTTCCTGGAGCTGACGGTCGAGCGTCAACCAAACACACCAGAGGATGAGCCCGACATTTTTCTCGCGGGCGTAGGACAGCAGGTCAGGCATATCGAGGGCGGGGTTGGTCTTCAAGAGGTCCGCCGGCTCCGACCAGCCCTCGTCGAGGATGATGTATTCGATCCCGTGCTGGGCCGCAAAATCGATGTAGTATTTATAGGTTTTGGCATTTATCCCCGATTCGAAGTCCACCCCGTAAAGGTTGAGGTCGTTCCACCAGTCCCAGGCGACCTTTCCGGGCTTGATCCAGGCCGTGTCTTTGAGGGCCAGGGGCGGGGCCAGACGATAGATGATGTCATTCTCGATGAGCTCGGCGTCCCGCCGGGCGACCGCCAGGACACGCCAGGGAAATTCGCGGGTGCCGTCAGTAGCGGCGATATAGTCCGCCCGTTCGGCAACGGCCAGCGTCCGGTCCCGCTTCTGCTCCTCCTTCAGAGGATAAGCCGCGAACTCGCCGCTGAGGTTGAAAGACCCATCCGGGGAACCCTTAAGATAGAGGCCGGGGTAGTCGTCGAGGTCGGCCTCGCTGATGGCCACCTTGGGCCCATTCTGGATATCGACCAGAATAGGAAGAAAGGCCATCTTCTCGGCCGAGATCCGGCTGAGCGGAAGGGTGGAGTAATTGCGCTCGAAGGAGCTGAGGAAGCTGTCAGTTACAGGAAAATAGACGGAATGGTCGCCGCCGAACTTGAGGCTGACCTCTTCCGAAACCACCTTGACTCTGCCCTTGAGCCGGGTGAAAAAGCGGTAGGCGACGCCGTCGTCATAGGCGCGGAAGATCAGGCCATAGCCTCCCTTGAACGTCAGCACCGCTTCACTGAAGCGATCGTGGATGACCGCCCTCTTTTCCTTGACGGGCGGGATGATCTCATCAGCCGCGGTCCTCATCCTGACGCCGGAAAGCCGCGGGCTCTTTCCCAAGACGCCGCTGCCTTCGACGGTCAAGGAAAGAGGGGACGGCAAGAGGATCTGCTTCCCGTCACAATAGACCGAGTAGGAGACTTCGCGGTCAACTTGAATGCTGACCTTGATCTTCTTGTCCGGCGAATAAAGGTCATGGGTCGTGGCGGCGAGCGCCGTTCCGGACCCGCCCAGGACAAAAAAAGAAAGCAGGCAGGCCAACCTCGCTCCATGAGTCTTCTTCATCGTCACAACCTCCTCTTGAGCGTTCCTATCATAGAAGTCAATCACTCGCGGCTTGCTCCTGAAAATGAACGGCCCAGGATACCTCCCTGCTTTGAGCGGATTTCAGGCTGATTCGCAGAACCTCCCCCTCGCGATGGGCTTCAAGAGCCGTCTCCCCCTCGCCTTCGGCCCGGTCATAAGAATATCCGGGCGGGAGGGAAACGAACAACTCGTAGGCGTCTCCGGCCACGACCCGGCTCCTGCCGGACAGACGGCGGCCTTCCCAGCTGACATCGAGGAGGTCGACCCCTCCACCCGTGATATGGCGGTTCGTGGCCAGGACTTGGGGATGGGCCTGACGCTCGCGAAGGCAAAACACCTGGCCGTTGAATTTCGGGTCGATCTCTCCCGGCTGGAAACCACCGCGGAAGGCGCCGAGAAGCTTCCGGCCCCAGAATTCAAAGACGAAGTACTCTCGCTCTTTGTCCAGGCCCAGGTCTTCAAACCTGACCTCCTTATCCTCGCCTCCCGTCCTGCCGAGGACCATCCAATCCTCGAAAGGCCGGCTGATTTCGAGGAGATAGAGGTCACATCCCGGCACAAGACCGGCGTCAAAGGATTTGGGCTCTTTGCCGCTGACTTCGGCATCGACGCGCCAGAGGTTCTGGGAGCGAGAAGGATCGACATCGAAAATCTGCCCGGGGAGGGTGAGCAGGACAGGCGCCGACCGCTTGGCCGGCTCGACGATAGGCGTCCGGTACACCTCCGGCTTGTCGGTGAGAAGCAGCAGCGAGCCGGTGAGGGAGGTGACCATGGTCGACCTGTAGGCTTCGACTGCGGAGAGCTCGATATGGTCAGGGTCATTCCGCCAGACGATATTGTTGAAGGAATTGTACTGGGAAAGACCGGCATAGGAGAAGCCGTCCGTGCCCAGCCGGCAGCCGTCGATGAGGCCGATGAGCTCGGGCCTGACTCCCCAGCAGCCAAGTATGAAAAACTCCGGGCCGATCACGTCCCGGATCGTCTGGACGTAAGCGCGGAAGGCGGCCGGGCCATCAAGGCGCTTGTTCCGGAAATGATCGCTAAAGGTGTTGTATCCCTCATAGCGCAGGTGGCGAAGGGCATCAACTTTGAAATACTCAAACCCGTCCTCGCGCAGGCCCCGGTAGATGGGTTTGATGACTTCGTCGCGCGCCGCCGGCACCGAAGCGTCCAGGATGTGGCGGATCCAGTTGCCCTTGGCCACCCTTCCCTCTCCATCGAGAACGAACCAATCCTTGTGATGCTCGGCGTATTCAGTCTGGGCGAAAGCCGTGTTGGTCCAGATGCCGGGTTTCATCCCCTTCCGCTTGATGTACGAGGCCAGATAATCAAGCCCGTGAGGGAATTTCGCGTTGGGCTCGAGCCAGAGCTCGGGGAGGCCGATGCCGCGCTGATAACCGTCGTCCATCTGAACGTACTCGTAGCCAAAGGGCGCGAGGACGTCGGCCAGCACGTCGGTCGTCCGCAGCATGTCCGCCTCGGTGACCTTGTCTAGAAAGGCGAACCAGGAACACCAGCCGACGACAGGTCTGTCCCAAACCTGGTATGTCCAGGGCTCGAAATACCTGAGTCCGCGATGGGCCTGGTAGAAGCGGGGTCGGAACCGGAGGACGATCTCGCTTCCTTGAGCCCGCAGGGAGAAATCATGGCCGGTTGGGGAACTCTGCTCCGGCCTGATGACGGTCCGCGTGCGCGGCTGGTCGTCCACGGAAAGCACCCAGTCCCACTTCCGGTCATAGACGGCCTGGTTAAGGAGGCTCTTGCTCAGCCCGGAGCTGTGCCTGACGACCGCCGGCGACCGCGGATTCGGGTCAGACTCGCAGGGGAAGGATTCCTCGCTCCCGCTAAGGCGGCCGGAAAGGACGACCCGCTTGTCCCCCGTCCTGGCGTTGAAAGTGATGGTCTGATGAACGGCCTCGCCGACCCTGAAATCCTTCGCGGTCACGCGGTCGAGGTCGGCGGCATTCTCCATTCGGCCGCTGAAGATCGTCTTTCCATGATAGACAATTTCGAGCGCTGTCCCATCGAGCTTGACCATGGCCGGTGCATTCGGCGGCGGGTTTGTCCTTTCCTGGGAAAGAGGTTCGATGAAGACGGCAAAGGTCAGCCCGGCAACAAAAGGTATAAGAAGAAAGGAGTTTGTCTTCATCGCAAGTCTCATGGGCCTATTCCTTCCATTGTTTAATCCAGGGCCGCCTCCGCCATGGCGGCCACGTTCCGCGGCGGGACATCGGGAAGGATGGCCTCATGGCTGGGGCTGATGATGAGATGGGGGCCCAGCAACCCTTTGATCCGGCGTACTTCTTCCCTCACCTGAGCCGGCGTCCCGCAGTTGAGCACCTGTTGAGTGTCGATGGCTCCCATGAAAGCGATCTTCCCCCCGGACTCCCTGGCCAGCCTCTCGGCTTCCATGTTTTTGGCTTTTGCCTGAAGGGGATGGAGGCAGTCGACTCCGGCCTCGATCAGACGGTCAATGACCCGGTAGATCGATCCGCAGGAATGGAGGATGACCTGGTATCCGCGGGAGTGAGCCTGTTCGCTGAACAATCGAAGCCAGGGCAGGACGAACTTATCGAAAAGGGCCGGGCTGAGCAGGAGGTCCAGCTGGCTGCCGAAATCATTGCCGAAAAAAAAGCCGTCGATCATGTCCCCGGCTTTCTTATAGAACAAATCATTCGCCCCGAGGTAGAAGCGACAGACCCTTTCGGTGACTGCGGTGACGACCTCCGGGTGGGTGGACATCTTGACCAGGTAGGACTCCATCCCGAAGAGATCCATGACATCATGGAAGAACGGGCACCAGAACCCGCTGGCCCGATAGAACTCGCCGGCCCCTTGAAGCGCCGCAACAGACTCGCTGAAATCGAGGTGTTCGAGCTCCGGCCAAGGGAATTTCCCGACTTCGGCCACGGACTCACATTCGGCCAGGGGTCCGGCCTGGCCGTGGGATTTCTTCTCTCCGTGCAGGTCGAAGAGCTTCCGGCCCTGAGGATGCTTGTAGGTCGACATCAGAAATTGGGGCGATATCCAGCGGAAGTCGTCCCCCAACTTCCGCCGCAGCTCCTCCTCTGTCTTCGTGCCGAAAAAGCGGTGCAGGATCGGCCAGGTATCGGGATGGGGATTCCCCAGCCAAAAGCCGCAGCGCGGCGCCGGCCGGCGGTTGATGATGGCCCGAAGCACCTCTCTGGGGACGTTCCCCGAAGTGCCACCCTTCATGGAATGATCATCCCCGCTTTTCATTTTTTGCTGCCGGCCGACATGATTTCCCTGACCAGAGAAAAATACCGGTCTCCTGTTCCCAGGTCCCCGCCCGCACCTTCGGCGGCCGACTTGAGTCTCGACAACACAGCAGCGGCTCTTTGTTCATCTCTTTGGTATTTCGCCAGCGCCCAGGCGAAAACAGGGTCCTTTTCGCCTCGGGCAGCGCGCCAATCAGCGAAGAGCCGGGCCGCATCTTCTTCACGCCCGGTCTTTTCAAGAGCCACGGCGCCGAGCAGGTGGACGGCATCCCAATTCTGCCGGAACTTGTCCGTAGATGCGCAGACGGACGAATACAGTTCGTCCGCCTTTTCCGGGTCTTCACTTTTTTCGGCCGCGGCCGCCAGGATGAAATCCTCCAGCCGCTCATCGACATCAAAAGGCTTCCCCACCCCGAGGTGCTCCGGCCAGAGCTTGGCTTTTTTGGCCGATCTGGCGGCCGCTTTGTGGTTCGCCTTCTTGAGTTCCGACGCGGCCGCTAGGAGATGGGCCTGCCGGTAGAGGTCGCGGCCTTCCCAAGCGCCTTCATAGGGGAGGACGTTCGTCTTGCCAAGCACCTTCAGACATTCCTGATATTTCCCGGCGCGGAGCAGGGCCTTGGCAAAATCCATCGCCAGCGCGGGTTTATCCGGCTTTCTCCCGTAGATCTTCTCGGCACTCTGGAGCGCCTCCTTATCTTTCCCCATCTTATCAAGAAGTCCGGTCTGGGCGCGCCAGGCCCGCCAATCCTCGCTGTCCAGGTTGATGGCCTTCTGGATGTCGGCCAGCATGTCCTCCCAGTTCCCTTCGTCCTCCAGGGATCGTGCCCTGGTCAGGTAAAAAGGCCCCCAATCCGGGATATCGGCCAGCCGTTTGAAAAGTTCCCGGGCCTCCTCTTTTTGTCCGCTGTTCCACAACACCAGGCCAAGATAATAGGACGTCTTCCAGCCGGCCCCGTTGGCCGCCGCCCAGCGGAGAACGGGGATATCCTCTCGTCTATGGGGAAATACCAGATGGGGCGAAGCGGCTTCGGCTGTCTGCAGATGCCGTCGGCTCCTGGCGTCGTCCGTCTCTCGCCACAGATAGGCCAGCCAGTGGTCGACCAGCGGATGGGAAGGCGCCAAGCTCAACACATGGATCGCCTCCTCCTTCAGCCCGAGGCTGCAATAGGACATAGCCAACTCGAGGTAGGTTTCGTGAGGGAGTTCATTGCGGATTAGGGAAGTGAAATCCCTGCGGCCAGCGGCGGTCGCTTCGAGGAGGCTGCGCTCGAAGCGGGCCAAATGGTTGAGGGGATCGATCCTGAGGATAGCATCCTGGGCAGCGGCCGCGGCACTCTGATCGTCTCCCAACCGGAAAATAATCGCCAGAAGCCCGCGGGCGTTCATATTGAAGGTGTTATACTCCAAAGAACGCCTCGCATACTCGGCCGCCCGCTCGAGTTTCTTCTCGATAAAAGACAATTCCGCCAGCTGCTCGTAGGCCGCCGAGCGGAACTCCAGTGAGCGGGCCGCCCAGCCGAACCCATCCTTGGCATCGGCGAAGCGGCCGAGTTGACGGTTGATCGTTCCATAGACAAAGTTGGCCCCGGCGTCATAAGCGTTGATGGCCAGCGCCTTCTTGGCATGATCGAGGGCCTTGAGGTATTCTATGCGCCGGAGATAGATCTCGGCGGCGCGGGTCAGGGCACGGACATGGCCCGGCTCCTTTTCCAGACAGGCTAGGAGTTTGACCAAGGCTTCGGCGTAGCTCCTCTGCCGCAACAGCTCCTCCCCGGCTACATACAAGCCCTCGGCCGATGTCCAGCTGAAATCCTGCGGGGGGACAACGGGCCGTCCAAGCCTGTTCTCTTCTTTATCACGGCTGGCCCAACTGAGCTTCTCTTTACCGAGCGTTAGGGCGATCTCACCTTCCCTATCGCCGGTTTCGAGCGTCTGGATGAACGTCTCCATGGGCTTGAGTCTCAGCCGCTTGCTGAATATGGCCTGGCCGCCCAGAGTGACAATGAGGTCGTCATCGATGGGCCGGAGCGGGCAGAGGCCCACCTTGAGCCTGCCGCCGGCGCGCTCCACATTGAGCGCGGCGTGGGGCGAGGCCGCCACCAGGCCGCCAATGTCTTTCACGGGGAACCAGATTTCTTTCCAGCGCATCACGGACTGGGGCGCAAAAGCCATGTGCTTGAACGGGGTCAGCCCGCTGTCGCTCGCGGCTTGATTGTAGAGAAGTCCTGTCTGGGGCTCGGTGTACTGTTTCTTGGGCGGATCGGTCAGCAGATCCTCCCAGATCGCGCCGTCGCGGGCGAGCGACCAAACCCAAAGCTTCATCCCGGGCTTCTCATCGTAGAGAGCCCAATGGCCATAGCCGAACCCGGATTTCTCATAATAGCCGCCGAAATATTCGTTGTATTCCCCGAGGATATGGTAGGACTTGCTGCCCCCAAAGTCGTTGTTCCGGTATAGGGAGACATCGCGGCCGTTTTCGCCAACCGGCCAGGGGTGGACGTCGCCGCCGTGGCCGATGAAATTGGCGCCGGGGTAATAGTATCTCAAGTCCGGGCCGACATCCTGGGCGGAGGTCAGCCAGTTGTAAAGAGAATCGGAGAGGGAGGTCGGATTGAACCAGAAGCATTCGGTCTCGAGATAAGCGGCGTCCTTGGGCAAACGGACGTTCACGCGCCAGACCGTCCTGGAGGGCAGGTCGATCGCCCCGACAACACAGCTCACGCTGCCGTCGCTGTTCTCCTGGATGACATAATCCACCGGCGTCGCCGTGGTCGGCGCGTGGCCGATGATCCCGAAATTGAGCTCAATGCCCCCCGAGGTCCAGGGTCCGCGCATGGCGATCTCGCGGAACTTCACGACCGGGTTCCAGTAGATAAACTCCCTGTTCGTCGATTTTTCGACGGCTCCCCAGACCTTGCCGCCGATTTCGGGCGCCACGACGACCCTGACGTAAGGGTTTTCCAACCGGACCATCTTCCATTCTTGAGGCCGGCCTTCCAGGCTATAGCCGTCGAAGCGGAAATAGGGATAGATGGGGCCGAAGAACGGCGCCGGGTCGGGGTCTGAAAAGGGATAGGTCTTGAAGGTGGCTTTTTCCTCCTTGACCGAAGCCTCCTGGCCGAGGACAGACATCCCGCCGGACAAGAGGAACAGGATAAGGAGCGCAGAGACTGCACGGGAAACCCGGGTCCGCCTCATGGTGACCTCCTCAACTTGTCCGTCAAGCTTACGTCGGCCGGTCAAAACTTCATTTGAGCACAGCGGTCTCAGTCAGTTTTCCCCCGTGCCGCGACTCGTACTCCAGGGTGATCTCGCCCTTCCCCTCCACCAGGAACTGGTGCTCGACCTTGCCGAAGCCGGGCACGACGAGGAACTGGACTTCGGGTCTGTATTTTTTGTAGGCGACCTGACCACGGTAGGGGTCGGTCAGCAGCCCGCCGGCGACCACTTTGGCGGCCGAGCCGCCAACTTTGAGCATGTCTTTCGGATAGAGATTGTTTTTCTGCGCCAGATAGCTCATCGTCGGGATGGCCTTGGAATTGACGAGCCGGGTCCGGACACGGTGGAGGTTTTTCCCGACCTGTTTCACCTCGGTCACCTCCAGCCTGACTTCGGGAACGTGCTTGGCCGAAAAGATCACGTTCATGGCGTTGCGATGGACCAGATCCTGGATCATGAAGGAGGCCGACAGCCGGGAGCTCATCTTAACCCAGCCGCCGATCTCGATGTCGCCGTAGGTTGGGTGCTTGAACGTCTTCCAAGCCTTGAACAGCTCTCCTTGGGCCAAGTTGTCATTGAACTTGATCCTCTCCCGGTCTGTGATGCCTCCCGAAAGCATGGCCATCATCCCTTCTTCGACAGGTCCTCCGCTTTCGGGTTTCTCGGCGGTACCCAGGAATTTCTCCGCCTGCATCTGGAAAACCTCGGCGCAGTAGGCGTAAACCCCAAGGCTTGAGGTCAGCCACTCAATGGAATCGCCATAGGTCGTATAAAGGTCTTTCCAGGAGATCAGGTAGCGATAGCCGGGGATGATCCGTTCCGCCTGCTTGCCGAGGTAGTCATAGACCGCGATGTCCTGCCGGGGATACTCTCCCAACCCTTTGCGGCTGGGCCCGCGGAGGATCATCCCGCCCATGTTGTGAAAAGACCAGCCGATACAGATATTGGTCCTGGCCGCGATCCATTGGGCCAATCCCTTGATACCGGTGCCCGAAAAGGGATATTCCCCGGACCCGCTTTGTACGTAGGGGGGAGCCCAATCAAAGCCCCAATTCCGGTTGGCGTCGACGTAGCCTTCGCCGTCTTCGTTGACCCGGCCGTCTCCGTCATTGTCGATCCCCTCTTCGCCGAGCATGGTCCATTCGCCGGGCTCGCCCGGCTTGGCCGGGATCATAAGCCGGGCATCCTCGGGGTCGGTCTTAAGGCGGCCGAAGGGATCCTTGATCCGCATCAAGCAGATGTTCCCGTCCCCATCCATGTCGTCCGGCGGATCCTCGTCCAGCAGACCGTCGTGGTCGTCATCGGTGGGTATGCGGAGACCGCGGTTGGAGTCGGACGTGTTGGCATCGGCAAAGAAGTGATAGCGACCGTCGACATTGACGACCGGCACGACATAGAAGCACGTCCTGTCCACGAGCCGGGTGACCTCCGGGTTTTTCCCGTACTGGACGAGGAGGTAGTCGAGAAGATAGAGCGAAATATCGCCGCCCTGGAGCTCGTTGCCGTGCATATTGCCGTCGACATAGACCCCGGGCTTGTTCATAGCAGCGCCGGTCTTGGGATTGTTGACGGTCATAACGTAGAGAGGTCTCCCCTCTTCGCTTTTCCCGGCGACCGCGAGCGTCGTGAGCTCCGGGTAGGCGCTGTTCAGCGCCTTCAGGGCGCCGTAGATCTGGTCGAGTGTACAGTAATGATCGAAGCTCAGGGGAAGGGTGGTCTGCTCGCTGCCCGCAGGAATCGACACGGCGAGTGCGGCCAGCAGGAATCCGAAGGTGACAAGCTTTCTCACTTCGCACCTCCCAGATCGACCAGCCTCGAGTCTTTCCAGGCGGTCTGCGTTTCCGCCTTGATCTCGAGCCGTGTGGCCTTCTCGGCCCGGACGATCCAGGTTGTGGTCTGCGCTCCCTGCGCCTGGACCGAGGGGACGAGGGCTCTGGGTTTTCCCTCCAAGATCTCGATTCCCTGCCCCTTTAAAGTTACGACAACAGGAAGGAGGCGCTCATTCCGCCGGCCCATGGCCGTCGGATAGGGCAGGCCGCCGCTGTTTTCCACCCAAACTTTGATCTCATAGACTCCTGCGCCCAGCTCCTTGATCTTAACGTCGGCGACCCTGATCCGGGGCATCTTCTTGGCGATCTCGAAAACCCAGGGGACCTGGCCCTTCAGGAGCCCCTCGATCATCCGGGGAGGCGGCGTATTGTCGGCGAAGGGCACGGGGCCGCCGATCTCGACCTCTCCCAGCGTCGGGTGCTGGAAAGGCTTCCAACCCGCAAACCCTTTGCCCTCGAGTTCTTTATCGCTCCAGGCGAGGAGCGCTTTCTCCTTGGGGTCGGCCCCTTCTTCGCTCGGCGGTTTGGGCATCTGCCTCAACATCTCAGCCATTTTTTTCGTGTCCATTTTCCCGTCCTTGAGGAACTCGAAAACCTGCTTGGCTTTGAACTGGTCCGGCGCGCCGGCGGATTTCAGGAAGGCGTCGATTTTCTCCTCTCCCAGGGCGATGAACTCCTCGTTGGTCATCTTCTCCAGCTTGTCGGCCGTGATCTCTTCACCCTTCTTCTCCTCCTTGACCTCGGGAAGGGTCCAGAAGTCCAGAGTGAAGGAAGGGAGCCCAAGCTGGTAGTAAGACCACAGCTCGAACGACCCGTCTTTGTCGGCAGCCGGATCGAGGCGCTTGGCGTCGAGGTTGGCGTCCTTGAGGAACTCCTTGTACTTTTCCGAAAGCTCCTTATAAAACTTGAGGTCGTCCTCGAGCGGGTTGACCGCCGCGCCCAATCCCAGGAAGCTGGCGATCATGGATTCGCTGATTTCCATGCCGGGAGGAGCCATGGGTTTGACCAACTCCATGATCTCGGCCATGGTGTACGTCCGGGTGGGGTCGGCGTTGAGGAATCCGGCCATCTGCTCGGGGATCTTGATCTGGTTGAGGTCGGCTTCCCCTTTCCGTCCGCCCCGCGGCGGGACCAGGCAGAAATTCGACTCGCCGAAGACAAATGTCAGGCCGACCTCGCGGTGCTCATCGAAGAACTTCAGCAGGGCGAACGTCTCCGCTTCGCGGCCGGGCCAGGAACCGCTCTCGGGGGAGAAGGTTTGGAAGAGGTGGGGAAACGTGACCCCGATGTCGATGCCGCCCGGACCGTCTTCGTTGGTGGAACCGTCGCCGTCGTTGTCGAGGCCTTCCCTGTAGAGCTTATAAACGCCTTTCTCACCCTTCGACCAGTCGGCTTTCTTCATCAACCGGGGCTCCCCCGGAACTGGCATCCATTCACCCTCGGGGTCTTTGACCCTCATCTGGGTGATCCATCCGTCGCCGTTGAGGTCATCGAAGCCGTCTTCATCCGTCTGATCGTCCATGTCGTCATTGGTAGGCGTGGCGTTGCGGGGATCCCGCCGCAATGGCATCTCAAAAAATCGCCCGGCGGCGTCGGGATTCCCGCTCGGCAGGATGTACCAGGTGCGGTCGGCCCGGAGGTCGGCTTTGTCGAGAACTAACCAGGCCAGATAAAGGGCCGCCTCCGCCGCCAGAGGGACCGTCCCCTCCATGTCCGCCGCGACAAATACAGCGGGGAGCGTCTTTGGCGACTTCCCGGCCTCAGGTCCGATCTCGATGAGCCAAAGCTCGCGGCCGCCGGCGCTCTTGGCCAGCGAATGGAGCTTGACGACGGCGGGATTGGCCCGGGCCATCTCCTGGAGCGCAGCCGTCAGTTCAGCCGGCCGGTGATAACGGTCATATGTCCATTCGGCCGCAGCGGACGGGAGCCCTAGAGCCGCGGCCAAGAGCCCGCTGAAAATCCAACGCAGGGATTGGGATAGGTTCACTTCTCGGTACCTCCATCTCCTTTATCTATACCCAGGTCGGAAACAAGACCTGTTTCGAGATCCGCGCAAGAGCTCTCATAGTGAAGGTATCATACCGCATCGATCGCTTTTTTGACATATTTTCCGCGGCCATTTATACTCCGACTGGACCGAGATGAAAGGCTCAAATCTCCCGAGATACCGCTCTATTCCGCCGACCTGCGGGCGGCTCGCGCTCGCCGCTCTGTTGCTCTTTTCCGCCTGCGGTGCCCCTCCCCCTGGGGAGCCGGCGAAGATCTCAGGTTTCTTGAGCTCGTCGCTCGAAGCCGAGCTCGAATCGGAAAAACTCATCCTCTCAATCCCCTCAAGTGAACAATTCGGCGCTCACCTCATGTATCTGACCGAGGAGCCGCATCAGACGGGCTCTGCGCGGAACTATGAGCTGGCCGAGTATGTCAGGGAGCGTTTCCTGGAATATGGGTTGGAGGATGTCCGCTTCCACGACACACCCGCTCTCCTCGGATACGGTCGCTCCCTCCTGGTGGAGATCGTAGAGCCCGAAAAAAAGAAGCTCAAAATGATCGAGGACCCTTATCCCCCCGACAAGGACTCGGGCCTCTACGCCGACCCCTCGGTCGTCCCCTATCATGAGTATGCTCTTTCCGGAGATGTCACGGCCGAAGTGGTCTATGTGAACGGAGGCAGCCCGGAGGACTTCGCCGAACTTGACCGCCTGGGGATCGATGTCCGGGGAAAGATCGTCATCATGCGCTATTCCAATCCCTACAGCTATCGGGGGTATAAGGTCTATCTGGCGGAATCGCGCG
>Ga0153915_10004829_pt1 | contig 12478 bp, 8 predicted proteins | sample Opewatmetagenome_2_FD_107003 | JGI IMG/M metagenome (GOLD analysis project Ga0153915, IMG submission 107003) | Freshwater wetland microbial communities from Ohio, USA - Open water 3 Core 3 Depth 3 metaG | ecosystem: Environmental > Aquatic > Freshwater > Wetlands | place: USA: Ohio, Lake Erie... | reverse complement strand
CATCGGCCTGAATGAAAGGGAGCCGTCCAAAGGGAGAAAATCGATAAATTGTTTTTCATTAATCGGCCCTAATCTCATACTGAACTTTGCGTTCTGATCCCAAACAACGCTTCCGAGGACAGCCGAATCGCCGAGGACCTGATTCTGCCCGCATCCGCCAAGGAAAGACAAATGTATTGAAGAGATTGCCTGCCAGCTCCCCTGAAGGGGGCGGCATGAAACTTTTACATTCAGGTAATCGCTCAGTATAAATTCAACGCCGGAGATAGAACGGTTATGATTTGCAAGAAGCCCTGTATAATAAAGAAGCTGATAATCTTTTATCGCAAGCCTGTTCCTGAATCCGCCAGGACCCATTCCTATAAGCGAAAAGAGGTATTGGGCAATAGAAGTATCCACAGGGTTTCTAAGATCGAACCCCAGCCTGCTCCTTTTTCTAACTTTATACATTAAATAAATTAAATGATTATTAAATATATCAAGGAAATCGCGGAAGATAGTATTATTCGGATTATCCTTCTCATTATCAATAATCATTTGAGAGTAAACGGCAGGCATCGGCCCCGATAAACCCGCAATACCCATAAAATTGACAAGCATTTCATAAGGGCCTCCTTTCTTCTGGGGCAGATTTATTTTTTCCAGCTCGCTTGCGGGAAAGGAAGGATTTATATTCGATTTGAAAACAACAGGCCCGCCGAAAAGCCGATAGCTTTCCTGTTCAAAGAACTTCTTAATGACATCGGCTTTTTCAGATTCCTCAATTGCGCCTTTCAGGATTCCGGAATCGACCTTCTCAAAAAGATAAATCATTTCAAGAAGCTTAACTGCCTGATAAAATTCAAAATTATAAGCTTCGGAAAGCAGTTTTTCTTTCAGAGAAGTTCCTTGGTCCCGATACGGGGCGGGAATATTTTCCATATTTCACCCTTTGTTTTCGCCTTGCAGGCAACGAGCTGAGTAAAAGAATTTATTGAAGAATACATCGGCAGAAAATAATTTAGAACAGACGCGAATAAAAACGCATTATTGCCCACATAATTGTCCTCATTAAACTCAAGGGTAATTTCGAGCCCTCTACAGAAACCGCGCCAGTTATCTTTCCCGATTCTTGACTGAACGTGCTCGATTTTAACCGATTCAATACCGGAAATCTGCTGGCGGTTGCTTGCGGAATTTTCAAAATCGTACATGCAAAGTATTTCTTTTAATGCATTAAGGCCTTCATCTTTCGATGAAAGAGATAAATGGTTCAATGACAGGGTTGAGATAAGCATCCAAAGATTTTTATCAAGCGGAGGATCAATCTGCGGCGTAGGTTTTCTTATAAGTATTATCTCCGCGGCAGAATTCTTTTTTTCCGATTCAATCCAGGTATCTTGCGATAATGTTCTCCCCAGCTGCCTGTTTGTACACAGCAGTTCCGCATAAAGAGTGGCCGCTTCCGGCAAAGCCGAATCATAATTATAATCGATCATCGAAAGAAACATATCGGAGCCATATATATCGGGGGATTCCGACTTGCTCCTTCTTGCATACCAATAAACCTTATTTGAAAGAGTTTTATTATAGTCTTTAAAAGAAAAATATTGATCAATGACATTTTTCTGAATATCGCCGGTATTTGTAAATACTTTTTGAACGCTGAATATTTCGGTAATCTGCTCTCTCTGATTATCCGCGCTAAGCTTATATTCCGATTTCTGCCCTGTTATCCTTATCGGTTCTGATATCTTAGGAAAAAGATTAATAATAGGAGTACAGCCGAGAAGTATATTTTCCTTGCTGAGTTCGATGTTTCTGTCAAGAGGTTCTTTAAATGCGATAAACAGTTCTGCGCTTTCAGCCCCTTCTGAATAATTGATGCCGGCAGCGTCGAAAAACAGGAATTTTTCCGGGAATGCAAAATATTCCTGAAGAAGCCTGTAAGCAGAGCTTACATTATTCGGGTAAGGAATGGCGCTTTCCTCTTCTTCAAAACCTACCGGTTTTATTTTCACTTCATGAATTTTCCGGCTGTATTCATCCAAATCGGGGTTTTCTATTATGAGCGCTTTTTCAAAATCGCAGAAAAGTTTTTCGTATAAATAATTTGAGAAAGAACGGTCGCCATGAATATGAAAACGGAGGTTCTTTATAGGCATTTTCGAGAGAGGCTGTTTTGAAATATTTTTCAGTTTTATCGAAATGCCCTGTTTTTCTTTATTGGTTCCGAAATACTGCGGGTTTAAAATATATTTCAGAGAGACATTTTCAACAACAACAGGCCAAAGTTCCACTTCATAGCAAGTTCTAAAACGGCACCTTTCGCCGAAATCGGTATAAGCCGATAGTTGATGGCGCCTTTCAACTTTGAACGGAAAGGAAGGAATATCGCTTTCATGCTCAACTTTAAACCGCGCAATCGATAGTGATGGAATGGGATTAAGAAGCTGAGGAGCAATATTGTTTAATATGGAGTATGCAATATGCGGAGCCTCGCTTTCAAGATTCTGCTGTATTCTCCCTGCAAGGAAAGCAAACGATTCAATAAGCCTTTCGATGTGCGGATCGGGGCTCTCATCAACTCCGTAAATTAACTTCGAAGCAATTTTGGGATGCTTATCGGCGAAATATTTTCCCTGCTGGCGTAAGAATGAAAGCTCTTTTTGATAGAAATCGAGCAAATCATTTCCCGATTGATTCATATATCCCCCAATTTCCTTCGGTCAATTCTTTCTTTGTAAGAAACGATACTTCATAAGGATGCCCGCCTAATTTAAGATAAGCCTTAACGACAAAGGCAAGCGATTTTTCATCCGGCATATCAAAATCAAATTCTACGGAAATATCTGATAGACGCGGTTCAAATGCTGTTATTGCTTTCTTTATCCGCTTTGCAAGCAGCATTTTATCATCTATGTTTTCGGGGGAATAATAGCCGAAATCAGGCATTCCGAAATCAAGGACGGTTAATTCAGCCGAATCGTATATTTCTGCAGAAGTCTGCGAGCGCGTATTAAGTATATTAGACAAATTACGCGCAATCGACTTAAGGCATTCTTCCCTATTTACATTTTTATAAAGACTGAAATCAGCCTGATTAAGCGAACTGTCCAACAAACGATCTATTGCCGATATATAATATAAATTTCCGGAATATTTCATCTGGACCGTTGTGCGGCATCCGTTAACTTATTTTATTAGTATTTAAGTCGCATGCAATCGGTTCGGCCGATCCTCCTGTTCCGTCTTCTTTCTTCTGCGGCATATAGGTATATTTAATTTTGCCGTAATTCATCGATACATTTTCGATAGGCAGGTCTCCCGAGCCTCCTGAAATGCTTAGGTTGGAAATAATTATTTCTTCCAGGTCAACGGTTAAATACTCTACATGCTTATTATCAACGGCGCCGTCGGACCTTAGACAGACAATTTTTCCGGTTTTAATCTGCTTGCCGGTCCAGCATGATTTAAGAAGATCATCGGTTGAAGAGTCAAGATACTTTGTAATGCTCAAATCGGAATGATTAGCTTTTTCAACCGTTGAGCCTGACGAAGCCCTAACAGATGAAGTGGGCTGGCTGAAGCCGTGGCTCCACGAAAGTATTTCAATTTCGTCGGCATGTCCTTCCGCTTTGCATTCGCCTTTTATTCCATCAAGTTTCAAATAAATATTAGTTGACATTTTTTTACCTCGATATATGTTTCTGATTTATTTCTTAGTTATTTAGCCGCCGGAGGAGGAAGTTCTGCAACAAGCCTGATTGATGTAGTAAGTTCTTCAAGCTGGAAATGGGGGCGCAGAAAAACAACCGCAGTATAGCATCCCGGTTTTCCAGGCGTATCGGTTACATCAACTCTTGCTTCGCGCAGAGGATACTGAGCTTTTATTTCCTGCCCTGCGTCGTCTTTCCCTAAAACATACCCGCCTATCCATCTATTTAAATAAACCTGAACATTTTCAGCAGAAAGAAAACTGCCTACTTTATCGCGTACTATAACTTTAAGATAATGGGCAAACCGGGATGCAGCTATTATGTAAGGGAGAACAGTTGAAAGACGCGCGTTTGCATTTGCCTGGGGAGTATCGTACTTTTTGGGGCGCTGCGTTGTCTGGCCTCCGAAAAATGCCGCATAATCTTTCCCTTTGCAATGAACGAGGGATATAAAACCGAGATCGCTTAATTCTTTTTCTCTTCTATCGGTTATGGCAATTTCAGTCGGGCATTTAAGGACTTTATCGCCCGAGTCGGTTGTAAATACGTGAGCGGGTAAATTTTCAACCACGCCTCCGCCTTCAACGCCTCTTATTGCCGCGCACCAGCTGTATCTTGCAAAAGCATCGGTAATTCTGTAAACCAATCCGAAAGCTGAATTAGCCCATAAATATTTCACATGGTCTTTTCCATCTGTATTTTCAGCAAAATCGAATCCTTCAACCGGTAAAGTAACAGGGCCATAAGGAAGCCTCATAAGCATTCTCGGCAGAGTAAGCGCTACATATCTTGAATCTTCACTGTCCCTGAATGAATTCCATTTAATCATTTCAAGGCTTTCAAATACTCCTTTAAGATCTCTCGGCTCATGGAGTTCTCTGAAGCTTGCAAGATCGAATAATGCAGGGGAAGCGCTTGAAATGAAAGGAGCGTGAGCCGCTGCTGCAACATTCGATATCATTGTAAGAAGCGAAATATCTTTTGCCGACCTGTCAAATTCAAAATCGCCGAGAAGAATTCCGTATGGATTTCCTCCGAATGTGCCGTATTCTTCTTCATATACTTTTTTAAATAGCTGGCTTTGGTCGAATTCGACTGCTTTTTCAAGGTCTTTCTGAAGTTCTGCTTTTGAAATATTCAAAAGGCGCAGTTTAAGCCTTTCCCCTGTTTCGGTATTTTTAACAAGGAAATTCAGCGCCCGCCAAGAGGATTCCAGCCGCTGCAATTCAGGATGATGCAGAAATTCATTTATCTGGTCAACCAGTTTTTCATTCAGCATTACAATATATTCAATTAATAACCTTATAAGGTGGTTTGCTTCAATTTCATAAGGCTGAGCATATTCTTTAACAAGAAAATCGCTCTGGTATATTTCATAGAACCTTTCAAGAATTTTCTGCGCATAGCTTACAACAGAAGGATCCGCCTGCTGGACATTGTCCCCTCCGATTGCTTTAAGCACATTGGCCGAGAATTTTGTCTTATCATCCACCTGAGTATCGTTAAGATTAATTACTACCACTCTCATGGCTTCCGAATTGCCGTCAACTTTGCTTAAAAGGTCCGATAAATATTGTTTATCATTATAGCAGGAGAGAAGATCGTCGGTCTGCTGGAGAATTCGAAGCGGAGAGAAATCGTCGAGGCTGTTAAATTTAAATTCGCCCGACATTTCAGCGGCAGTATTCAGAATTGAGGATTTGAATGATTCAAGTACGCTGTCAATTTCCGGTTTATGGAATGATCCGCTATTAATTTTGGAAGGAACGCCTAGGATGCTTTTAGCAATCTCGGCAACTTTTGGTTTTATTGCAGCATCCAATCCGCCGATGCATTCTCTTGCCACTTTAAGGAATTTATTGAATTTTCTTAACAGTTCGCTTCCCATGCTGTCAAGTTCGCCGCTGTTATCCGCTTTATCTCTTATTAACTTAAGATAATAATCAATTGTTTTAACAGCTTCTTTCGATGCGGCATCCTGCGCGGCGGTTACGGCATCCATAGCGGTTTTTAAATCAGCGCGCGCTTTTTCAAGAGCATCCCGCGCTTTTGTTTTTGCGGCGTCATCCTGAGCAGTCTTTAAAGCTGTTTCAGCCGCGCTTACAACTTTTTCGGCATCTGCCGCCTTAACCTTTGCTTCTTTTACCGCTTTATCAAGAGGTTTCAGTGCATCTTCGGCCTTTTTAATATCTCCGTCTATTACGGCCAGAGCATCGTTTAATAATTTATCCGCATAGTGGAACAGGAAAGTTTTTGCGCTCCGCGGATTTAACAGAGCTGTAGTTTCATAAAGCTCATTAAGGGCTTTATAAATCCTTAATCCGCCCGTAGAATACCAGTTCTTAACTTTAAGCTTAAGGGCAGGCTGGTATGCCTCCATAACGCTGCTGAAATTATCTCTGTCTATTTCGACAAATTTTCTCTCCTTAAGAGGAGGAAGTTTGCCGTTATGAATGCCTGACAGGTCGGCAAGAATTCCCACGACAAATGGGATTTCTTTTTTAACAATCGCTCCGCCAATTTCTACATCGTAGGTAATCTGAACCCGCGGAGGCCTGATTCTGCTTAGTTTGTGCTGAGTACTTTCGCCCATTGATGACTCCTGATTATTGTTGTTTGATAAATTGTTCTTATTCTATTTTGAACATTTCTATTGTTTTCGGTATCTATTTTCATTTTTTAATTTCTGCTTTATTTCATTTAAGCTGTATTTTGCGGAACTGTGCGACATTTTTAATTATATAACCCGTCACTTTTTCCGGTTCATTTATCAATAAAAAATCAGCAATTTGTTCAAGCAGTTTGTAGGCATGGTTTACATCGGGTATCTTGCCTGCCGGCGGAATTATCTTAATTTCAGGTTTATCTTCTTTTGCCGGAGTTTCTTCCGCCGGAACAGAAACTACTTTTACAGAATTAATTTCATTTAAAGCCATGCTTGTAATTGTTTTTATGCTTTCAATAGTCGATGTAAGAAGCACAAAATGAGGAGCGCCTGGATCCTTTTCCAATAGAAAATCTTTTAATTTCGCAATTGAATTGAAAGCAGAACTTATTTCTTTTTCAATATTGCTGAAATGATCTTCTCCCGAGAAAAAAACGGTTTCTTTGAATCTTTCAAAAACCATATTAAAATGAGAATCCGACGGTTTTGTTTCTTTTTCCCATTTATCTAATGTAAATACATCATCCGGGAAAACGGGTTTTGTAATTGGCATTAATCTCAAGTCAATAAAGAATTTCTCTTCAAGCCAGAAAAACGGAGCCAGCCTTGTTTCTAAATCGGCCTCGACAGGAAGCGGGTAAACAGTATTCCAGAAGGCCGTTGTAAGCCGGTAAAGGAGTTCCAGCCCGAAACTTAATCCTGCAAAACCATGTAGATGCACTAATGAAACAATAAGCCAGTTGCAAATTTGTATATCCTTAGATTCTTCTTTAAGGGTCTTAATACATATTTCTTTTGCTTTTAGCCAGTCTGCTTTCTTAAGGGGCCTTTGCCATAATCCCTGTTCAAGCTTCGGATTATCTTCCGTAAGAGCAATTTTTATTTTATCGTAAGTATCTGTGTACCGCAGATATTCTCCGGAGGGAGATTTACCTTCCACCGGTTTCAGCAAATCATCGATAATAATATTGTCCAGTTCTGTTATCACCAGGTTCAGCTTTTATATAGTTAATAAATAATTATTTTTCTTGCCGGTTTGCCCAGAGGCGCTTCCCGGGTTATTTTTTTATCAATCAGATCGTATGTAAAGGCTTTTTCGTGAGTTTCAATTTCTTCGGCATGCGATGATTTTGAGCCGGTAAAGTAAATTCCACGCAGAAATAAAGGGGCCAGAAGAGTATTCTCGCTTATTCCGAATATTTTGTTCGTCAGTATCTGCATCGGATATTTTACAGAGTCAATTTCATTCCGCAGATTGAATATTTTGTCAAAATCGGATTCGTTGTTATCATCGATGCACAGCCCGAAAATGAGATAAGTAAGCCTAACGTTTATAGCTTGAAACGCTTCAAGTATCCAATTCTTTGTGTACGAAACAACATTCGTATTATACGGGCTGGACCATCCGAATATATTCCGGTCAAATTCATTAGGCAGTTTTTTAATAAATTCCTCAAATCCCGAAACCTTGTCGCACTTAGTAACTACTATGTAAACCGGAAGCTGCATACGCAGTTTCTTCTGTACGTAAAGCAATTTTGCATACAACTGATTTGTTTTTGTTTTTATGCGGGAAAGATTATTCATTTGAGCGGAACCCGAAACCATAAGGTCTTCGAATGAAACCGTCACTATAATTCCATCAAGAGGCCTAAGGCGCCTTAGCATCTTAAGTTTCCTTACGAAGTATTTCCACATTCTTAGTTTGCCTTCCTTCTCATCCATTTTCCCGGCGGGATCAATAAATATACCTCTATCAAAAACGTACCAGTTGCAGGCAGGCTTTATTGAATTGAATTCTTCAAACGGGCTGTCGGCAATTCTCTTCATCTTTAATGTCTTTAGCATTGTTGTTGCGCCGGTGTTTTCCATGCTCAGGGTAAGATAAAGTGGAATTTCATTACGGACATGCCTGTTCGGAAATTCCTGCCTTACTATCTTTGCAAGAAGGCGGAGGGATTCTTTTATTTCAAAACGGGTTATTTTTTTTCTTATCCGCTGGAAAAGCTCTTTTCTCCGGTATATCGTGAACAGCATATAAACAGAACCAATCAGCAGCAAAGCTAAAAGGATTAAAAATATATAAAGCTGGTTTGTATATAAAAAATATTTGTAATTATTTATTTCAATACTCAATTCATCGGGGGCAACGGCAATCAGTATGCCTGTAAAAACGGCAAACAATCCTGCAACGGACAGAAAGAACCATTTACGCAGATTATAGAATTTCAGCCTTATTCCGAGAGACTGATTGTACGCGTAGGCATCGGGGAACAAAGCTTTCATTTCTTTTAAAATTAATGGACTGTTATTATATACCGAGATGAATAATTGTTTTTTAAAGTAATTAAGTTTCTTATCTCTGTCATCAAACATAAACTTTCCCCTGAAACCCAGAGAAAGAACCAGAAGGTAAAGCACTGACATTTCCTGCGCCGCCTGCGTAGTTTTTGTTAAATTACTTTCTGCCATTTCGTACAGTTTAATGCCCGAATAATGAGATCGGAAAAGCTGCTCTTCTATCAGATAATCCTCCCAGATATACTCCCCTTTCCATTGCGTACTTATAAACATTTCATCGGTAAAAATTGTAAGAAGGTACAATGTTTCGTTGTAAATGGAATCATTTTCTTCTTTTTCGTATGGCTGAATATTAAGGGTATATTGTTCAATCAGTTCCATCAGTTTTATCTGAAGACCCTTAAGATTCTCTTTTTGGGAATAGTCCGCGCTCTTTTTAAGCGCTTCCAGTTCCTTATAAAACTTGTAAAATTTTCTTAGTATCGAATCTTTGACCGAATCGTCAACATGTCTCATATTTCGGATCTTTTCTTTATATAGAGATTAATTTTTTCAATTACCGATTCCCCCGGTTTATCCGAAGGATTAAATATTTTAAGCTCTTGCTCGGGCTTTATTGATTCCTGTTCAACCTCAAAGAATATCGTGTCAACTGTAGGCGGAAATCCGCTTTCCTTTTCTATCTTGTATCTTTGAGCGCCGAGAGTCCTTTCTTTCTTTAATTTTTTTATATCCTGTTCATTGCCTATAAGTGAATTAAGCATCCAAACCAGTATATCCTTTTCAGTTTTTCCTTCTTTAGGCTGAATCCCGAGTACAAGCCTGTGAGTAAGCCAGTATTTGTTCATATAAAGGCTGAACGTATCCCCTTCTTTTTCAAATGGAACTGCATGATAGTTTTCACCTATTGCTTCTTCGAGTATCTGAGATACTGCTTCTTTAATCCTCAGATATGTATCGCGCAGGTTATTATGATCATAGGGGGCAAGCGCGGGAGGCATTAAATCGTAACTGAGAGGGGATATATTCCCAAGAAGCGAGCACATAAGAAGATAAATATGAAACGGGTGCCCGATTCCGACTTTCATATATGCTTCAAGCGGCGGCAGGCCTGCAAGCAGGTTATGGAGCAAAAGCCTCTTATCCATTATTACGGGCTCGTACTGTACAGAATTTGGGGAAATCTGCCGTGCAATAAATAATGCCTTCATTCTTATTTTCTGAATTATTTCCGAAACAATTTTGCCAAGCTCCGAGAAGGCTTCTACATTAAGAACGGGAGGAATATATTCCATTAAATGAAAATGCCCCCCGTCGTATTTAACCTGAACAAGAGGAATGCTCGATTGTTCATCGGGCAGATCATCGGCTACTATAAGGCTCGCATTAGGAATCTGATAAGGAACGGATACATCCTGGAACCTGCTGATTTCCTCTTCAATTACCACCGGATTAATCGGTTTGTAGCGCGACTTACTTTCCGAATCGGATAGTTCACCTTTCCCTTTTGGCGGTACGAACAAATATATTTTAAACACCTTCTGCCTGTTTACTTTTTCGCTTTCAACTTTCTGCAGTAAATCAATCTGCAGATGGTTGGTATTAGCTCTCGAATCATGCACTACAAGCCCGTCGGGCAACACGGCTTCAATTTCGCTTACAGAAAATTTTCCGCTGTTAAGCAGCTCTTTATCAATCTTAAGCGCTTTAACTCCCCAGTTATATGGAAGCGCCAGGCTTGAATGATAAACAATAAGCTCTTCCTGGCGGTCAGTCATCTGCTGAAAATGTTTTGCCGCAAGCATCATTCCGTCGTGCCAGAGAATAGCATCCCTGCTGATTATTTTTTTTCTCATTTATATAACTCTTTTTCTTTCTGCAATTCAAATGCCTTCAGGCATTCCGGGCGCAGCTCCGCCCCGCAACCCACATTTCTTATTTTTTCTTTATGCCTCAATTGTCCTATTCTCATAACCTTCAACAGAATAAATAAGAGCAATCCTTTTTATCTTTCCGGACGGCAATTAACAAAATCAAGGTAAAAGTTTTTTTAAAATGGGCACAATGCGTCATTTTCTGTCTATGAAACGCTTGAAATGAGGTACGAACGGAAAGGGGTTAAAAAGGCAAGGTTATCAGCTTAACATCGGGAGCTGCTCGGATATTGTGCTTTTAAATGTCCGGCCCATCGGAACAGAACCTGTTTTTAGATGGACTGTGCATTCATCGTAATCAAATTCTACAATGTAATTCATATTTACGATATAATTTCTGTGCACTTTTATGAATGTATTCTGAGGAAGCTTTTCCATCAATTCGGCGAGGGATAATCTTATAAGAAATTTTCCCATATTAGTAAACAACGTCGAATATTTTGATTCTACTTCTATATACTGGATTTCGCTCAGAGGCACTTTAACAATTTTTTTGGTTTTTCTTATGAACAGATTATCGCTGTTGAATATTCCGCCGTCAATAGTTTTTTCCTGAACTGTTTTTTGAACATTTAATCCGGCGCATGCAAGTTCTATTGCGTATTTAATAAGATACTTATCGAACGGTTTTATAAAATATGCACATGGCTTATATTTCTTTGCCGACTCAAACGTCGAATCGTTTTTATCATCCGATATAAATATGAATGGCTTTGAATTTATTTTATCTTCGGTAATTTTTTTTGCAATTTCGAAAGCATTGTATTTATCTTTAACGTCAATATTCAGAATTACCAGATCAGGTTCGGATGCATAAAAGGCGGCAACAGCCTCGCCGGCGTTATCAACCACGTCTTGAACGTAATATCCCAGTTCCGAAAGATTTTCCCGCAAACCCGCCGCATGCCGGATATCTATATCATATATAAGGATATTAATTCCCGGCATCCGGTTTTCCACCCGTTATTTTGCACATCTTTTTTTTCCTGACTTTGTTCTTCCTACGCACGATAATTTGTTTTATAGAATATATTACCCTGCTGGATATTCTTTTTACCATAAATTGAGATAACCTCTCCCTGCAGCTACTTATATAACTGCAGCAATTATTTTTTCTTGAGATATAATTACTAAGAAAGGATACCGGCAATGTTTCTTTTACATCTCTTTTATAATGTACATTTTCAGTAAAATTACCGCCTTTATAACTAAGCGGTAATACCGAAAACTATTTGTTCAATTCAGGAATTGGATTTAGCACATAATTAAATTATGAAATAATCATTTTGAATACAATACACCCCTATTTTTTTTAACAGGACGCGCAAGATTTGGTAGCGGTACTATGCTATCACTAAATATTTCTAAAACAGAATGTTTTCAAGGAATACTAATAGTAACGATACTATGGCACAGGAATTGTTTTTGCTGTGTATATTTTTCTTTCTTTCCTGTGTGAAAGCGTCAGGCGTATAATATTGTTAGTACATAATTTATATGCCTGCACATTCAACATCTGCTTCCAGTAAAGAATGAGCGCCACAAGCATATTTCTTATTGCTCGAATATTTTTTCTTGAATACCTTTTCTTCTGAAGTTTTATATTCTGATTTATTAACCGGGTTATACAAAAATAGCATATATTTAATTTCGAATTTATGGAGGTGTCCATGAAAGGGAAAAATCCATATTCTCATATAAAATCAAGATTTGTAAAGCCCATAGTACCAATGCTGGAACGTTGGCCCGGAAATGCGCTTTATATACCACAGGCTTACGGAGGAATTTTTCACATGGCCACACTTGGGCCGACAGCCGTTGGCACATGCGGATTAGCCACTTGTTTAGGAGTAGTTTTATATAGCGACACCCATATCTAT
>Ga0153915_10004828_pt1 | contig 12481 bp, 11 predicted proteins | sample Opewatmetagenome_2_FD_107003 | JGI IMG/M metagenome (GOLD analysis project Ga0153915, IMG submission 107003) | Freshwater wetland microbial communities from Ohio, USA - Open water 3 Core 3 Depth 3 metaG | ecosystem: Environmental > Aquatic > Freshwater > Wetlands | place: USA: Ohio, Lake Erie... | reverse complement strand
GGGAAGTATCCTGAAACAGTTTTTAACAAACTGCTGATACCTGGTGAAGGTTGTCCCTTTCAGGATATGGTCACCACCATATTCTTCATCGTTAAAAATGGGGTGTTTAATAAAACTGTAATGGGCTCTGATCTGGTGAGTACGGCCTGTTTCAAGCCTGCATTCCACAACTGACTTATAACCAAGGTTTTCTATAACTTTATAGTGGGTTATTGCCGGTTTCCCCCTGCTTCCGTCAGGAAAAACCTGCATTATCTTCCTGTCGCGGGTATTCCTTCCGATATTACCTTTGATTGTACCCTCAGGCGGATCGGGAACGCCCCATACCAGTGCAATGTATTTTCTGCCTGTTGTCCTTTCATAGAACTGCCTCGAAAGCCTGTTGAGAGCAAGCTCATTCTTTGCTATCACCACGATACCGGATGTATTCTTATCAATCCTGTGAACAAGTCCGGGCCTTAATTCCCCGGATTTAAAGAGCTGCAGATCCCTGAAATGCCACATAAGTGCATTTACAAGGGTGCCCGTATAGTTTCCATAAGCCGGATGGACAACCATTCCTGGTTCTTTATTGATGACTATAACGTCGTTATCCTCGTAAACAATATTAATTGGTATGTTTTCAGGTATCAGTTCTATTTCCCTCGGAGGATTGGGCAGTAAAATCTGAATTGTATCTCCGGGTTTAACCCTGTAATTAGGTTTGACCTGGGAGTTGTTCACCAGAATGTTTCCTGCATTTGCAGCATTCTGTATCCTGGTTCTTGAGATATTCTCGAGGCGGCTAAAGATATATTTATCAATTCTTACCGGCGATTGGCCCGGATCGATGGTGAACCTGTGATGTTCAAAAAGCTCCTGCTGATCCGATATCTCTTCTTCTGACATCCGGAAGGTTTTACCTTGTTTTAACCAGACGGTTGTAACCGATGACCCGTCCGTTTAATGTGGTGACGGCAATATAAACTCCATCATGAAGAGAGGAAATGTTTATCCGTTCGGTAAATGGGGCCTTTAACAATTCACGTCCCTGAAGATCGAAAAATGTTATATAGCAAAGATCCGGGTCCGTCAGTTCTCCCGGATCGATTGATATGAATTCCCTGGCAGGATTCGGCCAGAGACGGATCCTGTTGAGATGCCGGTAGCGAATATCATTTATTGATGTTGAAACCGGAGCACCCACGACGGGCCTTATCATTACACTTCCGGCGACCTGCGACTGATTCCAGTTCCCGTTAAGCCAGAAAAACTGCTTTCCGTTATTCGATGTGTTAATATCAAGGCCTGCATTCAGGAAGGTTTCTGACCGTTGTCTCCATCCTACAAAGAATGTACTGTTTACCATTACCCCTTCGTCAGGAAGGAAGTATGTATAGAAGCCGTTGATTCCTTTGCCCTGCTCGACCATCACCTCTTCCTTTGTATATATCACATCTCCCGGCATCCCGTTGTTGTTGCTCCAGACCATCAGGTCAAATGCCCTCTGGTTGGCATTTAAATAACTGTCATTAAAACAGATGCTTATTGCCCTTAAAGTGTCCTGCATAAATGATTTGAAACGGTAGGCCACCATAGCATTTCTTGAACCCTGACCGTTTATTCCGTATCCTCCCTCTGATGAACCATCATCAAAAGCAAAATAGTTACTGAACTTCTGAAAGTAAACAACTGTGTCATTCACCTTCGGATCAAAATCATCCGTAATAAGCCAGGCAGTGATCCTGAATAAAGCCGAATCAGTATTGTCTGTATCGAAAGTATAAATAAGGTTGGCATCATAATCAACATTTGTCAGGGGAGTGATATTCGTTGCTCCGGCAGAAAAAAACAGCGCCTGGGAATTTTTATAAACATCCCATATACGGAAATCACGGGTGACATTCCTTTCAATAGTATCGTTATTCCGGTAATGTATCGGGATAACGGAACCCATCTCCTGCAGGTAAACCTGCCTGAATTGTTTCCATGGCATTGCTTCATGGCTTCGCAGAAGGGAACGGAAAGGATACCTGAAAGCCACATCAGCAAATAATGTATCGTTCGCCTTCCTGTCCTTATCGAGTACAACATAATCCAGATTCCACTGATCACAGTTCCCTGCAATGGATGGATCATTCGGACTTGAGCTCAGGCTCGCATAATTAATAAAACGGAATCTGAAACCCTTTTTCAGGAATCTGGACTGGTCTACACCGATGATGACCGGTTTGAACTGGGGTTCATTACTACCTTTTGCTTTCCATACAGAGTACCATTTAGTTTCAGCCGGTGCAAAAAACTGAAGGACAAGGCTGTCATTTTCTTCGGGCAAATCAGCCAGTCCGCCCGGCTGATAAAAAAAACTCAGACGTATATTCTGTCCTGCAGGATAAGCCAGGTTAATGGGTTGTGATGTAAGATGATCTGCCTCAAATCCGGTAGATGAGGCAGTTTCATATAATCTTCCGGAGCTATTAAGTGCATCGAAGGTCGCAACACCAGTTGTAATCTGCCTGTCAGTGTATGTATTGTTGATAAATACGAAATTATCAGACCAGATTTTCCCATCCGGTATGATATCAGAATGAGAAAAATCATCAAACAGGGGAAGCTCAAGTGTATCAGCCGCTATTCCCTTGAATTCTGATTTACCGGTCCAGCGATTTAACAGTGCGGTGTTTACCTGAAGGCCGGTGACGATTTCCTGACCCCGGATGCTACAGAGGCAGATAAAAAAAAAGATGATATTCAGGTAAATCTTTCTGATCATTATGATTACTTGACCTCACTTTTTAAGATTCCGGCAGCAAGTGTTGTATCCGGAACAGTTATAAGGGTCGAATCAACCGGAAGCTTTGCTGAATCAGTTGTAAGCCAGAGGTAGATTGTCCAGCCAAGCTGCAGTGTAACATCCTCCTCATAATCAGGATTTTGTTTAAATACAAAAGCATTGAGGCTATCTTCACTTGTTAACACTGAGTTATCGAATTCAAATGCCCCGAGGTTCAGAGCAGCACCGAGAATCCTGTTTCTTGCAGATTCCAGATCCATCCCGATGAGGTCAGGAACGGGTGTTCGCTGGTTACTGTAACCCTTGCCAAGTACCAGATCTATAATTGATCCTTTCTGAACCGAATCACCCTCTGCAACCGGTTTGCCATTATGTAACTGGCTTAAGACCATATTGATGGAAACATCTGGTTTATAGCTTAATGAACCCATATCAAGTCCGGAGCTTTCTATAAGGGCAATAGCCTGACGAAGAGGAAGGTCCACAAGGTTCGGCATTGCCACCATTTCAGGTCTGAAGGCATTGATGGTAAGAGCAATATTCCTCCATTTCTTGACTTTGAAACCAGGCTTTGGGTTTTGTTCAGCAACGCAACCACGCGGAACGAAGGTTGTGTAAACTGAATCTAATATCTGGTACCTCATTTTACTTTTTTCAGCCAATTGAGCCGTTTCTTCCATTGTAAGCCCGATAAAGTCCGGAACAGGTCTGGACTGTCCATGCCTTGTATAGAAATTAAGCCATATAAGCAAAACTATTACAACCCCAACTGCTATAACCAAAGCTAATCCGAGGTTCCTGACAAACACTCTGCTGAAGATAAAATCTTTTAAGCTCATACCGGCAAAAGTACATTTGTTATAACGCAAATGTAAGGATAAAATTATTAAATGGATTGAAGGCTAGGCACGAAGGAAGGTAAGCTGCAGATTGTTGATTATCCGTTAACCGGATTGTAGAGGCTGTCTCTTTCTACAGGTTCGAATCCTGCATCCTTTATAAGCTTGCAAATCTCTGCGGTAGTCATTTCGGGATTCCTGTCTTCGGCACCTGCCATGGAATATATTCTTGTTGTGTCATCTATTGTACCGTCGATATCATCAGCTCCAAATGAAAGGCTTAACTGTGCAGGTTCTTTACCGATCATTGGCCAATAGGCTTTGATATGAGCAATATTGTTGAGGAAAATTCTTGCTACAGCATAATTCCGCAGGTCTTCTGCAAGACTGACTTCACCAATCCGGGACATGCTGTTATTTGCTTTTTTATACTTCAGGGGAATGAATGCATTAAATCCGCCTGTCCTGTCCTGAAGATCACGCAACCGTTCCATATGATCGATCCTGTGATGGTAAGTTTCGATGTGGCCATAGAGCATTGTGGCATTGCTTGGTATGCCAATCCTGTGAGCTGTTTCATGAATCTCCAGCCAGAGCTCAGGGGAGGTCTTTTCATTGCAAATCTTCTGCCGGAGCTGACTGTCAAATATCTCAGCTCCGCCACCGGGAATTGAATTGAGGCCATATTCTTTAAGCTTACGCAGTCCATCTTCAACAGAAACTCCCGTTTTTTTGAACATATAATCAAGTTCAATGGCAGAAAATGCCTTTATATGAATGTCCGGCCTGTGTTGTCTGATCTTCCTGATCAGGTTTCCGTAATAATGAAGATCATGCTCGGGGTGCACCCCGCCCGCGATATGGACCTCTGTAACTTTTTTTTCATCGAATCTTTTAACAATGGCAAGCATTTCATCCTGGCTATAATCCCAGCATTCCGGATCTCCCGCAGACCTGTGATATGAACAGAACCTGCAATTATAGATGCATTTATTGGTGGGCTCAATATGGAAATTCCTGTTAAAATAAACGTAATTCCTGTTCTTTCTCCTTCTGACGATTCCCGATAACAAAGCCAGCAACGACAATTCCGCACTCTGAAATAAAACAAGGCCTTCATCAGGAGTGATACGGATATCATTATCGACTTTTTCGGCAATTTTCCTGAGTCCTTTGTCCTTAATATGACCGGCAATCTTAATCATCATTCCTGAACTGACGGGTAAAATTAATAATAAAAGGTCTAATGGCGGTCTCACCAGGATTATGAGTTACCGGAAATAAAAAAGGTGTCCGGTTCAAAGACACCCTGTTACTTCAACAGAATGAAAATGTCATTTATTTCAGCTTAAGCTCGGAGGAGACAGTGAGTCTCTTTCTGCCCTTTGCCCTTCGTGAAGCAAGTACCCTTCTTCCGTTTGCAGTGGACATTCTTTCCCTGAACCCATGTTTATTGGTTCTTTTTTTCCTCGATGGCTGATATGTCCTTTTCATTTTCCGGCAGCTTTAATGTTAATTACTTTTTTATATGAGACCGCAAAGATAATGTTTTTTTAAAATAATGAAATCCCGGAAAGATTTTTTACAGGAAATTCAGACAGGCAGATACACAATCTTTTTAGTTGCGAAATAGGGTTCTGAAAAAAAAACGCTGATATCCCAGGTAATTACCCTGTCCCTGAAGTGTGACAGCTCGCTATCCAGATCCCCGCCCTTCAGGTAAAGGATCCCGTTTTCAAGCTTGTTTCGCCCCTTTCCGGCAATATTCTTTAATGTCATTTTTACAAAACCGGGAAATAATGTTACTGCTCTGCTGACAACAAAATCGTATTTGCCGGATTCTTCCTCGATCCTTTTCCTGGAGGGTGTAACATTCTTTAAGTCAAGCTCTTCGCAAACTGAAGATACTACTTTGATTTTTTTTCCAACAGAATCAACCAGGGTGAATTCTGACTCAGGGAAAACAATTGCCAGCGGAATCCCCGGGAAACCGCCTCCTGTTCCGGCATCAAGGATGGCAGTTCCGGGTAAGAAGGAAATGACCTTTGCTATGGAAAGTGAATGAAGCACATGATGGATATAGAAATTATCCATGTCCTTTCTGGATATTACATTTATCCGGCTGTTCCACCATTCATAGACCTGCTTCAACTGTGATATCTGTACCTTCTGTGCTTCTGACAGTAAAGGGAAGTATCTGAGTATGCTTTCCGGCATTACCTGTGACCAGTTTTGATAAAGATATTATACAGCAATGACTTGGCACGGTACAGCTGGGCTTTTACTGTCCCGATAGGAATATTCAGCTCAGCGGATATTTCTTCATATGAAAATTCCTTATAATACCTTAACTCAATGATCTCCCTGTATGGTGATTTCAACTGGTTGACTATCTTCCTCAGGATGGCAATCTTCTGGTCGTTAATGAGTGCCTCTTCAGGATCGGGCAGGTCGGACTGGATATTTATTGTCAGTGATTCAATACCTTCCTGTCCCTGGTTGAGCGGGGTGGGTGAGGCTTTCTTTCTCCTTATGAAGTCAATACAATTGTTTGTCGCGATCATGAAGAGCCATGTACTGAAAGCAAACCTTGGAGCATAAGTTTCTATATTCCTGAAAGCCTTGCCAAATGCCTCAATCGTCAGGTCTTCAGCATCAGAGGGATTCTTTACCATTTTCAGCAACATAAAATATATTGAGTCCCTGTACCTGTTCATCAGGCTGGCAAAGGCTTTTTCATTTCCCTTTTTAGCCTCTTCGACAAGAAGGAGATCATTTCGCGCCTTATCGGAAAGTTCCTTGTTTATTTCCATTTGTTCTTGGCAGGTTTGCTCAGTTTGCCTGATATATAAACGATCCCGTTAATTACGGGAGAAAAGATATCAAAGAATATCAAAAATCCTGCCAGTCCCGGTTCATTAAGGTTTTTCTTCACTTTAAAAAAGACAATAAACTGTACAATAAGTCTTAACCCGAACAATGCCAGTACGACAGGCCACAAAAATAGAAAAGAAAGAAGAATGGTAAAGGAACCATATAAAAGAATTCTTGACACCGGTTCAGTTGCCAGCAGGAACTTATCACGCGGTTTATAGTAGGGTGCAGATGAAAGATGTCGTTTCTTTTGAGCCAGCCATTGAACAAGTCCGGTGCTGGGAACCGATCTTGTGTGGTTGCCCTTCCTGAACTCAACGCGGGTATTCTTTTTCCTTGATATTGAGTTGACAAAGAGGTCATCATCTCCTGATACAACGCCTTTATATGATCCAAAACCCTTATTTTCAAAGAATACCGAACGCCTGTATGCAAGGTTTCGTCCAACTCCCATATAGGGAATTCCGCGTATTGCCATCCCAAGGTATTGCATTGCAATAGTCAGCGTGTCATACCTTATATACCTGTTTAATAGTCCTTTTGCCCTCATATATCCACCATACCCAAGGACGAAATCGGTTTTGTCATCAAATTGTGAGACCATTCCCTCAAGCCATTTTTCAGTTTCAGGCTTGCAGTCAGCATCGGTAAAAAGGAGGATATCATTTTTTGCTGCACGAATTCCTATAAACTGTGCAAATTTTTTGTTATGGGCGAATTTTGGATCTTTTGTAACTGTGGATACTTTCAGATGAGGGTATTGCTGAAGGTAAGTTCCAAGAATTTCGAATGAAGCATCATCAGAACAGTCATTAACGACGATCACCTCATAATCGGGATAATCCTGCTTCAGGACAAATGGCAGGTATTTTTTCAGGTTATCCTCTTCATTTCTTGCACAGATGATTACAGAGACAGGACCTTTGAATATGCTGTCATGGGGATGCCTGAAAAGAGGCACTGCAATATAGAAGTAAAGGTAATAGAAAAGCTGTATCGCAGTCGACAGAATTAAAACTGAAAATACTATCAAAAGGAAAATACTGTCATGAATTGCCATCTTGCATTCTATATACCGCAACAATATTACTAAGATAATTTTAACGGAAAAAGATAGTTTTCAACAATCATAGAATTCTTTTTACTTGCCGCATCCTGATCACAGTTAAACGAAAAAAAGAACGTATAATTTTATCAGGACAAACGGATAAATTACATTTGTGCTTCCGTTTCAGATCCAAAGTATGTTTGAAGTCCAGCACAGGGATAAGCAGACCAGGGCAAGAGCAGGCCTGATCAGAACGGCTCACGGTGACATACCCACGCCTGTTTTTATGCCGGTTGGAACCAGTGGGTCTGTTAAGGGTATACTCCATCGCGACCTGATTGAGGATATTAATGCTAAGATTATTCTCGGAAACACTTATCATCTTTATCTCAGACCCGGCACTGAAGTAATGAGAGCCTCAGGCGGACTTCATAAGTTCATGTCCTGGGACCGCTCAATTCTTACTGACAGCGGAGGTTACCAGGTATTTTCTCTGTCATCGAACAGGAAATTAAATGACGAGGGAGCAGTATTCAGATCACATATCGACGGTACAAAGCACGTCTTTACTCCTGAAAATACCATCGACATTCAGCGTGTTCTAGGATCCGATATCATGATGGTTTTTGATGAATGTGCACCTTTCCCCTGCGATTACCGGTATGCAAAAAAATCAGTTGCCCTGACGCATCACTGGCTTGACAGGGCAGTAAAGAGATTCAGGGAGACAGAACCGGTATGGGGAACCCAGCAATTTTTATTCCCGATTGTACAGGGAGGTATATTTGATGATCTCAGAAAGTTATCAGCAGAAAAGGCAGCCGGGGCCGGAATGGCCGGAAATGCCATCGGGGGTCTGTCGGTAGGAGAACCGGCAGATGAAATGTACAGGATAGTGGAGATAGTAAATGAAATTCTACCTGAGGACAGGCCAAGGTATCTGATGGGAGTGGGAAGCCCGGTAAATATCCTGGAATCTATAGAGAGAGGCGTTGACATGTTTGACTGTGTAATGCCTACGCGGAACGGGCGAAATGGCATGCTTTTCACGTCGGGAGGAATTATAAACATAAAAAACAGGAAATGGACGGATGATTTTACTCCGATTGATGCTGATGGGCCCTCGGTGGTAAGCCGTAAATATTCGAAAGCCTATCTCAGGCACCTTGTTTTATCAGGTGAAATACTCGGAGCGCAGATCTCGAGCATTCACAATCTGGCATTTTATTTGAGCCTTATGGAGAAGGCCAGGGAGAAAATCAGGGAAGGAAATTTTGGAAAATGGAAAGCCTCCGTAATTAAGAAACTTTCACTGCGATTATGAAAACCCTGAAAATAAAAATAATAGATATATATATTATACGGAAATTCCTTGGCACTTTCTTCTTCTGTCTTGTCCTGATACTCACAATCGCCGTTGTATTTGACTTTGCAGAGAAAATAGATAACTTCATGGAGAAGTCTGCTCCCTGGAAGGCTGTTATATTTGATTATTATCTGAATTTCATACCCTATTTTGCCACCTTATTCGCGCCGTTATTTGTGTTTATTTCCGTGATATTTTTCACCTCACGGATGGCAGTCAATACTGAGATAATTGCTATTCTGAACAGTGGAATGAGTTTCAGGAGAATGTTGTGGCCATATTTTCTTTCAGCGCTGGTAATAGCAATATTCATCTTTGTACTGAGCAGCTTTATAATTCCGCATGCCAATATTAAGAGGATGGATTTTGAAGATAAATATTATCATCCCCAGAACAGGAGAACACCTGTAGAAAACATTCACAGGCAGGTGTTTAAGAATATTCTTGTATATATAGAATCTTATAACCCAATATATCTAAGGGGACGGAATTTTACTATTGAGAAATTCAATGATGACGGAATTCTTATTTCAAAACTGTCAGCCCCCACCGTTACATGGGATTCAACACTTAACAAGTGGGTAGCGCTTAATTATGTCATCAGGAATATAAATGGCAACGATGAAGAAATAATCAAAGGAACACGTATTGATACAACCCTCACAATCAGGCCTGAAGATTTTTCACGCGGACCTGAATATGTGAATACAATGACATTCGGAGAGCTGGAAAATTATATCAATCTGCTGCAGTTGCAGGGATCAGATGAACTTAAGCTTTTTCTTATTGAGAAGTACAAGCGTTATGCAAATCCTTTTACTGTTTTTATTCTGACAGTCATTGGTGTCTCCCTTTCATCGAAAAAGATCAGAGGAGGCATAGGTATGAACATAGGAATTGGACTGGCACTAAGCTTTTCTTACATCCTTTTCCAGCAGTTTGCTTCGCAGTTCTCACTAAAAGGGAATCTCAGCCCGATGCTGGCTATGTGGATACCCAATGTCCTTTATTCGGTAATCGCCCTGGTATTGTATAAATTAGCTCCAAAATAGTTTTCGTAAGTCTGATAATTATTGTAAAATTGTACGCTTTTTAACAGATCGAAGCGTGTAAATCATTAAAATATAATTCCATGCCGCTCAGCAGAAAGATTCGTGAATTACAGCAAAAAAGAGAAAAGATCCTCCAGGGTGGTGGGGAGCAGGCTATTGAAAAACAGAAAGCCCTCGGAAAACGGACTGCCAGGGAACGTATCATGACGTTACTCGATGAGAATTCGTTCAATGAATATGACCTTTTTGTTGAACATGATGCCCGCGATTTTGATATGGATAAGAAAACCCTTCCGAGTGATGGTGTGATAATTGGTTCAGGAACAATTTACGGTGCACCGGTAGCTGTTTTTGCACAGGATTTTACTGTTGCCGGAGGTTCACTTGGACTGATGCATTCAAGAAAAATTACAAAGATTATGGATCATGCCCTTAAAATGAAGATGCCACTGATAGGGATCAACGACTCCGGAGGAGCAAGGATACAGGAGGGAGTTAATTCGCTGGCAGGGTATGGTGAGATATTTTTTCGAAATACAATTTCAAGCGGGGTTATTCCACAGATCTCCGTGATACTGGGACCGTGTGCCGGCGGGGCTGTATATTCTCCGGCCCTTACTGATTTTGTCTTTGTTGTAGATAATATATCCAAGATGTTCATTACCGGACCTGAGGTAATTAAAACCGTACTTGGCGAAGAGATCTCCATGGAAGATCTCGGGGGAGCCAGGGTGCACAGTGAAATTTCAGGTAATGCCCATTTTTTCGCTAAAAGTGAGGAAGAGTGTTTTGACCAGATAAAGAAGCTGATAACCTTTATTCCATGGAATAACCAGCAGAAGGCCAGGATGTTTGAACCCGGAGAGCCAAAAGCGGATCTTAATATTGAAAAAATTGTGCCTGATGATCCGACAATGCCATATGATGTAAAGGACGTCATTAGAGCTGTTGTTGACAATTCGGATTTCTTTGAGATAATGGAACATTATGCCAAAAATATTGTAATAGGTTTTGGACGGATGGGCGGACGTACCACAGGCTTTGTAGCCAATCAGCCTCTTGAGATGGCCGGTGTTCTCGATGTTGATTCCTCAGACAAAGCCGCACGGTTTATACGTTTCTGTGATGCTTTTAATATCCCGATAATCACCTTTGTTGATGTTCCGGGGTACCTGCCTGGTGTTGATCAGGAACATTCCGGTGTGATACGGCATGGTGCCAAATTGCTTTATGCCTACAGTGAAGCGACAGTGCCAAAACTTACAGTTATCCTCAGGAAAGCTTACGGAGGAGGTTATATCGCCATGAGTTCGCGTCATCTCCGTGCTGATTTTGTGTTTGCCTGGCCTTCTGCTGAAATTGCAGTTATGGGACCTGAGGGTGCAGCAAATATTATCTTCAGGAAAGAGATCATGTCGTCTGACGATCCCGATTCGGTCAGAAAACAAAAGGTTGAGGAATACAAGACAAAATTTGCCAATCCTTATGTTGCTGCTTCGCGAGGTTACGTCGATGCAGTAATTGAACCCGGTGAAACAAGAAAATTCCTCCTGCACTCAATTGCTGTTTCAGAGAATAAAGATATCCAGACACCGCCAAAAAAACACGGTTTACCCCCGCTCTGATAAATATTTTAATACTTCGAAATCGAATTGATCATGAAAACAGGAGAAGAACTGGGGATCCTTAATATAGGCACCACGATATATAAGACCAGGATAAGCAGGAAATTCAGGAACAGGAAACCTTATAAAATTCCTGATCCCAGACTGATAATCAGCTTTATCCCCGGTACTGTACTCGAAATTCTTGTAACCGTGGGACAGTCAGTGAAGCACGGAGATGATCTCATGATTCTTGATGCCATGAAAATGCAGAACAAGCTGAAATGCAAAACGGATGGCAGGGTAAGAAAAATACCTGTCAAAAAGGGTGAAAAAGTGGCAAAGGGAACGGTACTGCTTGAGATGGAATAACACCCGGCAGGTTTACAGCCAACCTTCATAGATTAAATGATCCCTGATATGTTCAGGGATTTTTGGTACTTCAGAGAAAATCCCGTAAACAACTGATCCGCTTCCAGACATTGAGCTGAATAAAGCTCCGGAATTATACAATGCTATTTTTAATGAACCGATTTGCGGATATACCTTAAACACATAATCCTCAAAATCATTTATTATTGATTCTTTCCATTCAGAAGCAGGGTAATTTATCAACACCTCAAGACTGATATCAGGTTTCTGCGGCTGACAATTATGATATGCTACTCTCGTACTGATGCTTATACGCGGGTTTATAAGCACTATATAATAACCTTCGAGAACAGGTTTTACGGGGTGTAAGACCTCTCCACGTCCTGTTGCAAAGGATGGTACAGGATTGAGGAAAAACGGACAATCACTTCCAAGTTCAACTGCAATCGCTTTTAAATCCTTTTCGCTGATTGAAAGATTGAGATATCTATTTATTGTTTTCAGCATTCCTGCTGCATCTGACGATCCGCCACCGAGACCGGCGCCAACAGGG
>Ga0153915_10004827_pt1 | contig 12481 bp, 10 predicted proteins | sample Opewatmetagenome_2_FD_107003 | JGI IMG/M metagenome (GOLD analysis project Ga0153915, IMG submission 107003) | Freshwater wetland microbial communities from Ohio, USA - Open water 3 Core 3 Depth 3 metaG | ecosystem: Environmental > Aquatic > Freshwater > Wetlands | place: USA: Ohio, Lake Erie... | reverse complement strand
TACGAGTTATTGAACAAAGCAGTGGGAAGAGGATCTACTCTACAAACCATGCTCTCTGGCATTAGGTGAAGCACAGATTCACTCCTCCCATTTACCCCGGCGTCCCAGGGTAGTTTATACCATCCATTGATCCATAAGAACACAAGGTGGAGTGCGCAATTGCGAATCGCCATTCAACAGTCTTTTGAGTCGATAAAATATTGTTCTCTTCGTTGCTCCTACCCTACCCAATACCGAGAAAAAGAAAATTGATTTAAGACAAAAAAATCCCGACTAAGCACACATTTCGTCAAAAAAGGGGGGGATGCTCGGGATCTGTGTTAAAGCGTTACATTGCCCTCCATATACCAAATTACAAAAAGAGATATCGCAACGGGTAACCTTCTTTGTCTATTCTTGGTAGCATTTCTGTGTAAATCGTGATAGTTAAAAACATATATAGAATGCTAGAGAAAAAATCATGAACCATTCAACCATACATGAGGGTAGTATGGACTGATGACTGAAACCCCGTTTCTCAACAGAGCGGGGTTTTGTGTTTGTACTAACAAGCTTCCTGGGCTAATGTTTTTCTAATGTGATACATGTCAATACGTATAACAACAGGTTATGTTTTGTTCGCACTTGAGATAGTTGAGATGGTTATAAACCCGCTTGAGTCTTTTCATCGTTTTGCAAGAGGTGTCCATTGCTGTTGAGACTGATAGGCGGTCTGTTTTTTATTGTTCTCTCGGTGGCGCCTTTATGTGCTTTGGAGGAACAGATACAGATCCTGGTGGAGGGACTCTCAGGAAAGGCGTTGGAGAATGCCAAACAGGCCCTTGTTTTGCCGCCCGGCATGATCGACCAGGGCCGCGTCGATGAGCTGTGGCTGCAGCGTTTTGAAGAGCAGATCCCCCGGAATGTTCGGGACGCCTTGGAGCCTTTCGGTTTTTACCAACCGGAGATTACCGTGCGTCGAGAAAAAACCGAGGAAGGGGCTTACCGCCTGCAGATATATGTGCAACCAGGGCCGCCGATTTTGGTCCGGTCCATCCATGTGCGCCTGGAAGGACCGGGGGCGGAAGAGCCAGCCCTGAAGACGCTGACGTCCGAATTTCCCCTGGCCAAAGGGGATGTCCTGCGCCAGGACCTTTATGAACAGGCAAAGCAGGATCTGCAGAACAGAGCCTATGATCTGGGCTATCTTGACGCGGCTTACGCCGTCCATACCCTGCACCTTATTCTGGGCGAGTCAGCGGCAGATGTGAATCTCGTCCTGCAGACAGGGAGCCGTTACGCTTTCGGGGAAGTCGCTTTTACGGGCACACCTGCCTATCCGGACGTGTTTCTGCGCCGCTACCTGGCATTCAAGCCGGGCGATGTCTTTTCCTACGCATTGATGGCGAGGACCCAGTCTAATTTTGTTAATACGGACAGATTCCGGGAGGTCCTTGTCAATCCACGAAGAGATGCCGCTGCGGAAGGGCGGATTCCCGTGGAGATCTTTCTGAAGCCCGCGTCACCCAAAAGCGTCAAAACGGGTATCGGCTACAGCACCGATACGGGTCCGCGAGCCACCATTCAATACAAGGATTTGAATGTGGCTGGATGGGGGCATGAGTTTCAAACAGAATTGAAGGTCAGTCCAATCCTTCAGGGCATTGCGTCGCGTTACGTCTTGCCTTCCGGTTTGGATATTCAGAGTCACACGGCCCTGACACTGAGTTTGCAGCGAGAAAACACGGACACCTATACAACTCGCCTGATCAAACTGGAGGCGGAACGGGCTCATGGCTTTGGCGCCGACCGGAGTGGGTCTCTGTTCGTTCAAATACAGGCGGAAAACTCTGAGGCGGGAGAACAAACAACCAATTCGTTCCTCCTGATGCCCGGAGTTCGCTTTACAAGCATTCATTACGACAATATTATTCGGCCGACTCGAGGATTCAATTATCGGGTCGAATTCCGGGGAACCCATGAGTCCCTGGGGTCGGACACAGGTTTCATTCAGGGGCTGTCTTATGGGGAACTCCTTATTCCTCTTCCGGCGCGCCTTACCCTGTTGGTAAGAGCGCAGGCGGCGACGACCTGGCAGAATGATCCTGCTCGGGATCTTCCCATTTCCGTTCGCTTTTTTGCCGGCGGTGACCGGAGTGTACGCGGCTATACTTATCAGTCTCTCGGACCCCGGGACGGCAGTGGAAATGTCATTGGGGGGAGAAGCCTGCTGGTGGGAAATGTGGAGATGGAACGGGCCATCGGGCAAAACTGGGGGGCCGCCGCGTTTTATGACGCGGGGAATGCTTTCAATAGCCTGTCCAACATTGACGCTGCTCAGGGGGCCGGAATAGGCGTTCGTTATTACAGCCCTTTTGGTCCCATTCGACTGGACCTGGCCCGCCAGATCGGGGTTTCTGAGCCAAGCTGGCATATTCATTTCACGGTGGGACTGGGACTATGAAGACGCGTGTATGTCTGGCCATGCTCCTGCTGGTTTTTGTTTTCGTGGTTGGCGCTGTATCATGGCTCGTGGGGACGACCGATGGCGCCCGATGGGTCATGGATCGCCTGTTCCGGGCATTACCAGTGGCCGTTCACACCGAGCGAATTTCCGGTACCCTGGCGAACACGCTGTCCATCGAGGGGTTGCGAATTGACTCACCGGACTGGGAGGTGGTCATTCGCAAGACATCCCTGTCCTGTCAGCCGTTTTATCTCCTTCTGGGAAACGTGGTTCTGAAAGAGGTCGCTTTTCAGGAGATCGTTTTAACGGACAGGCAGCGGGAGGTTAAGCGGCCTCTCGATATGACGTGGCCTCGAATTCCCGCATCCCTGTCGTGGCTGAAGGGCTGGATCGGTGAGGTTCGCATCGATGACCTCATGTACCGGAGCGGAAACACAGAACCCCTCCTTGTGGACAGCCTGCGGACGGCAGTGGACTGGCAGGCCGGCACGCTGGTGTTACGGAACCTGACCGCCAAATCTTCTTTGGGGTCGCTGGAGGGATTCATGATGGCGGGCTTTTCTCGACCCAGCCTCACAGGAAACCTCAAAATCACCCTTACGAATACGCTGGCGGATCAGGACAGCTTTTCTTTTTCCGTCAGGCTTCTCCCTGCCGATACGCTGGAACAAGTGGCCGGCTCTGTTGCTCTGACGACGGCGTCCCGCCAGCAGGAGCGCTTCCGTGTGGAAGGCCATCTGGGTATCGCCAGGGATCGGTTTGTTTTGCGTGATGTTATTGTTTGGGAAACAGGCCGCCGGGGAACAATCACCGTAACGGGCGAGGTCCTCGTGTCGCAGCCCGATCCTTATGCCCGTCTTCGCCTGAAGGCAAGCGAGATCGATCTTTCCGAGCAATTCAAATTTCCGGCCCTTCTCTCCGGAACAGCGGATGTCCTTGGGAATATGCATCAATATGAGGGTTCTTTTAACCTCAGACAGCACGGCGGCGCGCCCTCCTGGCGGGACGTGCAGGCGGTGGGGACATTTGCCGGCAACGGATTGGAGGCGGCAATCAGGGATATGAACGGCCGGTTTCTCAACGGAACTTTCAAGGGCGGCATTGCCCTGTCCTGGGGGAAGGATCGGCGCCTGTCCTGGGATTTGAAGGCCGTGAATATGGATCCCGCGCGGCTCAAGGCGGACTTGCAAGGCAGAGTCAACCTGAATACTACGGGGTTCCTGCGCTGGGGCGGAAAGAACCCTCCGGAAGGAGACCTGAAGGCGAAGCTGATCGACAGCGTTTTCCAGCACAGGACTCTTTCCGGCACACTGGACGCGCAATGGCGACGCGGTACACTGAGGGTGGCCCGTTGTGAACTCCATGGCCGAGGTCTTGACTTCTGGATTCGGGGGATGCCGGAAGAAGGTCTTTCTTACCGGTTTGTCGTATCGGAGTCCTCGAACGTCCTTCCCGTGAAGGGAGGGCCTTTCGCGGGAAACGGGGTGTTGCGATGGGAAAAAGGTGAACTGACAGGGATGCTTGAGAGCAGTTTCGTTTCCGTATTCTCCAGGGCACATGCCTCATGGGTCTGGAATAACCAGGGACTAAACGTCAGATCAGAGATGCATCTGGAGAAGGGGGGCGTCGTGGAGGGAAGGTTCACATCTCCTCAGCCTGTCGCGCTGACTGTTCCGGAAGAAGGAACGTTCGAGATGACCTGGAATTCCCTGGACCTGAAGCTTTTGCAGAAGGGAATACCGGCTTCTTTAGATATTCAGGGGCGGTTGGATGGAGTCGCCCGCGGCCGTCTTCTGAAAGATGCCCGTTTCCAGACGTCGGTAAAAACATGGGTCAGAAACGGCCGTTTTTCCTGGGAGGGTGATCATGGAATAACTTCCGTGGCAGCAGAGCGTGCGGAGGCGGACTTTTCATGGGAGGGCGCGTCTATTTCGGGAAGACTCGGCCTTACCCTGACGGGGCATGGCCGCATTGAAGGAACTTACGAGATTCCTCTGCCTGCCCTTTTTCCCCTGAGAATGAACCCCGACGGCCCTCTGAAGATCCAGGCCAGGGGAGAATTCCGTGAGAAGGGGATTCTTTCTGTCCTGTTTCCCGGCGTTATTCGGGAGAGCCGCGGAATGATGCAGTTTCAACTGGAAACAGCAGGGACATGGAAAAAACCGGACTGGAGCGGCACAGCGACATTGTCCGGCGCCTCCGCACAATTGCCCGTAACGGGCATACGTCTCGAGAATGGAAAGGCGGAGGCCGTATGGCATAAGGATCGCATTCGGATATCTTCCTTTCAACTCCGCTCGGGGGAAGGGGAAATTCGTGGTGACGCTGATGTCTGGATGAAGGACTGGCATGTGGACCGGTATGAGGGAAAGCTCACGGGCGAAAGGTTTCAAGCCGTTTATCTGCCCGAGGTCCGCCTTTCCATCAACCCCGGCCTTCGGTTTGCGGGGACCACGGCGGGGATGGAATTGACAGGCGACGTCATGGTGCACAAGGCACAAATACATCAGTCAGAGCGGGAGGGGATGGTGAGGGTTAGCGGGGATGTAGTCATCGTGGATCGTCCGCAACCGAAGAAAACGCCGTCCTCCTTTGGCCTGAATACACGGGTGACGGTCACCCTGGGTGATGCGTTTTCCGTGAGGGCCGCGGGAGTCGATGCCCGTCTTGACGGCAGGTTTCTGCTCGTATCGAAGGGCTTTGATGAACCGTCTTTGGAAGGCAAAATCAATGTCACGAAGGGTTATTATGATCGTTATGGCGTCAAGCTGGATATCCACAGAGGCCATCTGGTATTCAATGGTGGGCCTGCCGAGACGGGACAACTGGATATCCTGGCATTTCGAACAGTGAGGGACAACAATCGGGGCGAGGATGTTCATGCGGGAGTAACCATCACGGGACCGCTGCACGCCCCTCTGATCAAACTTTACTCCCGGCCAGCCATGAGTGACGCTGATGCCCTCTCGTATATCGTTCTCGGCCGGCCGTTTAAGAGTGGCGAAGAAAAAGATAAGCAGGATCTGCTCCTCAAAGCGGCGGGGTCGCTTCTTGCCCGGAGTCCGTCGTCCGGCTCCCTGCAGCGGCAGCTTCAGGACCGCCTGGGCATTGATACGATCGATCTGGAATCGACGTCTATCGGCGGTGTTTCCCATTCCCTTGTCACCGTTGGCAAGTATCTTTCTCCAAATCTCTATGTCGCTTTCGGACGGTCGCTTTTCACGAGCGACTATTATATGCTCGCCCGGTACAGTTTCCTGAAGAACTTGCACATAGAAAGCAAAATGGGGCTCCAGACCGGGGCGGATCTCTTCTATCGGGTTGAATTTGACTGATCAAGAGAACCGGCTGTCTCGATTGTCCTGCCCATGTGTGTACCTGGGACGGCTATGATTATGATACTGACGATTTCATTGAGATTGATAACCATGATTCAGCGGTAGAAATTGATGTTTATGATTACGACGAAGATGAATACAGGTGGTCTTTGAATCCACTTGTTATGGATTCCATTGACACACATGGCTGCTTGCCATATACTTGCCTCCATAAAAAAGGTCATTATTATCAAAATCAAACAAAAAAGTCACCATACCCTTCAGAAAATGAATTCCGTTGTATGATGAATCGAGATAAAAACAAACCCGGTTTTAAGACAACATGAAACAAACCCTAAACGATCAGGAACGCAGCCAGTTGGATCGACGCGTAGCGGAAGCGGAGAAGCGCACGGGCGCTCAAATTGTACTTGCGGTCATCGAGCGCAGTGATTCTTACGCAGAGCTTCCCTGGAAAGCTTTCGCGTTGGTAGTGTCCGTAGCCAGCCTTTTAGTTTTTATTCTGCAAATATTTTGGCCTGAATGGTCAACACAACCGACGGTGCTGCTTGCCCTAGCCACGACACTCGCGGCGGGCGCCATCTGCGCCCTCATGACTGTCTATCTGCCATGGTTCGCTCGGCTTTTCCTTGCCGCTCACCGCAAGGAAGTGGAGGTGCGCCAATACGCCGAGTCTCTCTTTCTCTCTCGCCAGTTGTTTTCCACCAGAAAGCGGTCAGGTATCTTACTGCTCGTGAGTCTGTTCGAGCGGCAGGTCATTGTTCTTCCCGACACGGAAATTAGCAAACGCCTTAGCCAGGAAGTCATGCAGGAAATCATTTCTATGATGACGCCGTCTCTTGCTTCAGGCTTAGTTGCCCGTGCTTTGGAAGAAGGACTGGAAAGACTTGAGCAGATTCTGGCTGTCACGGCGAACGGCGAAGCCGGGAAAAATGAACTTCCCGAAGAAATCATCGAAGAGGAAGGTTCATGAAAACGTCACTGCGTCTCGCGCTCATAGCAGCAATTCTTTTAGTGGCGGCAATATCCTTTGGATCGGATATTCCATTCCTCACCGGTCGTGTAACCGATAACGCGGAAATTCTTTCCGCGGATATGCGCCGAACAATTGCTGAAAGCCTCAAGGCACACGAGCAGAAAACCGGCAACCAGATTGCTGTCCTTACAATTCCTTCCCTCGAAGGCGAAGGTATTGAGGAATATGCCGCCGCGGTTTTCAACTCATGGAAGCTCGGTCAAAAAGGCAAAGACAACGGAATTTTGGTTGTCATTGCACCAAATGACCGGCGTATGCGCATCGAAGTGGGCTATGGACTCGAAGGGACACTCCCCGACGGTTTAGCCGGTAGTATCATTCGCAATATCATGACGCCACAATTCAAGACCGGAAACTACAATGGCGGCATTCAGTCCGGCGTTAAAGCCATTATCGAAGTGCTCGAGGGAGGCAAGTTGACGGATATGGAAAACGATGCAGCCGACAAGGAAAGAGCGTCATCCGGTTTACAGATCAGCGGGCCGGATCTTTCGATAACCGAGCGGATTCTCTTGGGCGCTTTCATCTTTGGTATCATCGGATTGTTTACCGCGATCGGTATCCTAGCGCCTGGCGCAGGATGGTTCCTCTACTTTTTCCTTATCCCTTTTTGGGCCATGTTCCCTATTGTCGTTTTGGGTACTACTTGCGCGCTGTACTGTCTTGTAACCTACTTGATATTATTTCCGATTGCCAAGCTGCTGCTTAAGAATACCGACTGGTACATTAAAGCAAAGAATGATCTTTTTACAAAAGGGCATGCATCCATCGGAGGTTTCATGGTTTCATCAGGTGGCTCAGGTGGCTCCTGGAGCTCAGGCAGTTCCGGCTTTTCAGGAGGCGGCGGGTCATCGGGCGGAGGCGGCGCTTCCGGCAGTTGGTAAATAGAGATCACCGCGCTTGCGACTCATATTATTAGCCTGAGATTGCGCTTCGCTTCATATTGGCAAGTGTGGTTGTGCTTTAGATAATATCGAAGAACGCTAACTGGAAATGTGGTAAAAAGTGTCATAGCAGTTCATTCTTGAGGTACGTTTGATGATCAGATCACTGGTGGATTTTTCAAGGATTGCAAAGGAAAAAGGCCCTAAGAAGTTAGCCGTTCTTGCCCCCGAAGATGAGGAGTTCATGCTCGCGGTGAAGAGGAGCTGGCAGATGGGGTATATCGAACCCGTTCTCATCGGCAATGCAGAAAAAATGGGACGGGTAGCAGAAAAGGTCGAATTCGAGATCGGTGGATTCGAAAAGATTATCAGTGATGATCGGCAGGCAATTGCTGATCTCGGGATTAGCATGCTCTTTTCTGGGGAGTTGGATATCGCAAGCAAAGGACAGATTCCCACCTCTTACATCTACCGCTCAATTATCAGAGAAGAGGGGAAATCGGGTTCGGGTATGACCGTGAGCGTGGTCACCTTCTGGGAGGTTCCGGGACTCCACCACCTGGTTGCCTTTACGGATACAGGTGTCAACATCAAACCGGATTTCAAGACGAAGGTCGAGATCCTCAAGAACGCTATTTTTGTCTATCGTCTTCTGGGGTATCCGCAACCGAAGATCGCTGTTCTTTCCGGCCAGAGAGAGATCGGCGGCACACTCGTTTCCTACAAGGATTACGAATTGATCAGGGAAGCCGCTGCCTCAGGGGATTTCGGGGATTGTGAGATTATTGATGCAACGTCCTTCACCGATATCTTTCTTGGCACGAAAAGCCGCCTGGCCGATCATAGCAACGTGAATATGGAGAAGATGCCACACATCCTTCTCTTTCCCTGCCTCGACACAGGTAACATCATCTGCAAACTCGATTTTTTCCTGGATGTAACCCGCTGCTCCCTTGTTGCAACCTCCAGGGGACCGGTCTGTATCCCTGCCCGATCCGACTTCAGCGATAACATTGTTGAGCAGCTTGCTATGTGTGTTGTCGTGTCGGATAGGATGGAAGGGGAGGTGAAGTGAGATGTTGAGATCATTCAAAGAGATTCTTGAAGCCGCGAAGGAGGGGGACGCAAAGAAACTGGTGGTTTCTTGTGTGGAGAAAAGGGACATGGATATCCTCGGAAAGGCGGCGGTCGCCGGCATCATCATTCCCTGTCTGGTCGGTGATGGCAAAGCGATAGAAACAATTATCAGGGGAACTCTGCTGGCGTCGTTGGAATATGAGATCATGGACGAGAAAGACCCGGGCAGGGCACTCAACAGGGCGATAAGGCTTATCAGGGAAGGCCACGCTGATATTTTTATGCAGGGCAACATTTCCCACCAGGCGTTTATTGATGCCATCCTCGATGCAAAAAACGGCCTCCGGAAGAGGAAGCTTGTGAGTTGCATATCAGTCTTTCAGTTGCCGAAACAAGAAAAGCTGGTCCTTGTAACTGATACCTTCATCAACAATAATCCGACAATTGCCGAAAAACAACTGATCCTTGAAAATGCCCTCCGGTTCGCGGGTATCCTGGGAATCGATACGCCTAAGGTAGCGGCGCTCGCGGCCATCGAGCAGGTAAACCTAAGTATTCCCTCAACACTGGATGCGGCGATCCTCTCCAAGATGTCGGAAAGGAAACAGTTCGGTAACGCCATTGTCGAAGGACCTCTCGACATAGACTGTGCCTTGAGCCAGGTTGCGGCAGCAAGAAAAGGTCTTCAGAGCGTTGTGACCGGGAATGTCGATATATACCTTGTCCCTGAAATCGATACGGGCTATCTCCTGGCTGAATCCCTCGTTTTCTTCGGAAAAATGCAGATGGCAGGCGTAATCATGGGAACGGCAAATCCTGTGATCCTGAATCTTCCTTTTGTCTCCGATGAAAGCAGGATCACAGAGATTGCGCTCGCAGCCTTGATATGCAGAAAGAGAGGAAACGATGCATAACGAAGCTTTTCTGCTCGTTATCAACGTAGGCTCTACGTCAACAAAGGTCGCCTGGTTCAAGGGAAACGTGCCTACGGTTCTCGAAACAATCCGGTATAGCAGTGAAGATCTGGCCCGTTATGCATCTGTTGATGAACAGCTTACTCTTCGAGAAAAAGACCTCCTTGACTTCTTGAAGAAGAACGGCATCGGTCTGGAAGAAGTAGACATGATTGTCAGCCGTGGAGGCCTCGGCAGGCCCTCACCTGCGGGCGCTTATAAAATTGATGAACCCATGTGTAGGGATCTTCTGGAAGGAAAATTCGGGAAACATCCTTCAGCCCTGGGGCCGGCAATTGCCTTGAATTTATCCAGGAGATACGGGATGCCTGCCATCGTGATCGATCCGCCGAGCACAGATGAGTTCCAGCCTTTAGCAAGGATATCCGGTCTTCCCGAAATTGAAAGGAAGAGCGCCTTTCACGCGCTGAACCAGAAGGCCGCAGCACGTCGGCTTGCTAGGGAATTAGGGAAAAAATATGAGGAATTGAATTTCATTGTAGCTCATTTGGGCGGGGGTATCACTGTCGGCGCTCATCACAAGGGTCGGGTCATTGACTGCAATCATGGACTAGCCGAGGGCCCCTTTACACCAGAGAGGGCCGGTTCTCTTCCCACGAGGGACCTGCTTGACATGGCCTTTTCCGGGAAGCTTGATAAAAAAAAGATTCTGAGCCGTCTTGTAGGGCGTGGCGGCCTTTTCGCGTATCTGGGTACAAACGATGTTGAGAAGGTAGAAGAGATGATCAGGGCGGGAGATGAAACGGCAAAACTGGTGTATAAGGCCATGATGTATCAGGTCGCCAAGGAGATCGGTAGTATGAGCGTTGTCATGAAAGGGAATGTTGATGGAATAATACTGACAGGAGGTTTGGCCAACTCGAAAATGCTGACGGCCTGGATCAAGGAGCGGACTCAGTTTATTGCGCCTGTATTTATCTATCCCGGTGAAGATGAGATGTCGGCCCTGGCCGAAGGCGGCCTGCGGGTGTTGCGTAAGGAAGAGGAGGTAAAAAGATATCCATGAAATGTGAAAAGCTGAGAGATCACAAATATGATCCCCCTTTTATTCCTTCTTAATAATCTTCTTCCTTCTGTGAACACCCCCATGGGGCGTGGACGTTTTCTCATTGCCGAACCAAGGGAGATTCGGGGACTATGAAATATCCGTTCATTGCGCACCGCTGGCTAAGAAGGTTCCTGTGTATCCTGCTACTCATCCATCTATTTTCAGTTACAGCTTCATGCACGCAGAAATCAGGCGGGAAGGCACAAAACGTGGAGGATGTCTTTCTCCCTGACGGTGATAATGTTACCGTAGAGGTATGGGTCGAAAACCTCGAGGTGCCGTGGTCGCTCGTCTTTCTGCCCGATGGAAGGGCGCTCGTAAGTGAAAGGCCGGGCAGAATTCGGCTGATACATGACGGAAAATTACTGGAGAAACCGTATGTGTCGGTTGACGCGGCCCGCGTCGGCGAAGCCGGCCTTATGGGTATTGCCGTTCACCCTGAGTTTCCCTTGGAACCATACATTTACGCCATGTATACATACCGGAAAGGAGGGAACATTCTAAATCGCGTCGCGCGGTTCAGGGATCGGGGCCACACGGGAAGTTTCGACAGGGTAATCATTGACAATATTCCCGGGGCTAGATTCCACGACGGCGGGAGGATAGCCTTCGGACCCGATGGAATGCTCTACGTCACGACCGGCGAAAATTTCAACGCCGATCTTGCGCAGAATCTCTCATCTCTTGCGGGAAAGATCCTGCGAATAACTCCCGCAGGCAACATCCCGGAAGACAACCCGTTCAAAGATTCTCCCGTCTATTCATACGGTCACAGAAATCCACAGGGTATCGCCTGGCAGCACGACACAGGCAGATTATTTGAGTCTGAGCACGGACCATCAGGGGAATTCGGTCGTTTTGCGCATGACGAGATCAACATAATCACCAAGGCCGGAAATTACGGATGGCCAAATGTTATCGGCTCATTGGGGAGGCAACCTTACATAGACCCGATTATTGTCTGGAAGGAAACAACCCCACCCGCGGGCATTTCTTTCTACAAAGGGAATCTGCTTGGCCATCTAGAGGGTGATCTGTTTGTCGCCACGCTGAGAAGCGAAGCGCTCATCAGAATCAAGTTCGGTGCGGATACAAGGATTCAAAGAATCGAGCGCTGGTTTGCCCAAGATTTCAAAAGTGGGAGATATGGGAGGCTGCGGGATGTAGTCTCAGGCCCTGATGGGGCGCTCTATTTTACCTCCAGCAACAGGGATGGAAGGGGCGATCCTGCTCCCGATGATGACAAGATATACCGGATCGTCCCGAAAAAGAAATAAAAACCGCATGTCGAGACACGTAATTATGCGATATAGGGAACGGATCGCGGAAGAAAAGATTCTCAATTGCGGTAAAGGCCTTTTTATTGAGCAGATTTGATGAGTACAACTTGAAGCATGCGAGTTGTGAGCAGTCCATTTATCCCTTACGGCAAATTATTCATGTCTTCCTGAAAGCGTTAAAACTGCATTTTATCAATAAGTTGAATATTACAATTGATAGTCAATAAAAGAATGTACTAAAAAAGGCAGAGCCGATCGACCTTGCCTTACTTTATTCCTGAAAACGTAAAAGGAGGCCTAAGACATGAAAATTTTCATGACCGGCGGCACGGGATTTGTCGGAACGTATCTGGCCAAACGTCTTATTTCAGAAGGCCACGAAGTTACCATCCTGACAC
>Ga0153915_10004826_pt1 | contig 12481 bp, 12 predicted proteins | sample Opewatmetagenome_2_FD_107003 | JGI IMG/M metagenome (GOLD analysis project Ga0153915, IMG submission 107003) | Freshwater wetland microbial communities from Ohio, USA - Open water 3 Core 3 Depth 3 metaG | ecosystem: Environmental > Aquatic > Freshwater > Wetlands | place: USA: Ohio, Lake Erie... | reverse complement strand
GCGCGCCACGTGGGGGAGAAGGCTGCTGTTGAGGCCGAGCGCGAGGTTGACCGCCACCTGGGTAGCCAGGTAGAGAACCAGGGCGAGCTTCCAGCGGCCCGCGGTCAGGGTGAACATCGCGGAGGCAAGCGCTCCCCCCACCAGGGTGATGGCCAGGAGCAGGCGCTTGCGGCGGCCCGTGATGTCGGCGTAGGTGCCAACAATTGGGGCGAGGACCGCCGCGGCGAAGAGGGCGGCCGAGACGGTGAGGGCGAAAACGTTGGAGGCGGTGTCGCGGGCAACGAGCGCCACGGCGCCACCGGCCGCCACAAACGCCGGGGCGGCAATCGCGATAAAGTGGGGCGGGAAGAACGTCGTCGCTGTCGTGGTGATGTAGCCGTGGTTGGCCCAGTCGTACAGCGACCAGGCCATGACGCGGCGGCGGTACGCGCGCTCGGAAGCCTCACCAGTCACGCGGGCCGATGCTAGCGCATTTGCTCCGGCGCACCCGCCAACGGGTGGGCAACCTGACATGGGGAGGGAGTAGGATCGTGCATGTGTCCCGGTGGATTACCTCATTCCGATAGCCATGCACTGGAAGGCCGAGAACCTCCGGTGATGTTGGCCTGGCCGGGAGGCGGGGCGATGGAGAGGGCGCGAACGGTTGCGATCCTGGAAGGGTTCGTTGCGGTCCTCATATGGGGTGCTTCCTTCATCGCAACCAAGGTGGCCCTTGCCGATGCCTCGCCCGTGACGATCGTGTGGCTGCGCTTCGCGATGGGTGTCGTGGTGCTGGGGGTGGCTGCGGGGGTCCGACGCCAGTTCGCCGTCGTCTCCCCCAGGGAGCTCGCAACCTTCGCCCTGCTCGGGCTGATTGGCATCACCTTCCACCAGTGGTTGCAGTCCAACGCCCTGGTGACCTCCCAGGCCAGCACCAGCGGCTGGTTGGTGGCCACCACTCCGATCTTCATGGCGGTCCTCGCTAGGCTGGTGCTCGGCGAGAGACTCTCCTGGCCACGCGCCGCGGGTGTCGCGCTGGCGGCGCTCGGCGTGTTGCTGGTGGTGTCGAAGGACAATCCGGCCACGCTCCTGGCCGGTAGGTTCGGCGCCCCCGGAGACGTGCTGATTCTGCTCTCGGCTCCCAACTGGGCGGTTTTCTCGGTACTCTCGCGCGGCGCCCTGAAGAGACACCCTGCCACCCGGATGATGTTCTACGTGATGACCCTAGGCTGGCTCTTCACGTCGGTGCTGTTCTTCACCGGCCCAGGTTTTTCGGAGATCGGAAGGATCACGCCCCGCGGGTGGTCTGCGCTGGCCTTCTTGGGGATCGCGTGCTCGGGTCTCGCCTACATCGCGTGGTACGACGCACTCCAGCACATGCCGGCGTCACAGGTCGGCGCCCTCCTCTACCTTGAGCCGCTGGTGGCGATGACGGTCGCGGCGGTCGTGCTTTCGGAGCCGATCCTCCTCTCGACCGTTGTTGGTGGCGCCGTGATTCTCCTCGGCGTCTGGTTGGTGAACCGTCGACCGGGCGAGCCCTTAACCTCACCCGAGATCGTGGTGACACACGCCGGGGAAGAGTGACGCCCGCCTCAGTACTGGTTGAACATCCTCTGGATCTCGCGAGTGTCGGTTGTCTTGGTGAGCGCGAGCGCGAGCAGGATGCGGGCCTTCTGGGGGGTGAGGTCGTCGGCTACCACGAAGTCGAACGCGTCGTCGTTGACCTCGCCGTTGCGGGCCACCGCCCCGCTCCCGACCCGACTGGACCGCACCACGACGATGCCCTTGACGCGGGCCGCCACGAGGGCGGACCTTGCGTCGAGGGAGACGCTGCCGTTGCCCACGCCGGCGTGGACGATACCCCTCATCCCTCCGGCGGTGAATGCCTCGATGGCGACCGAGCCGTAGTCCGCGTAGGCGTAGACGATCCCGACACGCGGCAGCTCCTTGACGTCCCGAATCTCGAACTCGCTGTGGGTTGTGTGCCGGCGAGTGGACGTGCGGTAGAAGACCGGCTTTCCTGCCCGCATGGAGCCGAGGGCCCCCAGCTCGCGGGAGCGAAAGGTGTCGAGGTCGGAGGTGTTGGTCTTGGTCACGTCGCGGGCGCCGTTGATCTGGTCGTTCATGCAAACCAGCACGCCCCGGCCGACCGCCTCCCGGTTCCCGGCCAGCGACACGGCGTTGTAGAGGTTCATGGGGCCGTCGGCACTGAGGGCGGTGGAGGGGCGCATCGCGCCGACCAGCACGACTGGTTTGGCGCTCTTGACCGTCAGGTTGAGGAGGTATGCCGTCTCCTCCAGAGTGTCGGTGCCGTGGGTGATCACGATGCCGTCCACTTCGTCTTGGGCAAGCAGCTCGTTCACCCTTCTCGCCAGCTTCAGCCAGTGATCGCAGGTCATGTTCTCGCTCGCGATCTGGAAGACTTGCTCGCCGCGCACCGTGGCAATGCTCCTTAGCTCCGGCACAGCGTCGATCAGGGCCTGCACACCAACGGTGGCTACGGCGTAGCCGACGGTCGTCGTGCTAGTCGTGCCGGTGCCGGCGATGGTCCCCCCGGTGGCGAGGATGAGGACGGTTGGGAGCCGCGCTTGCGCCGCTTGGGCGGCAAGGGCGGCGCGGGTCGCCAGGAGGAGCAGGGAAACCACTGTCATGAAACCCGGACGCCTTGTGTTCATGGGACCGTGCCTCCTCGTACGCCGGAAGCGTAGCAGGGAAGGGTCGGTCAGCGTGGCTACCCGGGAGGGGTCAGCGACACGCGGTTGCGGCCGGTCTGCTTGGCGTGGTAGAGCGCCCGGTCGGCGGCAGAGATCAGTTCACCGGGCGTGTTGCCGTAGATTGGGATCATCGCGGCCACCCCAGCAGAGATCGTGACCACCGGAGCAACCTTGGAGTGGGCGTGAGGTATCGCGAGAAGCTCCACCTCCAGCCGAATGGTCTCTGCAAGCTCGCGGGCGTGGGGCGCATCGCTCCCAGGCAACAGGACCGCGAACTCCTCGCCGCCGTAACGGGCCACCAACTCACCCGCGCGTTGTACGAGCCGCCGGACGACTCCCGCTACGCTCTTGAGGCAAACGTCGCCGGTGACGTGGCCGTAGCCGTCGTTGAAAGGCTTGAAGTGGTCGATGTCGAGCATCAGGAGCGCCAGGGAAAGGCCGGTCCGCGCACACCTCCGCCACTCCGCGTCGAGGACGTGATCGAACTGCCTGCGATTGGCGGCTTCTGTGAGGCTGTCGAGGGTCGAAAGCAGCTCGAGTCGCCGGTTCGCCTCCTCGAGTTCACGGTTGCGCTCGTTGAGCAGTACGTTTGCCTCCTCGAGTCTGGCGGTACGTTCGGTCACCTGCGCGGCGAGCTCGGCGGTACGCGCGACGATCTTCCGGATCCGCAGTCGGTGGGCGGCGAACGCCGCGAAGAGCAAAGCAAGGGCACACAGCCCGTAGAACCACCCCGTCTGGAAGAACCACGGGGCAACCGAGACCATGGGAGCCACGACGCTTCCATTCCAGGGTCCGCCGTTACCGGTCGTCGTCACTTCCAAGGCAAAGGTGCCAAACCATAGGTCGCCGTCGCGAATCTGTTTGACGACCTCGCCCGCGTTCCGGTGCAGGCCATCCACAACGTGCCAGGAGTCGTAGTCGTACTGGGTAAGCGCCCTCGTGAGATTCAGGGCAGCTACCTGGTGGCCACAGGCGAGGACGCAGGCGGCCACAATGGCGGCCAGCGCAGGGCCCCCCGCGCGCCACACAGGTTTCGCAAAGTGCGCCGCATTCGTGAACTGGCGACCTCCAGCAAGAGTCGCGTGCACCCAGCCTCCTACTCTCATCATAATTCACGTGGCCGGCCATGAGCAGTGATCATGCCTAAGGCAGAGCTGCGTGCGAGGGAGGTCCGACTCAACAGCCCTTCCCCGCGAAGCGTGTGCTTGGCGGCCCAGGTACGGTGAGGCGGGGGTTCCTGCTGTTGGGGGACCTTACCGGAGGACATCTACTTTCGCGCGGCGGCCAGCGCGGCAAGCGTCGTGTCGAGGGACTGCTGGTCATCGGGCGTCATGCGCAGGAACTCGACGCCGATCTCAAACTGGTAGGGACCGGCCATCGTCTCCCAAACGACCCGGCTGTGTGCCTTGACGACCCCTCCTACCATGGAGATGACCAGATCCAGCTCGGTTCCCACCCCGAGGGACTCGTGGAAGTTGAACATGCACCCACCGCCACCGATGGTGCGGGTCCTGGCCATCTTCTCCGAGCCGATCTTGCCCGTCCTCCTGACCAGCACGGCGTACTCGGCCAGGAAACGGGGGAAGCGTCGTGCGGGTGTCGCCTTGTCAGGCATCGCGTTGCCGGGTGCCAATCTCCTGATCCCCAATCTACCAGCGATGCAGCCGGGTTCAAAGCTGGGCCCGGCCTGGAACGAACTCGGTACACGGGCCGGCCGCCGGGGACGCGTGGGATGCTCGGGCTCGCCGTTTTCGGTCGCTGGTAAAATCGCGATCTCGGGCCCGGGACGGGCCCGAAGAGCGGGTGACACGGAGATGGCGACTCCCCCAACCGAGAGGTTTCCCAAGGTTTTCTGGACCGCCAACGTCACGGAGCTGTTCGAGCGCGCTGCCTACTACTCGATGGCCAGCTTCGTGGTCATCTACCTTGGCCAGCTCGGGTTCGGAGCGTACTGGCCCTCCAACCTCAACAGCGTCCTCTGGACGCTGGTCTACTTCCTGCCGATCCTGTCCGGGACGATCGCCGACCAGGTGGGGTTCCGCAGGTCGCTACTGGTGGCGTTTCTGCTGCTCGCGGGCGGCTATTTCCTGATGGGTGTCCCGGTCTGGTTCGCCGGTGGCGAGCTCGCGCCCACCGTGGCCAAGGAGTTCACCGCCAAACCGGAGTTCGTGGCCCTCGTCGTGGTGGCGATCCTCCTCATCGGGATGGGCGGCTCGGTGATCAAGCCGTGCATCTCGGGCACCGTACAGAAGACGTCCGGGACCATGGCAACGCTTGGTTTCGCGATCTTTTACATGGTCATCAACATCGGCTCGCTGTTCGGGCGTGGCACCGCCTACGTGGTGCGCACCCGGTCGAGCGTGGTACCGGTCCTGCTCGTAGTCGCGGTGTGTGCGCTGGCGGCGACCGCCCTCATCCTCCTGGCCCGTTGGAGCGCCGCGAATCGGGAGCGCAGGGGCAACATCGCAGCAACCACCCTCGGCTCCCTCTCCATCCTCGCCGTCGCCGTGCTCCTGATCTCCTGGGTGCTGCAGCTGCCGAGCGGGCAGGCCTCGGTCGGCTCAGGCTCGAGCCTCTCGTACATCTTTGCGGTCGCCACGGCCGCTTCGATCGGGGCGTTCTTCGTGGTTCTCTTCTTCTACCAGGAGCCAGCGGCCGCCACCGTGCCGGCCAGGCCGAAACGCTCGGTGGGCCGGATCCTGCTGGACATGGTGCTCGTCCTTCGGAGCGGTCGTTTCACGCTGTTTCTGGTCGTCATCAGCGGGTTCTTCTTCCTGTACAACCAGGTGTACAACGTGTTGCCGCTCTACGTGAAGCGGGTGGTGGAGCTGAGCCCGGCGATGGACCTCTACACCGCCGCCAACCCGTTGGTGATCGTTTGCTTCCAGCTCCTGATCACCAGCATGTTCGGCAGGATGCGGCCGATCCGCTCCATGATCATAGGCAGCGTGGGCATCTCGCTCTCGATGGCCGTCAACCTCGTCCCGGTCTTCGCTGCGGGTGGGGTGCGGGCGCTTGCCGCCAACTGGCTGCCGATCGGCTCGGTGTTCGTGGTCATGACGGTGGCGCTCATCGCTTTCTCCGAGCTGTTCACCTCGCCGCGGATGTACGAGTACATCGGCGCGCTTGCACCCAAGGGGCAGGAGGGACTCTTCCTCGGCTACGCCAACCTGCCGCTCGCCATCGGCTCGCTGTTCGGCGGCCCGGTTGGGGCGTTCATCTTCAACGACATCATGGCCAAGGGCGCAACCAAGCGCCCGGACGGTCTCCTCGATCTCGACCCGACCCAGAACGCCCTCGGCTGGATCATCCTGATGGTGATTGGCCTCGCCTCCGCATTCTCCATGTGGCTGTTCAACCGTTGGCTCGAGAAGCAGAAGGCGTAGAGGCGAGTCTCTCGCGTCTCGAAGGACATCACCGGCGCGCCGGGAGCGATCGGTACGCGGTGAGCGCACCCTCGCAGGCTTGGCGGAACGCCCGGGAGACGCCACCCACCCCAAGCTTGACGCCGCCGAAGACGCGCGAGACGAGAATGCCTCCTTCGAGGTCCTCGTGCCGGAGCAGCTCCAACAGCACCCGACCCGGGTGACCCACCTCGCCGTCGTCCCTTGACCTCTCGACCAGGGCTCCCGCGTCGTCGCGGCAGCGCATCGCCCAGCAGTGGTGGTTGGCCCTTCGTAGCTCGCCCTTCCTGCGCTTGACGACCACTACCACTTCGTCCTCGTCGGCGGCCGGGAACAACAGCGCGTGGAAGCGGGAGCGCTCCACGGTGAGCTTGAACTCGGCTGTTGCGATGACCTTCATCCTCGCTCCGTAACGCTGCCCGTCGTGGACGGGCTTCTCGTCGTTTCCATCCTACCGGGTTCTGGTTTCGCTCGGACGCTCGGCGGTGTCCAAGGGGCAGGAGAACAGGGATAACCGGCGAAAGGAGGCGGCCATGTTCGAAACCACCCTGACGGCTTCAAACCCACACCGCGAGGGGAGACACAGGCTTGCAGCGCTGCCGGCGGCGCTCGCGGTCCATGCCCTCGCGTTGGGTGTGGTGGCGGTCGGCCAACTTTGGGCGGTGGATTCGGTCCACGATGTCGTGCTCGTGCCACCCCTGGTCGTGCACCTGTCCCCACCTCTGGGTGGCGGGGACGGCACGCCGGGTCGGCGGTCCGGGCAACGGGCAGGCCAGACGCGCGTCCCGCGGCAGCACGTCGTTCAGCCGCTCGTCGTGCCGGTGGAGGTTCCCAGCGCCTCCGTTCTGGACCTTCCTCCTGACGTGCCCCAGGAGCCTGGGACCGAAGGACTCGGCGACGGACCCGGCACCGGTCCGGGGATCGGCGACGGGCCTGCGCGGCCCGGTGCGGAGAACGAACCAGGCGAACCAGTCGAGCCGCCCAGACGCATCGGTGGCGACATCAAGGCTCCGGTCGCCATCACGCGCTCGGTACCGCGGTACCCCGAGATCGCTCGCAAGATGCGAATCGAGGGGGTCGTCCTCGTGGAGGCCATCATCGATCAGGCGGGAAACGTCGTGGACGCACGCGCGCTCAACGACATCGGCATGGGCTGCAAACAGGCGGCACTTGAGGCCGTTCGTAGCTGGAGGTACGAGCCCGCGACCCTGAACGGAAGGCCGGTCAGCGTCTACCTTGAAGTGAGGGTGAGCTTCCAGCTCCACGGCGCGGAATAGCGTGTGCCTGTGTGCTTCGCTCCCGTCGACCGCGCGGCGGGTATCATTGTCCCGTCATGATCGAGATCTCACCCGGTCTCGCGATTCCCGACTGGGAGATCACGTTCAGGGCCTCGCGCAGCAGCGGCCCCGGTGGTCAAAACGTCAACAAGGTCAACACACGGGTCACGCTGTCTTTCGACGTGGTCGAATCCCCAACCCTCGGGCCGCAGCAGAAGGTGCGCATCCTCGAGCGCCTCGCGACGCGGATCAGCAAGGACGGGGTCCTGCAGGTCGTCTCGCAGCGCCACCGCACTCAGGCCGGCAACCGCCAAGCGGCTCTGGAGCGTTTCGTGGAACTCCTGCGGATGGCGCTCGCACGGGAGGCTCCACGCGTCCCGACGCGGCCTACCCGGATGGCGACCGAGCGCCGCGTCGCCTCCAAGAAGCTGCGCGCGAGGGTCAAGGAGTTCCGCCGCCGACCTGACGGCGACGAGTGAGCTTGGCGGCGGCTCCGTTCGGAGCCCCGAGTGGTCCCCTGCGTCCTGTCTTGGATTACCAGCCGCCGGAGGCCCCACCGCCTCCGAAGCTGCCACCGCCCCCTGAGAAACCGCCTGAACCCCACCCGTGACCCGAGCTGGAGTGCCCGCCCGAGGCTGCGAACGCGACCAGCCCCGGGTGGGTCTTGAGGAAGCTCTTTCCCGCCGGGGTCTTACGCAGCCAGTGCTTGGCAATGGGGAACCCGATCAACCAGATAAAGACGAGCACCGCTCCGGGCACGCCCCAGAGGGCGAGGGGAAACGCCGCGTAGAACGGCATCAGGAAGGCGTACAGGAACCAACTCTGGCATCCCTTGCTCAGGAGGGCCAGGAGCGAGAACACACCGATGACGATGGTAAAGACGACCGAGCCGATCACCCTGGCGCCCAGCGGCACGTCCGAAGCTCGCGTCGCGCCTGCAGGGGCACGGGTCGGGATCATGTCCTTGCCTTGGATCGTCCCGATGATGGCATCCACCCCGGCCTCGACGCCGCGGCCGAAATCGCCGTTGCGGAACTCCGGGCGGACGACGTCGTCGAGGATTCTGCGGCACTGCGCATCCGTAAGCTTGCTCTCCATGCCGTAGCCGACCTCTATGCGCATCTTGCGGTCGTCCTTGGCGATGAGCAGCAGGACCCCGTCGTCGACTCCCTTGCGCCCGAGCTTCCAGGTCTGGGCCACCTTGAGCGAGTAGTCCTCGAGAACCTCACCGCCCAGGGTGTCGATCGTCAGCACGGCAACCTGGGCGCCCATCTCCTTCTCGAAAGCCGCCAGCTTGCCCTCGATCCGGTCCCGGACCTCGGCCGGGATCATGCCTGCGGTGTCGTTGATGCGCCCCGACAGGTACGGCACGTCCCTGGCGAGGAGGAAGGGTACGGCCGCAAGCGCGACCGCGGCGACCACGATTTGAGCCCAACGACTGCGGGCGGCCAAACCGGCCACGCGCACGGCTACTCCTCCCGCATCCGCAGCTGGTCGGACAGCTCATCGGTGTCGTCGGGGCGGACCGCGACGCCCCGGCGGGTGAGCAGTTCCCCACAACGGCGAATCGCAGAGGCAACCGCGGCACCTGGCTGCCCGGACCGAGTGCCCTCCACGATCGTGGCCACGACCGCGTCCCACTCGTGCTGTTGGACACGGGCATTGATCCCCGAGTCGCCCAGCACGATCACCCGGCGCTCGAACAGTGAGAGGAAGATGAGGATGCCTGTCCGCTCCCTTGTCCGGAACACTTCGTTCTCGACGAACGCGGCGGTCGCGCGCTGGTGGACCCGGCGGTCGACCGCGGCGGCGCCGGCAAGCCAGAGCCTCAGCGGTCGAACCAGCGCGACCGTCGCGAAGCCGACGGCTCCGCCCGCAAGAGCCGGCAGGAGGATCCACGCCAGGATGAAGCCCCCCCAGAATCCGCCGAGCTGGTGGACCGCCGCGGCCGCTACCACCGCGAGGAACGCACCCAGCGTCGCGCCCTTCCATGCCGCAGCCTCGTAGTGGTCGGAGTGGGAGACCACGAACGGGACGATCTCACCGGCGGTCGTCCCCTCCGCCTCGTGGACCGCGGCCTCGATCTCTTCGAGGTCGGCCCGCGAGAAGAAGCTCTCGACGCGTATCACTCGGCACCGTCCTTTCCTTCTGGTAAGCCGGCAAGCGCGGCCGGAGGATACCACACGAAGCAGTGCGGAGCCGTGTTCTCGGCCTGCGGCCGGTCTTGTCCTGTATCTCACAAGCAGCATGGATGTGCGGTGCACCCCACTCCTTCGTCGTTTGCGCCGTGACCGGGCTACCATGGAGTGGGAGGAACGATGCGGAGAGCGTGTCTCCTGCTCACTGCATGCATGGCGTGGGCGGGCGTTGGCCTGGCTGGCGACGTGTCGGTCGGGGGCCTGCACTTTGTGTTCCTGGAGCCCGACCCGGGCCCGCCGGCGGGGAACGCGCCCGTGTACCGGAAGGTCACCGACCCCGAGCGGCTCGCGCGCATGGGCCGGTGGCTGGAGAACGATTCTGCGCGCTGGGCCGCTGACGTGTACAGGCGGGCGCGCACCATTGCTGCTGCTCGCGGTCCGGCAGGCAGCCAGCCTGCGGAGTACTTCATCGCCCTCGTGCCCGACGGCAACACCGCTGCCGTCGGCTTCCGCCTGCGCACCGCGCAGACGATCGAGACCTACCCGCGCACTGCGTATGTCCATCTCGGTCCCGAGGAATGGCGGTTCACCACGACGCTGCTGCACGAGACCGGCCACGTTGCGCTGGCCATGTTGGCTGGCGGGCGTGAGGTACCAAAGCGCGAGATCGCCGCCATCCCCCACACGGTTGCTGCGCTCACCGACCGTGGGACCGCGTTTGACGAGGGCTTCGCCACCCATCTGGAGACTCTCGTTGCTCACATCTCCTCGGCACCCGAGGTCCGCCAGCAGTACCGGCACGATCAGTTTCTCTTCGGGCCCGGGGCGCGGATGCGCGGCGAGTACTACCAGCACTCGTCCGACCTGCTGACCTTTGCCCAGACCACTGCTCGCTACGCCGAGGTCCGCGACAACAACTTCGCCTTCGCGAGCGCCTTCAAGGGCCCAGACTACCTGCGCGCGCAGATGGAGAAGGCGCGTGACTTCGCGACTCTGCGTGACGCTGACCAACTCCTCCAGTCGGAGGGGTTCTACGCCAGCTTCTTCTTTGCGCTCCTCGCGCGAGGAAACGGCACGCCGCCGCCCAACCAGCTACGCCAGCGACAGGACAAGGTGATGGCGGCGCTTTCCGAAATGTTCGCGAACAGTACCTTCACGCCCGAGGTGCCCTTCCTATTGGAGTTCCTCGAAAGCTACCGTCGCCTCTACCCTGAGGAGGCCGGCGAGGCACTCGACGTATTCCTGGACCTCACTCATGGGGTCTTCGTGGCTCCCGAGGCGACCTCCCTCTGGCGGGAGCACTACCTGGCGGCGCTGCGTCTCGACCTCCGGCAACTCGGCCGCGAGAAGATCGACGCCGCTCGCGAGCACTGGCGCACGACGGCGGCAACGGAGCCGAAGGTGTTGTACTCGCGCCTGGGCCCCCAGCTTCGGTGCGAGGTGGCAGGGCGCACGGTGAGCCTGGTCGGGCTGGGCACCGACGCCCCGCTTTCGATGGACGTGAACACCGCCGAGGAGGGGATCGTCCGCCTGATTCCAGGGATCACCGACGCAGAGGTGAGCTCCTGGTTCGCGGCCCGGGCGCGCGCACCTTTCGCGGCTGTGGAGGACTTCAAGACGCGGGCGGGGCTCTCAGAGCGGGTCCTTGGCAGTCTGCGCTTCTGACCGTGGCCCGCGCCCGGTGCTGGGTCACTTCAGGATTTTGGCGAGGAGCGTTTCGAACCGCTTCTTGTCGTCGCTGTCAAAGGAGGAGAAGCGCACGGCGACGCCGGTCACGCGCTCGCGCTTCTCCATGGTGTGGCGGACGACCACGGCGAATCCCCGGATCGGGCTGTTGTCGCCCGGCATCGTCAGCTCAAAGCTCATCTGGGTGCCGATCGGGTAGGTGTGGTCGGTCTTGATCAGCATGCCGTGGGCGGAGATGTTCTCCGTCTGACAGATCGTCTGAGTCGTGCCCCAGGAGAGCTGCACCTTCAGGCGCGATGTGGCCCGCATGGCAAACCGGGGCGGCACCTCGAGCAGGCGGAATAGCACATGGGGGAGCTGTTCGGGGAAGTCTTCGATGGCCAGCGCCCTGTTGGCACCCTTGCCGACAAAGTCTTCGGCCTCGGCGAGCATACCCTTGGGGGCGAGCAGGACGAGGGCGGCCTGGCGGCAGGGCGAGTCCTTCTTGCGTACGGCGCCGAGGAACTGGGTCATCGGCATGTCGGGAAGAGGGTAGCCTGCAACGATGGCATCGAACGGAAGGAACGCAATTGACTCCAGCGCGGTCGCGGCAGTCTCCCCGTAGTCCGCGTAGAACTTGGCGGCGGAGAGGACGGACGCGACCTTCTGGAAGATCCGGTCCTCCAGCCCGACAACCAGCGTGCTCCGTTGCACACCGTACATGCGCCCTGACCTCCCGGTCCGCCTACCCCTCCGCACGCTCCCATGCGTGCGGGATCTCCGCTGGGAAGCGCCACAAGCTCACGCGTGTCTTGTCGCCTGCGTAGATGCCGCCCTCGGTCTCGCGGTTGTAGCCCGCCCAGGCCTGGAAAGGCACCCGGTTGATACAATCCGCGGACACGATCGTCTTGGTCTTCTTGCCAGGGCTCTCCTGGAACTCCTGACGTGCCTGCTGGAAAAGGTTCTCCGCGGCCAGGCTGGTCTGGTCCGCCCGGAGCTCGGTGAAGAGCACCTGACGGAAGATCTTGCCGGGCCGGTGGGTGGAGTACCAGGCGTACTCCGGCGGGGTCAGGCTGGAGAGCACGATGAACTCCACCGGGCAGAAGACCATGTAGAGACGCGGGTGGCGCGTAGCCTGCCTCGGCTGCCCGATCGCGCCGGCCACGTCGTCCGGGGTCATGCCCTCGTGACAGTTGCTAGCGGCGAAGCGCGCCAGCTCGGCGGATCGCTCCATCTCCATCACCTGACCGCCGGTCTTGCCCAGGAAGCAACGCCGGTACGCGTCGATGGGGGTACATGAAAAG
>Ga0153915_10004825_pt1 | contig 12481 bp, 12 predicted proteins | sample Opewatmetagenome_2_FD_107003 | JGI IMG/M metagenome (GOLD analysis project Ga0153915, IMG submission 107003) | Freshwater wetland microbial communities from Ohio, USA - Open water 3 Core 3 Depth 3 metaG | ecosystem: Environmental > Aquatic > Freshwater > Wetlands | place: USA: Ohio, Lake Erie... | reverse complement strand
GTAACCTCACGGCGCAGTTTTTCACTGCGCCGTCTGAATTTTAAGCTGAACTAACTTCCGGGTTTTCAACCGCTGAAATCGGTTTTCATCCACGGCCAGACCCTCTATTTCTTTTCCCTAAAAGTGACAAATTTCGCTTGACAATTCAGAACTATGATTCTTCTATATCCTTATCTTCTCAGTCTCGCACCTTCACAATTGAATATTGCTTTTCCCCTTCGATCCGCTTCGTTTCCTATTCGATCTGACTCGTTTCTCGCTGAAATTTTCCTCCCTTTTCTTCTTATGTCATCCTGAACTTGATTCAGGATCCAGGAGCCTGATATTTTGGTCTAGAAATTAGACTGGGGTTCAGTTATAATTACCGTGTTAGTTGGCATTTTCAGAGGTACACTTTGGATATTGACAGTTTGAAATCTCAGATTATTTCTGAAGCTGAAGCGCACCGCGAAGAGCTGTGTAATTTAAGCCGTAAAATCCATGATAACCCAGAGTTGGGCTTCCAGGAAATCCAGGCCTCTAGCTGGCTCATTGAATATCTGGAGAAAAACCAGTTTCAGGTTGAACGCGGTATTTGTGAGTTCCCGACTGCCTTTAAGGCAAGCTACGGTCACGGCCGTCCGCTGATCGCTTTCCTGGCTGAGTATGATGCTCTACCGGAGCTCGGGCATGCCTGCGGACATAACCTGATTGCCGCTTCTTCCGTTGGAGCCGGGACCGCTCTCAAACCGGTGATTGATAGTCTGGGCGGCACGGTACAGGTAATTGGCACACCGGCGGAAGAGCTTTACAGCGGTAAACAGGTCATGGCGCAGAAAGGCGCCTTTGCCGGTCTGGATGCCGCCATGATGGTCCATCCCGGGAGCCACAATGCTGCTTTTACTGAAGCCCTGGCCTGTCAACGTCTGGATATTGAGTTCTTCGGTAAGGCCTCTCATGCTGCGGGCAAGCCGGAAGCCGGTATCAATGCGCTGGAAGCGATGATCCTCTCTTTTAATGCTATCGATGCCTTGCGGCAGCATATCCAACCCAAAGCCCGGATTCATGGAGTAATTACCGACGGCGGCACCGCCGCTAATGTGGTGCCGGCGCATAGTGCCGGGAATTTCCTGGTCAGGGCCTCGGATGAGAAATATCTGGAAGAATTAAAACAAAAAGTCCTGAACTGCTTTCTCGGAGCAGCTACGGCCACCGGCGCCAGATTGGAATACCGGTGGGAAGAGCATTACTATGCTCCGATGTTAAATAATCCGACGCTGGGACGATTGTTTGTCCGTAATATGCGACATCTGGGACGCCAGACTCATCTGGAGGACCCCAATAAGAGTTTCGGCAGCACGGACTTTGGGAATGTCAGCCAGATTATTCCCGGCATGCACGCCTCCATAGCCGTGGCACGACAGGTAATACCCATTCATTCCCCTCAATTTGCCAAAGCCACCCTATCCGAGAGCGGACTGGATGCTATGCTGGATGCCGCCAAAGCTCTGGCCATGACTGCGGCTGACTTGCTGGCAGACCCCTCATTGATAGAAAAAGTGAAAAGCGAGTTCTTTCGTCACAAATGAATCTGATTCCAACTAATTGAAATTTAAAAAGAGATGCCAGGGTTGCATATTAAGGAAAGGAAAACAATTATAAAGATATGATAATAGCAGTAGACGCCGCCGGAGGCGATTATGCTCCCGGCGAAATTATCAAGGGAGTAGTTCAGGCTGTAGAAGAGTCCGATGTAGAGATAGCCCTGGTGGGGAAAAAGTCTTTAATCCATGTTACCGCAGCCCGCCAGATTAAAAATAATTCGCGGATCTCTATCATTGAAGCCTCCCAGGTCATTGAGGCAGAAGAACATCCGATGCGGGCAGTCATGAGCAAGCCGGATTCTTCGATAGTCGTGGGGATTAATCTTTTAAAGGAGGGCAAAGCTCAAGCTTTCGTTTCAGCCGGCAATACCGGGGCTTTATTTGGCGCGGCCTTTCTAAAGCTGGGACTGATAGAAGGGATTGAGCGTCCGGCCATTTGCGCGATCCTGGATATCACCGGTTCTACACCGGTGCTCTTGATTGATGCCGGGGCCAACGCGGATTGTAAGCCGCACTTCTTAGTACAGTTTGCCGAAATGGGGAATGCCTTTGCTAAAAGGGTAATTGGCCTCGATACTCCCCGGGTGGGACTATTAAGTAATGGATCTGAAGACGGCAAGGGCAACCGGCTGGTGGTTGACAGCCATGAGTTGTTAAAGAATGCGAATCTGAATTTCGTCGGCAATATTGAAGCCAACGATCTCCCGAAAGGTAAAGTGGATGTCGTAGTGACTGACGGTTTTACCGGGAACGTAGTTTTAAAAACCCTGGAAGGTCTGGGGGAAGCCGTCCAGAATTTCAAACACCTCTGGAGGGATGTTTCCAAAGCCGGCCATGTCCACGGCAGCGCTTTACTCGGCAGTGTTGAAATCGATAGCTGGGCTAGAAAGCTGGACTTCAGGGAATACGGCGGAGCCTGTCTTTTAGGGGTCAGCGGAAACGTGATTAAAGCTCATGGCAGAAGCCGTGCTAATGCCATTAAAAATGCCATTATCCTGGCCAGGCAGACCGCCGAAGGTAATATCTATGCCATAATTAAAAAGGAGGAACAAAATGAGCAACACAATAGCAGTAACTGACAGCACTTTTGATGAAATAGTGATAAAGTCAAAGAATCCGGTATTGGTAGACTTCTGGGCAACCTGGTGCCGCCCGTGCCAGATGGTATCCCCGATATTGGAAGAGCTGACTTCAGAATATTCCGGCAGATTAACCATTGCGAAACTGGATGTTGACCAGAACCAGCAAACAGCGCAGAAATACCACGTCATGTCTATTCCCACGATGATCATTTTTAAACAGGGTAAACCGGTCGCCAATATCGTGGGTTTCAAGCCCAAAGATAAACTCAAACAAGAGCTGGATGCGGCTCTGGGATAACCCCCGATCTCTAAAGTGGCGCTATTTACACTTTACACTTTACCATTTACCTTTACCATTTCTGGTTTTGGCTTTTGAGATTTGAATTTGTTTAGAGCTTGGATATGGGGATTTAGGATTTCTCCCATGCCGGAGGTCCGTATGGATAAGACTTATGAATTGATAATACTCGGCGGCGGGCCGGCGGGCCTTTCGGCGGGTATTTACGCGGCCCGCAATAAACTGAATACCTTATTGATAGAAAAGGCCCTGATGGGCGGCCTGGCGGCTTACGCCGAAGTGATAGAAAACTATCCCGGATTCCCGGATGGGATCGGCGGAATGGAGTTAGGAGACCTGATGCTGAAGCAGGCTCAAAAATTCGGATTGAAAACCCTGACTGCCGAAGTCAGCGGCCTGGAAATCAGGGGCTCGCAAAAGATCGTCAAGACCAGTGAAGGAGATCTGATGGCGAAAGCCGTGATAGTCGCCTTAGGATCCGACCGCATCAATATGGATGTCCCCGGTGAAAAGGAATTTGTGGGACGCGGGGTCTCCTATTGTGCCACCTGCGATGCCGCTTTCTTCAGAGACCAGCCGGTAGCGGTAGTGGGCGGCGGCAACTCGGCGATTTCCGAAGCCCTCCATCTGGCCAAATTCGCCTCCAGGGTGAACGTCATTCACCGGCGTGATAAATGGCGCGCTACCCCGGTCTTTGTAGATAAGGCTCAATCCGAACCTAAGATCAATTTCATTTTGAATACCACCGTGGATGCTATCGAGGGCCAGGATAAGGTAGAGGATTTGAAACTGAATAATGTTCTTACCGGACAGAAATCCACCCTGCCGGTTTCCGGCGTCTTCGTATCGATCGGACAAAGGCCAAATACTAATTTCGTGAAAGGCCTGCTGCCCCTGGACTCCAATGGCTATATTATCACCAACGAGAAGATGGAAACCGCTATCCCGGGAGTACTGGCAGCCGGGGACATTCGCAGCAATTCGATTCGGCAGACTATTTCAGCCGCCGGCGATGGCGCTGTCGCCGCAATTTATGCCGATAGATATATCGGCGAATAAAGAGCGATTAGCTTAGGGTTTAGTTGTTGTTTTGATCACTGGGAAGGTCTTCAAGAGTGATCCAGCCTTGCTTCAGACCTTCCAGGACGGCTTCAGTACGCGAGCTGACTCTTAATTTTCGGAAAATATTCACCAGATGCGTTTGGACAGTCCGCTCACTGATATCCAGATACCCGGCAATTTCCTTATTTCCGAGCCCTTTAGCCGCGAAAGAAAGTATCTGCAATTCCCGATCATGCAATTCCTCAACATCCTGACGCTTCTCAAGCCTATCCCCGGCCAGGCGGCGCAGCAGATTGCCGGTCACCTTAACGTCAAAAATCCCCTCTCCTGAATAAATCAGACGAATCGCTTTGATAAGCTCCTGCAAAGGGGCATTTTTAAGCAGATATCCTGCGGCGCCAGCCTTCAAAGCAGCCAAAACATAGGATTGATAGCTGTAAGCACTGACTATCAGAATCGCAATTTCCGGTGAACCGGACTTAATTTGCTTAGCGGCTTCAATACCATTCAGCTTGGGCATTGAAATGTCCATAATAATCACATTCGGCTTTAGCTTTTGAGCTAACTCAACCGCCTCTTCTCCATCACCGGCAGTCGCCACTACCTTTAAATCCGCCTCTTCTTGCAATAATCTGGATAAACCATCTCGAAAAGTAGGATGATCGTCAACCACCATGATATTTATCTTTTCCATATCTTTAGACATGATAGATGGCTTCTATATATCAATCAATCAATAAAAGTGCTTATTTTAGACTAAGTATTGAGCAATCGTTACCCGATATTCTTAAATAAAGGCAAACCAGCACAGCCAGAGACAAGCTGTGCTGGTTCGAAGATGGAAAAGAGGTTGGAGATTCTGCGCCATGCAGTTAAATAATTTAAGCTTAAATGTAATAAAAAACAATCGCAATTTAAATCAATCTCCAGTCAGTATAATTTTCAGGGGAATCTAAGCATTATCGCCAATTTTATTCAGTAGTTTCGAGATAAGCGATTTATTGACTTTAAATTAGCCGGTTAAAAACCTATCCTGACCATCTATGATATCGATGACAGCCATCAGATCGCCGGTACTCCCTGACTAAAATGATTGCCTGACTAATAAAAAGTCCTGAGATGGAATGACAACTTCAGGGCTTGGCCTTGTTCACGGATTGTTGATAACTTAACAACTGGGTTTAACCGAAGGGACCTCTCTACTGCTGCGAGTTTTAAAATTCTCTACTTGATAGTCCATATTATCGTTGATAATATCTTTCAAACAACCATAAGCAGCACAATAGTCCATAACAGCCTGGGAAATTTTCGTATGAATGTGCACCCGGATAAGGCTCTCATCGCCTACCACCAGGACCGACTCCCCCATGGCATTAACCTGGCGGCGGATTTCTTCCACCGGCATATTCTGTCCTTCGATAAGGAATTGCAGGTCATAACCATAAACACTATCGTCGGCCGCTAATTTAGCTTTGTGACGGACGGCTTGGTAGCCTTCCACCGGATTCATCTTATGCACCATAAAATTCTTCATACCCTGGAAAAAATAAAACAGTCCTTTGCCTCCGGCATCCACAACTCCGGCTTCTTTTAGAGTCGGCAGCATTTCAGGAGTACGAATGACGGTATCTTTAGCCTGGATTGTAACGGCTGTCATGGTTTGCGGCAAGTCTGCGCCCTGCTGGGCTTTTTGCATCGCAGTTACGGCAGACTCCCGGATCACCGTGAGAATAGTCCCTTCCACCGGTTCAGCAATGGACTTATAAGCAGTCTCAGAGGCAAAATGTAAAGCCTGTGCAAAATCATAGGCTGAAAATTGCTCTTTACATTCCAGGCCTTTGGCCAGACCGCGCATAATCTGAGAAAAAATTACACCTGAGTTTCCCCGAGCCCCCATGAGAGCCCCCATAGCCGCTTTGGAAGCTATTTCAGCCGCTGAGGGGCTCAGATTATCTTTTAAAGCTTCATTGGCTGATTGTAGTGTAAGATACATATTGATACCCGTATCTCCGTCGGGGACCGGAAAGACATTCAGGGCATTGATTTCATCAATACGCTTTTCCAGGAGCGCCTCGGCTGATTTAAAAGCCTGTTTCAGTGTTTGGCCATCATACATTCTTACTTCCACAGTCTTTACCTCCGAGAGAAAGTCAAATATTTTCCATTTTTTAACTTCTATACATATTCTATCATAATACCTAGTTGCACTAGGTATTATAGTGCAGAACTATAGCATGCTTTTAGATTTCTGTCAATCTTCATTTCCACCGATCAGCAATCGTGATTTCAAACCATAAATAGTCGGCCTTTTATAATCCTCATATAACACTCCTAATAGTCTGGCCGCGATGTCGCCACCTCAAGGGTGCCGGATATAAAAAAATCCCCTCTTTTTTACAGAGGGGATTGGGGGCAAAACTTGTAATGGCCTAAATTTTGCTAAACGTCACTCTTGGTCAGCGTCGCCAGGAATTCCGCATTGTTACGAGTCCGGCGTAAGCGATCGATGATCCTTTCTGAAGCTTAGGAGAATTTATTGGAATCGGCTGAAATCATGGACACCATCCGGCGCATCAACCAGACTTGCTTCACGGTATTATCATCGAGGAGCAATTCCTCACGCCGGGTTCCACTGCGTTGGATATCAATTGCCGGGAAGATGCGAATTTCAGCCAGACGCCTATCGAGTACCAACTCCATATTGCCGGTACCCTTAAACTCCTCGTAAATCAACTCATCCATACGGCTGTTGGTATCAATCAAGCAGGTCGCAATAATGGTCAGGCTGCCTCCTTCAGCGGTATTACGGGCAGCGCCTATGAAACGTTTCGGCGGGTATAGGGCAGCAGGATCGATACCACCGGAAAGAGTCCTGCCGCTGGGCGGCATCGCCAGGTTATAAGCCCGGGTCAAGCGGGTGATACCATCCAGCAGGATGACGACATCTTTGCCACTCTCCACCAGTCTCTTGGCTCTTTCCAAAGCCAATTCGGCCACGCCGGTCTGGTTTTCCGCCGGTTCATCAAAGGTGGCGCTGATGACATCGCCTTTGACCGCCCGCTTCATATCCGTGACCTCTTCCGGGCGTTCACCGATCAGACAGACCATCACATGAATATCGTTGTAGTTAGCGGTAATAGCATTGGCAATCGCCTTGAGTAAAAGGGTTTTCCCGGCCTTGGGCGGAGAAACGATCAAGCCTCTCTGTCCGCGGCCGATAGGGGCTACCAGGTTGACCAGGCGGGTGGATAAATCATTGCTGCCGGGAATTTCCAGGTTAATTAATCTATCCGGGAAAGTGGGAGTTAAAGCCCCAAAATTAGGTCTCTGTTTAGCCAGCTCCGGATCAAGGTCATTGATAGCCTCTACTCTAAGCAGGCTCATATATTTCTCACCGTTTTTAGGAGGACGGCCCTGGCCGATCACCATATCGCCGGTGCGCAGTCCAAAACGGCGTATCTGGGATTGCGAAATATAGACATCCGTCAAACTGGGCAAGAGACTGCTTTGACGAAGGAATCCATAGCCGTCAGGCATAGTCTCCAGGATGCCACTGCAAAAAATATTGCCTTGCTGCTCCGTATGAGCCTGAAGCAAGCGCATCACCAGGTCTTGCTTCTTTAAACCGGTATAGCTGCTGATTCCCATCTGCCGGGCTATATCAATTAGCTCGTCACGGGTCATATTCTCCAGGTCGGTAATGTTCATCTTAATCTCGCTGGCAGGAGTATTCGATTCAGCGATTGGATCACTCTGTACCATATATTTTCTCTCTTTTATTTTATTTTTAATAAATAATTAATGTTTATTATTCAATCATATAGGATGGACACCTCGCTGAAAATTAAGTGCGGGGTATTAGATCCTCAAGTGAGATTCCTGATTTTCCAATTCTAAATACTGCTCCTGGAGACCAGGGGAATAATCTTAATCCAGGGTATTTAGAACAATCCTTATCAGAGTTTGTCCCAATTTCTTCAGATTGAAAAACTTAACCTATCCGGAGAAATTCAGAATTACTTTAATGTATTCTATTATGAAAGGGGCAAGGAAGGTTGTGCCCCCTCACGTAATGTATTTTTAGCCGCTTCGATAAAACCCAAAAACAGGGGATGAGGGCGGTTGGGCCTGGACCCAAACTCAGGATGGAACTGACAACCTAACATCCAGGGATGATCCGCCAGTTCGCAAACTTCAACCAGCTTACCATCTGGAGATAATCCACTATAAACCAATCCTGCTTTGCCTAATAAATCTCTGAAATCATTATTAAATTCATAACGATGACGATGCCTCTCATCAATCACCGGCCCGTCCTTATAGGCTGCTGCTGCCCGCGTACCGGGAGATAAATGGCAGGGGTAATTTCCCAGCCGCATCGTACCTCCCATATTTTTCATTTTTTTCTGATCGGGCAGAAAATCGATTACCGGATATTTAGTATCAGGATTAAACTCGGTAGAGTTCGGTTCTTCACTATTTAAAATATGTCTGGCAAATTCGATGACCATGACCTGCATCCCCAGACACAGGCCCAGGTAAGGGACCTGATGCTCTCTGGCATAAGCGGCGGCTTTGATCATTCCTTCGATACCGCGAATACCAAATCCCCCGGGCATGACAATTCCTTGTGCAGAACGCAGCAAGGAATCTGCATCTCCCTTTTCCAGAGATTCCGAGGCAATCCAAATCAGATTTAAATCCCGGTTATATTGGAGCGCCGCATGACTCAAGGCTTCACGTACGGAATAATAAGAGTCATGCAACTCGACATATTTGCCTACCAGGGCTATATTAATAGGCTCGCGCTGAGTCTGTAAGCGCCGGACCAACTCCTTCCATTGCTCCAAATCAGGCGGCTGAGCATTCAAATTCAGCTTTTCTACCAGTAACTTTCCCAGTCCCTCTTCCTCCAGCATTAAAGGAACAAAATAGATGCTGGCAACTGTCGGCAACGGTATCACCGCCTCCGGCTTTACATCACAGAAAAGGGAGATTTTAGCACCAATACTATCAGCCATCGGATAATCACTGCGACAGACAATCACGTCAGGCTGAATACCAATACGTCTCAGTTCATTCACACTATGCTGAGTGGGTTTAGTTTTCATTTCATGAGTACAGTTGAGATATGGAAGATAAGTCACGTGAACATACAGAACATTATCCCGCCCCACTTCATTGCGCATCTGGCGAATGGCTTCCAAAAAAGGCTGGCCTTCGATATCGCCTACCGTCCCCCCTACTTCAATAATTACCACATCCGCCCCGGATTTGCAGGCCAACTGCTTAAATCTATCCTTGATCTCCCCCACCAGATGGGGCACTATCTGGATAGTTCCCCCCAGGAAATCCCCATGCCGCTCTTTGGCGATGACGGAGCTGTAAATCTGGCCTGAGGTGATATTGGATTGAGCCGTCAGACCGATATCGATGAACCGCTCATAGTTGCCCAGGTCCAGATCGGTTTCTGCGCCATCTTGAGTGACAAAGACTTCGCCATGCTGGTAAGGTGACATCGTTCCCGGGTCTACATTAAGATAGGGATCGAGTTTTAAAACTGAGACAGAGACTTTGCGACTTTTCAGGATAGTCCCGATAGAGGCGACGGTTATACCCTTACCAACAGAGCTTACTACACCACCGGTTACGAAGATATATTTCGACATAAAATAAAAAGTTCAGCGTCCTATAAAATAACACTGACCGCTAACCAATGCAGGGAATTAATTCTTGATCGCTTCAATAGAATTGTTTGGTGAGGTCGAGTTCCAGATTCAAGTTATTATAAGAATAATAAGAACCATTTGTCAAGCAGTTTTTCGATTTTATTCAAAATTGGCATTTGAGCGAGTATATTATGTTGCCAAATTATGATAAACATGGCATTATATTTAAGGTTGCTGTTTTCCGAAAATCAAATTAAACTACAGTATTAGGATCCCTCTCCAAAAATAAGTGGAGAAAGATATTTTACTACCCCCGAAAATGGGGCAAGGAGTATAACTAGCTGTGAACATCGAAGAGGTAACTAAGAATACCAAGCTTTTAATTGACAACACTCCCTTCTCAGTGGAGACTGTCGAGTTTGTCAAACCCGGAAAAGGCCGCGCAATCTACAAATTCCGCCTGCGCAATCTATTTTCCGGCAACGTTCTCGATATGACCTTCCATTCCGGAGATAAGGTCGAAGAGACCAGTGTCACCGTCCATGAGATGCAATATCTATTCCAGGAAGGCGACAACTATATCTTTATGGATAGTTCCTCTTTCGAGCAAATACCGATGATCAAGAACCAGATTGGTGATAAGGGAGGCTTTTTAAAAGAAGGTACTCCGGTGGTCATCATGATGTGGGAAAACCGGCCTATCGATATTCAACTTCCCAAGGTTGTCGAGCTCAAAGTCATCGAGACCTCAGCCAGTCTCAAAGGCGCGACTATTACGGCCCAGAATAAAGAGGGCAAACTGGAGACCGGCGTTATCGTAGGGGTACCTGCCTTCGTAAAAGAAGGGGATATTATTAAGGTGGATACCCGGACCGGCTCCTATATCGAGCGTGTAGGCTCTAAATAAATGGCTCTGGAAGAATCCAGACGCCTCTCTCAAATTAAAACCAAGCTCGAATGCCGGGCTAAAATCCTGGGCGGCATTCGAGCTTTTTTCTCTGGCGATGGTTTTCTAGAAGTAGATACTCCTCTTCGCGTTCCGGCGATAGCTCCGGAGCAATTTATCATTCCTTATCTCTCGGAAGGCTGGTTTCTATCTACCTCTCCGGAATTACAGATGAAAAGGTTTCTGGCCTCCGGATATACCAAAATCTTTCAAATCTGCCATTGCTTCCGCAAGGATGAGCGCGGCCGACACCATAATCCTGAATTTACGATGCTGGAATGGTACCGCGCCGGAGCCGATTATCGGCAGATCATCCAGGATACAGAAGATTTGGTCCTTTTTTTAACTCACCGTCTGGGATATGGCTCCACCCTGAATTTTCAGGGGACCAAAATTGACTTAACTCTCCCCTGGCCGGAAATAACCATCCGCGACGCTTATCTGCGGTGGGCCGGCTGGGACCCTTTTCTTAATTTCGATGGACTGAAGTTTGACGATGATATGGTCACTAAAATCGTGCCGAATTTCCCAATTGACCGGCCGGTGGTTATCCGCGACTATCCCACCGAATGTGCCGCACTGGCGCGTTTCAAGACTGAGGACTCAACCAATCCGCAGGCTGCCGAAAGAGCTGAGGTCTTCATCGCCGGGTTGGAAATCGCCAACGCTTATAGCGAGCTGAATAATCCCGAAGAGCAAGAAAAACGCTTTAGACTTGAAATCGAGCAGATGCAAATCGCCGGTAAACCCTGTGTCTGGCCTCAGAAATTTATGGAAGCGATCCCCCACATGCCTGACTGCGGAGGCATCGCTCTGGGGGTGGACCGCCTCGTCATGCTGCTCTGCGATACTAATCTCATCGACGATGTGATAGCCTTCCCTGCGGACCGGCTCTGATCAACGCCAGAAAAAGAAACCCCGTCTCTCCCGAATGCTTCGGAATCTGACGGGGTATTGCAGTTCTCTTATCTTCGCCGGTAGTATTAAGAATCCTACATTTGGCTTAACATCTCGGTAACGATATCATTAATGACTTTACCGTCAGCCCGCCCTTTGAGCTTGGCTACCAGCTTACCCATCACCTTGCCTTTGTCTCCGGGACCTTTCGCACCGACTTCAGCGATGGTCTGCTTTGCCTCGGCTGTAATCTCTTCCCGGGTCAACTGCTGCGGCAGATAGGTTTTCAGGATCGCCATTTCGGCGGCTTCCCTGTCCACCAGGTCTTGACGGTTTCCGGCTTTATAGGCAGCAATGCTGTCTTCCCTTTGCTTGATTTCTCTGGCAATCACTCCCAGAATATCGGCATCGGTCAGAGTAACCTGCCTATCCGGTTTTATTTCCGCATATTTAATAGCCGATAATAATAAACGCAGCGTGGAAGTTTTCAGTTCGTTCCGATCACGCATAGACTGCCGTAAATCGTCATTCAACTTTTGTTTTAAATTTGCTTCCATAATACCGCACCCTTTTCTTTTTAATAAAAGTAATAGCACATTATTAGAGTCTCTCAACTCCCGTTAATGTGCTATTATAATCTCAATTATTTATTTCCTAGCCGGTCTGGTACTCTTGCGTTTCTTTGCCGCTTCTTTTCTCTTGCGCTTAATGCTGGGCTTCTCAAAGAACTCGCGGCGGCGAAGTTCTGACAGGACACCTTCCTGCTGTACTCTTTTGTTGAAACGCCTGAGTAAGCTTTCGAAGCTCTCATTTTCCTGAGCGACTACATCAGCCAATTATCATCAGCCTCCTTCGTACAACCACGCCAAACACCTTTGATAAGTCCACCGGAAGGTTACCAAGGTTGTGCATGTACTAGGTTAATTGTACCTTAATATTCTAGT
>Ga0153915_10004824_pt1 | contig 12482 bp, 14 predicted proteins | sample Opewatmetagenome_2_FD_107003 | JGI IMG/M metagenome (GOLD analysis project Ga0153915, IMG submission 107003) | Freshwater wetland microbial communities from Ohio, USA - Open water 3 Core 3 Depth 3 metaG | ecosystem: Environmental > Aquatic > Freshwater > Wetlands | place: USA: Ohio, Lake Erie... | reverse complement strand
TTTGGCACATCTTGCAGTTCACATTGCACCCCGCGGTGGCCACGGAGAAGGCCAGAGTTCCAGGCAGAAAATGAAAGAAGGGCTTCTTCTCGATGGGATCGACGTTGAGGCTGCAGGCTTTCGCGTAGACCAGCGTGTAATAGGTTCCGCCCTGGTTTTCGCGGACGCCGCAATAGCCGCGCTCCTTGTCGCCGAGGCGGCAGGCCCTGGGGCAGAGCCGGCACTCGATCTCCCGGTCCGGGAGCTTCCTGTAGTAGCGGGCCTCGACGCGCGAGAGCCCGCCCTTTTCTCCGAAGGCATGGAGGCGGGTGCAGAGGGCGGGGAGGCCCGTCCCGACGACGAGCCCCGCCCCGGCGGCGTCCCGGATGAACTCGCGGCGCTTCATGAGACGGTCTCCTCGATCCAATCGATGGCTTTGATGTCGGCTTGTCCGAGGCCCATTCTTTCGGCCGTGGCCAGGTAGGCGGGCTCGCGGCCCTCCTCGGCGAGAGAAGGCAGGCCCCTGGCCGCCCGGAAGCGTTCGATGAGCGCCCAGCCGACGCGGTCGGCGGCCACGGGGTCGAAGCTGAAGACGAGGCCGCCGAACTTTTCGGCCCATTGGGGGTGGAAGGCCGGCCCCCTGTGGTACTGGACGACGAGGGCGTCCAGGATGGACAGCCTGTGCTTGGGCTTGACCGGGGGCGCGTCGAAAACATCGGCAACGAAGGGATTGCAGCGGGAATCGTGGTACTTGTTGGGATTGTGGATGGCGCCGAAATAATTTTTCATGCCGGCCGTCACCCCCGCCAGGCCGTGGTCCTTCAGGATGGCCAGGCTGACGGAGGCGGTGACGAGGTCCGTCTGGATCCTGGAAAAGCGGCTGCCGACGTTGAGGTGGGAGACGATCTCTTCGCCGTAGCCGATCCCGTTCGTGTCCGTGCCGAAGACCCGGATGCCGTCGCCGCCGTCGGCGAGCCTGTAGCCGGCGTCGCGAAGCTCCCGGTTCGTTCTGTCCCAGACGAGGATGTTTTTCCCGGGCGGTCCGCCGCGCGAAATCCAGGCGGCCAGACCCAGGGCCAGCCCGGGACGCGTGCTGATCTCGCGGCCGCCGATGGTGTTGATTTTGATGCCGACGCGGTCGTCCGGCCTGAAAACGGCGAGAGCCGCTTTCCTCTCCCCGCCTTCGCCCGTCAGGAGCTCGAACCCGCGCCCGATCACTTTGGAAATCCGGGCCTGCCCGCCGGGATCCAGGAGGCCGGCCGCCCGGATGATGACGACGCGGGATCTGGGCATGGCGTTTCCATGATGACCGCTTTTTTCCGGGTTGTCAATGAACCCTGCTTATCGGCGCCAACTTGCCAAGACGGGGGAGGTCGTCTATAGTGAGATTGAACGAAAGTGCTCGGAGGCTCGGCATGAAAACGTTGGCTTCTCGCGGCTTCGCCGCCGCCGGCTTGGCGATCGCCCTTGTCTTGACGGTGTCTCCGGCGGCCGGCGCCCGGACCCAGGAGCGCAAGCCCGGAGGCACGCTGGCCGCGCTCATGCCGCAGGCGGACGCCTGGAAGCAGGCCGAGGCCCCGCAGACCTTTTTCCCGGAGAGCCTTTACGCCTACATCGACGGGGCGGCCGAAAGCTACCTGAGCTATGATTTCCGGGAACTGCTGGTCGTCCAGCTCAGGAAGGACGGGACCGAGGCCACCATGACCGTCGAGATCTACGACATGGGCGAAGCGGCCAACGCCTTCGGCATCTACAGCGCCGAGCGTTATCCGGAAAACCAGCCCGTTCAGGTCGGAGAGCTCGCCTACCTCGAAGGCGAGGCCCTCAACTTTCTCGCCGGCCGCTATTATGTCAAGCTCCTGAGCTTCGGATTGAAGGAGGGGAGCGCGCCGGCCCTGACGGAATACGCCCTGAAGATCGCCGCCGCCGTGCCGGGCAAGAGCGCTCTTCCGGTTTTCCTCAAGGCGTTTCCAGGGGAGGGGCTGGTCGGCCGGAGCGAAAAATACATCAAGAAGAATTTCCTCGGTTATGAGTTCCTCCACGACGGCTATATCGCCACCTACAAGGCCGACGGCCGGGAGATCGACGCCTTCATCGTGCCGCGGGACACCGCGGCCGCGGCCGAAGCCGATCTTGGCCGCCTCCTGGAGTCCTACACGAAAGACAAGCTGATTCCGGAGAAGATCGCTCTCGGCTACCATGTGAAGAACCGCTATGCCCAGCACGCCTACGTCGGCGTCGCCGGCCGGGTCGTCTGCGGCGTCATGAGGATTCCCGACGGCCTCGAGGCGGCCGGGGAAAAATTGTTCGGCCGGCTGGCCGAATCGGCGGCCAGGATTCCGGCGGGGAAGGGCTGAGACCGGGGGGCCGCCCCGTCTGCCCGGAGGAAGCGAAGGAGACCATCAGGCGCGGGATATGGAAGAGAATAAGCCTCTGAGGTTCGCCGTCGCCCTGGTCGTCGTCTTCCTCGCGGGGATCGTCCTGAAGTCGGCCCGGGAGGTCCTCTATCCCTTTTTCCTGGCCGTTTTCATTTCGTACCTCTTCGATCCGATCATCGGTTTCTTCATGCGGCTCGGCCTGCCCAAGGCGGCCGCCGTCACGCTGGTGCTGCTGGGATCATTCGCCCTCCTCCTCGTCGTCGGCGTCGTCGTCTATTCGAGCGGCAGGGCCATGGCCGCGGAACTGCCGAAATTCGAGCAGCGGTTCGCCGAGCTCACGGGAAAGCTGGAGAAGAGCGGCGGCGGGGTCCCGCTGATGGAGCGGGCCGCGTCCTACCTTGAGAAAATCAAGCTCGAGAACGTGGCGGCGTCCGTGATGGGCGTCGCCGGCTCCATGGCGGGACTCCTGACCAGGCTCTTCGCCCTGTTCCTGTTCCTGGCCTTCATCGTGGCCGGGCGTGGCCGGGCGGCGGCCAAGGTCCGGAGAGCCCTGGGCGCCGAGCGCTCGGCCCAGGTCATGGGCGCGATCGAAAACATCAATTCCCAGGTCCGGAAATACCTGGTGATCAAGACGATCATGAGCCTCGCCAACGGGCTCATGGTCTGGGCGGTCCTGGCGGCCTTCGGAGTGGACTTCGCGCTGATCTTCGGCTTCCTGGCCTTCCTGCTGAATTTCATCCCGAACGTCGGCTCGCTCATCGCGACCGTGCTGCGCGTGGGCTTCGCCCTGTTCCAGTTCGGCACGATCTGGACGCCTCTCTGGATTCTCGTCATCACCGTCGGGCTGGATACGATCATGGGGAACCTGGTCGAGCCCCGCCTGATGGGGAAGGGCCTGGACTTGAGCCCGCTCGTCGTCCTTTTCGCCCTCGTCTTCTGGGGCTGGCTGTGGGGGATCCCGGGAGTGATCATGGCTGTCCCCCTGGTCGCCGTGATCAAGATCGTCTGTCAGAACATCCCGGCTCTCAAGCCGGTCGCCGTCCTCATGAGCGCCTGACGGCCGCTCAATCCTCGCCTTCGACGATGAAAGCTTCGGGGGAAAGCTCCTTCATCTTGCGCCCGAGATAGGCCTTGAGGGCCTTCTGGGCCGCTTTCTGCTCGGCGTTCTTCTTGGACGTGCCCTTGGCCTTGGCCAGGGGCTTGTCGCCGAGGGAGACTTCGACCGTGAAAGTCTTGCGGTGCTCGGGCCCCTTGGCGGTGACGGTCCTGTACGCGGGCGCCGGCATGTTGCCTTTCTGGAACATTTCCTGGAGGGCCGACTTATAATTGTTGATCTGGAAGGACTCCGTCCGTATGGGCTTCAGGCTCGGGGCGAGAAAGCGGTGGACGAAGGCCCTGGCGGGCTCGAACCCCCCGTCGATGTAGATCGCCCCGACGAAAGCCTCGAAGGCCCCGGCCAGGATGGACGCCTTCGAGCGGCCGCCGCTCTTTTCCTCGCCTCGGCCGAGAAAAATAGCCTTGTCGAGCCGGATTCTCCGGGCCTGCCGGGCCAGGGCCAGGGTGCTCGTCGCCGAGGCCTTGAGCTTGGACAATTCCCCCTCGGTCCGCTCCGGAAAGGCCTGGTAGTAAAACTCGGCGGTGGCCAGCCCGATGACGGAATCGCCGAGAAACTCGAGTAGTTCGTTGTCTGCGGGCGCCTCGGGCTGATTCTCGTAGGCGTGGGAACTGTGGGTCAGGGCCTTGAGCAGAAGGCCGGCATCATGGAAGGCATATCCGGTCGCCTTCTCCAGGCGTTCGAGTTTCATGTCGCGCTTCCTCCCGGTCTCGCCGGCGAAAAAACGAAATCGAAGGGATACGCCACGCGGCCGCCGACGATCGTCATCACGGCCAGGCCCTTCAGCTTCCAGCCGGCGAACGGCGTGTTGCGTCCCTTGGATTCGAATTTGTCCGGATCGACCGTCATGTCCTCCGTCAGGTTCAGGAGCGTGAGATCGGCGTCCGCCCCGACCGCGATCCGGCCCTTGTCCCGCAGTCCCAGGAGCCGGGCCGGCCGGCCGGCGAGGAGCTCGACGAAACGGCCGAGGGAGATCGTCCTCGTCCGGACGAAACGGTCGAGGATGAGCGGTACGGCCGTCTCCAGGCCGACGATGCCGAAAGGCGCCTGCTCCATGCCCCGGCTTTTCTCCCCGGGCGTATGGGGGGCATGGTCGGTGGCGATGGCGTCGATCAAGCCCGATTTCAAGGCCTCGACGAGCGATTCCATGTCCTCGCGGGCCCGCAGCGGAGGGCTCATCTTGAAATTCGGATCCCGGCCCTCGAGGGCCGCGTCCGTCAGGATGAGATGATGGGGAGTCGCCTCGGCGGAGACGGCGATGCCGCGCTCCCGGCCTTCCCTGAGGACCGCCACGGAGCCCCTCGTGCTGAGATGGGCGAGATGCACGCGGCCCCCGGCTTGGCCGGCGAGAGAGATATCCCTGGCGACCATGACCTCCTCGGCCGCCGCCGGAATGCCGGCGAGGCCGAAGCGGCGGGAATTGGGTCCCTCGTGCATGACGCCGTTGCCGCTCAGGGCTTTGTCCTCGCAATGGTCGATGACCAGCGTCCCCAGGGCCTTGGCCGATTCGATGGCCCGTTTCATCAGCCGGGCGTCCGCGACGGGGCGGCCGTCGTCGGAGAAGGCGACGGCCCCGGCCGCTACGAGGCCCGCCATGTCCACGAGCTCCGCGCCGAGGGAACCCAGGCTGACGGCCGCGATGGGCAGGACGTTGACGACGGCGTCGCGGGCGGCCGCGGCGAGAATCTCCCGGGTCGTGCGGGGGCAATCGTTGACGGGGCAGGTGTTGGGCATGGCGCAGACCGTCGTGAATCCCCCCCTGGCCGCGGCCCGCGTGCCCGTGGCGATGGTCTCCTTGGCTTCGAAGCCCGGTTCGCGGAGATGGACGTGCATGTCGATGAGGCCGGGCACGACGACGAGCCCCGCGGCGTCAACGGCGGGACACGAGGGGGCCTCGATGCCGGATCTGACTTCGATGATCCGGCGGTCCTCGATCAGGATGTCGAAAAGCCCGTCGGTTTTCGTCTCCGGATCGACGACACGGCCGTTCTTGACGAGAAGTCTCATCCCTGCGTTCCGCCTCCCGGGCTAACGGATTTTCGTCGGCTCGGCGATCAGGACCTCGTCGACCGCGTCGAGCTCCTTGAGCCGGACATGGATGATCTCGCGCCGGGACGTCGGCAGGATCTTGCCGACGTAGTCCGGGCGGATGGGAAGCTCCCGGTGGCCGCGGTCGATGAGGACGCCGAGCTGGACCGTCTTCGGCCGGCCGCCGTCCATCAGGGCGTCCATGGCGGCCCGGATCGTCCGTCCGGTCATCAGGACGTCGTCGACGAGCAGGATGTCCTTCTTGTCGGTGGCCAGGTCAACCTTCGGTTTCCTGGCTGCCTGCCGCGTCTCGCCGGCCGTGAGGTCGTCGCGGTAGCGCGTGATATCGAGCACTCCGACCGGGACGTCCACGCCCTCGAGCTCTTTGATCAGGCGGGCGATCCTCTTGCCGATGAAGATGCCGCGGGTCTTGATGCCGACGATGGCCAGGCCCTTGAGATTGCGGTTTCTCTCGATGATCTCGGTGGCCATCCGGTTGAGGACGCGCCGGATCTTGCTGGCGTCCATGATCCGGGCCTTGATCTTCTTCTCCATGCGTCAACTCCTTGCAAGGAACATGCTCTATCCCGGGAAAAAAGTCAACTTGGGCGGAGGAAATGGGCCCGGGCGGCTTCGATATCCTGCCGGATCCTGGCCGCGAGGGGCCCCGGGCCGGAGAACTTCCTGGTCGGGCGGATCTTCCGGAGGAAACGGACGGTGAGACAGGCGCCGTCGAGCCGGAGGCGGCGGTCCAGGATGTGCGTCTCGACGCTGAGGGGATGGCGGCCGAAGGTCGGATTGATTCCGATGCTCGTCACGGACGGATAGGTCCGCCCTTTCCAGACCGTCTCCGTGATGAAGACGCCGTCGGGCAGGATTTCGTTCTTCGTCTGGAGGTTGGCGGTCGGCGCGCCCAAACGTCTTCCCCGGGAGAGCCCCGGGACGACCAGACCGGCGATTTCATAGGGGCGGCCGAGGAAGCGCGCGGCCTCTTCGACGCGGCCGTGGAGCAGGAGAGGGCGGACGGCGGTCGAACTGACGACGACGCCGCCCATGACTTCGGGCGGGACGATGTGGACCCGAATGCCGGCCGCGCGCCCCAACTCCTGGAGACGGGCGGTATCGCAGCGGCGGCGCCGGCCGAAGCGGAAGTTGCGGCCGACGACGACCTCGCGGACGCCCAGGCGGTCCCGGAGAATGCGCTCCACGAACTCGGGCCCGGAGAGTTCCGAGAAGGCCCGGTCGAAGCGGACGACCAGGACGGCGTCGACGGAGGATTGGCGGAGATGGTCGAGCCTCTGCTCCGGCGTGTCGATCATCCGCAGGGCTTTCTTGCCGAGGACGCGCTCGGGATGGGGATTGAAGGTCAGGACGAGCGAGGACAGGTCGCGCCGCCCGGCCAGGCCGATGAGGCGGGCCAGGATCCTGCGGTGTCCGAGATGGACGCCGTCGAAGATGCCGATGGCCGCGGCGATTGGGCGGGGGAGGGGATGGAATTCGTCGAAGCCGTGGAAAACAACCATGCGCTTATGTCTTGAGGACTTCGGCTTTCTTGAGGTAGGCCAGCTTGAGCTGGCTGAGCACGTCCTCCAGGAATTTCTCTTCCTCGGGCTCCAGGTTTCCCTTGGTCTTGTCCCTGAGGAGGTCGAGGAGATCGATGTTCCGCTTGGCCAGGGACATGTCCTCGCGCCTCTCTCCCGACGCCGGGTCTTCCATCAGTCCGAGATGGATGAGGGCCGGGAAGTAGAAGAGCACGACGATGGAGCTGAATTCGAGGGGGGGCAGGAAGGCTCTGCCGTCGCCGGCGGCCTCTTGTCCTTCGGTTTTGTTCGGGGCATCCTCAGAAGCCATGGACAGATCCTTTGTCTCGGGATATTCTCGCCGTTCCGGGTTCCCATCTTACCGTTTTCCCCCATAAACATCAAGGCCGCGGCGGGCCGACGAGGCCGAGGGTAGAGCCGCCGCGGCGGCTCAGCGGGATGGCCGCGCCCCTTCAAAGCGATCCGCCGCGGGCGCTCAGGCGGCGGAGGCCGTAGATGTCTTTTTTCTCAGGACGAGCGCGGCCCGGATGAAGTCGTCGAGGTCGCCGTCGAGAACGCGGTCTGTGTCGCCGGTCTCCAGCCGCGTCCGCATATCCTTGATCATCCGGTAGGGATGGAGGACGTAGGAGCGGATCTGGTTGCCCCAGGCGATCTCGGTCTTGGCGTCCTCGAGCTTCTCGAGCTTCTCGTGCTGCTTCCTTTGCTCGAGCTCATAGAGACGGGCCTTGAGGACCTTCATGGCCGAGGCCTTGTTCTTGTGCTGGGAGCGCTCGTTTTGGCACTGGACGACGATGCCGGTCGGGATGTGGGTGATGCGGACGGCCGAGTCCGTCGTGTTGACGTGCTGGCCGCCCTTGCCGCCGGCCCGGTAGGTGTCGATTTTCAATTCGTCGGGATTGACGGCGATCTCGATGTCCTCGTCGATCTCGGGATAGACGAAAACCGCGGCGAAAGACGTGTGGCGGCGCTTGGCGGCGTCGAAGGGCGAGATGCGGACGAGCCGGTGGACGCCCGACTCCTGGCTCAAGTTGCCGAAGGCGTAATCGCCCTCGATGCGGATGGTCGCGCTCTTGAGGCCCGCCTCTTCCCCCGGCTGGAGATCGAGGACCTCGGCCTTGAAGCCCTTGCGCTCGGCGTAGCGCAGGCACATGCGGAAGAGCATCTGGGCCCAGTCCTGGGATTCCGTCCCTCCCGCGCCGGGGTGGATGGTCAGGATGGCGTTGCGCGGGTCGTTCTCGTCGAAGAACAGGGCCCGGAGCTCGCCGTCCGCCAGGCTCTTGACGAAGGGGCCGAGGGCGGCCTCGATGTCGGGGATGACGTTCTCGCCCTCCGCCAGGAGCTCCATCAGGACGTCGATTTCATCCTTCTGGTCCTGGATCTTGGCGAAGAACTGGAGGTCGCGCTCCAGGCGTTTTTTCTTCTGCTGGAGGGTCTGGGAGGTCTTCTGGTCCTGCCAGACCTCGGGGGAGGCTAGACGCTGGTTGAGGGGTTCGCACTCGGCTTTCTTGTGATCGAGGTCAAAGTTAACCCCGAAGCTCTCCGAGTTTGGCGAAGAAGCCGTCGAGGCGCGTCCTGAGGTCAGATGAGATCTCAATCATAGCCATGGCGATGCTTTTCCTTCCGGAGTTGAATCAGTGCCAGGATAGAGGACAGGAGGGCCGATGTCAAGCCGGCCGGGGGAATCGCGTCGCCGATCCGCGCGTGAAGCGACAGCCGGCGCGACGGGAAAACGGTCCCTGTCATGAGCGATATCCGGGCCGGAATGGCCGGCGGGAACCAGGGAAACGCCGGGGCCGTCAAGGCCCCGCCCAGCGCCGCCGGCCGCATATGAAAATCAGTCCTTGACGATCCGGTAGTCGGTCGTCTTTTTCGACGTTTCGTTCAGTTTGGTCAAGATCGTGGCCGCCTTTTCGCGCGTGGGATATCCGCCCACCCTGACGCGGTACCAGGTTTTTGAGTCCGATGGGCGAGGGTCGGCGATGACGACGGGATAGCCCCGCTTCTTGAACTTCTCGGCTTCGGCCGAGGCCTGGGCCCGGTCCGTGAAGGCGGCCACCTGGACGTAATAGAGCCCCGAGCCCGTCGGAGAGGCCGTCTTGGCCGACGACGTTTTGGCGGGCGCTCCCTCCGACGCCTTGGCCGCGGCAGCCCTGGCTTGTCCGGCCGGCGCCGATGTTTCCGGCGCGGCTTTGGCCTTTTTCTCGGCAGGCGCCGGCCCAGGCTGGCTGGCCGGGGAGGTTTCGGCCGAGCCCGGCTGAGCTTCGGGGGCGCTCTTGACCTCGTCCTTGACGACGGGCTCGGCCGGCGGCAGGACGGGCTCCTCTCTGGCGGGCGCCTGGATCTGCTGGGCCACCACCTGGGTCGCGGCGGCGATCTGGACCTGCTTCTTTCCGACCGAGACTCCCAGCAGAAAGATGAAGACGCCGAGGATGAGAACGCACAGGAAGATGACGACGAGAAGCGTGCTCGAGACCTGGATTTCCCGGAAGTCTTTTGTTTTCATCGCCCTTATTTCTTCTCCTGGGGCTTTTCATAGGAAAAGGCCCTGAGGAGCTCGAGGGGGAGAGGGAAGACGATGGTGGAATTCTTCTCGGTGGCGATTTCGGTCAGGGTGCTGAGGAAGCGGAGCTGGAGGGCCTGGGGATTCCTGGAAATGATGTCCGCGGCTTCGGTGAGCTTGCCGGCGGCCTGAAATTCGCCGTCGGCGTGAATGACCTTGGCCCGGCGCTCGCGCTCGGCCTCGGCCTGCTTGGCGATGGCCCGGACCATGTTCTCGGGCAGATCCACCTGCTTCATCTCGACGAGCTGAACCTTGATGCCCCAGGGATCGGTATGCTGCTCGATGATCTCCTGGAGGCGGGCGTTCAACTTTTCCCGCTCGGAGAGGAGGTCGTCGAGAGGAACCTGGCCGAGCAGGCTCCTCAGAGTCGTCTGGGCCAGCTGGGAGGTGGCGTAGATATAGTCCTGGACCTCGAGGACGCACTTGAGCGGGTCGATGACCCGGAAATACAGGACGGCGTTGACCTTGACCGTGACGTTGTCCTTGGTGATGACGTCCTGAGGCGGGATGTCCATGGTGATCAGCCGCAGGCTGACTCGGACAATCCGGTCGATCGGGGAAAAGACGAGGATGATTCCGGGCCCCTTGGGCTTGGACAGGACGCGGCCGAGGCGGAAGATGACGCCGCGTTCGTACTCCCGGAGGATCTTGATCGAATTCAAGAGATAAAGGACGATCAGGCCGATGACGATGACGGGATAAGTGATCATGTCGTTGCTCTCCTTGCCCGGGCCGCGGCGGCCCGGCGGTATTTTCGGGCTCAGGCCTTTCCGACCCGGAGCTTCATATTGTCCAGGACTTCGATGACTTTGATTTTGTTCCCCGCGGAGACGGGCTCGACCGCCTCCGCTTCCCAGAGCTCGCCGTGGACGAAGACCGTGCCGGAGGGATGGAGATCCGTCCGGGCCGTGCCGATTTCCCCGGCCATGCCCTCTTTCCCCGTCACCGAGCGGCGGGCGTGGGCCCGGACGACGAGGGTGACGAGGAAAATGAGGATCAGGGAAATGCCGAGGGCCATCGGAAAAATGACCCCCAGACTCGGCCTGAGTTCGGGGATCGGGGAGTTGATGAGCATGACGGAGCCTATGACCATGGCCGTGATTCCTCCTGCGGAAAGCATGCCGTAGCTGTGGACCTTGACCTCCAGGATGAACAGGATGATCGCCAGGAGGATCAACATCAGCCCGACGTAATTGATGGGCAGGATCTGGAACGAGAAGACCGCCAGCAGCAGGCAGATGCCGCCCAGGACTCCGGGCAGGACGGCCCCGGGATGGGCGAATTCGAAGTACAGGCCGAGGAGCCCGATCATCAGCAGGATGTAAGCCAGGTTCGGGTTGGAGATCGTCAGCAGGAAACGCTGGCGGAAGGACATCGGGATGGGCGTGACGGGCTCGGTCCTGAGGGCGAGCGTCGTCTCGCCGCCGTTGAACCGCTTGAGCCGGCGGCCGTCGAGGGCGTCGATGAGCTCGCGGTCCGTCGCGGCGACGATGTCGACGAGGCCGGCCTTGAGCGCTTCCTGCTCGGTGTACGACAGGCTCTTGCGGACGGCGTCCTCGGCCAGCCCGATGTTCCGGCCGCGCTTTTCGGCCAGGGATTTGATGTAGGCCGCGGCGTCGTGCGTGACCTTCTCCTCCATCGTCTTGTCCATGGCCTGGCCGGTGAGGGACATGCCCACCGGATGGGCGGCCCCCGTGTTCGTCCCCGGCGCCATGGCGAAGATGTCGCAGGCGACGCCGATGAAGAAGCCGGCCGAGGCGGCCCGCGCCCCGCCCGGAGCGACGTAGGCCGCGATGGGCGTGCGGGCGTTGACGATCTTCTCGATGATCTGGCGCATGGAAGTGTCCAGGCCGCCGGGAGTGTTGAGGACAAGCAGGACGAGCGAGGAGCCCTCGCGATCGGCCCTGTCGATCGTCTTGATGATGTACTCCGCCGTGATCGGATGGATGGGCGCGTCGACGGTTATTTTCAGGATCGCGGCGGACGACAAGGCAGGCGAAATGAGAAGCAGGAGGACGAGGATTCTGACGCGCACCTTGGCCTCATTATAATGAGGTCGCCGGGCTCAAGTCAATTGCGGCATAATTGTGCTTGACTTTTTATTATCAATAAATTAATTAATAGCTATTGTTTTTTTGATGTAAGGAGTTCTTTCGATGATCAAGAATGATATCGCCCTAGCGATTGAGAAAAAATCGGAATTCCATAGGGCCAAATCGTTATCGATCGTCGAAGGGATTCTGGACTCGCTCAAGGCCGCCCTGGCCGACAACGACAAGGTGGAAATCCGGGGCTTCGGCAGCTTCAAGGTCGTCGCCAAGAAGACCGGGTTCGGCCGGGACATCCGGCGCCGGAAGCAGATCCGCATCGAAAAGGGCCGGAGGATCAAGTTCCGTCCGGCCAGGAACTGAAAACCCTCCTCTCCAAAGCCAAAATCGGCTGATCTCTCTTCGCCCTCAACTCTTTTTCGCAAGGTGCTCCGAAGACTCCGCTCCCTGCCGAACGGGTCCTGTCCGGGGGCGTCCGGAGGGTCGCAGACTCATGGACGCGACCGGCAGAAGCGCGGCTGAGTGCTCGAAGCTGCGATTCTGATACCTGAAACGAGTCTGTGTTTTATTCAGATATTTCCTAAAAGCGTCGCTCCGAGTTGCTCCGCGGCGCTTTTATTGGTCGCTCCGAAGACTCCGCTCCCTGCCGGCGGGCAGGCCGCTTTTTCGCCGGCATCTTGAGCTCGGCGTCGCGGACGAGCTGGGCGTAGAGTCTCTCGGTCTGGTCGATGGTCTCCTGCAGGGAGCCGGAGGCGTCGACGGCGTAATCGGCGTGCTTCAGCTTTTCCCCGACCGGCATCTGCGAGCCGATTCTCTTCTGCGCCTCCGCCCTGG
>Ga0153915_10004823_pt1 | contig 12482 bp, 10 predicted proteins | sample Opewatmetagenome_2_FD_107003 | JGI IMG/M metagenome (GOLD analysis project Ga0153915, IMG submission 107003) | Freshwater wetland microbial communities from Ohio, USA - Open water 3 Core 3 Depth 3 metaG | ecosystem: Environmental > Aquatic > Freshwater > Wetlands | place: USA: Ohio, Lake Erie... | reverse complement strand
GATCTCGCTTTCGTGGAGAACGGCGTGCGCATCGAGGCCTCGGCGGTGTGCACGGAGAGCACGGGAATCGAGATGGAAGCGCTCACCGCGGTCAGCGTCGCGGCGCTCACCCTCTATGACATGTGCAAGGCCGTGGACAAGCAGATGAAAATCGTCGACGTGCACCTGGTGGAGAAGACCAGGGAGAAGTCGCGGGGGAAGGCCGCGGGGTCGCCGGCATGACTCGCGAGTTTCGAATCCTCTCGCTGAATCTCTCGGAGCGCACCGGCGAGCAGAAGAAGCCGGTTGCCCGTGCGCTGCTTCGGGAAAACCACGGGCTGGTCGGAGACGCCCACGCGGGGGAATGGCACCGGCAGGTATCCCTCCTGGCGGAGGAGGACATCGAGACCCTGCGGGGGAAAGGGATCGAAATCGACTTCGGCGACTTCGCGGAAAACCTGACCACCCGCGGCGTTGACCTCGCATCCCTGCCGCTGGGCACCCGGCTGCACGTCGGTCCCGCGCTGCTGGAGATCACGCAGATAGGGAAGGTGTGCCACACGGGCTGCGCGATCTCCCGGACCACGGGAGACTGCGTCATGCCCCGCAAGGGGGTGTTCGCCCGGGTGATCCAGGGCGGGGAGATCGACCGTGACAGTCGCTGTTATTACGATCTCTGACCGGGCTTCCCGGGGGGAGTACGAAGACCTCTCGGGGCCCGAAATCGAGCGCGAAGTCCGGGCCCGCTATCCCTCGGCAGCCGTCACGCGTTCCGTTGTTCCCGACGAGCCCGATGCCATCCTCGCGGAGCTTCGCGCTCACGAAGGGGCGGACTTCATCCTCACCACCGGAGGCACCGGCCTCTCGCCCCGGGACGTGACGCCCGAGGTCACCCTGCGGTTCTGCGAGAAGGAGGTGCCGGGAATCGCGGAGGTGCTTCGCGCGCAATCCTACGGGGAAACCCCGGCCGCCATGCTGTCCCGCGGTACGGCAGGCCTGCGCGGGAGCACGATCGTGGTGAACTTTCCCGGCTCGCCGAAAGCGGTTCGCCTGTGCATGAAAGTGCTCGGCCCCGTCATGGAGCATGCCATCCGCATGATCCGAGCCGAGGGGCACTGACGCTCCATGGATGCTCGCGGCGCTTCGGCCTGGTCTGCACCGACTATCACACGCAGAAACGCATCGTCAAGGCGAGCGGATTCTGGTACCGTGACGTGGTGAAAGACAATGGCGTCGGCTGAGACTCGGAAGAAGGTCCGCAACGCCCTCCTCGCCATGCAGCGGTACTCGTGGGAGCAGGGCACGGCGGCCCAGGCCTTCCTGGAATCCGGCGATTCCGAGATGGTCGTGCTGCTCGCCCGCGAGGCCGTGGTGCGCCAGATCGCGGACGGCCGGGCCGCGGTCCTGGGAAACCTGACGGCGGTGACTGACCCCGCCTCCGTCGGGGAAGCGCTCCTCGCCGCGGCGAAGATCACCGGCGACCCGTCGTTCGCGAACGCGGCCGACCGTCTGCTGGACTGGCTGCTGCACAAGGCACCGAGGACCCGGGACGGCGTCCTCTACCACCTGCACGACCGGCCGCAGGTCTGGGTGGACTCCTTCTACATGGCGCCTCCCTTCCTGTCGGCGGCCGGCCATCACGAGGAGGCGCTGGAACAGCTCCGCGGCATGCGCCGGCTGCTCCTGGACCCGGCCACGAAGCTCCTCTCCCACATCTGGGACGACGGCCTCGGGGCGTTCGCCCGCAAGGCGTTCTGGGGAGTCGGCAACGGCTGGGCGCTCGCCGGCATGACGAGGGTGATCCGCACCCTCCCTGCCGAGCGGTCGAAGGAACGCGGCGAGCTCATCGGCTGGGTACGGGAAGGCGTGGATGCCTGCCTGGCGTTCGTTCGGAGCGACGGCCTGTTCCACGACGTCATGAACGATCCCTCCACCTTCGTGGAAACCAACCTGTCGCAGATGCTGAGCTACGTGCTGTTCCGGGGGGTGGCCGGCGGATGGCTGGAGAAGCGCTACCTGGAGCCCGCGGACAGGATGCGGCGAGCGGCCCAGGGCAAGGTCGACCGGTTCGGGCTCGTCCAGGGAGTCTGCGCGTCTCCGTATTTCGACCGGCCGGGCACGGCCTCGGAGGGACAGGCGTTCTTCCTGCTCATGGAAGCCGCCGCGGACGAGTGTCCCCGGGCGTAGGGTTCGTCGGGCCGGCCGGACCGGAGAGGATGGTCTTCACCCTGGCCAGGAGCTCGTGAGGCTGGAACGGCTTGCCCAGGAAGTTGAGGCCCTGGCTCCCGGCCGAACGCAGCTTCCCGTCGTCGCTGTAGCCCGAGATATAGAGCACCGGCACGGCGGGCCGCGTCCGGGAGAGCCGTTCGCCCATTTCCACCCCGCTCATGCCCCCCGGCATCACCACGTCGGTGATGACGAGATCGAGCGTGGTCGACCCCTCGGCCACCAGGAGCGCCTCCCTTGCAGATGCGACGGCCACGACCATGTACCCGCCGCGCTCGAGCACCCGGGTGGTCAGGTGGCGCACTCCCGGCTCGTCCTCCACGAGGAGGATGGTGCCCGAGCCCGCGGAGAGCGGCCGGGGGGCTTCCTCGGACGACGGCCGCCCGCCCTCGGTGGCCACCATGGGCAGCAGCACGGTGAACGTGCTGCCGCGGCCCGGCGCGCTTTGCACCCGGATCGTTCCGCCGGCCTGGGTGACGATCCCGTACACGGTGGACAGGCCGAGGCCGGATCCCTTGCCTTCCTCCTTGGTCGTGAAGAAGGGCTCGAAGACGTGCGCCTGCGTCTCCTCGCTCATCCCAACCCCCTCATCCTGCACCTTCAGCAGGACCCAGGGCCCGCGGAGAGAGCCGTCCTCCCCGGGCTCGCCTCCGCTTCCCTCCAGGTCGGGAACACCGGCCGCGACGGGCGCGGAACTGTCCGCGGCGCCGCGAGCGGCGGCCCGGGCATCCTCCAGCCGTGAGGTCTCCAGGAGGAGCTTTCCACCTCCCGGCATGGCGTCCCGCGCGTTCACCGCCAGGTTCATGAGGACCTGGTCCAGCTGCCCGTGGTCCGCGCGCAGCCACAGCGCATCCGGGAACAGGTGCACGACCAGCTCGATGTCCTCCCCGATCAGCGGCTGCAGGAGCGTCACCGAGGTGGCGACCACTTTGTTCAGGTCCAACACCGTGGGCTGCAGGATCTGCTTGCGGCTGAAGGTCAGCAGCCGGCCGGTGAGGGCCGAGGCGCGCTTGATGGTGGTGCGGATCTGCCCGAGATCGGCGAGGGCAGGGGTGTTGCCCTCCAGGGCATCGGAAAGGAGACTGGTGTAGCCCGAGATGACCGTGAGGAGGTTGTTGAAATCGTGCGCGATGCCACCGGCGAGCCGGCCGATGGCTTCCATCTTCTGGGAGTGCAGGAGCTGCTCCTGGGTGCGGCTCAGCTTCTCCAGGCTGTCCTCCAGGTCGTGCACGAGCCGCGTCTTGCGCCACGCGGCGGCGGCCTGGTGGGCGAACGCCGTGAACACCTGCAGGTCCTCCGGGCCGAGATCCTGACCGGCCACCACCAGCAGGCCGAACGGCGCGTCGTCGATGACCAGCGGGGCGAAGATGACCCCGCCGGGCCGCGCGTGCGCGTCCGGCATGTCCCCGAAGAACAGGACCATCGCCTCTGGCTCCTGGGTGCTGTACAGGGCCTGGCGGGCGTCCATGGCGCGCGCCACGTCGGCGGCCGCGTCGTAGGGGAGCAGCAGGCCGCCGCTTCCCTCGTCGAGGCTCCGCGCCTCGCCGCTGCGGCCGCTGCCGCGGCAGTGGGTGCGCAGCATGCGCGGCGGTTCCGCGCACGACATGAACACGGCGCTGTCGAAGCCGAGGCCGGCAAGCACGCGCAGCGCCGAGGGAAAGATCTCCGAGGGGGTGAGCGCCTGCTCCATGGCGAGGGTGGCCGCGTTGAGGGACTGCAGCAGGCGCTCGGTGCGTTTGCGCGGCGTGATGTCCGTGACGATGCCCAGCACCGCCGGCGCGCCGGCGTAGCTGATGAGCCGGGTGGTGAGCAGGCAGTCCACCCGCGTCCCGGCCTGGGTCACCAGCGCGATCTCGCGGGGGGAGGACTCTTCTCCGCGGGAGCCGCGCTCGAGGGACTGGGCGGCGATCACGTCGTACCCCGGGGCGATCATGCCCCGCAGGTCGAAGCCCTGCGCGTACATCGTCTCCCGGGAATAGCCGGTGGAAACCTCGCATTGCCGGTTGGCGTAGAGCACCCGGCCATCCCCGTAGATGAAGATCATGTTGGGAGAATCCTCGGCGAGGTTGCGGAACTTCTCTTCCGACTCGCGAAGCACCGTCTCCGTGCGCAGGCGCACCCGGAGCTCGCTCATGACCTTCTCGTACAGCCGCGCGTTCTCCACGGCCACCGCTACCTGGTCGGCGATCGTGGAGGCCAGGAGCAGGTCCTCGGCATCGTAGCGGCGCGCGTGGTAGGTCTGCACGCTCATGACGCCGACCAGCCGGTCTCCCACGAGCATCGGGACCCCGATCCAGGAGGCGGGCACCTTGCCGGTTCCCCACAGGTTGACGCCCTGGTCCTCCCCCTTCATGTCGTTGATGAGCATCGGCTCCCGGCGGGCCGCCACCCGGCTGGTGAGCCCCGTGCCCAGCGGCTCGCGGCTGGGCGGTTCGCGGCGCCCCTCGTCCACCTGGATGCGGAAGTCCAGCACGTTCGTGCCTTCCTCCAGCAGGGCGATGAAGAACGCCTCCGCCTCGAAGATGGGGGTGACCTCGCGGTAGACGGTCTCCAGCAGGTCATCGAGGTGCAGCACGGAGCCCGCGGCGGAGGAGATCCGGTTCACCAGGGTCAGCCGCTCCGCCCTGCGCCGGGTCTCCTCGTACAGCCGGGCGTTCTCGATGGATGGGGAGAGCTGGTCGGCGACCGTCTGCATGGTGAGGACGTCCTTTTCCCCGAAGGCGTCCAGCTCGGTGCTCTGGGCATCCAGCACGCCGATCACGCGGTTGCTGCGCAGGATCGGCACCGTGAGCTCCGATTTCGTAGGTGCCGCATTCAGGATCTCCACGTAGCGCGGGTCTCGGCTCACGTCGCCCACGATGAGCGGCCGCCCATCCCGGGCCACCCACCCGCACAATCCTTCCCGCCCCACCGCCAGGCGGAAGGTGTGCAGGTGTTTTCGCACGGCCGGGAGCGTGGAGGCCCGCAGCACCAGCTGGTCTCCTTCCACGAGGAAGACCGCGACGGTGAAGTAGTCGAACGACTGGCAGATCATGGCAGCCGCCTGGTCCAGGAGCTCGTCGAGGGAAAGGAGAGCCGTGGTCCGGCGGCCGATCTGGGCGATCAGCTCCTGCCGGTGAGCGCGCTCCCGGAGGTCGGAGGCAAGCTCCCGCAGCGGGTTGAACAGCTGGCGGCGGATGATCCCCCACCCGAGGAAGGCGACGCTTCCCAGGCTCGTCAGCGCCATCACGGGAAGATCGGGCTGCGCGACTCCCCCCACGGCGAACCCGATGAACTTCAGCCCGACGCTCAGCGCGATGGACAGCGTGCGGGTGCGGGGCCATGTCACCGCGAGCAGGATGCTGGACGCCAGCAGGCACGCCGTCGGAAGCCCGATCGCGGCGATCCCCATGCGGCTGTAGACGTAGAAGACCAGCCCCCCGGCGCTCATCCACGGAGCGGAGACGAGCCGGCCCTGCAGGAGGAACGGAAGGAGCGCGAGCATGACGATGACGACGCCGCCGACCAGCGCCGCCGGAAGCCGTCCGGGCAGCCGGGTGAAGCGGATGCAGAACAGGAGCAGGCCGGCGGCGCTGAGGGAGAAGAAGAGCGCGGCTAGCTCCACGAGCGTTTCCGGATTCCCCACGTCGAAGTGCAGGGACAGCCTCAGCAGGAGCGAGCAGACAATGAACCCTGACTCCATCGCGGCAAAGAAGATGAAGCTCCGGGCGAGCGGTCTTCCCATGCCGGTGCCGGCTACCGCCAGCAGGAGCCCGGAGCACAGCGCCAGGGACAGGGTCAGGGCGATGATGTCGAGGCGCAGAAGGAGCGGCACGGCTCGGAATCTTCCTTATGGCGTTTTCTCGTCGGGTCTTGTTTCCTTATCGGCCCCGGCGGTGATTCTGGCGCACCCCGTTCTTTCCCGTCTGATCGCAACCGCGCGGAGGATCCCATCCAGCGCCGCGCGGTCCGTGATTCTCATGTCATGCGCCCGTGGGTGTCCGCAGCCTCCTCGCACAGCAGGCTGTCCAGGCGCCGGATCGTCCGGAAGTAATCCTTTTCCTCGAAGATCCCCCCGAAGCGGAAGACCGAGGCCAGGCGCAGCGGGAGGGTGTCGTAGACGGACCGGGAAATCGCCACCGTCCCCGGCAGGGCGGCTGACTTTTCCAGGTGCGCGGCGTAGTTGATCACGTCGGAGACGATGGAGCCGGTCTCGATGCAGAACTTCACCCGCCCGCTGTCAATGCCCACCCGCAGGGCGATGTCCGCGATGGGGGATCCGGAGGCGGAAAGGTTGAACACCGGCACCGTGCTCTGCAGCTCGATGGCGAAGCGCACCGCCCGGGCCGGGTGGTTCTTGAGCGCGAAGGCGATGATCCCGCCGTCCCCGGCCCATGACCAGATCCTGCCGTCCACGGCGGAGAGCTTCTCCCGGAGGAACCGGCACAGCGTGGCGTACAGCTTCTCCATCCTCCGTGCTCCGAGCTTCCTTACCTTGGCGGAGTTGCCGACGATGTCGAGGCTCGCCACGGTGATGTCGTATTCCCGGCCATCCTTGAGGCAGCCCCAGTTCGGAAGCGCATCAAGGTCGACGCCCGAGTTGACGATCCTGCGGGTCTTGAAATCGTAGTGGATGCCCGTCAGGGTGAGCTTGCCGAGGAACTCCTCCAGCCCGTCCACCCGGACGGGTCGGCCGCGGACCACGCCGTCATCCACCTCTACCACCAGCTTGATGAGATCCGGCAGCTGATCGCCGACTTCGCACTGCTCGACGAGCAGGCCGGCGGACTGCCGGGGGGAAAGCGAGATGTGAGAGCGCTTCCCGGCCGCCTGGTTGGAATCGAAGCTGCCGAGCAGGAGCCGGCCGAGCTCGTTGACCTCGTTGGTCTTGAAGTTTGCTGCAATGAGTTCCACCAGGTCGTTTCGAATCGCGGGCTCAAGCTCCATTGTCCAGTCCTCTTGCTGCGAAAGGTATTGAACATTTGGAATGAATGGAGATACCAGATGAGACCACAATGGCTCCGATTTGTCAAACGAAAGCCTGAGAAAACTGCTATCCCTTGGTCGTCCCTTTCCGTGGCGCCGTTCAACGTGCTCGTGGTATTCTAGGGTATGGCACATTCGCCGAGCGACGATCGATACTCCTCCATGACATACGTCCGCTGCGGCCGCAGCGGGCTGAAGCTGCCCCTCGTGTCTCTCGGCCTGTGGCACAATTTCGGCGGGGAGGGATCCGGATCCGTCCTGGAGAACGGCCGACACATGATCCGCCGCGCGTTCGACCTCGGGATCACCCATTTCGACCTCGCCAACAACTACGGGCCCCCGCCTGGATCGGCCGAGTCCAACTTCGGGAAGATCCTCTCGGAGGATTTCCGTCCGCTTCGGGACGAGATGATCATCTCGACCAAGGCCGGCTACCTGATGTGGCCCGGGCCGTACGGGGAGTGGGGCTCGAAGAAATACCTCGTGGCCAGTCTTGATCAGAGCCTCCGCCGCATGGGTCTCGAGTACGTCGACATCTTCTATTCGCACCGGCCGGATCCCGAGACCCCGCTGGAGGAAACGATGGCCGCCCTGGACCTCGTGGTCCGGCAGGGCAAGGCACTGTACGCGGGGATCTCCAACTACAAACCTCCCGAGGCACGCAAGGCCATCGAGATCCTCCGCCGGCTGGGCACCCCGTGCCTCATCCACCAGCCCTCGTACTCCATGCTCAACCGCTGGGTGGAGGAGGGACTGCTGGACCTTCTGGCCGAGGAGGGGGTGGGCTGCATTGCCTTCTCCCCTCTGGCCCGGGGCCGGCTGACGGACCGCTACCTCCAGGGGATCCCGGCGGATTCCAGGGCCGCAGGCTCGGGCGGCTTCCTGAAACCGGAGGACATCACCGAGGACCTGCGCGCCCGGCTGCGGCGGCTGGACGGGATCGCCCGCGCGCGCGGGCAGAGTCTCGCGCAGATGGCGCTGGCCTGGGTCCTGCGGTCCGGCAAGGTCACCTCGGTGCTTGTCGGCGCGAGCCGGGTGTCGCAGATCGATGACTGCGTGGGGGTGACGCGAAGCCCGCCGTTCACCGCGGAGGAGCTTGCGGCAATCGAAGCCGCGCTGGCCGGATAGGGATTCAGGGCTTCACTTTCACCGGACGCCGACGGCGGTCCGACGTGAAGCTCGCCTCGAGGCAGGCCTGCACCACGGTCCCGTTCTCGAAGTCCGATTCGTCACTCTTCCCCCGCCGCACTGCGGCAACGAACCGTTCGTATTGCGTCGGGAACGGGCGCGCATGGACCGGCCTCCACGCGGCAGGCTTCCGCGGGCCTTTCGGACGGGCAAGGAGGTAGGAGACCGTGGATCGGTCCAGGTCCACGTCCACCGCTCCCTCGTCCCCGTACACCCGGACCTTCAGGCTGTTGACCTGGCCGGTCGCCCACCGGGTGGCGTGGACCGTGCCGACCCCGCCCCCGTGGAACCTCACGGTAGAGACGAAGCTGTCGTTCGCGTCCAGTACGTACGGCCCGATGCGGGAGCCGGGCACGCCCTTGTCGAAAGTGGCCAGGCGGCAGGAGATCTCTTCGATTGAGCCGCAGAGGAAGGCGGCCAGGTCATAGATGTGGCAGCCGACGTCCCCGAGGGTCCCTCCGCTCCCGTGGCGGCGGGAAAGCCTCCACGTGAACGTGTCCTTGGTCCTCCAGTCGCCCCAGGTGTCCTGTACGAGCCAGCTCTGCAGGTAGCTGGCCTCCGCGTGCAGCACGCGCCCGATGCCGCCGCCGCGGATGAAGGCGGCCGCTTCCTGCACGCAGGGGGCGTTGCGGTAGGAGAAGTTCACCTGCGTGACCACCCCCCGGGCCCGCGCGGCGTCCCGCATCCTGCGGGCGTCGGCGAGCGTGGTGGCCAGTGGCTTCTCGCAGAGCACGGCGAGGCCCCGCTCGATGGCGGCGAGGCAGACCGAGGCGTGCGCCGCGTCCGGAGTCACCACGGAGACGCCGTCCAGGGTCTCGGCGGCGAGCAACTGGCGGGGATCCGCGTACCACCGGGGGATCTTCCACTGGGAGGCAAACTGCTTCGCCCGCGCGGGGTCGAGGTCGCAGCAGGCGGCGAGCTTCACTCCCCGCATTCGGGAGAAGCTCTCCGCGTGATTCGCGGCCATGCTGCCGGTTCCGATGATTCCCAGGCGGATCATGGCCGACAGGATATGCCGTTCAGGTCTGCCAGTCCAGAACGTACCGTCCGTTGGCGTCCGTGAAGCTGCCCGTGATGATCATGATGAAGTCGATCAGGGTCCAGACGCCCAGCCCGCCGAAGGTGAAGATCATGGCGACGCCGGTGCCGACCTTGCCCACGTAGAAGCGGTGCACGCCCAGCCAGCCGAGGAAGAAGCACAGGAGCAGGGCCGCGAGGCGGCTGTACGGGCTCACCGCTTTCTCCGCGCGGTAGCCCGGCGACAGGGCCGCCGGTCGAACCGGTGCCCCGCAGGCGGGGCAGAAAGATGCCTCGGCGGAAACTTCCTTGCCGCATTTCTGGCAGTACATGGGTCTACCTCCCGGCCGCGTATCAAGGCATGAAGAACGCGGCAGTGATCACCAGTCGAACACCGCGGGGACGGGCGGCCGTCACCGCCGCCCCCGCCCTCAATACGCGAGTACGCGTTCTGAGAGCCGGGCCCGCTTCTCGGGCCGTCGTTCTCAGTACGAGTACTTCTTGGAGATGGCGATGAGGAGGTCGCCCATCTGCACGAAAATGCCCACGAGCTCGGGATCGAACTTCCTGCCCGCCTGGTAGCGGATGTAGTGCAGGGCGTGCTCCTGCCGCCAGCCGGCCTTGTAGGCGCGCTGGGAAACCAGCGCGTCGTAGACGTCCGCGATGGACACCACCCGGGCGGAGAGCGGGATCTCGGTCCCCTTCTTTCCCGGTCCGAGGTAGATCTTCGGAGCGAACAGGTCGTCGATGCGCCCGGGGTAGCCGCTGCCGTCCCAGTTCTCGTGGTGGTTGAGGGCGACCTCGGCGGACATGTAGTCCCAGAAGGAGTTCGTCCGCCGGAAAAGGCGGGCGCCCAGCACGGTATGCAGCTTCATGGAGAGTCTCTCGTCGTAGTTGAGCTGGTCGGGTTTCTTCAGAATGATGTCGCTCACCGCCACCTTGCCCACGTCGTGCAGGATCGCGGCAGTGCGAAGGACGTCGCTCACCTTGCGGATCTCCCGCGCGGACACGGCCCGCCGTGCGGCCCACTTCTCGTACAGCTCCACCGAGTAGGCGCCGACGCGCTTGGCGTGCTGGCTGGTCTCGTAGGGGTCGCGCAGCTCCGCGAGCTCCACCATCCGCAGGACCATCTCCCGCGAGAGGCGCGCCTTCTCGATGGCATCCGCCGCGCTCAGGGCGAACTGGGAGATGAACAGCTTGTCTTCCATTGAGAAGGCGACCGCTTCCCCCGCGTCGTTCATCGCGTTGATGAGCTGCAGGACGCCCACGATCTCGTTGTCCCGGGTCTTCAACGGAACGCCGAGGATGGACCGGGTGCGGTAGTTCGTCTTCTGGTCGAAGGCGGGGTTGAAGGAGAAGGAGACGTCGCTCTGGATATGGTACACGTCGTCGATGAGGATGGGCTCGCCCGTCTTCGCCACGTAGCCGGCAATCGAGGACTTGTCGATGCGGATGAACGCGTCGCTGGGCAGGTACTTGTTCTTGGTCTCTCCGCGGAACAGGGTGTCATTCTGCACGAAGCTGAAGTACAGGAAGCCGCGCGCGGCCAGGTAGATCGTCCCGGCATCCGCCATGACGAAGTGCCGCGCCTCCGTGAGGATATTCTCCAGGAGTGAATCGAGGTCCTTGATCGTGAACAGCGCCTCGATTGTCCGGAAGAGCTTCTGTGTGTCGCGTTTCATAGGAGAAGCGTTCACCCCTCCTGCGAACGCACCATCTAGTATAGCCGGATCCGCGCCGGCTCTCAAGGTTGGGGGGACAGGATCACGGCGCGCAGGTCCTCGATCGTGGCGCAGTAGGCCACGGCATGGGCCCGCATGTATCGCTCGATCTCGTCCACCCGGTGGCTCCACCCCGCGGCGGCGAAGTCCACGCCGGCGGCCTCCGCCATCAGCACGCCCGGCTTCAGGTCGTCCACTACGAGCGCCCGGGAGGCCGGGCAGCCCAGGGTCCTCAGGGCCTCCCGCACGGGCCAGGGGCTGGGCTTGCGGCGGTCCGCGTCCGGGGTCCACCCGAAGATGAGATCCGGCACGAAGGGGGGATCGGAGGCGGCGCGGTAGTGGCCCTGGATGACCGGCGCCTCCGAGTGGGAGATCACCACCACCCGGCCGCCCAGGCGGCGGTAGTCGGCGAGCAGCTCGAGGAACCCCGGGAAGAACGGGGGGACGTGGCGGCTCGTCCAGCTCCTCCAGATCTCCAGCTCCCGCTCGAGCTCTTCCGGGCTCATGCCGAGCTCCCCCTCCAGGTACGCCATGATCCCGTGGAAGTTCCACAGCAGCCACTGCTCCCGGCTCGGCGGCACCCGGCCGGGCCGAAGCTGGGCGAGCGCGTCCAGGTGGGCGGGGTAGTGGACCGCCGAGGTGCTGTCTACCGCGGTGTCGTCGTGGTCCACCAGGAGGCATCGATAACGCAGATCCATGCCGGCCCACTCTACGGCCGCGGCATGGACAGCGTCAACGCGCATCCAGTATACTTTTTCCATGAGGGAACGAAGCGCACGACTGGCCCTTCCCCTCGCCGCCGCACTGGCGTTCGTCGGACTCCTTTCCTCCTGCTCGACGCTGGCCGTTCGAACCGTGGGCAGCTTCCTCGCCGGAAGCGGCGAGGGTTCCGTGTTCACCGGCGACGACGATCCCGAGCTCGTCGGGGACGCCCTCCCGTTCGCCATGAAGACCTACGAGTCCCTGCTGGAGGCCGACCCGCGCAACGCTCCGCTCGCCCTGGCCACGGGCCGGGCGTTCGTGAGCTACGCGTTCGCCTTCGTCCAGGCCCCTTCCGACGAGCTGCCCTCGGACCAGGTCCAGCAGCAGAGGGACCTGCGCCTGCGGGCCAAGAAGCTCTTTCTCCGTGGCCGCGGCTACGTCCTGCAGGGCCTGGAAGTCCGACGTCCCGGGTTTTCCGCCGCCCTGGACAGGGGGGACGTCCGGGCCGCCCTGCTTCTTGCCCGCCGCGAGGACGCCGACTACCTGTACTGGACCGCGGCTTCGTGGATGGGAGCCTTCAGCGCCGACCCCTTCGATTTTTCGCTCATCGTCGCCGTGCCCCGGGCGGTCGCGCTGCTCAAGCAGGTGAACGCCTGGGACGAAAGCTACGGAGCGGGGTCCGTG
>Ga0153915_10004822_pt1 | contig 12483 bp, 10 predicted proteins | sample Opewatmetagenome_2_FD_107003 | JGI IMG/M metagenome (GOLD analysis project Ga0153915, IMG submission 107003) | Freshwater wetland microbial communities from Ohio, USA - Open water 3 Core 3 Depth 3 metaG | ecosystem: Environmental > Aquatic > Freshwater > Wetlands | place: USA: Ohio, Lake Erie... | reverse complement strand
TACCATTGCTCTTCAATCTCCAGCATAAAGTACGGAAGCTGTGGTGGAAGTTTGCGTCTTCTCTTCACATCCTCAGCACAGAGAAGCCAATACCATTGATCCACACCAAGCGCTGGATTGATCCATAAAGGCCGAAATCTGATCAATAGCCCAAGGGCAGCGAGAGCGAAGAGTATGATGACAGTCAATCCTGCTCTATTTATTGCCATGTTTAGGGGTTCAGCTCACTATCCATAAACTACATCTCGCTTGCCAAGAAAGAATACATCCATACAATCGCTCTTCTTAGCCACTCAGGCATTTTGATGTAATCCAAAACGAGAAGATCTTTTTGCTGGAATATACGAAATTTTCTGGCCAGGTAATAGCCAGTGGCTAAAGTTATTCCGATTGCCAAAAACGGTGCCCCTTGGTCTGAGACAAGATGGCTTACGCCCAAGGATAGCAAGGCAGGTAAAACTAGACCTAATTGCCAACATAAATTTTTTCTTAAGCGCCTCTGACAGATTAGAAGATTAAGAAAAGCAGATGAACCAATAGCAATTGACGTAGATATAGCTGCCCCCACTGGCCCGAGACGCGGTACCAGTAGGAAATCACCTAAAAGGTTGAGCAATGCCATAAGAATATTTACAGCCACTGACTGCTTAATCAATTTATAGGCCATCATGATACCATTGCAGAAAATAGGAACGACGTTTAGTGTCAGGCCCAGAGCAAGGAACTGGAAATAGAACGTCGAGATACTAAATTGATTGCCGAAGACAAGACGAAAAGCTAAGGGACTAATCGGCAGCATGATTCCAACGATCACAGACCAGATCAAAAAACCTTGAGGGGCAAGGCGGTGACTATAGTGAAGGATCAGGTCCTCACGGTCATTGGTGAGAAAAGATATCAGTATCGGGGTTGTCAGCGTACCTACCACCATGATCAGTGACAAGGCGAATAAGAAGGTTTGATAGGCCACTTGGTAACTCCCTACATCGCCCACAGTGAGGTATTGTTTGATGACCATCACATCCACCCAGGAAACGATATAACCACATATAGAAGCGAAAATGATTGGGTAAGAGAAATGGAATACTTCCCGTAGAATCGTTCGATCAATTTCAACAGGTAATAAGATATTTCCAGGCACCCAGAAAATGGACATCATGATAATCGTGCCCATAAAGGATAGAATACCCAGGAAGATAACCATGAGAAAATTCCCTGGAAAGAGTTTAAAGTAAATAAGGATTAAGCCAGCAACAACGATTGCACTTCCGATGACTTGTACAGCAGCGTAAGCCTGCATTCTGCGGATGGCCTGGAGTATATAGATCAGGTAATTATGGATAGCCCCTAAGAAAACAGACCCTGCGAGCAATCCAACAGCCCAAAAAGGCATTCCGATGTACTGAGTCATAGCATCTTTGAATAGCAGGACAAATATGAGCCAAATGAATAAGCAGGGAGCCATAATAGTGGCCCTCGCCCAAAAGGTGTGGTTTATCTTTCCCCGGAGTTCGAATTCCTCCCTTCCGAAACGCAACACAGATCCTGCTGTCCAATTAACACCCATCATGAGCCCCAGACCAACTGCCATATTGTAAAGGACAATATGGCCATAGCCTTCTGGCCCCAACAGGCGGGTTGTCAGAGCCACCGAAAGTATTTGAAGGGGGAGGCAGAGCAAATTGCTCGAAAGGAGGCTCAAATAATCCCAAAAGGAGGTCTTGACCCCAGCCCGCTCTGATAGAATAGACATGGGTGAAATATCTGCCAATTCAATCACCTCTCGTCGTAGATGAACAAAATTATTTTCATGATATGGAAGGATTCGCTCAAGTTTTATCGTTACGCTCACCACTCAAAACTGTGAGCCAATTCTTCTTCAATGTTTGTATCTCCCCATGTCTTCCAAGCAAATTCCCTGGTGTTCTGACCTATGTGAATAGCCAACTCGGGATCCCTTAGCAACCGTATCACCTGTTGAGCCATATCTCGCGGATCTCCCGGTTTGGCAAACAAGATATTCTTATTATGCCGAAACATCCCAACGACCCAATCCATCTCATAGGCAACGATGGGTAAACCAAACAGGGCAGCTTCACGCAGAGAATTTCCAGTGAGAGGTGAGACAAAGATATCCGCTTCGCTGTAATAGTCCGCAAGTTGTTCATTGGGAAGGTATCCAATAAACTTAATAGAATCTTCTACCCCTAATTCCCGTGATAACTTTTCTAAGGTTTGCCTTTCAGGACCGTCGCCGATAAGGATCATTTGAATTGGCTTTGACAATTGAATATTCGAATCGCTTAGCACAAACTTCATCATCCAAATTAATTGGTCAACGAGTTTTTCAGAATGCAATCTGCCGACATATAATAATATGAAAAAAGGAGAGGTATGATCCCGATTCCAAGACATTTTAAAAGACTGTTCAACAAACTCATACGTTGGCATGGCATCCACAATGGTATCAACCACTTTAAGCTTATTCTTGGCCTCGGGCATATTTGACAACCATTTTACGTAATCCCCTGAGGCATGACTGACCAAAACTCTCTTTGAGGACCCAAAACTCGACCTTACAAATACTTTTTCTATCCATAAGGGTAGACCACTCAGCGTTTTACCCGAAGTCTTGTAAATGATGTGCGGCATACATACGGGCATTAAGACGATCTTTGCTTTAAGAACAATTCTTATCAAAATAGATGCCCACCACGAAAAAACTACATCAGCCGTCGCGTAGGACGTGGGTTTCACCTTCCTAGAAAACTTCAATAATCGATAGGGAGCAATAAAGAGATCCCACTTATTTCTCCCACTTCCCAAAGATATAAGATAGGTGCTCTCCTGAGACACACTCTTGTCCTCTTTTCCCATTAAGTAAACGACATAGACCTTATCAAAGCACACTTCATAGTGCCGCATGTACCAGACATTCCCTTTTGCAAGCATGTCCTCAAGCTTGCCCGTTCCAAAATATATGAGCCTTCTTGCCATATTAATCGAGAATCTTCGTTTTGATGGGTCTAACCCTTTTTCTTGTCAAAAAACAATAGAGCCCCAGAAGAAATTCATACGTCTTCTTCTCCCATAATCTTTGAAATTCAAGGCAACTCATTCTTCTATTTATTCGATCTGCAAAATAGTTTTTGACTTTTCCAAGAATTCCGTTTCGGATGTATAAGGATATGTTATGTCTGCTCAATTCTTGAACATACCTAAATTTTAGATCCATCTCTTGCGTGTACCAGGGTATCCATTGCACTCTGTAAGAACGCTCTAAAGGGTCGATCCTTTTCCAATCCTCTTGTGAAACAGGTAATTTAAACCCCTCAGAGATTGCCAGTTCAGTAAGATCCGTCTTTGGCAAGGGTATGAATCGAAAAACACTAATTGTGCATCCTTTTAACTTTCTTCTCAGTTCAATGGAGAATCTTATCGTGTTCATTGTCTCTTCAAAAGACTCTGTGGGTACTAGAATAATCCCGGAGCCCCAACTGGTGATTTTATATCTTTCGATCAACTCCACTTTGGCCCTTATTCGATCAACTGTTAATTGCTTTCTCATTAGCCTCAGCAATCTATCATTTCCGGATTCCCAACCAAAAAAAAGACCCATCACATGGTTGGACTTAAAGAAATGTAAATCCTCTTCATCCAACTGGTCTAACCTTATATCCAACGTGGTACACTGAATCCCTCCTTTCCTCAGTCGCTCAATAATTCGCCTCGCTCTATTTCGATTTAAATAAAAATTATCATCACTAAAATAGATTGCATCGATTCCCTGTTTCTTCTTGAGATCATCGATTTTCTCCGCCACGTATTCTTCGGAATGACATCGGTAAGTGCGAGCAAAGACAGCCGGTGTGCTACAAAAGGCACAATTAAAAGGACAGCCCCTGGAGCTAAAGAAAGACACCGTCCTCCTCTTTTCTCTATTCAAGTAGGTATTCACATTGAGAAGGGAAAAATCCAACGGGAGTTCATCGAGATTTTCCTTGAGAATCCGGCCTTTATTATGAATGATTTCTTGTTGGTTCGTTTTGAATGAAATACCATCTACATCTTTTAGGTGATCGATGTCGCCATTGAAATCGAATAACGCCTCCGACAGTTCTACGCTGGTCAGCTCTCCTTCACCTCTGATGACAATATCTACGTAATCCTCCAAAAGACACTCCTTGGCACATAAAGTGGCATGGTGACCCCCCCACACAATTGGAATCTCTGGACACAACATTTTAAATTTCTTAGAGGCTATCGCCGCCCAGTAAGTAGTCATGCCTGAAAGAACTGAAAAGCCGATCCAAAGCGGGTTCCGATTGGATATCCTTCTTAGTGTAATATCGATTTCCTTTGGGAGAATGTGATGGAGTCTGACATCATACCCAGACTTCTTTAAGTTGCTTCCAACATATAAAATTCCCAGAGGAATGTGTTTTATATCCATTTCTCCCTGGGAACCCGCAGTAATTGTGATCAAATCGATAGCTTTCTTTGTTGACGACCTCATGAAGCGAACACCTGTTCAAATATCATTCGTGTGTCACATCTCTTTTTGCCACGGGATCACGATTGGGAAATCGCTTATGCAATGTTCAACTAACCCCCGCACAACCCTTCCAAACTTATAGCTCACAGGTCTCGGCAGCACTTCTCCAAATAGGTGATGCCGAATTAACATATCTGGCTCATTGAAACCCATCAGGGCGCGTATATAGGTAGTGCCAGAGAATCGTGGGTTAATTTCAAAGGGATACAGCTTCTCATCTACAAATCGGCACTGAATATTGATGGGACCTTTTGAGCAAAGAGCTTTGGCTATCTTCTCGCAGACTTTTCGAATTTCTGGAAAGTCATCAATCACCCCTTGCGAAATTCCAGACGAAATGGCTAGGGTTGAAGAAAGTTCTTTCCGTCCGGTACGATTGGTTATTTGGATCCGGTTAGACAGTCCACTGAGAATATAGCGGCGCAGAGCAATTGAGCCGACAAGTTTTCCATCGAGGGTACTTAAAACCCCCACGGTATATTCGTCGTCCGGCGTACCAACATATTCTTGTACAAGGGCCCTTTTACCCTGTCGGATCAAATAACGACACGCAAACTCCAATTCGTCGACGTCCTGAGCTAAGAATATATTGTTGGATCCCCCACCGCCAAGCACTGGTTTAACGACCGCCGGCAAAGCCAGGTCGTGGGTGATCTCCTTTTCTGTATCGACGGCCATCGATTTGGGAACGTGAAAGCCCTGTTCTTTCAGGAAGACCACTGTAGCCCATTTGTCCATACATCGTTCAATGACTTCATGAGTGTTTATTAGCGGCAACACCCCAGCCTTTACTATCCCCTCTCGATGGCTTGAAATTACCTTTAGCTCAGGTTCCGAGCCATGAATCAACACTTTTACTTTTCTTTGCCGACAAATATCCATTAGGATCTCTAGGTAGCGTGAGTCCGAGGCAGGTGGAACTGTGTAAGCTTCGTCTACGTCGAATAAACCAAAGCTTGATTTCACCATATCGACACCGATAACATGATAGTAGGCAGCCAGCCGTAATGCTTTTACAATCTCGTGGCCGTGTCCACCGCCACCTACTCCTGTGACCATCACTGGAATTTTTTCTAACATTCGTTACCGCCTCTTTTCAGCAAAAAAAGAGATGTATTTAAAGAGAGGTTCTGTTGCGGGTAGCATCTCTCTTAGGAAGTTTTCGACCACTTGAACCTCTACTTCAGACTGTTGATGAAGCAATTTCCCTTGTCCTAGAAACCACTCGTAACGATATTTCACAGAACAGAATCCCAACTCCTCCATCAGCAAAACAACCCTATCTGGGTTAAGGCCCCCTTGGTTTACCTTTTGAAATTCTGCCAGTGAAATATCATCTAAGGATAATCCCGTTTCCCTAGCAATGTCTTCTGTAACGGAGACAACCGACCTGACCTCCCTTTGGACGAACTCGGGCAAGTCGCTCCGTTCCCTCAAATGATCCATCCACTGCCAATAGTAACAATTTGGATCTTGATCCGAAAAGAAAATCCCACCTGGTCGCAAACAGCGGTAGGCTTCACTCAGAGTCCGTCGTAAGTTATATAGATGATGTAAAAAACCATAGGCCGTGCAAGCATCAAATTGATTATCGAGAAACGGCATATGCCCTGTATCAGCCAGACACCGTCCAATTTGACCCTCTGTCGTGTCTACCAACTTCAACATCGCAGGAGTAATATCGACTCCAACAACAAATTTGAAATATTTCTTAGCACTGTTGATAACGAACCCTGTACCGCATCCCAGATCAATGAGACTCCCGCCCCCCGTTTTATCAGCGATATGGGCTAACAGTTTCGCGATCCTGGCTACGTTCTCGGGGCGGTAGTGTGGCTGCTTCGCATCATACGTTTCTGCTAGGGCTGAATGATACGCGATATTTGCCTTTAGTACCTTCTTCGTCTTCGTTAAGTGATCAACCATAATCTCTATTCGTCAATCGCTCTGCAAAGATATCTCATAAGCTTAGGGTCAAGCCGCTCGGCAAGAATACGATGGCGGATTGTGTCTACATCATACGGAATTCGCCGGATCTCAACCTGGTAAGTTTCCGTGTCCACGAGGGCATAGGACGCCAGCGGATCGCCGTCCCGTGGCTGGCCGCATGATCCGGGATTGATCAACAGCACCCGCCCCGCTTGACGCACCATTGGAATATGCGTGTGCCCCATCACGACCACATCAGCCTTTACACCCATAAACCGCTCAAAGTATCTGTAATTCGGGTACACATATTCATCAACTGCCCATGGGCTCCCGTGGCACACTATCCATCGGGCTCCGTTGAACTCAAGACGACGCTCCGTGGGCAATTGGCCCAGCCACGTCCGGTGATCATCATCAATGACACGGTCAACGTAATTTAGGTTGTAGCTCTGCCATCGCTCGGAAGTGACTGTTAACTTGCCCAACAGATAGCATTCGTGGTTCCCCAGTATCCAGGCCATTTCTCTTAAACGAATTAACTCAAAGACTTCATTCACATAGGGATAGTACCCGACCAGATCTCCGGCGCCGACAACACACTTCACACCCTGCTTGTCCAAGTCGGCGAGGACGGCCGATAACCCAAGACTATTTCCATGAATGTCAGAAATAATAGCGACTCTCATGCTTCACTCTTTTTATCTCTCATGGCCGCTAGACACGCCCGAAGACCTTCGCGGAGTGACGTTCGAGGCTCATAGCCTAATTCACATCTGGCCCTCTCTATCGCAAATACTCCGCGGTACCCTTCCTGCGTATCCGGGCGCTCTGCGTATCTTATTTTCGACCGCGTCCTCGGTACAACATCCAGTATGGTCTCTGCAAGCTCTCGCATCGTCACAGGTTGGCCGCTGGCTATATTATAGATACCGGTTTCCCTTTTCCTGAAGGCTAACCACAAAGCTTGAACGACGTCACCTATATACGTAAAGTCCTGGGTGCGCTCTCCGGAACCGAGCAGCGTAATATCTCTTGATTCCAAGGCTGCCCGTAAGAAGATATTTAAGACGGTGGGTGCTGTGTAGAAAGGGCCGTACGGCGCATTGATCCGCAGAATCGTTGTACGGATACCTCGACGGGCATTTACAACGCCACACATCAATTCTCCGACATATTTTGCAAGCGAATAGGCATTATCTGGCCGCGGTAATGTATTCTCTGTTATTGGAATCGCTTCGCTCGTACCGTACACTGAGCAGCTTGAAGCATATATAAATGATGCCTGATTTGAAATCGCGATTGAGAGAGCATTTTGAGTCACATGAAGATTTGTAAAAAACGATCGTTCAGTATCTTCTGAGTAAAAAGAAGTTGGAACGATCGCTGCCAAGTGAAATACCGTATCGAAGACCGGCGTTTCTTTTTGCCACGAACTGACTTCTTGGCCTACGCTCAAATCTACGGACTGTACCGAGACATCTCCCACCACGCCCCCCTTTTTAGAAATTCCAAACACACAAATACCGGGCTGCTCTTTCAAGAATTGGATCAGGTGTTTCCCTAAAAAGCCAGTTGCCCCGGTAACCAAAATAGAGATCTTTTTGTTCAAGAATCTCCCCCATCTATAAAGCTCCGCAACCACCATTCGAAATTTAATAATGACCAGATGAAGAGCCTTCTATTTTCTCTCCCTTCTAGATGTTCATCCACAAGCCGTTGCACTGCACTTCGATCCAGGAAATCATAAATTCGTGAATTGGGATTGTATAGAAGGCGACGCACATATTCGATGCTTTCTCCTTTAAACCATGATGCATCGGGTCCAGAGAAGCCATGTTTTTCTCCACCGCTGATCTCAGGCGGGACATATCGTTCCATCACCTTACGAAGGATCAGCTTTCCATCTTTCGTTCTTTGAAAGTATTTGAGTGTTTTAGAACCGGGTTCGTTTTCATTCAGGCGAGCTACCTCTCCTAAGTTTCTTAGCTTCAATTTCACAGGGATCTGCATGGCAAAATCCACCAGATCATTATCCAGAAACGGAATTCTTGTTTCCAAACTGTGAGCCATGCTTAACTTATCCTCCACAACCAGTAGGCCGTGAAGAAATGTTCTAGCCTCAAAATATAAGGAGTGGTTTACATAATCTTCTGGACGGTTTAAATGATTGGTATGGACATGAAAGACATCTCTGAAAATGTTTCTTGTCCAGACATGTTTTACTTCTTCCCATACCGGCTTAAAGACTTCGCGAACCACTTTATTGGGAATTAAACGATGCCAGTAGGCATAATATTTGTCGATGTATTGCTCAAAATCATCATTGACCACTGCCCGGTAGTACCGCCAGGGATACCCTCCGAAAAGCTCATCGCCTCCTGTACCGGAAAGCACGACCTTCACGAACTTTGAAGCAAGTTGAGCCGCATAAAAATTGGGGTAACTTTGGCCAACACGGGGCTCCTCGAGGTGCCAGGCGAGCTTAGGGAGAATCCTCTCCATATCGCCTGCTTTTAGGACCATATCGTAATGCTCGGTCTTGAAAAGATAGGACATCAACTCCGCCTTCTCACGCTCGTCATAACCCAATTCCAGACCGGATGCTGAGTGCAGGTCGAAACCACATGTAAAGGTCTTAATATAAGGAAGCTGGGAAGCCGCGATGGCGGTAATAGAGCCAGTGTCCATTCCTCCGCTCAGATAAGAACCCACTTCCACATCGCTAATCAGTTGACGATTGACTGCCTGTCTAAAAAGCCGATCAAGCTCCTCGGTATATTCTTCCTCAAGGGATGGGTGCTCGGGTTCCTGAAAGTTGAAATCCCAGTATCGAATCGGATTAAGACTCTCAGTCGTTTTGCCAAGGGGAATCTGTGCAATACACCCGGCAGGGAAGATTCTTATGCCCTCAAGGAGAGTCCGGTCTGTAAAAATATTCTGAAAGGTAAAGTATTCAAAAAGCCCTTCCAAATCAATTTCCTTTCGTACTGCAGGATGCGTGGTAATAGACTTTTGCTCAGAGGCAAAAATTAATGTGGGCCCGACGAGCAAATAGTACAAGGGCTTAATTCCATACCGGTCTCTGGCAAGAACCAGGTGCTGCCGAGTCCTGTCCCAGATGGCAAAGGCGAACATACCATTAAACCGCTTTATACACTCCGTTCCCCATTGAACATAGGCATGAAGGACAACTTCAGTATCTGTCTTGGATCTGAACTTATGACCTGAGCTCTCCAGTTCCACCCTCAATTCTTTAAAATTATACACCTCCCCATTATAAGTAATAATGTAATTCCCATCTTCGGTGGCCATAGGTTGATGGCCCGCAGGAGAAAGATCGATGATAGCAAGGCGGCGATGTCCTAATCCAATAAAGCTATCAATATAGAAACCCTCACTATCTGGCCCACGGTGTGCTATCGCATCAGTCATCTTGCGCAAGATCACTTGAGATACCGGTTCACCGTTTAAATTGAAAATTCCTGCTATGCCACACATCGCAACACCTATAATTTCTCAAAAGTCTTTTTTAATTCGTTGACCACCCAAACCTGTTCAGCCTCTGTCATTTGTACATAAAGAGGAAGCGTCAGACTCAATTTGTCTGCTAAATAAGCGTCAGGAAACTGTTCGGGCCGCAGCTTATATTTTTCAACATAGTAACCTTGAATCACCGGTGCATGGGTACCCTGCCGAGTAGAAATCTCTTTCTCCTCAAGCCGCATCATCAAATCGTTGCGTTGCCGATGAAGTCGATCTACGTTCTTGAGTGTAGGTTCTTGGGAGCGGAACAGACACACATAGGCCTGATATCCATGAATATATCCGTTGGGCACTTCTAGTAAATCCAACCATTCTACGCTTCGCAATATTTCATCATAGAGATGGGCCCGCTTCGTTCGTTCTTCAAGAATCCACTTAGCTCGTTCCATCTGAGCGCAGCCCAGTGCTCCTTGAATATCAGTCATTCGGTAATTGTAGCCGAGGTGGTTATAATCGGATAAAAGAAAGGCCGATTTCATGGCATCTCGATCAAAATCCGTTCGAGAAGCCCCATGATCCCTCAAAATACGACTCAACCCATCTATCTCAGTTTGCGATGTGGTGATCATGCCACCCTCGCCCGTGGTAATCGACTTGCGGGGATGAAAACTGAAACACCCTATCTCCCCTAATGTTCCTGCGTGGTGGCCATGATACCATGACCCAAAAGCGCAAGCGGCATCTTCTATTACCCAGAGGTGATGCTTTCTTGCAATCTTGAGAATGGGATCCATCTCTGCGCACAGTCCAAAAAGATGCACGGGAATGATACCCACTGTCTTCGATGTGATGAGCGTTTCAATCTGATCTACGTCTATATTGAAGGTGCGTAAGTTAATGTCGCAGAAGATTGGCTTGGCACCCATATATTCAACCACATTTGGCGTGGAAACCCATGTAAAAGCTGGGACGATAACCTCGTCGCCAGGCTTCAATCCTAGCGCTGCTACGGCGATGTGAAGGGCCGTCGTACAGGAGGTGGTGGCGATTGAAAAGGGAGCACCCGTGAAGCCCGAAAACGTCTTCTCAAACTTCCGAACAAAAGTCCCCTGAACAACCCAACCACTCTCCAACGGAAGTTGCACGGCCCGCATCTCTTCGGGGCCGAAGAACGGCTTTGCAATTGGAATCTTCATGTTTGACCTCAACCATCGTCGCAAAGGCGTGACCGCAGGTCTCTGCGCCTCCATTCGATTAATGAACGCAGCCCCTCCTCTAACGTGATCCTCGCTTCAAACCCGAGATCCTTTTTAGCCTTCTCCGTGCTTCCAATACGGTTTGTTACAAAAGTCTGTCCTGTTGGTTCAAACTGAATTTCATAATTTTTCCCTGCAATTTTTAAAATATGTTCACAAAGCTCTTTAATGGTTGTTTGAGTCCCCATTCCAACGTTATAACACCTATCGGTGGTAGCGCTTTTTACAGCACAGATATTGGCGCGTGCCACATCCGAGACATAGATGAAATCGTAGGATTGAGATCCGTCCCCATAAACAATAGGTGGGAGTCCTTGGTCGAGTCGGTCCAAAATCTTCATAATGACAGCGATATAGACTCCTTTGTAATCCTGTCTCGGACCATAGACATTCATGTACCGCAAAGCGACGTAATTTAAACCGTATCGATGATGAAATGCCCTGCACATCTGTTCGCCAGCAATCTTGCTGGCACCATAAAAGGTCTTGTTGTTAAAGGGATGTTCCTCTGTCATGGGAATCTCCACCGCATCCCCATAGACAGAGGCAGAAGAAGAATAAATCAATTTTTTAATCTGATGCTGGATGCAGGCTTCCAGGACATTGAAAGTCCCTCGAATATTTACGTCAAAAGCTGCCCGTGGATATTCGTAACACTGGAGCAACCATAATGCAGCGAGATGAATGACATAATCCACCCCTTTCATGGCAGCATCGAGAATATCCGTCTGGCAGATATCCCCTCCAGCTTCGTAAACCTTCACACGGGGATCTCTTAAAGCTTTTCTTAAATTATCTGTCGTCCCGCGGCAAAAATTGTCATAGACAACAATTTCTTTCACATCTTCCTTAGTCAACTCATCGACTACATGCGAGCCTATGAAGCCTGCTCCTCCTATAACTAAAATTCTTGAATTTTTTATCTCGCTCATATTTATTCTCACACCCGTTCCTGGTTATTCCGTTATGACTTTTGATAAGTGCGGTTAAATCCCATTGTTACGATTTGAACTATCTTTTCCCTCCAATCGAACATCCTTTTGAATACGTCCTAATGCCTCCAATGCGTAAGGAATTCCTTTTTTCTCTCGAAAAGAAGAGGCAATGAGCACCCGAGATAGGAGGTCTTTGGTCACCGTTTGAAAGACGTTCTCTTTCCAGTCATGCATAAGACCCTTTTTCCCATCCTGGCAAAGGTCTTCAATCTCCCAAGAATATTTAGCACTGGAAGATACATCATTTATTGATATTTTCACGTGG
>Ga0153915_10004821_pt1 | contig 12483 bp, 11 predicted proteins | sample Opewatmetagenome_2_FD_107003 | JGI IMG/M metagenome (GOLD analysis project Ga0153915, IMG submission 107003) | Freshwater wetland microbial communities from Ohio, USA - Open water 3 Core 3 Depth 3 metaG | ecosystem: Environmental > Aquatic > Freshwater > Wetlands | place: USA: Ohio, Lake Erie... | reverse complement strand
CTATTGACAAGCCCCGAGTACGTCCAACATTGATCGCCTTTGTTCAACTCAGGGTTGCTCGGACAATACAGAATCTTCTTTGTGGCGCCCTTTTTCACATAGGCATTGGCCGAGGCTGGCAAGCCGACCAGTCTGTTCGCAACGCCTATGGGAACATCCCACGGCCAAGTGCCAGCCCCCCCGAGGTCCGGAAGACGGTTCTGGTTTTCATCGGCATACAAGAGCAGCACGAGGCCGAGCTGGTGCAAGTTACTCCTACAGTTGGAACGCTTGCCCATCTCCTTTGCAGATTGCAGTGTCGGCAGCAACATGGTCGCCAGAATAGCTATGATGGCGATGACCACCAATAGCTCAATCAGCGTAAAAGCTCGATTCATCCCTGGCGACAGACAAATGTCTCTCCGACGGCTGGCCCTGCTCGGAGCTGGGCTGGCGGATGCGCCATTCGACTGGATGCCAGATTCCTGTGTATTTGGTCTCATATGTTCCTCCTCACAAGTTCCAGCCAGATTGGCGGCCATCAAGGGGCAGGCCAAATCCACTTGATCGTCAAGTGAATCTGATGGGCTTGTGCGTTTACGGTTGTGATGACCTTCAATCATATCGTCCTCCATCCCTTAATGCGCCGTAATCCAAAAAAACATGAAAACAAACTCTCATATACAGAACCGGCGTTTCCCCTCCCTGACACCAATAGCAGCGGCCATCCAGAACCGCCCATCGAGGACCGGTTGACAGGGCAACCGTTGCCCCGTAGTATACGCGGCGGTCGTGTGGGCGATTAGCTCAGTTGGCTAGAGCGCTTCCTTGACATGGAAGAGGTCACAGGTTCAAGTCCTGTATCGCCCACCATCCTACTGAAAATCGGCGGATTGCGTGTCAAATCAATCCGGGGAGGTTTTTGATGAAGCGGACGCATCGTCGCATCCATCGTGCTTGTTCCATCTGCGGGATCATTCCGCCACACATCCTGCGCGAATTGGCCAAACGTGGCACTGAAAAACAGAGAACGCTTGCGCTGGAAACGCTGGCGCATTCAGAACGGTTGCGCGGCCAGCGCGAAATCCTCAGCGCGTTTGCCATTGCCACCCCGGCCGGTCAAAAACGCCGCACGATCTACGACGCGCAGCACGGCACGACGTTGCCGGGTAAACTCGTGCGCGACGAAGGCAATCCACAAACCAAGGACAGCGACGTCAACAAAGCCTACGACCACTCCGGCGTGGTGTACGATTTCTACAAGAACGTTTTTGGCCGCAATTCCGTGGACGACCGCGGTTATCGGTTGGGCTCGACGGTGCATTACAGTCGCCGATTCGATAACGCGTTCTGGAACGGTTCGCAAATGGTTTACGGCGACGGCGATGGCGTGATCTTCCAGCGATTCACCAAATGCGTCGACGTGGTTGGTCACGAATTGACTCACGGCGTCGCGCAATACGAAGCCGCCTTTACCTATCACGGCCAGCCGGGCGCGCTCAACGAGTCCATGTCCGACGTGTTCGGCATTCTCGTTAAACAATGGAAACTCAAACAAACCGCCGCGCAATCCGACTGGATAATCGGCAAGGGCCTGCTCGCGCCCGGCGTGAATGGCGTTGGCCTGCGTTCGATGAAAGCGCCCGGCACGGCGTATGACGATCCGCGTCTCGGCAAGGACCCGCAGCCGGCGCACATGAAGGATTTCTACAAGGGCGACGACGATAACGGCGGCGTACACATCAACTCAGGTATTTCCAACCGCGCGTTCTATCTTGCCGCAATGGCGATCGGCGGCCACGCATGGAAGATCGCAGGTAAAATTTGGTACACGGCGCTGTGCCAGAACCTGCGACCGTCATCGAAGTTCCTCGACGCCGCCAATGCCACAGTAACTGTCGCCGGCAATCTTTTCGGCGCGGGCGGCAAACAGCAAAAAGCGGTGAAAGACGCCTGGCAAACGGTCGGCGTTTTGAAATAAGTGTTTTGCCCCGACCGGTTCATTCATCTTCACCACGAAGTTTACCCCGAAGGATTCGGGGCACACGAAGGCCACGAAGGAATTGGCCAAAAACAACTGCGAAAAACTTCGTGTTCTTCGTGCCCTTCGTGGTTAAATCCCGTTGTCTTTCTTAAAGGCGTGTAGGATTAAACATGATGCGTATTACCTTTACACGCAGTGGCGGGTTCGCTGGCGTGCGGCTTCGCGCGACAGTGAACGATGAGGAATTGTCGGCAGAAGCCTGCGCGCAGCTTCGGCAACTCGTCAGTGCGGCCGATTGTTTCCGGTTACCGGGAAAGATCACGGCTGACCGCAAACAGCCGGACCGGTTTCAGTATGAGCTGCTCATTGAAGACGGCGAACGCCAGAATTCAATCCTTGTGGATGAAGAAGCCGCATCGCCCGCGTTGCTTGCGTTGTTGGAGTGGCTCGCCGACGTTGCGCGCGGATAGTGACATTTTACAGCAAGACGCGCCGGTAGATTTCCGCTTGCGAGCCGTGCGCAGCCAAGTATAGTCAGTGGCAACGATGGGATCTTCCCACAATCTATTAGGAACGCTTAAAATATTCGATGCCGGTAATGGCCGGCGCGGAAAGTTTTATTCGCTGCCGGCGCTGGAACAAGCTGGTGTTGGCAATATCTCGCGGCTGCCGGTTTCGCTCCGTATCGTTCTCGAATCGGTGCTTCGTAATTTTGATGGCGGACGGAAGATCAGCGAACGCGCCGTTCGGACGCTGGCCAATTGGAACGCGAAATCTCCCGCGCAAGAGGAAATCCCGTTCGTTGTCGCCCGTGTTTTATTGCAGGATTTTACAGGCATCCCGTTGTTGGTGGACCTTGCGGCAATGCGTTCCGCTGTGGCGCGATTGGGCAAAAACCCCGGAATCATCGAGCCGCTTGTGCCAGTCGATCTGGTCGTTGACCACTCGGTGCAGGTGGATTATTACGGAACATCGGACGCGTTCCGCTTGAATTTGGAATTGGAATTCAAACGAAACCACGAACGTTACCAGCTTCTCAAGTGGGGCCAACAGGCGTTCAAGACGTTCAAGGTCGTGCCGCCGGGAATCGGCATCATCCATCAGATCAATCTGGAGTATCTGGCCAAGGGTGTTCTCAGTAGCGCGGGCGTCTCATCCGCTGAATCCGGGAAGGCAGGCGGGACGCCTACCCTACTTTACTTTCCCGACACTCTTGTCGGCACGGATTCGCATACGACGATGATCAACGGCCTTGGCATTGTCGGTTGGGGCGTTGGCGGCATTGAGGCCGAAGCGGGCATGCTCGGTCAGCCAGTTTATTTCCTCACGCCTGAAGTTGTCGGCGTCAACATGACCGGCGCGTTGCGCGAAGGCGTGACTGCGACCGATCTGGCGTTGCATGTGACCCAGATGCTACGCAAGGCTAAGGTCGTCGGCAAGTTTGTTGAGTTTTTCGGCGATGGCGCGGCGATGTTGCCGTTGGCTGATCGCGCGACGGTCGCCAACATGGCGCCTGAGTATGGCGCGACGATGGGCTTCTTCCCCGTTGACGACGAATCGCTCAATTATATGCGCGCCACGGGCCGCACGAATGAGGAGATTGTCGCATTTGGCAATTATTTCAAAGCGCAGGATATGTTCGGCATCCCGCGCAAGGGTGAAGTGGATTACAGCGTCGAGCTGGAACTCGACCTCGCCACCGTCCAACCCAGCGTCGCCGGACCGAAACGTCCGCAAGACCGCATTGAATTGCCGCGGCTCAAGGATGAATTCGCCAAACTTCTCCAGAAACCGGTCACCGAAGGCGGTTACGGCAAGACGGTCGCGGATGTTCTTCGTGACGCGACAACAGTGTTGGAAGAGGCGATGCCCACGCCGCTAACGCACGGCTCTGTTGTGATCGCGGCAATTACCAGTTGCACCAACACCTCGAACCCGTCCGTCATGATCGGCGCAGGGTTGCTGGCAAAAAAGGCAGTCGAACGCGGATTGAAGATTCCTCATTACGTAAAAACATCGCTCGCGCCAGGCTCGCGCGTAGTGACCGATTATCTTGAGAAAACCGGTCTGCAAAAATATCTCGATGCGCTCGGTTTTAACCTTGTCGGTTACGGTTGCGCAACGTGCATCGGCAATTCCGGCCCGTTGTTGGCGCCCATCGAGGAGGCGATCATCAAGAATGGCTTGGTCACGGCCAGCGTCCTGAGCGGCAACCGCAACTTCGAGGCGCGCGTTCATCAGGACGTGAAAGCCAACTTCCTCATGTCACCGCCGTTGGTAGTCGCATTCGCACTGGCAGGACGGGCCGATATTGACCTGACAACCGAGCCGATTGGAAAGGGAAAAGACGGCAAAGACGTTTATCTGCGGGACATCTGGCCGACACCCGGCGAAATTAGCGCCACCATGCAGGGCGCGCTGGGACCGGATGCGTTCCGCGCGTTGTACAAGGATTTTGGGACCCAGAACCCGGCATGGGACGAGATTCCTGCGTCCGTTGGGAATGTTTACAGGTGGGACCCGTCTAGCTCTTATATCCAGGAACCGCCGTTCTTTGCTGGCTTCTCGATGCAACCGGGCAAGATTACCGAAACTTGTCTGCCGCCAGGCACGATTAAAGGCGCGCGGGCGCTTGGGATTTTCGGTGACAGCGTAACCACCGACCACATATCGCCGGCAGGCAGCATCAAGAAAGATTCGCCCGCAGGCAAATATTTGACCGGCCAAAACGTGAGGCCGGTTGATTTCAACAGCTACGGCGCGCGTCGCGGGAACCACGAAGTTATGATGCGCGGTACATTCGCCAACGTGCGTATCAAAAACCTGATGACACCGGGCATCGAAGGCGGCGTGACGAAGTTCAGTAGCGCGGGCGTCTCGCCCGTTGAGTCCGAAACGATGCCCATCCACGACGCGGCCATGAAATATTGGCAACAGAAGACTCCGCTCATCGTGTTCGCCGGCCGGGAATATGGCACTGGCAGCTCGCGCGATTGGGCCGCGAAAGGGGCGGCATTGCTTGGCGTAAAAGTCGTGATCGCTTCCAGTTTCGAACGCATCCACCGGTCCAACCTCATCGGCATGGGTGTGTTGCCGTGCCAGTTCCAAGACGGCACCAACGCTCAAAGCCTCAAACTCGACGGCAGCGAAACCTTCGAGATCCTCGGCTTGTCAGAAGACATCAAACCGCGCCAGGAATTGACGTTAGTGATTCACCACGCAGGGGACAAGGAAGACCGCGTTCCGGTCATCTGCCGAATCGACACTTCGATTGAGGTTGAGTACTACCGGCACGGCGGCATCCTGCCGTTCATGCTGCGGCAACTGTTGGCAGAAGCAATCTGAGGAATACGCCTGTCTGTTTACGCACTACACAGTTGACATCGGTTGCAGCGATGCTTCCTACCGCCACGGCCAAATGAGCGCTATTAGAGTGAGCAAAGCCAACGACTAATAGAAGCGATTTGGCGTTCATCGGTAAGGTTCGCAGCGTTATCGATCACGCGACGACTGAGCAACGACCAAATCTCTTTCGCCATCTTTGTTTCAATGGCAGCACCGATAAAAAAGGTGTGGGGCTTTCGCTTGTGTTTGGCGAAAGACTTGTGGATGCGGTCAAGTGCCGTACGCGCAGTTTTCCAGTGTTCGTCCGCGCCCGCCGGATCGATACCGCCCTTCAACTCACCAAGCGCAATGTAAGCAATAGCATTTCCGAATGTTCTCCTGTCAAGATTCTCCGGGGCTGAGTTGAAAAGAGATAGGTCAACATTGTTGCGAAAGAAAGGCACTGTCAAATTGTAAACCAATGTTCTCATGCGCCTATTAGCTTGCCAACTTAAGCCGCGCAAATGCAATTCGATGTCGGCATCATCTTCGGGCATGTCTGCCCAAGCGTTGTTACCAACGTGCAACCACCGGTAACTCTTGCCCGCCAGTTTGAGGTGCGCAATTATGCTTCGAGTAAGTTTGCACTGTGCCATAAACCCACCAGCGTTGCGGATTGAGCCGCCCAGCGTGTCTCCGCGCGTAAGCAGAAAACGGAAGACGAGTTCTTCGACGAACTTTGAGCCAGCCGGTTCCAAAAAGTTCTTGATTAACCCCAAAACCGCGGTGCGCTGATCATCCTCTTGCAGGTGGTTGGCTGCCTTGTCAGAGACCCCCGCCGCCGTTACGAGTGCGGTTTGAATCCCTGTTATCCTCAACAAGTCCTTCGGTTGTCTTGCCTGTGACGCCGCTTCCTGAAGTGCCCGTGCCTGTGCGACGTAAGGGGTGGCGCGGCGGTTCTTTTCCAAGGCCAACGCGACGAAGCCGGCGCGGACAGCTTCGTAGGATGTTTCAAGATCGGCTGCGGACATCAGGTGAGAGAGATAAGGCTTGTTCATTATTCAACACTTTCGCCAGAGGTAAACGCACTTACGAAGCTGATCGCGTCCGTGCGCACCCATTTGCTGGCTGCTGTTTCCTTTCCCGTTCGGCAGAACCAGAATCTTTTCGGTAGTGAAGCCAAGCTGTTCAGCCATCTCCGAGAGAATGATGTCCACTGCAATGCTCGCACCCGCATAGCGCACGTTGTCGTTGACCATGATTAGCGGCGCGCCTCGCTTGAGGATGCGGGCGCACTCGGCGATTACGCAGGCCATTTCGTAGAAGTAGCCACGCACCATCCGCGGAATACCGCTGTTGTTCAGCAAGTCAAGCTGCTGCTGCGAATCCAGATAGCTCAGAATGTGTTGCAGTAAGGGGTGCCTGTCGGCGACGGAAAGGGCGCGTTCCCACTTTGCGTTCAGCGCAAGCATGTCCTTCTCGCGGTTCTCGACCGTGCAACTGAGCATTTCCTGTCGCAGTTTGAGCAAGCCCACTTCGTCCACACCGAGCAATGCCAACTCCAACGCATATGTGCGTGTGTAGTCGTAGCGATTGCAGTAGGGCGGCGACGTGAGAATGCAGTCATAAGAGGCAGCCCTAAACGTCGGCATGATTTCCAAGCAAGATCCGCCGTGCAAAACGACATCCGCGCGTGAACGCGTAGTGAAGAAAAGATCTTCGGGAACTACTGCCGCTCCAAGATCGGCAACGATTTCGCTAAGCTTAGCTGTGATTGCTTCATCGAATGACGGAATTGGTCCTTTATTGAATGGCTTCTTCCCGTGACGCCGTCCGGAGCGATAATCCCATCGCAAATACTGGCCGTCTTTGCGGGTGAAGCTGATTGATTCAAGGATGCAGAGCAGTGCAAACTTTAAAACCGCCTTCACGCATGGGTTCTCACGCTCGGAAGCGGCCAAGTACCGTCCGATGCCCTCGACTGTTGCCGTCGGGTATGCACCCTTTGTGATACGCAGTTCGTTGACAGGATGTGTCTCCCGACACTTTTGCCACGGTCGTTGCTCTTCCCATCGTGCCAGCGTTTCGATGTCTGTGGGGCGAAGCTCCCAATCAATCAATTGCTTCGTCTCGATGATGGTCTGACCGATGGGCAGAAGCTCGATTCCTTCCGTCTTCATTCCCAGCGCACCCGCTGCAAACAATGCCGTGCCGCTGCCCGCAAACGGATCGAGCAAAACGCCAGAGGAAAGACGATAACGTTCGAGAACATGCTCGACTAATCCGGCGGAAAACGCCTCTTTGTATTTGTACCAGCGGTAAACCGCGCGGCTTTTGTTCGCTTGGAAGCTGACGAGCGAACGAGTCAGTTCGTTGGCGACGATGAGCTTGTGCCGCCAGCGCTTTTCCGAGTCGTCATTCAGGGCGTCGATTTCCTGCAGTGCAAGAGAATCATTTAAGTCAATGGTCTTGAAACCGACAGCTTCGTGTGAGATGGCCACGGTTGCCGTCGCCGGTTCGTCGGTGAGTTTGAATGCTATTTCGTCAGAGTTCACAAGCTCGCTTCCGAATGTAAACTGCCAGAGAAGTAGGATGCATTCAAGTGATTAAGCCATTTTCTTATCCACCTTGGCACAGCTCACATTGCGAAGCATAGTCAGTCAGCAACCCTTCGACAAGCCTACTGTGACGGTTGGTTTGAAAGTATTCGGAAATCACCGATCAGGTCAGATAATGGATGAAACTATAGTTTTGACGCATTGAGGGTTGTTCAGGTGAACCAAATTGTGGTTTGACCCTCACTTTCGAGCTGCCATTTGTCGGCGGACAATATTTTCCCATTCACCGGTCTGGTAAAGACGATTGATCTCCTTGTGAACGCGAATCCTAATCCCTTCATACTCGCCGTCGAGTTGTCCTTTTACTTTCTTGCAGTGGTCGCACCAGAAAATTGTAATCGCTTGTAGATCATACGGACGGGCATCGTGTCGCAAATCGAGCTGATAGGCGCAGATGGGACAAAGGGGAGCAATCTCCGTGACACGCCCGGAAGAATCATATTGCCAAACCCACCTAATCCCTTCGTAGACAAGCTCTGTGAAGCTGTGCCAATTTAGGCGTTGTGCCGATGGTTGAATTGCCGCGTTCCCTTTGCTATGCAGAATGAAACTGGCGATGCGCAGTAAAACTATGCCGGAGAGGCCAATCAGAATCCACAACAGCCACAAAGGAATTGTTGCGCTTGATGTCAGGTGATTTCCGATTGCTGCGCCCCATCGGCACAGAGCTCGAACAAAAGGAAGCAGCACATTTTCGCGCAGCCACGGTATCAGAGAAGACGTGATAAGAATGACGAGGACTCCGGTCGCTGTGCCGATCCAAATTTTCTTTCCTACGCTCTCAGTCTCAGCCATCGCAAAGAAGTGTAGCGGGGCAGAGACCCTTCGACAATCCTTCGTTTTACTCAGGACGATGGCTCAGCTTTGGCAATGGCGGCGGGTGTTGCCGATCATGCAGAAGGTGAGGAAAAAAGTATTGCACAGGTTTTGCACCGTGTTATATTCCAATAGAACATTTGCGATCCCACAACGCCGTTAGGAAGGAGCGGTGCTATGAAACAAACATTCGGAGCGTTTCTGAAAGAGCGGCGGCTGGCGCTGGACTTGAGCCTGCGCGAGTTCGCCCGCAAGGTCGGTATGCAGCCGTCGAACTATTGCAACGTCGAGGCCGGCGTGCTCGCGCCGCCACCGTCGGACGCACTGGAGCGGCTCACGAAGGCGCTGGGCCTGAAGAACGGCACGGCGGACTACGAGCGGTTCCACGACTTGGCGGCCAAAGGCCGTGATGAGATTCCGGCGGACGTGGAGCGGATTGTGAAGGGGCATGAGTTGATTCCGGCCATGCTCCGCACGGTTGAGAATGAGAAGGTGACGGAAGAACAAATCCGGGGCATCATCGAGGACCTGCAAAGTGGCCGCTACAAAAAAACCAACCGTCACAGTTAAGGACTATCGCCTGTTCGAACTGGAAAGGATCGCGGCGGATGCCCTGCGCGATGCGGCGCGGTGCGTCCGGGGCCGACGGGTGGACATCGAGCGGCTCATCTTGGAAAAATTCGACCTCAAGATCGAAGCCTTCCATGATCTGCGGAGCAGGTGGGATACGTACGCCTTCATTGATACGACAGACAAAATCATTTTCGTGGACGCGGACTTGATGGATCAAGACCGGCTGGAAAAGAAGTATCGGTTCACGCTGGCCGAAGAGCTTGCCCATTTTCTCATCCACCGCCACGTGTATGGAGCGTGCAAATCTGCTGAGGACCGCATCCGTATCGAAGCGAGCATGGACGAACAGACTCGCGACCGCTTGGAGAGCAACGCGCGCGCCTTGGCGTCCGCTCTCCTGATGCAGAAGACGACCGTTGAGCCGTTGGTGGAAGAACTCGCCCTCAAGCTTGTGGATGCTCAAGGCCATATTCTGGTGGAACAGCTGGTGGCCGCCATCGTCTGCGAATACGATGTGAATTTCAACGCCGCGAAACGACGGTTGAGAAATCTCGGTTACCATCGCAGGCTCGATCTCGATCTCCAGTAGCCAGCCTCATTATCCGCGACCGAGGGTCAACCGATAGGTCAAACCATAGTTTTGACGCATTAAAGGTTGTTCGGGTGAACCTAAACTATGGTTTGACCCCTAACGTCGGGACCCCTAACGTAACGGCCCCTAACGGCCCCCTGCCGCTTTATTTCAGCCAGCCGATTTTGATTTCGCCGTCGACCGCCTTGAAGTCAGGGTCGCCGGTAATCAGTTCGGCGTTGCGCAGCTTGGCCAGTGCGGCGGCGAAGGCGTCGGCGTAGGCCAGTTTGCCGCTGGCTTTGTAGCGGGCGGCCTGACGAACCAACTCGAGGTCGGTTTCGACCGGCACCAGTTCAATGGGCATGACCGCAATCTCGCGCGCAATCAGTTCAGCCTCGGTTTGCGAGGTGCGGCGCATGATGTTGTAGTACACCTCGCCCCAGTTCACGACCGTCATCAGCAGATGACTCCGGCCGGTTTCGGCATGCACGAGAATCTTCTTCACTTCGGGAGCCGACGGCTCGCCTTGAAAGAAGGCGATCAGCGACCAACTGTCGAGTACCTTGGTGGCCATATCACAACTCCCGTTCCCGTTTGCGGTCTTCCATCAGAGCCTCCAACACGCCTTTGCCTTTAAGGCATCCTTGGAGGGCATCGTAACGTTTGGCCGTCATGGGTTTCAGGACGATATGGTCGCCATCTTTATAGACCATCGCCCGCGTGCCTTCCTCAATCTCGAAATCCTTGCGCAGCCAGCGCGGAATCACCACTTGACCCTTTACGGTGAAGCAGATGGTGTCGGTTGCATGTGTTGTTTTCATGGTGCGTAATCATACGCGATGGAGGGAAGTAAGTCAATAGCCAAATAAGTTGGAAATAAGAATTCTCGTAGTACTTGCGATGGCACGGATGACGCGCCCGAAATGCGGCCGCGCTGGAGCATGGCCCTCCAATTCCTCAGCAAAGGGCGAAGGGGCAGACTATATGACTAATCCAATGGGACATTGTCTAACACGCCGGGCGGGACTTCTTTCCCGAAAGGCTGCACGGATTTCTGGTCAATTGCTTTGTTCAGAAGCTTTTTGAAGGTGGCAAACTTGACGTCCAAATTCGTGGATGAGCTGCCCCCACCCGGAATTGTAAGCTGCATTGTCGCAGGTGGCGCTTCAAGGGTCAGTGGCGTCAGATTGCGCAGTTGATCGAAGGTTTGTGAGGTGTAGAAGACGCGAACAAGATATCCTTTTGTTCTTTTCGACTGTCGCAGTTCGAAAACGAGCGCTCCACCCGGAGCGCAATAGTCTGGTTGATAGCCGGGCAATTGCCAGTGGAGGCCAAGAAGTCCCGCCAATCCGGCCACATAGGCATCGGAACTGATAATTACATGGACCCGTGATTTGACGTCCCCAAATGCTCCGCGAAGGTTGCTGCCCGATACGGCCTGGCTCATGGTGCGAAGCACGTGGGAGCCAGCGTTCGAGCTCTGCACGCGGTTGATATAGGGCGGAAGCATTTCAATATTCATTTGTAGGACAATAATCCGGGTCTGTTGGGAAAGAGTATCCAACGTAAGTCGGCCCCAAGCCACATCCCCGGTCGGGAAGCCATCCGTGTATTGCATGACAAACGGGTCGATTGCTGCATTCATTACATTCAGCCCGCCGAGATTAATAGAACTTCCTGTATACGGTGTGGGTGTATAGGCAACAAGAGTAACGGCTTGAGTGGTTGGATCAACCGAGCTTGGTGGAAAGAGCACATTACGAGTGAGAGAATACTCGCTGCTGTAAGCGGACGCTATTGCTGCTCCACTGCCGAAAATTCCTTGAACTTCGGCTTCAGCACGACCCGGGATGGTTGTCGCCACATCTGCCAGAATGGTATCGAACACCGGGTCGGGTGTGCCAAGTTCGTATGAGTGTACCGGTATGGTTGCGCCCGGGATCAACCCGGCCCCAAAGTTGGTGGCAGTAATGTTGGAGCGCTGAATGGAATTGGCGCGGAAATACGAGCGAGATAGATCTGTTGAAACGTTGCCCGTGAGAAGCCCTTCGTGGATCATATAGTCGTGGAAATAGGAGCCGAGTAGACGTTCTGCCTCCCGTCCGTGGGGGGTCAGATAGCCCGTCGGGACCCCGACGAAAGAGGGGTAAGAATTAGTTGAAAACTGGGCCAGGGTGTTTGTGTCAGTTACAGATGAGCGTATGCTATGGCGGCCAAAGATGATGATCTGCTTAAGAGTAGTACCATCATCTACATCCCTGATTGTTTGTGCCATGCCCGGGGCTGCTGTGGCGAGCGCAAACAACAGACCTATCAGAATAGCCTTACATTTTAGTGGATTCACGGTGCACCTCCAGAGTTGATAAAGAGCAAGACACAACACATCCATACTGTCGCTGATTCGGCGCTAATCACAAGTATATCTTATCCGGAAACGGTAACAGACAAGAAGCATTCTGAGGTATCCGGTCACGGGCTTGACAAAATTATAGGTGAAGATATAGTGAGTTGCAAACAGGACAAAACGTGTCCTCTTTGAAATAGGTGCTTGGTATGGATGACACATTGGACGTTCAGAATCTGCATGTGAAGATTGAGGAGCGCGAGATCCTCAAGGG
>Ga0153915_10004820_pt1 | contig 12485 bp, 13 predicted proteins | sample Opewatmetagenome_2_FD_107003 | JGI IMG/M metagenome (GOLD analysis project Ga0153915, IMG submission 107003) | Freshwater wetland microbial communities from Ohio, USA - Open water 3 Core 3 Depth 3 metaG | ecosystem: Environmental > Aquatic > Freshwater > Wetlands | place: USA: Ohio, Lake Erie... | reverse complement strand
TTGCCGTGCGTTCCGGCGACTGCCACGACATGGCGCCCCGTGAGCACGTGCTCGGCCAGCCACTGCGGGCCCGAAACGTAGCGCTCACCACGATCGAGGATCGCTTCCATCAGCGCATTGCCGCGCGTAACCACGTTGCCGATCACCCAGAGGTCGGGCCGAAGGGCGAGCTGGTCTTCGGAGAATCCCTCGGTCAGCTCGATGCCCAGCGCCGCCAGCTGCTCGCTCATCGGCGGATAGACATTCGCGTCGCAGCCCGTGACCCGATAGCCCGCCGCCTTGGCGATCGCGGCAATTCCTCCCATGAAGGTGCCGCAGATGCCGAGGATGTGAAGGTGCTGGGCCATGGGGAGCGGCGGATTTTAGTGGATGGGCGGCCCGGGCCCTACGCTATGATTGGATCGTCCCCATGGGCCGAAAAACGAACCGCCAGACCGGCATGCGGGCGCGCATCGCGGCGGCCGCCGCCCGCGTGATGGCGGAGGATGGCATCGACGATTTCGCCCTCGCGAAGCGCAAGGCGGCCCGCCGCCTGGGCGCTCCCGACACCGAGGCGCTGCCCGCGAACGACGAGGTCGAGGCCGAACTGCGGGCCTACCGTGCGCTCTACCGGGCCGACGACCACGACAACATCATCGCCGAGCTGCGCGCGGTCGCCCTCGACGCCATGCGCGCACTCGAGCAGTTCAATCCCTACCTCACCGGCCCGGTGCTCAAGGGCATCGCCGGCGCGTATTCCGAGATCGACCTGCAGCTCTTCCCGGACAGCGCCAAGGATGTCGAGATGTTCCTGCTCAACCGGAACATCCCCTTCGCGACCCACGAGGCGCGGCGTTTTTCCGGCGACCGCGCGCATTCGGCGAGCGTATTCACGCTCGACTGGCAGGGAGTGCCGGTGCGGCTCTCGGTTTTCGACCGCCGCGACGAGCGGCTGGCGCTGAAGACCTCGCAGACCGGCCGGGTGATGGACCGCGCGGGCATCGCCGAGGTCGGCGCCTTGCTGCGCGATGCCGCTCGCTAGGCGCGAGCTCCTGGCGCTGGCGGGGATTGGCGCCGCGGCCGCGGCCGCCGGTGCGTTTTGGGGTGGGCTCCACCTTTAGTCACGGGGCGGGGATGCGACCGCCCTTCTGCACGAGCCCTTCACCGATTTTGATGGCCGAGTCACCCGCCTGAGGGATTGGTCCTCGGCCGTGCTCCTGTGCAATTTCTGGGCGACGTGGTGCCCGCCCTGCCGGGAAGAGGTGCCGCTCCTCATTGCTGCAAAGCAACAGTTCGCGAGCAAAGGATTCGAAATAGCTGGGATTGGCATCGATAATGTCGCCAAATTGCGGGAATTTGCTTCTAAATACAAGATAAGCTATCCCGTCCTGATCGCCACGGGAAGAACGCCGGACCTGCTCCGCGATTTGGGCGACAATACGGCTGCACTGCCATATTCGGTCCTTCTCGATCGCGAGCGCCGCCTCGTGCGACGCAAGCTAGGGGCGTGGACCCAAGCTGAACTGGAACGGGAAATAGCCGCCCTCATCGGCTAGCATGCGCCCATCGGCGGCGAAAATCGGCGAACAGGGATGGATCTCCGAAAGCTCAAGAAGCTGATCGACCTCGTGCAGGAGTCCGGCATCGCCGAACTCGAGATCACCGAGGGCGAGGAAAAGGTCAAGATCGTCAAAGGCGGCGTTGTGAGCGTCGCTCCGGGACCGGCGGTCGCGACCCCCGCGGCCGAGCGTGCGGCAGTACCTGCGCCGGCGGCGGCCGCGCCGGTCGAGGGCGAGGCCGCCCCCGAGGGCCATGTCGTCAAGGCCCCGATGGTCGGCACGTTCTACCGTTCGCCTTCCCCCGACGCCAAGGCTTTCGTCGAGGTCGGCCAGACGGTGAAGGAGGGCGACACGATCTGCATCATCGAGGCGATGAAGCTGATGAACGAGATCGAGGCCGACGCCGGGGGCGTGGTGAAAGCCATCCTGGTGGAGAACGGGCAGCCGGTCGAGTACGGCCAGCCGCTTTTCACCCTCGGCTAGCGTGTTCGAGAAGATCCTGATCGCCAACCGCGGCGAGATCGCGCTGCGCATTCAGCGCGCCTGCCGCGAGCTCGGGATCCGCACGGTCGTCGTCCACTCGGAAGCCGACACCGAGGCGAAATACGTGAAGCTCGCCGACGAATCCGTCTGCATCGGGCCGCCCCCGGCCGCCGCGAGCTACCTCAACATCCCGGCGATCATCAGCGCTGCCGAGGTGACCGACGCGGAGGCCATTCACCCCGGCTACGGCTTCCTCTCCGAGAACGCCGACTTCGCCGAGAAGGTGGAGCGCTCGGGATTCGTCTTCATCGGCCCGCGCCCCGAGAACATCCGCCTGATGGGCGACAAGGTGAGCGCCAAGCAGGCGATGACCAAGGCCGGCGTGCCGACCGTGCCGGGCTCCGAGGGCGCGCTGCCCGAGGACACGAAGGAGATCGTGAGAATCGCCCGCAAGGTCGGCTACCCGGTCATCATCAAGGCGGCGGGCGGGGGCGGAGGCCGCGGCATGCGGGTCGTGCATACCGAGGCGGCGCTGCTCAACGCCGTGAACATGACGCGCTCGGAGGCGCAGGCGGCGTTCGCCAATCCGGTGGTCTACCTCGAGAAGTACCTCGAGCAGCCGCGGCACATCGAGATCCAGGTACTCGCCGACGCGCACAAGAATGCCGTCTACCTCGGCGAGCGGGACTGCTCGCTGCAGCGGCGGCACCAGAAGGTGATGGAGGAGGCGCCGGCACCCGACTTGCCGCCGAAGCTGCGCGATCGCATCGGCGAGCGCTGCGTGGAAGCCTGCCGCAAGATCGCCTACCGCGGCGCCGGAACCTTCGAGTTCCTGTACGAGGACGGCGAATTTTTCTTCATCGAGATGAACACGCGCATCCAGGTCGAGCATCCCGTCACCGAGATGATCACCGGCGTCGATCTCGTCCAGGAGCAGATCCGCGTCGCGGCGGGCGAGAAGCTTCGCTTCCGCCAGAAGGACATCGTGCTGCGCGGCCACGCGCTCGAATGCCGCATCAACGCCGAGGATCCCTACCGCTTCACGCCCTCGCCGGGAAAGATCACGTCTTACCACCCTCCGGGCGGGCCGGGAATCCGGGTCGACTCGCACGTCTACCAGGGCTACACCGTGCCCCCGTATTACGACTCGATGGTCGGCAAGGTAATCGCTTACGGCGCGACGCGAGAGCAGGCGATCGCGCGCATGCGCATCGCGCTGTCGGAGATGGTGGTCGAGGGCATCCAGACCAACATTCCCCTGCATCGCGACCTGCTGAGCGACACCCGCTTCCTGCGCGGCGGCGTGTCGATCCACTACCTCGAGCAGAAGCTCGCCCAGGACCAGGTGAAGAAGAAGTGATGCCCTGGCTCGCCCTGACGGCGATCGTCGAGCCGCGCTGGGCCGATGCCTTCAGCGACGCCCTGCTCTGGGCCGGCGCGCAATCCGCCTCGATCGAGGCCCCCGAGGGCGACGCGCCGCGGGTAAGCGCGCTGCTCGCCCACGACGCAGAGCCGGCAGCCCTCGTCGCCGCGGCGGCGGCACACTGCGGCCTTGCGCCGGCGCCGAGCTTCGCGCTGGAGGCTCTGGCCGATGAAGACTGGGTGAGGCGAACCCAGGCTCAGTTCGCGCCCCTCGTGGTCGGACGGCTGTGGATCGGCGCGAGCTGGCATACGCCCCCGGCCGCCGAAAAGACGGTCGTGCGCCTCGATCCCGGGCTCGCCTTCGGAACCGGCAGCCACCCGACGACGCGGCTCATGCTCGAATATCTCGAGCGCGAGCTGCGGGGCAGCGAGAGCGTTCTCGATTACGGCTGCGGCTCCGGTATATTGGCCATCGCCGCGGCGAAGCTCGGCGCCCGGCGCGTCGCTGCGGTCGACGTAGACGAGCAGGCCGTGGCGACGGCGCGCGAGAATGCCGGGCACAACTCGGTGCGGATCGAGGCCTGCCGCCCCGAGTCGCTCGCCCCCGGCACGTACGACATCGTGCTCTCCAACATTCTCGCCCAGCCGCTCATCGTCCTCGCGCCGCTGCTGGCCTCGCGCACCGCGCGCGGCGGGCGCCTGGCGCTGGCCGGCCTGCTCGCGGCCCAGGCGGACGAAGTGGCCCGCGCCTACGCACCGGCGTTCGAGCTGCGGATCGCCGGCCGGATGGACGATTGGGTAGTCCTCGCCGGGAGGCACCGATGAGCCTCGTCACGCGCTGCCCCGCGTGCGGCACGGCTTTTCGCGTGCAGGCCGCGCAACTCGCCGCGCAATCGGGGACCGTGCGCTGCGGCAAGTGCGGGGACCTCTTCAACGGCGTGGCGGCGCTCGTCGAGCCGTCGGAGGAGGGGCTCGCCCTCGAGCCCTCGCCGCAGCTCGGCCTGTTCGATCCGTCGCGCCGGCCCGCGGATCCGCCGCCGCACGAAGAGGCGCCGCCGCCTGCTTTCATGGCGGAGCCGCGCCGGCCCCACACGCGCGTCTGGGCGCTGCTTGCCGTGCTGGCGTTGCTGCTTCTCGCCGGGCAGGGGGTCTACCGCTATCGCGCGGAAGTGGCCGCCATGGTCCCGTCGGCGCGCGGGCCACTCGGCACGCTGTGCCTTCGCCTCGGCTGTACCGTACCGCTGCCGCGCCGACCGGAGTTGATGAGCATCGATTCGTCGGAGCTGCAGGCCGACGGCCGACGCGAGGGACTCATTTCGCTCAACGCGGTGATTCACAACCGCGCCGGGTTCGCGCAGGACTATCCGTCGCTCGAGCTCACGCTCACCGACGAGGCGGACCGCCCGGTGCTGCGCCGGGTCCTTCGGCCGGGCGACTATCTCGATCCCCAGGCTCGCACACTCGTCCCGCAGGGCATCGCGCCGGGCGGCGAGGCGACCGTGCGCGTCCTGCTCGACACGAGCCGCGCCCAGGCCACCGGCTACCGTCTTTATCTCTTCTATCCATCATGAAAATCCTCGTTACCGGCTCGGTCGCCTACGACACCATCATGGTGTTTCCGGACCGCTTCAAGAACCATCTCCTCGCCGACCAGCTGCACATTCTCAACGTGTGTTTCCTGACCCCCGAGATGCGCCGCGAGTTCGGCGGCACCGCGGCGAACATCGCCTACAACCTGCGCCTGCTCGGCGAAGCCCCCCTGGTCATGGCGGCCGTCGGCGAGGACATCGGACCCTACCTGGCGCGGCTGCAGAAGCTCGGCATCGACGACGGGCTGCTGAAGCGCATTCCCGGGCAGTTCACCGCGCAGGCGTTCATCACCACCGACCTCGACGACAACCAGATCACCGCGTTCCACCCGGGGGCGATGAACTTCGCGCACCAGAGCCGCATCACGCGCGACCTGGGCGCGACGGTCGCCATCATCGGGCCGGACGGCAAGCAGGGGATGCTCGAGCACGCGCAGCAATGCGCCGCGCACGGGCTGCGCTACCTCTTCGATCCGGGGCAGGGGCTGCCGATGTTCTCCGGGGAGGAGCTCGCCGGGTTGCTGCGCGACGCCGCTTTCGTCGCGGTCAACGACTACGAAGGCCGGCTGCTCGAGGAAAAGACCGGCCGGCGCCTCGAGGACATCGCGCGCGGCGTCGAAGCCCTGATCTGCACGCAGGGCGCGAAGGGCTCGTTCATCCTGGCAGGGAGCCAGCGCCACGAAATCCCGTGCGTGGAGGCCGATGCCGTGGTGGATCCGACCGGCTGCGGCGATGCCTACCGCGCGGGGCTCCTCTACGGCATCGTGCACGGCTGGGACTGGCCGCGCACCGGCAGGCTGGCCGCCGTGATGGGCGCGATCAAGATCGCGCAGCGCGGCGCGCAAAACCACGCCCCGTCGCGCGACGAGATCGAGGCGCGATTCCGCCGGGCGTTCGGCACTTCCCCCTGGAAGCCCTAGGCGAGCTTGCCGCGTATTTTCGCGGCATGCTCCTCCAGCTTCTCGCGCGGCGGATTCTTCACCGGCCAGGAAAGCGCCATCCCGTCGCCTTCGTAGCGGGGGACGAGATGCACGTGGTAGTGAAAGACCGTCTGACCCGCGGCTTTCCCGTTCGCCTGGTACACGGATAAGCCTGCCGGCGCGAAGGCGTCGCGGATCGCGCGAGCGACGCGGGCGGTGGTGCGCTGCACCGCGGCCGCCTGAGAATCGTCCAGCGCATAGAGATTCTCCGCGTGCGGCTTGATGGCGACCAGGACGTGGCCGGGGTTGACCTGGCCGATGTCCATGAAGGCGAGCGTGAGCCCGTCCTCGTAAACCCGCGTCGACGGAATCTGCCCGGCGACGATGCGGCAGAAAACGCAGTCGGCCATCGTCAATCTCCTCCCGCGGCCTGGTAGCCGCGACATTTCACCTGGTAAAGGGTCCGGTCCTCCAGCCGAAGGGCCGTCAGTGCACCGCCCCACACGCAGCCGCTGTCGAGCAGCGCGGCACGCGGCGCGAGCTTCAGGCCGAGCGACGACCAGTGGCCGCTGATGAGGAAATGCCGTTCCGGCGGCCGCGTTTCGTACCAGGGCAGGTAGCCGGCCGGGGCTTCCTTTCCCTTCGCGCGGAACTCCATGCGTCCGGCCGGGGTGCAAAAGCGCATGCGCGTCATCGCATTCACGATCACGCGCAACCGGTCCCAGCCGGCGAGATCGTCGCTCCACCGGTCGGGCTTGCTGCCGTACATGCGCTCGAGAAACTCGCGATACGCCGGCCCGCCTAATGCCCCTTCGACCTCGCGGGCGAGCCGCGCTGCCTGCCGGATGTTCCATTGCGGAAGCAGTCCGGCATGCACGAGCGCGTACGCGCGCTCGACATGCATGAGGGGCTGCCGGCGCAGCCAATCGACCAGCTCGACCCGGTCGGGGGCGGCCAGCACGTCGGCAAAGGTGTCGTCCGCGCGCGCGCGCTCGAAACCCTCGTGTTGCGTGACCAGGTGCAGATCGTGGTTGCCGAGGATCGTGACCGCGCGAGCGCCGAGCGAGCGCACGAAGCGCAAGACCTCGAGCGATTTCGGCCCGCGGTTCACCAAGTCGCCGACGAACCACAACCGGTCGGCCGCGGAGAAGCGGATTGTCTCGAGCAGCTTCTGCAGCTCGTCGAAGCAGCCCTGCACGTCGCCGATCGCGTAAGTTGCCATCAGAAGCTGGCATCAAGCCGGCGATACTGTATCGCTTCGGCGATGTGCTCGGCAGCGATGTTCGCCGCCTGGGCGAGGTCCGCGATCGAGCGCGCGACGCGCAGCACCCGATGGTAGGCGCGCGCCGAGAGCAGCAGCCGGGCCAGCGCGTGGCGAAGGAGCTGGTCGCCCTCGCGGTCGGTCGCGCAGTGCCGGTCGATTTCCTTCGTGCCGAGCAGCGCGTTCGGCTTGCCCTGCCGCGCCCGCTGGCGCTCGCGGGCGGCGCTGACGCGGCTGATGATGCTCGCCGAGGGCTCGCCGGCAACCGGGGCGATGAGCTCCGCCTCGCGCGGCGCCGGCACCTCGAGCTTGATGTCGATGCGGTCGGCAAGGGGGCCTGAAATGCGGCCGCGGTAGCGCGCGATGCGCTCGGGCGTGCAGCGGCAGCGGCCGCTGCGGTCGCCGCAGTGGCCGCAGGGGCAGGGATTCATCGCCGCCACGAGCTGGAATCGGGCCGGAAACTGCACCTGGCGCGCGGCCCGCGCGATGGCGACCCGCCCGCACTCGATCGGCTCGCGCAGCGCCTCCAGCACGTCGCGGTCGAATTCCGGCAGCTCGTCGAGAAAGAGAACGCCATGATGGGCGAGCGAGATCTCGCCCGGCCTGGGCAGGTGGCCGCCGCCGACCAGGGCGGCAGTCGACGCGCTGTGGTGCGGCGCGCGGAACGGCCGTTCGCCCCAGCGGCTGGCATCGAAGCCGGCGCTCGACACGGAGTGCACCGCGGCCACCTCGAGCGCCTCCGCTTCGGAAAGCGGCGGCAGGATGCCCGGGAACCTTGCCGCGAGCATGGACTTGCCCGTGCCCGGCGGCCCGATCATGAGGACGCTGTGGCCGCCAGCCGCCGCGACTTCCAGGGCTCTCTTGACCTGCTGCTGGCCCTTCACGTCGCTGAAGTCGGCGTATCCCGGGCGCGCCGGCTCGGCGCGCCCCGCGTATTCGGCGAGGGGCGCCTCGCCGGCCAGATGGGCAACCACTTCCAGCAGCGTGCGAGCGGGGAGAATGCGCGCTCCCTCGGCCAGCGCCGCCTGCGGCGCATTTCCTTCGGGCAGCACGAAAGCCCGACCGGCCGCGCGCGCCGAAAGGGCCATCGCGAGGGCACCGCGCACGGGCCGCAGCTCCCCGGTGAGTGAAAGCTCGCCGACGAATTCGCTCTCCCGGAGCGCTTCGGCAACGAGCTGCCCGCTGGCCGCCAGGATGCCGAGCGCGATCGGCAGATCGAAGCGGCTCGAATCCTTGGGCAGCTCCGCGGGCGCGAGATTGACGGTGATGCGCCGCGCCGGAAACTCGAATCGGGCGTGGTTGAGCGCCGCCCGCACGCGGTCGCGCGCTTCTCGCACTTCCGCATCGGGCAGCCCGACGATGTGAAATGCCGGCAGGCCAGGACCGAGGTGCACCTCCACGGCGACCTCGGGCGCATCGACCCCGGCAAGCGCACGGCTCGCAACGCTGGCGACCGTCATGGTTATCCCTCCCGTTCCCAACCATGCAACGCAGGGGCGGGTCGCCCGGTTTACCGCCCGCACCCGCTTGCACCGGCCGTCGGCGCAGGGGATGCTATGCGGCATGCCCACCTCTGCACGCGAATAAGGGTGTTGATGCGCCGGATCACGCTGCTGTCCATTTCGCTCACGTTGCCCGCGATCGCCGCAGCGCAGGCAACGGCGCCGGCGTTCACCGGCAACTTCGCTCTGGTTTCGGAGTACCGCTTCCGGGGCATCGATCAGACGTTCGGCAACCCGGCCGTCCAAGGCGGCGTCGATTACAGCCACCCGAGCGGTGTCTATCTCGGCAACTGGAACTCGAACGTCAGCTCAGGCGCCGGGTATCCGGGCGGCAATCTGGAAATGGATTTTTACGGCGGCTACCGGGGCACCTCGGGAGATTTCGGCTTCGACGCCGGCTTGATCTACTACGACTACCCGGGAACCGACGCGGGTCCGCAATCCAATCCCCTCGTCCAGAACAACCGGACCCTCGCGATCCACTCGGGGCCGATCGACAACACCGAGTTCTATGTCGGCGGCAGCTGGAAGTTTCTGTCGCTCAAGTATTTTCATGCCCTGGGCAACTACTTCTCGATCCCCGATACCGCAAACACCAGCTACCTTGATGCCGCGGCGAGCTTCGCTCTGGGAAATGGCTGGGGGGTGAACGCCCACTATGGCCACTTGGATCTGAAAGGCTTCAACAACGGCAGCTACAGTGACTGGAAGCTCGGCCTGAAGAAAGAGTTTGCGCGCTGGATCTTCGGCGCGGAGTATGTCGGCACGAACGCCAAAGGCGACTGTGCGCTGAACGAGCCCTACTGCTATTCGAAGGGCAACGGCGCCCCGGCCGACTCGCGACGCGACGCGGGGCGCAGCACGGTGGTGTTCTCGGCGGGCCGCTCCTTCTAGGCTTAGTCGGAGCGCGGCCGCGCTTCGAGCTCCGAAATGCGCGCTTCGAGCTCGTCGAGCTTGGCTCGCGCGCGTCCGAGCAGCTCCTTTTGCACTTCGAAGTCCTCGCGCAGCACGAGGTCCATCCGGTCGAACCAGCTCGCGAGGAGCGCACGCAGGTTCTTTTCCAAGTCCTGCGCCGGAGAATTGCGAAACGTTTCGTTGATGCGTTCTCCCAGATCTTCGAATAAGCGCCTATCGATCATCGGCCAACGGTAGCACTACACGTGCGCACCGCGTTTGGGCGACCGGTACGCCTGTGTGCACCGCAATAGAGCGCGCAGCTTTCGCCTGTGACACAACTCATTGATTAATTGACAGAAGAGCTCTTGGCACGGGAGCTGCTAACTGTCGGGGGAGCAATTCATTTACCAACCCCTTAGGGAGAACCAATCCATGCGGAAGTCCATTCTTGCAGTATCCGTCGCCGCGGCGCTGGCAACGCCAATGCTAGCTTCGGCGCAAGGGCAGCCGTCCTACACGCTGACCGGCAACTTCGGCTTCTTCAGCCAGTACATCTTCCGTGGCCTCACGCAGACGGATACGCAGCCCGCGGCGCAGGGCGGGTTCGACTACACGCACTCGAGCGGCTTCTATCTCGGCACCTGGGCTTCGAACATCAGCTGGCTGGCAGACTTCGGCGCGTACACGAGCTCGGGCCTGGAATGGGATTTCTACGGCGGCTACCGGAATACGGTCGGCCCGTTCGGCTACGACGTCGGCTTGCTGCAGTACTACTACCCGGGAAGCGTTTCGCCGGGATTCAACAAGGCCGATACGCTGGAAGCCTACGGTTCTCTGTCCTGGAAATGGCTGAGCGCGAAGCTCTCCTACAGCATCGGCGACAAGACGTTCGGCGTAGCGGACAGCCAGGGCACGTACTACCTCGACCTGACGGCCACTTACCCGGCGACCGACAAGCTCAGCCTCATCGCGCACTACGGCATGCAGAAGTACTCGGGCCAGGATCCTGCTTTGGCGGTGAGCAACAACGACGCGGCTTCCTACAACGACTGGAAGATCGGCGTGACGTACCTGCTGCCGAAGGATTTCACGCTCGGCGCGTACTACACCGACACCGACATGACCGACACGCAGAAAGCCTTCTATACGACCCCGGCAGGGCGCCAGATCGGCAAAGGCACGGGCACCCTCTACATCCAGAAGGCCTTTTGACATGAAACTCGTCACCGCCATCATCAAGCCGTTCAAGCTCGACGAGGTCCGCGAGGCCTTGTCGGCGATCGGCGTGCAGGGCATCACCGTCACGGAGGTCAAGGGCTTCGGCCGGCAGAAAGGCCACACCGAGCTCTACCGAGGTGCGGAGTACGTGGTGGATTTCCTGCCCAAGGTGAAGGTCGAAGCCGCCATCAAGTCGGAAATGCTCGATCAGGTCCTCGAGGCCATCGAGAAGTCCGCGAACACCGGAAAGATCGGTGACGGCAAGATCTTCGTTTTCGAGCTCGAGAAAGTCATTCGCATCCGCACCGGTGAGACCGATGCGGCGGCGCTATAGGGGAAGGGAGATGATCAAGAAACTGACGGTATTAGCGGCGTTGCTGGTGGCGGTCGCCGTCGGCGGCTTCGCGCTGGCCGAAGACAAGCCGGCTGCGACGCCCGACAAACCGGCCGCTGCCGCTGCGGCGCCAGCGGGTGCTGCAGCCGCGCCCGCGGCGGCAGCGCCTGCGGCGCCGAAATGCGGCGACAAGGGCTTCGACTGCAACAAGGGCGACGTCGCGTGGATGATGACCTCGACGGCATTCGTGCTTCTCATGACGGTGCCAGGCCTCGCGCTCTTCTACGCCGGGATGGTGCGCACGAAGAACGCGCTGTCGACGGTGATGCAGAGCTTCGCGATCTTCTGCGTCATCGCCGTGCTCTGGGTCGTCTACGGCTACAGCGTGGCGTTCACTCCCGGTAATTCGTTCTGGGGATCCTTCGACAAGCTCTTCATGCTCGGCGAGGATCCGATGACCGCAGTCGCGGCCACCTTCAGCAAGGGACAGTATCTGCCGGATTTCGTGTACTGCATGTTCCAGCTGACCTTTGCCGCCATCACGGTCGCGCTGATCGCCGGCGGCTACGGGGAGCGCTTCAAGTTCTCGTCGATGATCCTGTTCAGCGTCCTGTGGTTCACGTTCTCCTACCTGCCGGTCGCGCACATGGTGTGGTACTGGGACGGGCCGGACGCCTACACGACCGCGAAAGCGGCCGAGGAGGCGACTGCCCACGCCGGTTTCCTCTTCCAGAAGGGCGCGCTGGACTTCGCCGGCGGAACGGTGGTCCACGTCAACTCCGGCATCGCCGCGCTGGTCTGCGCGTTGATGCTGGGCAAGCGCAAAGGCTACGGCAAGGTACCCATGCCGCCGCACAGCGTGATGATGACGGCGATCGGCACGGGCATGCTGTGGATGGGCTGGTTCGGCTTCAACGCCGGCTCGGCCCTCGAGGCGACGGGCGCCGCCGGACTCGCCTTCTTCAACACGCTGTTCGGAACCGCGGTCGCGGGAGTCGCCTGGACGCTGACCGAGTGGCTGGTGAAGGGCAAGCCCAGCCTGCTGGGCATCTGCTCGGGCATCGTCGCGGGCCTGGTCGCGATCACGCCGGCCGCCGGTTTCGTCGGCCCCGTGGGCGCGTTCGTGACCTGCGCCGTCGCCGGCGTGGTGTGCTTCTTCGCCGTAACGAAGGTCAAGGCGTGGCTCGGCTACGACGATTCTCTGGATACCTTCGGCGTGCACTGCGTCGGTGGAATTCTCGGGTCGCTCGGCACGGGCATCTTCGTCAATCCCGCCCTCGGCGGCACCGGCGTGTACGACTACGTCGCGAACAAAGTGGGCGATTTCGATGCCGGGGCGCAGCTGGTTGCGCAGTTCTGGGACATCGGCACGACGCTGGTC
>Ga0153915_10004819_pt1 | contig 12486 bp, 11 predicted proteins | sample Opewatmetagenome_2_FD_107003 | JGI IMG/M metagenome (GOLD analysis project Ga0153915, IMG submission 107003) | Freshwater wetland microbial communities from Ohio, USA - Open water 3 Core 3 Depth 3 metaG | ecosystem: Environmental > Aquatic > Freshwater > Wetlands | place: USA: Ohio, Lake Erie... | reverse complement strand
TCCGGCAGTGTTAAGGTGAACTGGGCGCCGCCACGGCGACGCCCCGCCTATCACGCGGTGGACCGAATGCTTATGAGTCCGGCAGTGTTAAAGTAAATTGGGCGCCGCCACGGCGACGCCCCGCCTATCACGCGGTGGACCGAATGCTTATGAGTCCGGCAGTGTTAAAGTAAATTGGGCGCCGCCACCGGCCCGATTCTCGGCCTGCAGCGTTCCGCCGTGGGCTTCCGCGATCCGCTGCGCGATGCTCAGGCCGAGGCCGGCCTTGTGGCTTTTGCCCTGCGTGAAGAAGGGTTCGAAGATCCGATCCATCGGCTGGACGCGGATGCCCGGACCCGTGTCCCAGATCCGGAACACTACGGAATCCTTCAGCCTTTCGGCCCGGATGAAAAAGGAGCCCCCTTCCGGCATGGCCTCCAGGCTGTTTTCGAACAGGCGCCGGACTAGGGACATCAGGAGCTGGGGGTCCGCCCGCAGCGCCCCGTCCTGCTCCACGCGCGTCTCCACGGCGATGCGCCGCATCTTCGCGTCGGGCCAGAACATCCTGTCGAAGTCCTGCAGCAGCGAATCGAGCCGCACCGCCACCTTGCGCATGGGGAACTTCCCCCGGGTGAACCGCGCCACCTCCTCGGCCCTCCACACCAGGTCCTTCATCTCCTCGTCCAGGAAGGAAGCGTACTTCAGAAGCAGGGGATCCGCGGAGAGCTCCCGAATGCGGTCCGTCCAGCCGCGGAACGGGATGAGCGCCTTGCGCATGCGGTCCACGAGGTCCCGGGAGACCATGGCGGCGGCGCGCAGCCTTTCCGTCCCGGCCTCCTCGCCCACCTGTTCCAGGGAAACCGTCAGGCGGGTGTTCTCGATGGCGATGGCGGCCTGGTTGCTGAACATCTCGAGGAGCGTCTGATCGGAGGCCGTGAAGCCGCTTCCGCCGCGTTTGTTGATCGCCTCGACGGCGCCCAGCCTCTTGTCCTTGACTGTGAGCGGAACGCACAGGATCTGCCTGGAGGAATAGCCGCTGAGGTGGTCGATCCCGGAATAGAAACGGCTGTCCGTCCGCACGTCGTTGGAGATGGCGGAACGTCCGTTTTCGTAGACCCAGGCCGCGATGCCCTGGTCGCGCGGGATGGTGGTTTCACGCACCACCTCCGCCAGGGGGCCCGTGGGCATGAGGATCACGAGGGAATCGATCCGGCTGTCATGGACGATGAGACTCGCGCACTCGGAGCCGACCAGTTCGGCGGCGAGGACGATGATCTGATGGAGCAGATCGATGAGGTTGTAGGAGGTGTTGATCCGAAGCAGGATCCGGTTGAGCGCCTCCATCCGATCGCTCGGGGTTTCCGAGTCGGAGGCCTCCTGGATCCGCAGCGCCTCCTGAAGCTTGTCCTCGGGAAGCATCTTGAGCTCCGCGAGGATCTTGCCCAGGTAGAACTCGTCGCGCTGGTTGTACTTGCGGCGCGCCACGTCCAGGAGAAAGGCGGTCGTGCCGGTCGTGGAAGGCTCTTCCCCGAGCACCTTGCGCATCTGATAATTCAGCGCCGTATTCAGGTCCCGGGTGTTCAAATACCCTTTTTCGACGAGAATGTCGCCCAAAAACTTCTTCATGTTCAGGATAAGGAAAGTATCAAATTTACGATCCCCTGTCCATATTGAAAGTAAGCTATCTATTGGATATTAAAATACGCGTAGTTATGGTCGATCGAGAAAATATCGCGCACCCACGGGCGGACGAGGACCCGCGCGTCCCCGCGCGCTACGGGGATTGCAGCCGCCTGTCGGCGCGGCCGTGTCATGGAATGGGTACCGACGACAGGCGGTCGATCATGTAGATGACCCAATCGCCCTTGTCCTTTTTCAACAGGAGCCGGTCCTTCACCTTCTGGCCTTCCGAGCGTTGCGTGGTGGCCGTTTCGGAGTCTCCTGACAAGGGGACCCACTTCTCGTATTCGACGAGGAACACGGGGTTGGGTTCCCCCTGCTCCTCGGTCAGGGTCCCTACGATGGTGCCATAGACGGACTGGGGGGAGGCCAGGACGGGGCGGCCCTTCCTGGCCCATTCGTCGGCCGCCATGATGTTCGATTTGCCCTCGTAGGCCATCACCTGGCGGGAAATGACGTAGAGGTTCACCACCTCGTTCTTCTCCCCCTTGCCCGCCTTCTCCATCACGCAGTCCTCGATGGCCTCCTGGTTGAGGGTGTTCATGCTCTGGTAGAACGTCTCCACGACCTTGCGCGGCGGGAATCCCTTGGTCACGCGCGGGGCAAGCACATTGGCGAGGATGCTCTGGGCCACGAGGGCGACAAGGAGGACGCCCGCCGCGCCTACGGCCACCACCTTCCAGTTCCTCTCCCAGAACCTCCGCCTGCCGTAATGCTTGGCCGCGCTCTGCGCTTCCGCCTCCGCCTTCCGGCGGGCCTCCTCCTTCTCGTCGGCGGACATGGAGCGCAGGATCCCGTCCCGGGTCCAGGCGGCGAGCAGGGGCTTCCAGCCGTCGAGGCCGGGACCCGCGTAAGCGTCCACGGCCAGGCCCTTGCGCGTGGGCGTGGGAATGGCCTTGGAGAAGCAGCTCATCAGGGCCTGCCCCACCTCCTCCTTGAGATCCGGGACCGCCAGTTGGGGAGAGGCGGGGCGCTGCTTGCGGACCCGGTCATGGATCTCCTCCTCGCCGCTCCCGTCGAACGGGAAAGCGCCCGTGATCGTCCGGTAGAGCATGGAAGCCATGGCGAAGGATTGGCCCGTCTCGCCCTTCCAGTCCGGATGGGCGACCCTCTCGTAGGTGTCGCGGTTTTCCGCGAACGTGCGCATGGAACGCAGCTCCGCCATGATCTCGGGCGGGAGGAACAGGAGCCGGCCGTCGGACAGGAAGAGCACGCCGTCGGTCGCGAGGTCGAAGGGCGGCAGGGAACGGTCGCGCAGCAGGATCAGCGCGTCCAGGAGGCGGGCCATGAGGGGCAGCGCGACCGCGGGGCCGTCTCCCAGGACCTCTGACAGGGGCCGGCCGTCGACCTTCTCGCCGTACAGCCAGACCTCGCCTTCCTGGGTGGAGAAGCCCTGGAAGCGCCATTCCATGATCTCCGGGCCGCCCACGATCCAGCCCGGGCTGCTGCGCATCGAAGTGAGGCGGGAGATGGAGAAGCTCTTGCCGCGCAGTCCCGTGGAGATGCCAAGCCACTCCGCGCCCTGTTCCCGTATGATCCTGATCATCCCATTGTTCCTTTCGGATCCGGCGCCTACCGCTCCTCGTGGAAGACGATGGCGCTGAAGACCTCGATAGCGGTTTCCGGATCCTTCCAGGCATCCTCCGGCAGGCCGGCCTTCCGGCACGTGTGCCGCAGGAACGCGTTGCGGTCCCATCCCTGTTCCGTGGCCACCTGGGGAAGCAGCAGCCCGGAGCGGTACCCCCGCCGCATCAGGATCCCGTGGGTTCCCACCTCGATCTGCCCGACGTCGTCGATCCGGCGGAAAGGGGAGAGGGCCGAAATTTCGATCTGGAGGCCCGTCAGCTCCTCCCTGCGCAGGGGCGTGAACCGCGGGTCTTCGAACGCGCTGGCGACGGCCATCTCCTTCACGGTCTCCACCAGGGGCTTGGCGGCGGTCACCGCGCCGATGCAGCCCCGCAGGTTCCCGTCGATCTTCAGCGTGACGAAGGCGCCGCACGGGGTCTGCAGGACCGGGCTGCCCTGCGGGTAGGAGGCGGAGAGGCGGAGGAGCCGCGACTCGATGGCTGTCCGCGCGGCGGCGAGCAGCACCTGGCGGTCTTCCATGGAAAGGCTGAAGGCAACCATCGCCTGCCCCGCGTCCTATGGCTTCCTTTGGAAGGAGAAGGCCGCGTAGTGGACCGTGTGGTCCGCATCGCCGTCCGCCCCGCGGGAGTCGGCCTCCTCGAGGGCACGGCACTGCAGCCGCAGGCCGCCCATCGTGAGGAGCGCCGCGATTCCCGCCGCGCCGCAGGAGCTGATCCTTCCCCGTTCCAGCGCGGTGAGGATCCCGGCGCCGTCGGAGGCGCAGACCAGTTCCCTGAGCGCCGCCGATTCGGCTTCCGTATTGCGTCCCGTCAGGTAGGAGGACATGTTGGAGGACACGACGAACAGAATATACGGGTAGCGTTCCCGCAAAGTCAAATGCAGCCCCTGCGCCAGGGCGCGGATGGTGCGGGGGGTAGGCCGGCCGGTGAGCAGGGGCAGGATCTCCGCTTCCGGGAAGAGGACCTGGAGGAACGGCAGGTGGACCTCCAGGCAGTTTTCCTCGAGGTGCGGCGCGTCGCTCTGCACGAAAGGAGCGCCGGTGGCGAGCAGGGCGTCCACGTCGCGTTCGTCGACCTTCGCCTGTCCCATGGGCGTGTCAAAGAACCGCGATTCCGGCAGGAAGACCCCGTCGGCGGGATCCCGGTGCACCGGCCCCAGAAGGACAACCGTGGAAGGGGTGCGGCGCGCGACGGCGCGGAAGGCGGAGGCGATGACGCCGCCCGCATAGGAATATCCCGCGTGGGGGGCGACCACCGCGAATCCATCCCCCTCCGGCGTCGCGGAACGGGACAGCAGGTCCAGGACGCACTCGCGCAGTTTGCCCTTATCCCCGGGATAGAAGATGCCGTCCACCAGGGCGGGGCGCGACTTGGGCTTCACAACCACAAGTATCGCGATCGGGGGAATCGAATGCAATATTGACTTTCCGGGAGGCGAGTCCTATCGTGGATCGATGCACGGTTTTCCACTGGATCCCAAGGCCATTCCGCCGGACGTGTCCGTCACGCAGCTGGTGGACGGTTTCTTCCTTGCCTACAATGCGGCGCGCCTCCGGGAGGCCTGCTGGATCTACGCCCGCAGGATGTTGGAAAGCGACGTCACCGTGGGCCTGACGGTGAGCGGCGCCCTGACGCCCGCCGGACTCGGCCCCGCGGTCTTCGTGCCCCTCATCCGCGCCGGATTCGTCGACTGGATCGTCAGTACCGGAGCCAACCTGTACCACGACGTGCACAGGCCCCTGGGCTTCCACCTGTCCCAGGTCTCCCCCTACGTGGACGACCTGGCGCTGCGCAGGGAAAAGATCATCCGCATCTACGACATCGTCTTCGAACAGGACGTCCTGTTCCGGACCGACGAGTTCTTCCGGGAGGTGCTCAAGGCCCCCGAGTTCCAGAGGCGGATGGGCACCGCGGAACTGCACTACCGCCTGGGCCGCTACGTGCGGGAGCGGGAGAAGCTGCTGCGGATGCCGGAGCAGTCGCTCCTGGGAGCCGCCTACGAGTGCGGCGTGCCCGTCTACACCTCCAGTCCCGGGGACTCCGGGGTGGGCATGAACCTCTCCGCCCTGCGCCTGGAGGGCTATCAGTGCGGCTTCGATCCGGAACTGGACGTCAACGAGACGGCGGCCATCGTCTACGGCGCCAAAAGCTCCGGCGGCAAGAGCGGCGTCCTGATCCTGGGAGGCGGCAGCCCGAAGAATTTCGCGCTGCAGACGGAGCCCCAGATCCAGGAGGTCTACGGCCTCGCGGAGAAGGGGCACGACTACTTCATCCAGATCACCGATGCCAGGCCGGACACCGGGGGGCTTTCCGGGGCCACGTCCCAGGAAGCGGTCACCTGGGGCAAGGTGGATCCGCAGCAGCTTCCCGACACCGTGATCTGCTACACCGACACGACCATCGCCCTTCCCATCCTGGCCTCCTACGCCCTCTCGGGGCGCAAGGCGCGGCCGCTGAAGCGGCTCTACGACAGGCGGGCGGAGCTGCTGGAGCGGCTCAAGACCGCCTACGACGCGTCGCGCGCCCGGTAGGGCCATGGACGCTCCGGAACACGGCTTTTTGGGCCTGCCCGAGGAGTGCCGGGATCCCGACGCGAGCCGGGTACACGTCCTTCCCGTCCCCTGGGAGGCCACTGTCAGCTACGGGCAGGGCACGCGGGACGGCCCCCAGGCCATCATCACGGCCTCCCAGCAGGTGGAGCTCTACGATCCGGCACGGGACGGGGAGCCGGCGCTCTCCTACGGCGTCCATACGCTGCCCTCGCTGCTTCCCACCTACGAGTCCCCCGAGGCCATGACGGAGCGGATCGCTGAGGCGACGGCGGACATCGTGCGGCGCGGAAAGCTGCCCCTGCTCCTCGGCGGGGAGCATACGATCAGCCTCGGGGGCGTGCGGGGGGCGCTGCGCGTGCTGGGCGGACCCGTGGACGTGGTGCAGATCGACGCGCACGCGGACATGAGGGAAAGCTACCAGGGCACCCCCTACAGCCACGCCTGCGTGATGCGCCGGATCTTCGAGGCGGACGCGGGGCGGCTCCTCCAGGTCGGCATCCGCTCCTATTCCATGGAGGAGGCGCACTTCAGCCAAGCCCATCGGGAGCGCATCCGCATCTGGACCGCGTCGGACATCCGATCCCGCGGCTCGGACCGCTGGATCGCGGAGGTCGCGGAAGCGGTGGCGGGCCGGCGGATCTGGCTGACCATCGACGTGGACGGCCTCGACCCCTCCGTCATCCCCGCCACGGGGACCCCGGAACCGGGCGGACTCGCCTGGTACGAGGCGCTGGCCCTGACGGAGGCCGTGGTCCGCTCGGGGAAGGCGGTCGGGATGGACTGCGTGGAGCTGGCGCCGCGCCCGGGCCTCCACATGAGCGAGTTCGCCGCGGCGCGCCTGCTGCACGCGACGCTCAACGCCGTGTTCGCCGGGAAGGCGTAGGCAGGCGGCTCCACGCGGCGCGCAGCGCATCCCTGCTGCGGCCCTGGAGCCGGATCTCCCCGACCGACCTTTCCCAGAGCGAGACGGCGGCCCGGCTTACGGAGAGCAGACGCGCAAACTCGCCCCGGTCCATGCCCAGCCTTTTGCGCAGTGCCTTCACAGTCTTTCCCGTGACCATGTCGGGGAACTCCCGTTTGCCCGCGCGGCCTCCCTCCGGCCGGCCGGTTTTCCGCGACGGCTTTCCCGCGGCGGCGGTTTCCGCCGCCACGGCGCCCGCCGTCTCGATCTCCACGCCAAAGACTTCCGACAGCGCGTTCTCCGCGATCCGCCGCCTGCTGCCGCCCTTCACGGCAGTTTCCACCGCGGCCTCCACGTGGGCCGCTACCAGCTCCGCGTGGTCGACGCCCCGCAGGAGGAACAGGAGTTCCGGCCTGTCGTCCAGGCGGGATCCGACGCCGTAGAGGACCGCGGCGACGTGCTTGCACATCCTGGCCACGTCGGGGCAGGAGCAGTCCATCCGGATCTCCCTGGGCCTGGGAAACAGGCCATTGTCCCTGTCGGTCACGACGGTCATGACGCCGTCGGAGAGTTTCCCGGCCAGGAGGTCCAGGATCGAGGAGATCCGACCCGTGCACCGTTCCTTGATCTGCTTCCAGGTTTTCGGGGGAAGCGGATTGATGCCGATCGTCACCGTGTAGAGATCGCTCCCCTGGACATGGGCCTTCACGGTTCCCTTGCCGATCTCCAGGTGGCAGACGGATCCGTTCCTGACGTAGGTCCGGCCGCGCGGCAGGCGGTTCGCGAAATCGCTGAACTTCTCCAGGTGGCCGCACCAGGCCTTGCCCCAGAACGTATGGGCGATCGCCCGTCCTTCGATGACGACGGGCTGGACCTCGATGCCGCTCTTCCGCATCGCGGCCATCCTCTTCTCCGCGTCCCGCCTGCGCTGCGCCACGGGTACGTAGGGTCTCCATTCATATCCCCATCCCATGCCCGGTCCCCTTTCCGTCGATCCATCAATCCGTACGCGCCCGCTCCAGATCCAGCCCCACGAGGGCCAGCAGGCGCGCGTCGTCCATCTCCGTCAGCATGGTCTCGCCGCCCCCTTCCAGAAGGTCCCTGGAGAGCTCCGTCTTTTCCCCGATCAGTTCATCGATCTTCTCCTCCACGGTCCCGCGGCAGACGAATTTATGGACCAGGACGTTCCTCTTCTGCCCGATGCGGAAGGCGCGGTCCGTTGCCTGGTTCTCCACCGCGGGATTCCACCAGCGGTCGAAGTGGATCACGTGGGAGGCCGCCGTCAGGTTGAGCCCGGTCCCCCCCGCCTTCAGGGAAAGCACGAAGAACGGCGGTCCGTCCTCGGACTGGAAGGACTCCACGAGGGCCTGGCGCGCCTTCACCGGGGTCTGCCCGTGCAGGACCAGGCCCGGCCTGCCGAAGATGCCGGCCAGGAAGGCGGCCAGAGGTTCCGTCATCTCGCGGAACTGGGTGAAGACCAGGCAGCGGTCCTGGCGGGAGGAGATCTCCTCGCACAACTGCCGAAGGCGGGAAAACTTGCCGCTGTCCTCCGGCGCCCAGCCTCCGTCGCCCGAAAGCTGGGAGGGATGGTTGCAGACCTGCTTGAGCCTCATGAGGGATGCGAGGATCAGCCCGCGCCGTCTCATCCCGTCCGAGGAGGAAAGGCTTTCCTCCAGTTCCTCCACGACGGAACGATACAGGGCCGCCTGCCTCCGTGAGAGGCCGCAGAAGGCCTTCACTTCCGTCTTTTCCGGAAGGTCGGCGATGACGGAACGGTCCGTCTTCAGGCGGCGCAGGATGTAGGGGCGCACCAGGTTCCGCAGGGGCGCGTACCGTTCTCCCCGGCGGGTTTCCAGGCTCTTGGAGAACTCCCGAAAACGCGACGCGGATCCCAGGAGCCCGGGACTGAGGAAGTCGAACAGGGACCAGATGTCAGCGAGGCTGTTTTCCACGGGGGTTCCGGTCAGGGCGATGCGGGCGCGGGCGCGCAGGCGCTTCACCGCCTTCGACTGACGGGAGCCGGGATTCTTGATCGCCTGCGCCTCGTCGAGGACCACCAGGTTCCAGTCCACCTTCTCGACCCACGGCTCCCGTGCGAGCATCCCGTAGGTGGTGAGCACGACGTCGACTCCCCCAAGCTCCGTCGCGGAAGCCGGGGACCCGTCGGCGCCGAAGGAGGGATGGAGGAAGCGGGCCCGCAGGGACGGCGCGAAACGGTCGATCTCCGCCTTCCAGTTGGAAAGCAGGGATGCCGGGAGGACCAGCAGGGAAGGAGGCGCGGCCTTTCTCTTCGACACGAGCAGGAGTGCCAGGACCTGCACCGTCTTGCCGAGTCCCATGTCGTCGGCGAGGCATGCCCCCAGGCCCAGGCCGCTCAGCAGGCCCAGCCAGCGCACTCCCGCCTCCTGATAGGGACGCAGCACGGCATGCAGGTCCCTGCCGGGCAGCGCCGATGCGATGGACTCGGGATCGCGCAGTTTCGACAGGACGTCCTTCAACCAGGGACCGGCGTCCACGAAGGACCATTGCGCAATGCGGTCCTCCGGCACCGCGGCCAGGTCCGCCGGGGCGCCCGCGAGGAGCCGCATGCCGTCCACGAAGGAGAGGCCGCCTTCCGCCGCCTTCTTCTCCACCTTCTTCCAATGCGCCAGGGCCTCCGCCAGCCTCGCCTTGTCCACTTCCACCCAGCGTCCCTTGAGGAACGCCAGGCCGTCCTCTCCGGCAAGGAGCGCTTTCAGCTCCCTTTCCGTGAGGGTCTCGTCCCCGACGGCCACTTCCAGGCTGAAATCCAGGATGGCGTCCATGCCAAGGCCGCCGGAGGACTTCGAGCCGACGCGGACCGCCACCTGGGGGCGCGGACGGCGGGTCCACCAGTCGGGCATGCGGACCAGCACTCCGCTTTCCTCGTAGAGGGGCGCCTCCAGGAGGAACCGGTACGCCTCCTCCCGGGTCCAGGCGAGGGGATGGTAGATGTCCCCGGATTCGGAAAGCTCCCGGATCAGCGGGCTTTTCTCCGCCGCACGCTGCACCGGAGTGAGGAGATTCACCAGGGCCTTGCGGTTGCGCTCTCCGGCAAACTCCTGCAGGGCTCGCGACAGAGGCTGGTACTGCAGGCGCGCGGATTGGGAAATCCGCGGCGCATAGGTGGCCAGGAAGGCGAAGGGATAATCCGGGTCCTTGCGGTTCTCCGCCAGGTGGAAGCAGACGCGGCCCACCTGGCGCCACAGCGGCGCGCGTCCCGAAAGAAACGCCTCCAGTCCGCCCGCCGCAGCAGCCTCCCGCAGCACCCATTCGTCCAGGGTGGCCCACAGCCTGGCGAGGAGGTCCGGCGAGAGATACTCGGCGCCTTCCATGGGCGGAGCGCCCAGGAAAAGGGACGCGGCATCCGCCTCCGAAAGGGCGGGGACCCGCTGCGGAACCGAGACGCCGAGGGGCGTATGGCAGCGCTGCGAAAGGAAAAGGGACGCGAAGTCCCGCCAGAAGGAAAGGTCGGCCGGAAGACCGCCGCTCGTCGGACGGGCCGCCAGCTCGAACAGGCCGGCCGCGTCGTCCGCGCGGAAGGCCTCCAAGGCGCCGCGTAATGGGGAGGCGGAGGTCATGACGGCTTCCCCCGCGGCCGTGGGCCGCAGGCGGCCCGAGGGGGTCAGGCGGATCAATCGGTCCGTTGTCGATCCTTCCGGCATGGGATCGGATGATATGTGGGAAACCGTGCCTTGAACAAGGCGTACGGGACGGTCGAACCGCTCCAGGCTCTGTCGGTTTCGTTCATGTTTTCTCCGCGGTTGCCATGCTTGCAGTCGTTGGGACCGAGTCTTCCAAAAGAGTCTCTGGATCGATATCCGCCCCATTGGCCCATTCGACGGCATCAAACACGACCTTCGCGGTTTGGAACATGCCCTCGTCCATCAATCCGCGAAAAAGGCCCTTCCCCAAAAATGGATTCACATCCAAAATCCGGAAGCTTCCATCGCTGTATTCGAGTTGGAGGCGTTTCCGTTCCAAGGGATGAACTCTGACGATCTTTATTTTCATTGCCATCCTCCTACCTCAATGGCTCGATTTTATACGGTTCTTCACCTGCTTGAGCCAAAGACCAGTCCGCGAGCAGTTCATCCCGATGGATTTCGATCCATGCAATCACGATTTTCCTCTGTCGGGACGGTAGATCGCCATCGATTATGTCTCCCGTCCGTATGTGAAATGAAGCGCAATCGTCTTGATAATAGACGTGGATATGAGGCGGGCTATGTTCCTTGGCGCCAAGGTACATGCGGATCACCATACCGAAGAACATGCTGATTGTTGGCATCATCCCTGCTCTCAAAAAAACGTCGTACTTGCCTCCGCCAAATCATGATAATGGGAAGCATGAATGCCTTCAAGGCATGATAACGAAATCTGGAATCGTCATGTTATACGGAACCTGAGCCGTGTGATCGGGAAACCCCTAATTTCCCCGCAGCCGCTCGATGCGCGCTGGGTCCAGCTTCACGCGGAGGTTCTTCTCCCGGACCGGCAGCACAAGCCCCTTCTTGCCTTCCTTGGGACGGCGCAGGTATTTCACCTGGGTGTAGTAGACGTCGCCGGCGCCCGCCATCTTCCCCTTGCTGTAGTGCAGGGCGAGGGAGGCTGCGTCCAGCATCGTCTCCAGCGGCAGGCTCTTGCCGGGAGGGGCCTTCACGAACACGTAGGCGCCCGGATAGTCACGGGAATGGAACCACCAGTCGTTGCCCCTCATGCGGTGGCGCAGGAGCTCGTCGTTCTCCGCGGCGGTGCGGCCCACGATGATCCTGTAGGGAGGGGAGTGGAAGGTGAGTCCGGGGGAACCGGGAGCCGAAGGCTCCATGGTGCGCCGCTCCCCCGTGGCGCCCGCGATCTTCTTGAGCCGTTCGACATCCGCACCGGGGAGTTTCGACCCGGCTTCCGCGGCATCCGTCCCGCCGATGGCGGCCTCGACTTCCTTCAGGAACTCACGGTCCCGCAGGATCCCTTCCTGCGCCGCCTCCAGGCGGCGGATCTCCTCCTGCACGGTGGCGTATCCCTGGCGCGCCTTGTGGTACTTTTCATAGTAGAGTTCCGCGTTCTGCGCCGGAGTCAGATCCGGCCGCAGCTGGATCTCCACCTTCTGGCCGTCATGGAAGAAATCCTCCACGCGCAGCCACCCGTCCCCCTTGTGCACCGCATGCAGGGAACTTGTGATCAGGTCCCCGATCTCCTTGGCGCGGTCCCTGTCCGCGTATTCCTCGAGCTTCTTCCGCAGCTTGGAAAGGTTGGCGCCGACGGCATTGTCCCGGCCCTCGAGGGCCGCTTCGGCCTGCGCCAGGAGCTTCTCCCGCCCCCCGCTGGACTCCAGTTCCCGGAATAGGCGCTCCACGCGGGCCGCGAAGGGGCCTTCCCCGTCGATGCTTCGGACCTCGTATTCCCTGGCGGGTGCGCCTTCCCGGGCCTGCGGGACGAAACTGCCGCCGCTCAACTCGCCGCGCTTGGGGCGGCGGAAGAGCACGTCAAGGATCCGGCCATCCGTCTCGGTGAGAAGGAGGTTGGCCGCCGAACCCCAGAGGCGCGCGTAGAGGATCCGCTCCCCGTCGCCGTGGGCGATGCGGATCGCGACGATCCGTTCCGCCCCGATCTGGGTGGCGGAAACGATGCGGCCTCCGCCGACTCTGGCGCGGAGGAACATGCAGAACCGCGGCGGCTTGGCCGGGTTGCCCGGCCGCCCGGAAAGCGGATGGATCCTGGGGTACTGCTGGGAGGCGCAGAGCAGCAGATGCAGGGACTGCCCCGGACC
>Ga0153915_10004818_pt1 | contig 12487 bp, 16 predicted proteins | sample Opewatmetagenome_2_FD_107003 | JGI IMG/M metagenome (GOLD analysis project Ga0153915, IMG submission 107003) | Freshwater wetland microbial communities from Ohio, USA - Open water 3 Core 3 Depth 3 metaG | ecosystem: Environmental > Aquatic > Freshwater > Wetlands | place: USA: Ohio, Lake Erie... | reverse complement strand
GGTGCCGTACTTCTCCAGCGGCACGGAATTGACCCGGATCACGCCTTTGCCGGCCTTGACGGTCGCCCGTGCGATTGCCGTCTTGCGTTTTCCGCTTGTGTTAATGATCTTTGCCATGTGACCACCTTAGAACTTCGCTCCGAGAGCCGTACTGACCGCCGCGAGCGTGACAAACTGCGGGTTGTTGAGCCGGTCCATGTGGACTTCTTCGGGCACTTCCATCTTCGCGTTCGCGAACTCTGCCGGGACACCGACGTAGCACTTGATGCGCTTGAACGCATCGATGCCGCGGGGGCGCTTGTAGGGGAGCATGCCGCGGATCGTGCGCTTCACGATGTGATCGGGCCTGCGGGGGAAGTACGGGCCCCAGTCGGTCGACCCGCGCTCGCGCTTGTGGTAGTAGTTGCCGAGCACGCGGGCGCGGTTGCCGGAGATAATGACCTTCTCGACGTTCACGATCGCGATCTCTTCACCGGCAAGGGCGCGCTGGGCGGCAATGCTTGCAAGACGCCCGAGGATAAGGCCGTCGCCATTGATTACGGTAACCATAGTCTAGTTCACCTCAGGATCCGGACACCGCTGCCCTTGGGGTTGTCCTTTAACAGCTGTTCGATCGTTATGCACTGCCCGTTTGCGTCCTTTATCTTGCTCGATGCTGACTCGGAAAAATTCAGCGCCGCAATCTTTACGGACTGCTCCAGCACGCCGCTGCCCAGCACCTTGCCCGGAACGATGATCGTCTCGCCTTTCTGGGCGTAGCGGTTGATTTTCGACAGGTTGACCTCGGCATAGTTCCTGTTCGGGGTCTCCAGCCTGCCTGCAATTTCGCGCCAGATCTTTGCCTCATTCTCGCGTGACGTATTTTTCAAGAGTAAGATGAGGTTGGTAAGACGGGGGTTCGTCTTCTCCACTTGTCGTGTCATTTCTTTTCCTCCCCGGAAATTTCGCTTGTCTGTCTCTCCAGCTCTTCTGCCTGCTCCTTGACAAAGGAGAGCGCCCTGACCATAATCTCTTTTGCCGGCAGCGATCCGTCACCCTCGACCACGAAGATAAACCGGTCGGATTCGGCAGAGATCTTAATTGCCGGCTCATCCCCGATACCGCTCGCGAGGCAGGCCCGTTCACAGAGCCTGCACATGGAGCAGTCGGAGAGCTTTCCATCGATAACGGCAACTTTCTTGCCCTTGACGGCGAGGATGGTGCGCGGGCATTCGTCCACGCACATCCCGCACGCGTCGCAGGTATCGCTGATCGCGATGACCGGCTGGTTCTTGTACCCGCAGACGAGGGTCGGCTGCCATTTCGCGTGCACCTTGCCCTTGTTGAGGACGGCACGCGCTTCGATGACCAGTTTCTGCCCCTTCGTAAGTTTTACGATGGGGATGTTGTCGTACACGGGTGTGGCCTGGGGGTCCTGCGGGATGAGGTCGCTTGAGGTGACCATCTTCGGGCCCTCGACACTGAGCGTGTACGTGGACGTGCAGGACGGGCATCCCGCCCCTCCGCACGAACAGGATTCCTGGGTTGAGTAACTGCTGAGATCGGTCTTGATGGGAATGAGCCCGAGCCGGTGCGCCAGCATTTCGTCGAAGAGTGCGCTCGTGTTATCGTAGATGCGCACGTCCTCGATGGCAAGGGTCGGCACTTCGCCGATCATTGCACGCCGGAACGCATTGGCAAAGCCGGGCTTCGCTCCCGAAAGGGTGAAACGTGCCAGGTTGTCGTCCAGACTCGCGAATTCGATCTCCATCACACTCTCCTTCCCCGTCTGCCTCCCTTGGGACGGCATGAGTCGTGCGGGACAGGCGTGACGTCTTCGATACGGCCGATGCGCATGCCGGCACGGGCAAGCGCTCGGATTGCTGCCTGGGCACCGGGTCCGGGGCTGCGCTGTTTGCCCTGGCCGGGTGCACGGACTTTCACATGGACGCCGACGATCCCCTTTTCGCGGGCGATGGCGGCAACGTTCGAAGCCATCTGCATGGCTGCGTACGGGGAACTCTCGTTCCGGTCCTGCTTGACGACCATGCCGCCGCTCGACTTCGTGACGGTCTCTGCGCCGGAGAGGTCGGTGACGGTGATAATCGTGTTGTTAAAGGAGGCAAAGATGTGTGCGATGCCCCACTTTTCCTTCTCGTTTGCGGCCATCTTAGTTCACTCCTGCGCCTGCTGCTCCGGAGGGTTTTGTGATCCGGGTGCGTTCTGCGTGGGCCGCATCGATAAAGGGCGACTTGCCGTAGTAGGCGATGCCGGTCTCTTCGCCGCGGGGCACGGTGTATCCCGGGATGGTGATACGCTGGCCGTTCACGGCAATATGGCCGTGGGTGACGAGCTGGCGTGCCTGTTTGGGCGAGCGGGCGAGGCCTTTCCGGTAGACGATGGTCTGGAGCCGGCGCTCGAGCTGGGCCTGGACCTTGAGCGCGAGGACGTTGTCGATGTCCGCATCGGGACCAAGAAGTCCTGTCCGCTGCATGTGGCTGATGAGCTCGGTCTTCTTTGCTTCGACGCGCTCCTGTGCCGTGCCGTTTGACTTGAGGGCGAGCAGTTCACGGGCTGCCTTGCGGTATTTCCGCAGGTGGCTCTGTGCCTTCCAGACCTCGCGCTTGTTGCGCAGGCCGTATTCGATCACAAGCCGGGTCTCTTCCTCGATCCGGGTCTTCTCCCACGGCCTTTTCGGGGTCTGGTAGGACTTGTGGTTCTTGCCTGGGTATCCCATGGCTTACTGGCCTCCTTCCTTGGTCTTCTTGACACCGACGGTCATACCGGTCCTGCCGGTCGACTTGGTGCGCTGCCCGCGGACTTTCTGGCCGGTTTCGTGCCGGATGCCACGGTAGCAGCGGATCTTCCTCATCATGTTGATATCTTCGTCGCGGGTGAGCGTGACGTCGGTACCTAAGAGGTGCTTGTCCTCGCCGGTGTAGAGGTCTTTTGGCCGGTTTGCCATCCACGCAGGGATGCTGCCGGCGTACTTCTCGACCGCGGCGCGGATCCGGTTAACCGACTCCTCGTCAAGGAGACCGAGCTTGGCGTACTCGTCCACCTTGGCCATCCGGGAGATGACCGTGGAGGTATGCCTGCCGACACCCTTGATACCGGTGAGGGCTACCCGCACCGATTTTGTGCCGTCCAGATCGGTCGTGCCGACCCGGACAAAGTATCTTATTTCTTCTTCCTGAGCCATCCAATCCCCTCGATTTTGAGATTTTCTCTATATGAAGCGCTGAGGGAGGGATTTGAACCCTCGAGTCCTTTTGGGACACAGGTTTAGCAAACCTGCGCCATACCAGGCTTGGCTACCTCAACAGAGGAATCTCGCATCTTCTCAGACACTCGCAATGGATATTCCATTGCTCCATGAATGGTGCTTTATACTATGGTAGGGGTGGGGTAATAAGTGTTTTGGGGGAGACGGTTCCGCACATCAGGGAATCCCCACGCGGCGGGGGCGGTAACCTGAGAAGAGCGTTCTCTTAGAAGTATAGGTCTCACTCCACGTTTTCTTAGATATATAGATTAGGAGCATTCAAACCCTCACATCCCGCACGTACGATTAATCTTACTGATTGCCCATGGATGTCGCTATCACCCGCATGAGCTCCAAAGGCCAGATCGTGATCCCCGCTTCGATGAGGGAGAACATTCTCGAAGGAGAGAAACTCCTCATCATCAGGGACGGTGAGCGGTATATCATCAAGCCGCTTGCCGAACTCGAACCGGCCCTCAAAGAAGATCTCCTGTTTGCCGAGAAGACCGAACGGGCGTTCGAGGAATACCATAAAGGTGCGTTTACAAAAAAGGCCGCATCCGGATTCCGTGACGAGCTTGCCTCATGGTAACAGGCGCATCCCTACAATTACTTTGTCCCCATCCGACCCCCCTCCCCTTCATACAGCAATCAAGGAGAGAAAAGGCAGACATGAAAACACTTTGTACCTAAACGACCCCCCATGAGGGTATGCACCACGGAAGAAATTTTTCCCGGATTTTCAGAGAGAGAATTCAGGATTTTCCGGGAAAATTTCCGCTGGAGGGGGGAGGGGGGTCATGCAGGAACATTTTGTTTTGTCGGGTGAGACCCCGTACTGACCGGACAAGGTACAGGACCGGTTCCCATACATACGATCGCAATACCATCAGGGAACCAAAAAAGAGGATTTATCTTTCTTAAGAATTACAAGGCATGGATCAGCGACCGGCGGGTGACAAGGCCGGCCAGCTTGCCCTTCTCCGTGATCGGCACCGTGCTGATGTTCTTTTTTACCATCAGGTCGATCACGCTCTTGTATTCGGCGCCGATATCCACAGAGAGGAGCGGGGCGCTCATGATATCCTTGACGAGCAGGTTCCTGATCTGGTGGTCCTGGTGCTGGTCTCTGACCGCCTCGCGGAACTTCCGCATCGCCACTGCCACATCGGTCTCGGTCACGATACCGACAAGCTTATTGTTCTCTGTCACCACGAACCGGGAGATCGCATCGTCGAGCATCCTGCGCCGGAGGTGGACCACGCGCTCGTCAGCCTCGATCGTAACCGCCTTTTCCAGTGCGTCGCTGAGGGCACCGGTGTGCGGGTACTTCTTTAACAGATCTATTGCCGTTGCCTGCCCGACCAGGTGGTGGTCGGTGTCGTATACCACGACCAGCTTGTAGCGCTGGAGCAGGGGGATGAGCACATTGACGCTCTCGTCAGGGTAGACGCTCGTGAAATCCTCCTCGACCACGCTTGCCACGTGGATGGCGGCGGGAGCAATGGCGGTATTCTGCTTGCTCCCCAGCTTTGCCGCGATGGCCTGCCGGGAGACCGTCCCGACAACGGACGTATTGTTGAGCGCGATCAGCGGATCGATTCCCTGATCGAGCATCTTGTCGAGCGCCTCGGTGATCTTTGCCGATTTGGATATGGTCGTTGGTTTTGCCATGATATCTTTAACAAACAGTTCTTTTGTCATTTCGCCACTTCCTTGATGATATCATCACGTTTTATTATCCCCACGAGGGTGTCGTTTTCAACGACAACCAGGTTGTTGACCTGTTCTCTGTGCATCAGTCCGACTGCATAGGCAAGAGGGCTCTTCGGGGCGACCGTGATTGCGGGACTCGTCATCACGTCGCCGGCGGTTGCCGGGACCCGTGACGGGTACCCTGCGAAGCTCCCGGGGCCTGCATGCCCGTCTTTTTGGCGGGGTATGGTGCTGCTTTCTGCCTCTGACCATTTCCTGTTCTCGTCATGGAACGCGAGGCTGATCTCGGTGATGATCCCGGCCACGGTCCCATCGTTGTTCACGACCACCAGCTTCTCGTCGCGCTCCTGCATGAGGGTTACCACATGGGCGAGCGAGTGCCAGCGGTTGACGGTCACTGCATCCTCCATCACGTCCCTGACCGTACCTTTGAGGCCCGATACAAGGGCGGACTTCATCAGACTGCCTTTGGTGACAATCCCGACGACCGTGTTCCTGTCGACCACCGGGACGCACCCGATCTTCTTTGCCACAAAGAGCCCGGCAATCGCCCGGAGCAGGGTGTCGGGGGCGACAACAACCGGCTTTGGCGTCATGTACTCCGCGACCGGGATACGGTCCGGTGTGCGCCGTTTCCATGCGGCTTCCGGCTGCCGTAAGCGGTACCCGATGTCTTTTTGCGTCAGTATCCCGGCAAGCCTGCCCCCTTCTATGACGAGGACCCGGGAGATCCGGTGCCGCATCATCAGGTTCCGGGCATGCGCTACGGTATCCGTGGGGCTGACCGCAAAGACCGGCGTGCTCATCACGTCGCGGGCCGCAAGGTAGCTGGCTGGCATGGACCGTCACTCCTCGGAGAACGCCCTCACGAGGTCAAACTCCGTCACGAGACCGACCAGGTGCGAGTTCTCGATGACCGGCAGCGCCCCGATGTTTTTCTTAAGCATCTCCTGTGCGACCTCGTTTATCGGCATGCGGGGGGTGGTGGTAATCAGGCTGCCGGCCATGAGGGTCCGTACCGGGAAGTTCATCACTTCCGCGATGTTGCCGGTCGTGATCCGACTAAAGACCTCCCTGCTGCCGAGGTACCGCATGATGTCGGTCGCGGTGATAATGCCAAAGAGCACATCGTCGCTGACTACCGGGAGCCGGCGGAACCGGTACTTTGTCATGTCCCGGGTCGCCGTCCCGATGGGGCTGTCGGGTGCGATCACCCGCAGGGAGGAACTCATCACGTCCTCGACGTGGAGCGGGCTGTGCTCTGCGGCAAGCATCCTGAGTACGTCGCGCTCGGTGAGGATGCCGAGAAGGATGCCGTCCGCGTCCACGATCGGCAGACCCCCGATCTTCTTTCCTACGATGAGTTCGAGGGCATCGATGATCCGCGCGTCTTTTGGCAGCGTCTCGGGCCGGGGGGTCATGATCGTGCGGACGCTCTCGTTTACTGCGGCAAGCAGGTTGCCGTGGTGCCTGACCCGGACGAGCTTGTACTTGTCCCCGCCGCCCATGAAGTTGATCACGTCACCTGATGTGACGATCCCCCGGAGTTTCTTTGTGCCGGCATCGGTGACCGGGAGCCGGCGGAAGCCACACCCGGTCATCGCCGCCACGGCGCTGACGATGCTCTGCGTGGGCGGTACGGAGATGACGTCCCGTGTCGCGATCGCCATCACCTCGCCCTCCTGCTGTACGATATGGGACTTGAACTCGACCGGCCCCCGGTCGAGCTTGCCCCGCATTTTCAGGAGACGATCCCCCTGTTTGGGGATCCTCCCGCTCCGGTTTGTCAAGATTCCTCCAACCCTGTCATCTGCCGGCCTTTTTTAGCCGGCATCGTCCCGGGCAGTACACTGCCCGGTGCTCTTTACCCTTCCCGGAAAAGGGGAGAGGGTAACTATTCCCTGATATCTGGTTCTTATGCAAATCAATGCCGGATACGTTTGCCGTGGGGATGATCCAGCCCGCCGGGCATCCCCGTAAGGTCACGCGAGCCCGGCGAGGATATCGTGACGGTCGAGGATCCCAACCAGGGCCTCTTCGTCAACGACCGGCAGCCGGCTCACGTCGTGGTCGACCATGAGCCGGGCCGCATCGGCAAGCGACGCCCCGCACGAGATGGTAACGACACCCGCCGCCATCATGTCAGCGACCGTTTTTGTGCCGCCCCGGGCCAGCGCCGGCCGTACATTGCCGGACCGGATCAGGTCGCGCCGGGAGATAATCCCGACCAGCCGTTTCTTCCTTACCACCGGCAGTGCCATAAACCCGCTCTCCACGATCTTTGCATAGACCTGCTGGAGCGTGTCGGCCGGTTCCGCGGTCGTGACCTGCGCCGACATGCGGGTGCTGACCCGGCCCCCAAGTTCGTTCCTCGTGATAATGACGGGGAACAGGTCCGAGAGGAGCACCCCTCCGAGGATATGGCGGTTGCTGTCGACGATCGCTGCACTGTCGGTCCGGAACTCCCGCATGGCCCGTGCCGCATCCTCGATGGACGCATCCGGGCCGATGCAGGCAGCCTCTTTCACAAACCCCTCGACCGTGACGTTCGATTTGGTCGCCGTCACCCGCAGGGCATCCGTGATATCGATGTATCCCAGCAGTTCCTTTTTCCCGCCGGTTACGTAGAGCTCACGGAACCGGTTGTCCCGAAGAATCTGCCGTGCCTTTGTTATCCCGTCATGACCGTCCAGCACCGGAATCTCAAGCATGAAATCCCGTGCTGTTTTCATGTAAGGGCATCCTCCTCGCGGCACCGGGGGCAGAGCAGGACGCTGTCCACACGCTTAAGATCATCAGACATCTGGCTGCACCGGCTGCACATGCCCACCTCGAAATGCTCCTCCCGGTTGATCTCGATAAGATCGGTCAGGAGTGCATTTTGCTCGTTCGATATGGTCAGGAGGTCCCGGACGGTCACTATACCTATGACCTTGTTTGCCTTGTCAACAACGGGAAGTCTCCTGACCTTGTGCTTGACCATCATCTGGGCTGCGTCGACTACAGTTTTGTCCGCACTCACCGTGATGAGTGGCGTGCTCATGATTGTGTTCACCTGCACCGTACTTGGCTTGAGGTCCTTTGCGACCACCTTGCAGTTGATGTCCTCCTCGGTCACAATGCCAATGGGCTTGTTTCTCTGGAGGATAATGACGCTCCCGACCTCTTCACGGCACATGGCCTTTGCCGCTTTTGCGACACTGGCCTCGATGCTGATCATGATCGGATTGCGTTTCATCACTTCGCTTAATGGTACTCGGGTCTCAAACCGGATCGTGTTGGTTGTCTTTTTCATGAGTCACCTCCTTGTGAAGTGCTTAATAGAGCTGATGATTACAATTAGCATCCTTTCGGCCCTTTGTATAAATACAATTTGGCAGCGGCAGGATTCCATGCGCCCGGGTAATAGGATCCCGTCTCCCGGAGAAATATCACGGGAGAATCCTGACGGCAGGTACGAGAAACATAATAAAGAACCCTCTCCAAACAGTACTCACGGTTGGTGGTGGGACCGGCGGTTCCGGCACACCAGACAGACAAAACGAGAGGCCTTATGACGTCATTTTCCAGAACATTTGGCAATGCAAAGAAGAAATTATCCATTTTCCTCAAGCGGTTTTTCAAGAAGAAGCGGACCCGGATCGGGATCTACGGGCCGCCGAATGCCGGGAAGACGACGCTCGCAAACCGTATCGCCCGGGACTGGACCGGCGATGCGGTCGGGCCGGTGAGCGAGATCCCGCACGAGACCCGGAGGGCACGCAAACGGGAGGATATCGTGATCACGGGGGCGAACGGGCACACGGTCACGATCGATATCGTGGATACGCCGGGGGTTACGACCAAGATCGACTACCACGAGTTTTTGGAGTTCGGGATGGAAAAAGACGAGGCGATCATCCGGGCACGCGAGGCGACCGAGGGAGTTGCCGAGGCGATGCACTGGCTCCGCGAGGATATTGACGGCGTTATCTACATGCTCGATTCCACCCTCGACCCCTTCATGCAGGTCAACATCATGATGGTCGGCATCATCGAGAGCCGGAACCTGCCGGTGATCATTGTGGCAAACAAGATCGATCTGCCCGACGCTGCCCCGTCAAGGATCCGGAGCGCCTTCCCGCAGCACCCGGTGGTTGCCATCTCTGGCCTCGAAGGACGGAACACGGAAGAGCTGTACGAGAAAATGATCCAGAACTTCTCCTGATCTTCGGAGGGGAATCATGCCACACAAGTGCACGAAATGCGGCAGGGAATATAAGGACGGGTCGACCGAGATCCTCAAAGGCTGCGCAAGCTGCGGCGGCAAGAAGTTCCTCTACGTCAAAGAGGCCGACATCAACAGGGATGTGCTCGAGGAGAAGTCAATCGAGGAGATCGCGGGAGAGACCAGGGAAGAAATCCTTGAAGTGGTCGGGCCCGAAGCGAGAGAGGAGGCCCCCGCCGCCGAAGCGAAAGGGGAAGCGAAGGGGAAGGCCAAAAAGGAGACCGGGATGTTCGACCGGGTCGAGACGATCCGGATCGTGGGGCCCGGTTCCTACGAGCTCAATATCGACAAGATGGCCAAAAGCGACGAGCGGATCGTGAGCGTCGGCGGCGAAGAGGGCAGTTATATCATCGACCTCATGTCCATGGCAAAAGACGAGCCAAAGAAGAAGAAAGGCAGGAAACGATAAGAACGTGCCCCGGTGCATGCCGCGCCGGACAGGATCCCTTTTTTCCCTGCCGTTCATGAACGGGAAGTGCAGATAACTCCGGTAACGACCGTATCTGTTACCGGGTCACCAGTTCTCCCCGTACACCATCGTACGGCGCCGGCAGGCAAAGGCTCTTAAAAAACCGGTCGGTAAACGAAAGGCAGGTAGTTACTGCCCACTCCGCACACCCGTGGCCGAGGCAGCGGTCCGGGAAAAACGGCAATGCCTTCGGGACAAGGGGGTTTTCCCGGAACCGGTTTTTAAGGACCCGGTCGAATTTATCTGTCTGGCTCTTCTGCAGGGCCCGGAAATCCTGCCCCGATGAAATAACCACCCATTCCCGCCGGTAATGCATCAGGTGGTTCCGGATCGAGATTATCTCCTTTATCCCGGAAAAGTCCGGATCGCTCTCCCCGAACAGGGGTTTTTTCGCGATAAGAAGGACCCGCTGGTACTTGATCGGGAGAGGGGTGCGGTCGAAATAGTTCTCGTTGTTCCACTGCTCCCCGATGGCATGCAGGAGCGCTTCGGTCTTTTCGTCGGGGAAACAGTACGCGTCGTCGGCCGCATCCGACCAGAGCTCGTTGATGGTTGCTTCGAGAAAGGCAACCGATGAGAAGAGTGCGTTGAGGACAAATGCTTCGTGACGGAGCCGCTGGTCCGTGGAGATCATCCTCGCGGCATCGTACTCCGTTTCGATCTGCCAGGCCATCCGGCAGAAGAGTGCAGCAGACTGGATATATTTTACCGAGAAACAGTCCCGGATCCGGATACTATCATCCTCGTCCGGCAGCTCCGCGGGCGCTTTCTCCATGGTACTTTCCCCATTGGTGCTTGTTGTGTAAAAAGGGTATGCGGAAGGCGCCGGACACCCCGTTTTTACCGGCAAACCCTATTATCCCCGCCCGGTCAACCATTTTTACACCGTATCTCAGTATGGAGCCTGCATGGAACCCGTACCCGCCAAAGTCCCCTTTACCCACAGCCACCAGAAATACCTTGGCGACCGGGGACTCATCGCGCTCATCGCGGTACTCTCCGCCTTTGTCCCGCTCTCGACCGATCTCTACCTCCCCGCACTCCCCGGGATGAGCGACTACTTTGGCGTCTCTGTCGACATCACAAACCTGACCCTTATCCTCTTTTTTATCTTTTTTTCCCTTGGGATGCTCTTCTGGGGGCCGCTCTCCGACAAGTACGGCCGCCGCCCGGTCCTGCTCGCCGGACTTGCCCTTTACATCGCCGCAAGTGCTGCATGCGCAATATCGTGGGACATCTGGCACCTGATCTTCTTCCGCGTTCTCCAGGCTGTCGGAGGCAGTGCCGCCTCCGCAGTTGCGACCGCAATGGTAAAAGACGTGTATGGCGGGAGGAAACGGGAGTCGGTACTCGCGCTTGTCCAGTCCATGGTCGTCATCTCGCCCGCTGTCGCCCCGGTGCTGGGCGCATTCATGCTCCCCTATACCTCGTGGCGGGGCCTGTTCTGGGTGCTCTGCCTTATCGGCATTATCTCGATGGCCGGGGGTATTCTCCTGGAGGAGACCATTCCCTCCAGGTATACCGGTACCATGACGCAGTCCGTCCGCCGGCTCTGGACCGTGCTAGAAAACCCCGGGTTTACCTCGCTTTTGATCGTCTTCTCGCTCGTGAGCACCGCGTCGCTGGCATTCATTGCCGACTCGTCGTATATCTACGAAGACGGCTTCGGGCTCTCCCAGCAGTGGTTCAGTTACTACTTTGCATTCAATGCCATCGCCATGATCTCGGGCCCCTTCCTCTATCTCCGGCTCTCCCGCACATTCAGCCGAAAATCCATCATTACCACCTGTTTTATCTTCCTGATTGTCGGCGGTGCACTGGTCTGCCTCTTTGGGAGCCTCGGGCCGTTCATCTTTGCCCTTGCACTCTTCCCGGCATCCCTGATGGGCAGCTGCGTGAGGTCTCCCGGGGCGCACCTGATGCTCGAACAGCAAAAAGAGGATACCGGCTCTGCTTCCGCCCTTATGGGCTGCTTCGGGCTGCTCCTCGGGAGTGCCGGGATGATCCTTGCCTCCTTTGGGGGACACCACCTCGTCTTCACTGTCGGCGTGATCAACATGGCAGTCGGGCTTGTGTGCCTTTCAGGCTGGATTTTGATCGGCAGGCTGAAACTGGCAAAAGAGGTACCGGATATCGCGGGAAGACGCAGCTGAACACGGCCGGATCACAGATACCCTTAATATTCGTGGCCTTCAATAGTATGACAGCACTTTTAAAACAGGTGCTGACAGATGTAAGTCCGACGTGCCTTTACCGGGCACGGCCTCAAAACATCAGGCTTTGGGATTACAGAGAGTCAGTAAATACTACTGCACTTTTCTGGACTTACATGATTTAAAGAGGTATATCCATGGCACGAATGCACGCCAGAAGAAGAGGCAAGTCTAGCTCTGTGCGGCCGGCACGCAATGAAGCGCCCGCCTGGTCCAACACGGACAAGGCAGCGATCGAGAAACTTATCGTCGATCTCCGCAAGGAAGGCACATCGAGCAGCATGATCGGTCTCGTCCTGCGGGACCGCTACGGGGTTCCCGATGTCAAGCTGGTCACCGGCAAGCGCATCGGCGACATCTTAAAGGAGAACAAGGTCAGCTCCGAGATCCCCGAGGATCTCCGCGACCTCATGGTCAAGGCTCTGGGCCTGCGCAAGCACTTAACCGACAACGCAAAGGACCTGCACAACAAGCGGCAGCTCCACCTCATCGAGGCCAAGATCCGCCGGCTCGTGCGGTATTACACCGGCACGAAAAAACTGCCCGCAGACTTCTCCTACAAGCCGGAGAACGCTGAG
>Ga0153915_10004817_pt1 | contig 12489 bp, 8 predicted proteins | sample Opewatmetagenome_2_FD_107003 | JGI IMG/M metagenome (GOLD analysis project Ga0153915, IMG submission 107003) | Freshwater wetland microbial communities from Ohio, USA - Open water 3 Core 3 Depth 3 metaG | ecosystem: Environmental > Aquatic > Freshwater > Wetlands | place: USA: Ohio, Lake Erie... | reverse complement strand
TCTTTGCGCGCCGCATAAGCGATGAGATCGGCATAATCCGAATGGAGATAATTGTCTCCATAGATGACCAGAAACGGTTCCCGGGCCAGACTTTTTTCGAGCCTTTTGACAGCTCCGGCTGTCCCCAAGATGGCGCGCTCATAAGAATATTTAATATGGACTCCCCATTTTTGGCCATCCTGAAAGTAGCTTTTGATTTTTTCGGGAAGATGGTGGAGGTTGATAAAAATCTCTCTGATTCCGGACGCCGCTAACTGCTCCACGTGGTATTCCAGGATGGGCTTGCCGGCAACCGGGATCATCACTTTCGGGATACGATCGGTCAGGGGCTTGAGCCTTATTCCTTTTCCGGCGGCCAGCAAAAATGCTTTCATGATCCGATCCGTCCGGCGGCCATTTCGGATCGAATATACTCGATGGCTTTCCGAAGCCCCGCCCTGATATCCGTTTTGGGCTGCCAGCCCAGCTTTTTAGCTTCACGGATATCCGCCAATGTAATTTCCGCTTCTCCGGGCAAATCCGGCTTAAGGATGGGTGTCGGTCGTTTGCCCAAGAGGTCGGAAACGAGCTCGAGAATCTCCAGGACGGAATAATTCACTCCGGAGCCGAGATTGAATGTTCGATGATCCGTCCCCGGATGATCGATGCAGAGGAGGTGAAAATCATTCACATCATCCACGTAGATAAAATCCCTCCGCTTTCGGCCTGTCCCGTGGATCACCGGTGATTGACCTTTCAGCAGCCGGATGATAAAAGCGCTCATGACCGGAGGGATCGTCCGCCGATAATCCTGGGCAGGGCCGTAGACGCAGAAATAGCGCAGCGCGGTGACGGTGAGGCCATAAAACCTTTCGTAGGCTTTGGCAAAGTGGAGCGAGGCGAGCTTGCTCGTGGCATAGAAGCTTTCCGGACGCACTTCCGATTCCGGCGTAGGAAAAACCCGACTCCCTTCATACAGGGCCGACGATTCTGCGTAAACCACCTTGCGGACGCGAGCCTTTCGGGCTGCCTCAAGGACATTCACCGTGCCCGTCACGTTGATATCAGAAGTTTCGACAGGATCCGATTGGCAGTCAGAAATGCAGTTTTTGGCCGCCAGATGGAAGACCACATCCACATCCCTAAAAACCTCATGGATGTTTTGATCACGGATATCGATGTGGTGAAATCGGACACCCTCGGGGACATTCTCTCTCAGCCCGTAGCTTAAATTGTCAACGCCGATCAGGCGGAAACGGTTTCCCGCGTCTCGCTTCTGATTTTCGTCCACCAAACGGGAAGCGAGATTACTGCCAATAAATCCCGCTACGCCCGTGATGAGGATCGTTCTCATGTTGATATTTCCAATCTCACGGATCCCTCTGTGCCTCTAAGGCCTCAGAGCCCGCCCCCTTTCAAAACGGCAACGACGGTCTTTAAAAGAATCCGGCTATCCAGCCAGAGCGACCAGTTGTCGATGTATTCGAAATCCATTCTCACCCACTCATCAAAATTATTGACTTTGTTCCGTCCGCTCACCTGCCAGAGACAGGTGATTCCCGGCTTGACGCTCAGTTTTCTTCTGTGCCAGCTTTCATAGCCCTGCAATTCCTGGGGGAAAACAGGCCTCGGCCCCACCAGGCTCATATCTCCCTTCAGGACACTCAAGAGCTGGGGAAGCTCGTCCAGGCTGTATTTTCTTAAGAACTTCCCGATCTTCGTCACCCGAGGGTCCTTTTCCAGCTTGAAGACGGGCCCTTTCATGATATTCAAGGCTTCCAGGTCGACTTTCATCTGATCAGCACTGGGAATCATGGTCCGGAATTTCCAGCTTCGGAACGGCTTCTTGTTTAGCCCGATCACATTCCATTGATAAAAAATGGGGCCTCTCGACGTTATTTTGACTAAGAGGGCAATGATCAAGAGCAGCGGCGAAAGGACGATCAGGAGGAATCCGGAAATGACAATATCCATCAACCTCTTGATGGCCAAAGCCCCTTCGTCGTCCGGCGTGGTGATTAAACTGATGATCGGAAGACCATAGATATGATCCACCCTAACTTTTTTGGCAAGCTTTCCGAAAAAATCGGAATTCAGCCGGACCTGAACGCCTTCCTGCTCGCAGATTTCGAGGATCTCCCGGATCTGGTCAAATCGCTTGGTCGAGACACAAATAACGACCTCATCCACTCGATTTTCGTGGAGAATCGTTTCAATGTCATGATTGCTGCCGAGGACTTTGCGGCCATAAAAAACCATGCCAACCTTTGCCGGATCTCCGGTCAGGAGTCCGACGATCTCCAATCCCCAGTTGAAGTGACTCTCGATCGTCTCGATGAAGTTCTTGGCTCGCGTGCCGGTCCCCACAACGAGGATCTTCGTCTTATTTTTCCCTTTTCGACGGACGATTTTCGTCGCGTAAAAAAGAATCGTCTTTTCTAAAGACAGAGCGATGAAGTTGACGCCCCCAAAGATGACTATATACGATCGAGGAAGATAGCCAAATCGAAAGAGGAAATGGGCCGCGGAGAAGATGAAAACGCCGAAAAAGACCGTCTTGGCGACAAGGACGATCTCTTTTTTGAGAGAGGTAAACCGTTGATAGGAATACGCTTTTTGCTTCGTGAAAAGAATCACCCAAATGATGGAAAACCCCAATATTCTCCAGACAACATCCCAGACGATTTCGATGGGATTGGAAATATTGGTGATGATCCTGAACCTGTTCCAGACGAAATAGGCCAGGACAAAGCTCGCTGCGGTGGTCAGCCCGTCCGCGAGCTGGGAGATGCGTCGATGATGGGGTGGCAGCCAAATCATACCGTTTTGCCTTTTGTCGTTTTCCAAGCGTCTCGAACTTTTGCTCGTGCTTTCAACAACAAATGACCTTTTCATCATATCTTAAATGCGCATATTCGTTCAAGGTCTCTCATCGTCCTTTTCCCGGCAGGCCGTTTCTTGTTCTTGGCGGGCGGGCTGGATTCTTTTGATCCTGCCATGATGATCGGCTCATCCAAACGTTCAAGAATATTGAATTCGCCAATAAACATGCTTATAATCAGGAGAGCTCCTTTTGAGATCGTGCTGATCCCGCATGAAAATCCGCGAATTCATGAGCCTGGCCAAAATAAAATTAGGTCAGGTTGTCCGCGACTTTTTTCTGTTCAAAATCGGAGGCGGTTTGGCTCGGCTGAGGAAGAAACCCCTGCCCTCTCAGGAAAAAGTCCTGATTCATATCGGCTGCGGGGTGTTTAATGACAAAAGATATATCAATGTGGACACCCGACCGGGCTGGCATATCGATTATGTCGATTCCATTGAACATTGCCCAAGGCTCTTTCGCCCGGATTATGCCGATTTGATTTACGCCTGTCACGTTTTGGAGCATATCTCCTATCTGAAAATCCATGAAACCTTAAAAGGCCTCTACCACTGCCTCAAACGGGGCGGCGTGCTGCGGCTTTCCGTTCCGGATTTTCGAATGATCGTTAAGATCTATCAGGAGAAAAATTCGATCCGCGATATCATGACTCTTCTGATGGGCGGCCAAGGCTATCCCGAAAATTTTCATTTCTCGGTTTTTGATGAAGACTTTCTCGGAGAGGCACTGGCCAAAGCCGGATTTTCGGAAGTCAGACGATGGAATCCGGAAAACGCGCCGTTCCATAATTTCAACGATTGGTCGCGTCGGCAGAAGAATCTCTACGGCAAAAATTGGCCGATCAGTTTAAACATAGAAGCTGTCAAGTAATCTCCGGGAAAAAACCGCAAGGCTTTGGTTTCGTCTCTTAACACCATTTTCAGTCACCCCCGGGAAAAGCTTTTCCCGCTAATCAGAAAGGATTTCTTCTCTCATCTTGGCGATGATTTTATTCCAGCGGAAATTTTCGACGTGAGCAAATCCCCTGGCGATCATTTTTTTTCTCAATTCAGAATCGTGGATGATCTTCTTGACGGCGAACACGTATCCTTCAACGTCCCGGGGATCCACTTGAAGGGCCGCATCGCCGACGACCTCGGGCACGGCCGACTGATTCGACGAAACGACGGGCAAGCCACAGGCCATAGCCTCCAGCGGAGGGATACCAAACGTCTCCCAAGTGGAAGGGTAGAGAAGGCATTCAGCGCCATTGTAGAACAGACGGAGCTTCTCGGGCAGCTGGAAGGGCAGCAGGTGGAGATGATCCTGGATTCCCAAGTCTTGGCCAATGGACAGATACCTTTCTTTGTTTCGCTGTGGGTCGCTGCCGACAATGACAAGATCGAGGTCCATCGCTTCGCGGCGGATGCCGGCCAAGACGTTCATGGAGGCAATCGGATTTTTATGATCCAGATAATTGGCCACCTGTAGCAAATACGGGCTTTTCAGGCCGAACTCTCTTTTGAGAAGAGAGGGAAGGTTTGTTCTTTCGATCGGATAAAATACTTCGTTATCAAAAGCGTCTCCGATAATTGCGATATTCTGCCCGCGGATGGAACAAAATCGCAAGAGTTCTTTCTTGGTAAACTGGGAATTGGGAAGAATTTTATAAGCCCTTTTCACGGCAAACCGGGTGGTGAATTTCCGATAAATCCTTCGCTGGGGGTTTCGATCGAATTCTTTATGGAACTGTTGGGTCATGATCACCCTGAATATCCAGCGGATGCCCCGATGTCCCCAAAGGGGGATGATATTATCCGAAAAAGCGCGTTGGATGCCGAGCCGTCGATAACAGCGAGGAACCCGGACGTGCTGGTCAAAAAGCCTCCTCCTAAGGGAATCCTGGCCGCTGCCCATGGAAATCAAATGGACAGAGCTTTCTTTAGAAATATATTTCTTGTAATCCTCGCATTCCGGCTCGTAGACAAAGATGTAATAGCTTTCATTTTCTGCATAACGGGACATCCAACGAATAAAATTCCTATGGAAGCCGATCGTGCCGCTTTCCCCGAGGCGGTCCGCTAAAAAATCGATGCCGATTTTCACGGTTTCCTCCGAGTTCGTTTTTCGATACGGGAAAGAGAATTTTCCATGCCGGGTTCTACGAAGACCTCGCTTTAAGAATTTGGCCGAGGCGGGAAATTTCCGTTCTGGTTAATCCTTTTTGGATAATCAAGGCCGCCCCATAAAGACAAGGGGCCAGGACGATTCCTCCTATTAGGCCGGTGATCTGACTGTGAATCGATGACAGAAAAAGAATCAGCAGAACCCCCATTTCCGCTGTGGAGAGAACGTAGATTCCATATTTTCGCCATTCGAATGAAACCGAAAATCTTCGTCGGAGCCATAGGCCAACGAGCCCTAAACCTATCCCAAAAGCGAGGAAGAGAGAGAGCGCGGCACCGCTGGCTCCTTTTGCCGGTATGAGAACCAAGCTTCCCCCAACACTCATAGCCGCGACGATTCCCGTGATCCTCACCGCAATCTTCAGGTGATCGCTCATGTACAATATCGAAAGCAGGACCGTAAACAACAGCCCCAGGAAGCTCGCCCCAAGAAGAATTCTCGATGGCCCGACGGAACTAAGATAGGTGGCGCCGAAGACAAGGCTGATCAATGGCTTAGCCAAGACGATGCCTGCCCCGAGCGTGAAGAGCCCCACCCCTGTCAGAAAACGGACGAGCAAACGGATGAGCTCCGTTGTTTCTGGAGACCCTTCGACCATCTTTTTTTTGACCAAGGGGAGAAGCGGTATAACGACGCCGTCCCCCAGAAGCATGGGAATCATGCCAAAAATGGTCGCCAGCTTATAGATTCCGACTTCGCTTTCCGTCATCAAATAGGCGACCGCCAGGATTCCCGCTTGGGAGGCGAGAATACTGAAGGCGGAGGCGGCGGTCATCGGCACGCCAAATTTGACAGCCTTTCGAGCGAAATGCCAGTCAAAGGTCCTGGCGAATAGAGGTTTCTCCAGAAAAATGGTCAGGACGCCGAAGACGATGGAGGCCAAGCAAAAGGACCAGACGGGCCCGGTGATGTGCCATCCTGCGGAGGCCAGGACGATAGCGAGCACAAACCAAAAAACCGTACGAGCCATCGTCAGCAGGCTGGCTCGTTTATATTTCAACCTGGCGTTGAGAACGAAGACGGTTGTGCCAAAAGCAGAGCTCACCAGCAGCAGGCTGATGTAGAGGCTCTCGCCCTTCAAGGCTTTCCAGAAATGATCAGCCACCAGGCAGACCGCGCCAAGGGCCGCCGAAGAGAGAAGCCGCAAGGCTAAAGCCGTCGTGGCCATTCTTGCCGTTTCTGCGAGATTTTCCTGGATGAATTTTTGGAGCGAAAAGGCAATTCCCAAATCCGCAAAAAGGGCCAGGACCGTATAGGAAGCGAGGATGTAGGAGTAAACACCCAATTCCGAAGGCATAATAAATAGAGCAAGGATGATGACCAACAGATTCGGCAAGAACCGGTTGAGGACGACGGAGATCGTGTTCCATGTTCCTCCGACAACAAGGAGATGCAAAGTCTCGTCGATCGGGACGGCGCTCCGCTTGAAGTCCGTTAGAGATTCTGAAGGCGAGGCTTTTTTCACAAAGGTCTGTGGGCTCACCGAATTTTGAATTCCAACAGATCCGCGGGAAAAGAGGCCGCGGGTTTCTGCAGGGACAGGGCCAGGTTGGTCCCCGTCACGTGGAAGACAGGATGATACTTGGCAATCCGTCTGAGGATCTTGACAATATCGGGGACGAAACAATCATGCCAGAGAATCCAGCCATTTGCCGAAACCGCCCGGAAGGCAGTCAAGCTATCCCTGGCGACATATTCGGCCGTATGGGCCCCATCGATAAAAAAGAGGTCGATGGAGCTTTCATAGTCGCGAAAATCAAAGAGGGCGGAGTCCCCGTAAAGCCTTTCGACCTGCTGTCCGCACCCCAAGAGATCGATCAAAACCCCCGAATGATAGGATTCTTTGATCGACTGGGCCTGGAATGACCGATGAGTTCGGGGGACATCCTTTTCAGGCGGCAAATCCAGGGAAAAAACTTTAACCGCCGAATCGCTGTTTTTGGCGAAGACCACCGAGGTCAAGCCCTCAAACGTTCCGATCTCAAAAACTTTTTTAGGACATTTCTTTTTGGCAAGCGCCGCCAGACAAACCAAATCTGCCAGGGGGCAGGATCCCCGCTTGACGTGTCCAAAAGGGATGTCCACGTCGGCATGAAAATCTTCACCCAGCAATTCCGAGAGCGTCAGAGCTTTGACGGGAGGGAGGGCGTATGAAAAATTGACGGTATTCACATCGCGAAGGTATTGGATAAACTTCGAAGGATCTCTCAAAAAACGAAGCGCCCCTAGGTGAAACGTCTTGAAAAATGTCATGAGTTGATGTAGAAAAAGCCCCATGTTTTCATGCTCCAGGATCTGGAACCAGGGGTATTCCTTCCCCTGTCAGTGCCGGTTGCTTCCGGTTCTTCCATAAGGCGAGGATGCATCCAAAATAAGCATACCAATACCAATTGATGACGACATAAGAGACCATATCCCCGACCATCCCCATGACAAGCCAAACGGCGAGCAGGCCAATGCTCCAGGCGCCGAAATCACGAATCAGCGGCGTCGTTCCGTTCTTTCTCAGCCAAAACGCCCGGCGAACAAGATTCAAGATCATCATCATGAAGACGATCAAAGCGACAAGCCCCGCCCCGGCCAGGAGAAAGATAAAGCTGTTCTCGACGAATCCCGAGGAGGCGGGTGCATAAAGATATCCCGTATAGATATTTTTTTCGGGCAAGCTCGCAAAACCCATCCCGGCCAGCCACGATGCGACACCCCTGGCCGCTAAGGACCGAAGATATCCAGACCATACGGCTAAACGATATCCCATCGTTATGGGATTTTGAAGGCGAAATATGATATTGGGCAGGACGACGATGGTCACGGCCGCGATGCCGAGAATCCAAGCGGTTGTCCTCGCCAGCCTGCCTTTTAACAAACTATACAAAAAGAGGATGATCAAACAGCCGAGCCAAGTCGCCCGTGAAAAGGCAAAATAGATGGGGATCAAAAGAATGATCCATACCCCCATCCAGAAAAAGCGCACGGCGGTTCTCTCTGTCTCGAACAAAAAATAGGTCACCGCGAAAAATTGAAAAACCCAGTAAGCCGTCATCGTCGGGACGCCGAATACGGCGCCCAAGCGGTTTTGAGTCTCGCCGCTCTTTAGGGGAATAGCGTCTTGGATCCAGCCGTAGACAGGATGGACATTCGTCCGTTGCCGATCAAGATAGATAGCGACAAGGACGAAGATCGTCGATAGGGCCACGATGCGCAAAAAAGTCCTGAGATCCTTTTCGGACTGAATGATCATCTGAGGAAAAACGAGAAAGACGATCGGCGTCAAAATGCGGACGAGCATCTCTCCCGCCTCAAAGCTCGTTTCGTGGAGGAAGCCGGTGACGAGCATGACCACCAGAAAAGCCAGGGGGAGGAGATTCACCTTGGACCATATTTTTTTATGGAGAATCAAGACAAGGAGAAGCATCCCGGGAACCGCAATCCCCACGCCATTGATGATTCCTTGGACCAGCTCATTGTTTCCCTTCATCAACCGAGACATCTCGAGGAGCGGACGGAAGAAAAAAATTGCCCAAAAGATTTGTCGCGGATATCGCCAAGCCATGAGCAGAACAAAAACCATGGCTACGGCAAAAACAGAAAGCCCCAGCGCTTGGGCGAGACCATCAAACTCGGTCAGCATCTCAAATCACAACCCTCCGCCCTGCCTTGGCCAAGGAGCTCCTTGTCCAAGCGGCTCTCCTTCCTTCATGGGTTTGGGCTTGTCCCTGAATCTCCCCGAGAAAAATCACGACCGATGGCGATGCGGATGATTTCATCCTTTATGAGAAGATTTATCTTCCCTCAACTTTTGCTTTATCGAGGTAGGCTAAGAACAAAGCGACCAAGCTGAATATCATCAGGCCGAGGATCGCCGCCAGCAAAACATTGATCATCTTTTTGGGCGCGACAGGGAAACTTGAAGGGGTGGCTTCTTTAATCACCTGGGTATAATCATACCTTCCTTTTTTCTCTTTCAAATTGTTATTGGTATTTCTTAAGACCTCGATGGCTTGCTCGTTTTCCTTTCTTTTTTGAGCGAGGTCTTCTCTCTCGATTTTTTTATCGCTGATCAATTCATTGAGGGTGTTGATGTACTCAAAATTTTGTTGGATTTCGTTGGAATAGAGGAGTTGGGCTAAAGCCTCCTTCCCTCCCCCTTTCAAGGCATCCAACTGTTCCTTTTCAATTCTCGTTATTCTCTCTCTGGCCGCTTTCATCTCGGCCAAGATTTCCCTTTCCCTCTGCTCGAAAATATTCAGTTTATTTTGGAGGATGACGATTTCTTTCGTCAAAAGGTCGCCCGCCAATTCATTTTTTTTGATTTCCGTGTCGATATTAACGATCTCGATAAAGATTTTCTTATCTAAATTATCCTTTAAAATAGCAAAGAGCGACTGGAGAATGGCCTTGGCCTTTTCCACGTCCTTGGCGTTGACGCCGATCCTGACAAGCTTTGTATCTTTCAAGTATTCGGCCCTGAGTCTGGGAAATTTTTGGAAATCCAGATTCAATTTTTTGGCGATCGAAAAATCATAGGACCTTTGATTGATTTCCGTGGCTATCTGTCGGGGATCGGTAATCAGAACATCGATGAATTGGCCCGGTGCGGTTTGGCTGAGGAATTTTGCCGGCTGAACGATCATCTCAACCTCCCAGACGGGAGGCATCAGAATACTGATAATGGCGACGACAATCACCAGACAAATCGTGGGCAAGAGGATGAGCCATTTTTTCTGCCAAAGGATATTCAGGTAATCTATCAGTCTAGGTTGAGTTTTCACTTTGTCCATGATTTCCTACCTAATAAAAATTTTTTTCATTATACATTATTTTAGGTTTCTAAAGAAGATTTATTGCGGCCGGAAAACGCACTCAACAGGGAGCGCTAGCGCGTTGAACCAAGGCTCACCCCGGGAAATTGCCTTAAATCAAATATGGAAATAATCTACAATTTCTAAGGTTCTCTACTGGTACCGAACGGCCAGATGGGCGGCCGGGTCATTGGATGAATTGTTGGCCGTAGCGCCAAAACTCATCACTCGCCCGGCGCCCGAAGTGGGGTTGATGAGCAGGAATACGTTATCGTTGGAAGAACCGGGAATGAACGCTCCCGCCTGGACAAAGGGTGAAAATACCTGAAAGTCATAGCCGGCCAAGATTCTGCTAAAGGAAGACCCCATCTGGCTTCCATTGGCATCGATGAGGCGGAATTCCACTGTGACCGAGGAGTTGCTGGGGTTGAAACATCCCACGGTCGTCCGGTAGGCGGAATTGTTCGTCAGGTCTTGAATCATCATCGGCCTCGAGGTCACGGCCGTATTCGCCTCAACATCCGAGAGTCCCGGGAAGGTCTTCGAATTGTTGCCATTCATGATCCTGGCAGAAACATGGATCACGTGGGATGCATCCTGAGTCGAAAATTCAATGGCACCGACATTTCCAAAGTAGGTGAACGTTCCCGGGTCAAGGCTGGCGATCGTCGAAAGGATGTTGCTGAACTTGGCACTTTGATTCGCTCCCGGGCTCGTCCATAGGGTAAAGGGACCTCTCCGATTTCCTCCGCCATAATTAAAGGTGACTGCCACGACGGATCCTCCGGTCACGTCTGTGACCTGGGTCTCTGTGACCCATGTCCCCCCGCCCGTGGCGGCAGCCCAGATGGCTTCTGGGAGAATTTTGTAAGCCCCCGGCGAATTGTCATAGCCGGGAGGGACCTGAAAAGCCAGATGCGCAGCCGGGTCATTGGACACGTTATTGGCCGTAGAACCAAAGCCCATCACACGCCCGGCGCCCGAAGTGGGGTTGATGAGGAGAAACACGTTATCGTTGGAAGACCCGGGATAGGGCGCTCCCGCCTGGACGAAAGGTGAAAAAGCCTGAAAGTCATAGCCGGCCAAGACTCTGCTAAAGGAAGACCCTATCTGGCTTCCATTGGCAGCGATGAGACGGAATTCCACTGTGACCGAAGAGCTGCTGGGATTGAAACATCCCACGGTCGTCCTGTACGAAGCATTGTTCGTCAGGTTTTGAATCATCATCGGCCTCGAGGTGGAAGCCGTATTCGCCTCAGCATCTAAAAGTCCGGGGAAGGTCTTGGAGTAGTTTCCGTTCATAGTCCTTGCCGATACTTGAATCGAGTGGGAGGCGTCCTGGGTCCAGAACTCGATCGCGCCGACCTTCCCATAGTAGGTGAAAGTTCCCGGGTCAAGGCCGGCGATCGTCGAAAGAATATTGCTGAACTTGGCGCTGTTGTTTGAGCCCGGGCTTGTCCACAGGGTGAACGGCCCGCGCCAGCTCCCCCCGCCGTAGTCGAAATAGACAGAAACGACAGATCCGCCCGAGACATCGGTAACCTGAACATCAGTGACCCATGTCCCCCCGCCCGTCGCAGCAGCCCAGATGGCTTCGGGCAGAATCCTGCAGTTAGCAGCCGAAGTTTCTATATCAACAGAGAGGACGCTGGACCAGGCAGACTCAACGGCCGTATCTACCGAGCAGCGGGCTTTGGCTCTGACGCTGTAGACTCCGGGTGTCGACCAGGACTTTGAGGCTTTGACAGTGCCGACCGGAAGCCAGTCGGAGTCTGTCGCGTCGCCCCAATCAAAAAGATACTGCACCGCATGGCCAAAGCTGGACGTTGAAGTGCCGGTCGTATACTCGTAGCTCGTGCTCGGAGCGCCATTCTCCCGCCCGGAAGGTTTCGAGGGCGTGGAAATCGTCTCAACGGCGGCTCCCACTGTGACACTGATGACCCGGATATAACACTCCAGCTGGTCGGTCGACCCGCTGAGAGGGTCTCTGATAAAATAGTTATTCGGGACGTAAAAAGCCGCTTTGTGATCGACCCATTGAGAAGCGCCGGCGCCGATTTTAGCTCTAAACACGACCATGATATTCCTGGTCTGTCCGGTCGTGTAGGGCGCATAGATATCCATCGATTGATAGGTCGAGGTGATCGTCCCCGACGTGCAGCGGCCGAGAGTGTAGCCGACGGGATAGTTGACATAGGTGATGCCGCCCTGGCTTTGACTTGAATACGCGGCAGGATTGATGATCAACCCGTCCGCCTCAACGACCTCCAGCCCGGAGGAAACGCTGATATTCAGATACCCCGCTTCTGTATAGGTCTTGCTATTGGTGAGGGTGAACGTCACTGAATAGAGTTGGGTTTGAGGGACGAAGAAATTGTTCACATCAGCGGACTCGGAGGGCGAAGGAAGCCACCCGATCTGATACTTCGTGTACCGGCACAGGGTGTCCGAATTGTTGCGCATCATACAACTGACGGCGCTCGCGTTGCAGTACTCGCAGTTGGCGTTGGGGACATAGGGCCGGGGCCCGGACGGATAGCAGGCTCCGCAGCTTTTGCAGCCTCCGTATCCCGCCTGATAATATTCGTCGCAGGCCCAAAAAATATGGCCTGACTCATGGCTCAAAACGAGCCCAAAATTGGCTTCCCCCCATCCGTTGTT
>Ga0153915_10004816_pt1 | contig 12490 bp, 11 predicted proteins | sample Opewatmetagenome_2_FD_107003 | JGI IMG/M metagenome (GOLD analysis project Ga0153915, IMG submission 107003) | Freshwater wetland microbial communities from Ohio, USA - Open water 3 Core 3 Depth 3 metaG | ecosystem: Environmental > Aquatic > Freshwater > Wetlands | place: USA: Ohio, Lake Erie... | reverse complement strand
ATTCTCGAAAACGAGCGCTAGCACATGACCAAGATCGTTGTAGCCGGGCAGGGCGCCTTCGGCGTCAAGCACATCGAGGCGTTGAAAAACATCCCGGGCGTCGAGATCGCGTCGCTGGCAGGCGGCAGTCTCGAATCCACTGCGGAAGTGGCGAAGAAGTTCGCCATCCCGCACTTCAGCACCAACCTCGCCGAGTGCCTGGCGCGGCCGGGCGTGGAAGCGGCGATTCTTGCAACGCCAACACAGATGCACGCGGCGCAGGGCATTCAGTGCATGCGCGCGGGCAAACACGTGCAGATCGAGATTCCGATCGCCGATAACCTCAAGGATGCGGAAGAACTGGTGAAGGTTCAGAAGGAGACGGGCGTCATCGCGATGGGCGGGCATACGCGCCGCTTCAACCCGAGCCATCAGTGGGTTCACAAGCGCATCAAGTCGGGTGAGCTGAAGGTGCTGCAGATGGATGTGCAGACGTACTTCTTCCGTCGCACCAACATGAATGCGCTCGGCAAGCCGCGGAGCTGGACGGACCATCTGCTGTGGCACCACGCGTGTCATACGGTGGACCTCTTTCAGTATCAGACGGGGCAGACGGTTTCCGTTGCGCGCGCCATCCAGGGCCCGATGCATCCGGAGCTGAAGATCGCCATGGACATGAGCATCCAGATGAAGGTGCCCTCGGGCGCCATCTGCACGCTCTCGCTGTCGTTCAACAACGATGGGCCGCTGGGGACGTTCTTCCGCTACATCTGCGATAACGGCACGTACATCGCGCGTTACGACGAGTTGCTCGACGGGAAGAACAATCCGATCGACGTCTCGAAGGTGGACGTATCGATGAACGGCATCGAGCTGCAGGATCGCGAGTTCATCGCCGCCATTCGCGAGAAGCGCGAGCCGAACGCGAGCGTGCGGCAGGTGTTGCCGGCCATGCAGACGCTGGATTGTTTGGAGAAGAGCCTCGAATAGGGCTGGGCGTCGTCGCGTCGTTGCTCGAACGATTGGCGCTTGCGCGTGCGGCGTCTCACTCGTAGAGGGGTTTGGGGCACCGGCCGTAAGACCGATCCGTCGGGGCCTCGTCGGAACGCATCCTGCGTTCCGGCGTCCCCAAAACCCCCTTGATGCTCGCGTACTCGCCTGCGAAGGCGTCCGAACGTTCACGCAGCAAGCTTGAGTCCGCGCGGCATGGCCGCGCGCTAGCCGCCCAGCGCTTTCATCATCGCGGCGGGGTAGCGCTCGCCGTGCACTTTCAGCTGTTCGATCGTCGAGCTCAGCTGTTGAAGTTCGGCTGCCGAGAGCTTTACCGCCAGCGCCCCCATGTTCTCGGTCAGCCGCTCGCGGCGCTTGGTGCCGGGGATCGGGAGGATGTCTTCGCCTTGCGCAAGGACCCAAGCGAGCGCGATCTGAGCCGGCGTGGCGCGCTTGGCGGTTGCGAGGTCGCGGACGGCGTCGACGATGGCGAGATTGTGCTGCACGTTGTCCGCGAGGAAGCGCGGCTGATTGCGGCGGGCGTCGTTCTGCGGGAGGTCCGCGAGCGTGCGGAAGTTACCGGCAAGGAAGCCGCGACCGAGCGGGCTGTAAGCCACGAATCCGACGCCGAGCTCGCGGCACGCGGGCAGCAACTCACGTTCGGGTTCGCGCCACCACACCGAGTATTCGCATTGGATCGCGGCGATAGGATGCACGGCATGCGCACGGCGCAGTGTTTCGACGCTGCACTCGGAAAGGCCGGCGTACCGGATCTTGCCGGCGGTGACGAGTCTCGCGAGCGTGCCGACGGACTCTTCGATGGGGACGGTGCGGTCGATGCGGTGCAGGTAGAAGAGATCGATGTGGTCTGTGCCGAGGCGGGCGAGGCTCGCATCGCACGAGGCGATGATCGTCTCCGGTCTGTTGTCGACCAGCAGGGTGCCGTCGCGCCAACCGAGGCCGCACTTGGTGGCCAGAAACACGGGTCGCGGCGGTTGCGGATGGCAGCGCCGACGAAGCGCTCGTTCTCGCCCACCTGATAGCTTGCGGCGGTGTCGAGGTGGGTGACGCCGCTCTCGATGGCGGCGATGAGCGTGGCCTGCGCTTCCGCATCGTCGCGCTCGCCGTACCAGCCGACGAGGCCCATGCAGCCGAAACCGAGCGCGGAGACGCGCTCGCCGGTTCTTCCAAGAGGTCGTGTTTGCATCCGGATCGCCTTCCTGAGTCTGTGCGTCACGTTACGCGGCGTACTGACCGAAGGGCAAACAATATCGGAGCCGCTGCGCCGTGTCCCGGAGCGTGGCATTAAGCTGCCGCCGATGTTGCGCGGTCACGTCCCTGTCCTGAGCGTCGGTCGTTGCACGGCCAGCCTGTTCGCGTCCGTGGCAAGCCTGTTCGGCAGCGCCACGCTGCGCGCCACCGAAGATCAGATCGAGCAAGGCGCACGCCTCTACGCCAGAACCTGCGCGATATGCCATGGGCAGAACGCGGTCGGCGGCACGAAAGACTTGCGCCACATGACGCCCGACACGCACAAGGAGTTCAACGACATCGTGCTGGGCGGCAAGCGTGTGCAGAAAGGCATGGCGAGCTTCGCGGATATCCTGAGCAAGGAAGACGCGGATGCGATTCACGCGTTCGTCACGGCGCGCGCGAACGAGGATTGAGGCCAGAACTAGAGTACTGGGGTGAACCCGGACGTCTTTCGGCGCTCTGCGCCTTTATCTGTACGGGGATTCGCGCATATTGCACGAATGCCCGTTGAATCCCGGGCGAAGCCCGTGAGTAGGGGGTCAGCGTGGATCAATTCTCGAACGCACGCGTGGCGTTCTTCGCCACGACTTGTGCTGCGATATTGCTGACGGGTTGCCAGAGCAACCCATCCGCCGTGCACGAGGACGCGCGACAGGCCGAATCGCGCAGCACGCAGATCGCCGCGCTCGAAGCGCGCGCCGATCGCATCAAGGACTCCAACGACATCAAGCGCCTGCAACGCGCCTACGGCTTCTACCTGGACAAGGCGCAGTACGACGAGATTGCAGACCTGTTCGCCGAAGATGCCACTGTCGAGTACGGCAACGAAGGCGTGTACGCGGGCCAGAAGCGCATTCGCGAATATCTGCACCGCCTCGGCAAGAACCGCATCGGCCTCGTCGAGGGCCAGCTCAGCAATCACATGCTGTTGCAGCCGGTGGTGCACGTTGCACCGGATGGCACGACGGCGAAGGCTCGCTGGCGCGCGCTGATCCAGATCGGCGTGTACAAGCAGCTCGCGTTGTGGGGCGAGGGCCCGTACGAAATTGAATACGTGAAGGACAACGGCGTCTGGAAGATCAGGAAGCTCCACTGGTACGTGTCGTTCATCGCGCCGTACAAGGAAGGCTGGGCGCACATGATGCCGTCCGAGGCGCAGGTGTCGCCGTTCGCAAAGGAATTCCCGCCCGACTCGCCGCCGACCGAAATCTACAAGCCCTGGCCTGCCGCGTACATTCCGCCGTATCACTACGACAATCCGGTCACCGGAGCGCCCGTCAGCGCCGCGCCACACCGTGCGCGGGCGCTTGACCCAACGCTTGAGGCCTGGAGCCTACAAGTGTCGCGGCTCGAAGCGCATGACGCCATCGAGAACCTGCAGGCCATCTACGGCTACTACTTCGACAAGAACCAGTGGGATCAGGTGGCCGCTCTGTTTGCGGACGACGCCACGTACGAAGTCGCGCAGCGCGGCGTGTACAAAGGCCAGAAACGCATCCGCGCGGCGCTCGATCTGATCGGACCGGCTGGCGTGCAACCGGGCGTGCTGAACAATGAGCTGCAGCTGCAGCCGATCATCCATGTCTCGCAGGACGGCAAGACTGCAAAGGCCCGCTGGCGCACGCTGGAAATGAAAGGCGTGTACGGCAAGTCCGGCGCCTGGGGCGAGGGCGTGTACGAGAATGAGTACGCGCTTCAGAATGGCGTCTGGAAGATCAGCAAGCTCCACTACTACAACACGTTCCGTGTGGATTACGACAAGGGCTGGTCGAAGGACCCGCTGCCCATCGAAAAGGCGAGCGAGACGCTGCCGCCCGATGCGCCGCCCACCGAAGTGTTCGGCTCGTTGCCCGACGTCTACCTGCCGCCATATCACTACGAGAATCTTGTCGCACATCCGCAGCCGCGTCCCGCGCTCGGCACGCCGGCTGCGGATGTCGCTTCGCTTGCGAAGAAGATCGGGCTGCTGAACGACGAGATCGAAGTTCAGAACCTGCAGCGCAGCTACGGGTACTACGTCGACAAGTCCATGTGGGACGAAATCGCGGATCTTTTTTCCGTGAACAGCACGCTCGAGATCGGTGGGCGCGGCGTCTTCGTCGGCAAGGAACGCGTGCGCGCGTATATGTACTTCCTCGGCAAGAAAGGTCCGCAACCGGGCGCCTTGTTCGATCACTCTCAGTGGCAGCCGGTCGTGCACGTTGCCGATGACGGCAACACCGCGAAAGCGCGACTGCGCGCCTTCATAATGGGCGGCGCCATTGGCAAGGAGGGCAAGGACGGTGCGGTCGGGAAGGACGAATCGATTCCCGGGTTCGCCGTCTGGGGCGAAGCCACGTATGAAAATGAGTACGTGAAGGAAGCCGGGGTCTGGAAAATCGCGAAGCTCTACGCCTACTTCAACATGTACACGCCCTACACGGCGGGCTGGGGCGAGGTCGGCATGCCGAACACGCATCCCGAAGCGCGGTTGCCGCCGGATCGTCCGCCGACGGTGGTTTACCAGATGTATCCTTCCGTCGGCATGGTGCCGTATCACTACAAGAACCCGGTCACCGGGAAGTAGCTCCTATGCGCACTGCAAGGATTTTGAGTTGTGCAGCAGCAGTTGCCGTCTCGCTCGCGGCCGGCTCACTGGCCACAGCGTCTGAGGAAACCTCCGCGAAGTTGCCCTTGGCGCCGCCGGCGCGAGCAGTGAAGCCCTCGTCCGGTGTTGAAGCGCGCCTGCAGCGCCAGGAAGACATGGAAGCTATTCGCCGGGTGCTGCGCGAGTATGGCAAGACGCTCGATGCGGGCGACCTGCGCGGCTACGCCAACCTGTTCGCGGTCGATGGCGAGTGGGTCGGCGGGTTCGGTGCCGTGAAGGGGCGTGATCAGATCGCGCCGTTCATGGAAAAGAACATGCGCACGCCAAACCCCGCGGTGGAAGGTGCCGCCGCGGCGGCTGCGCCGCCACGCCCGGGCCCGCGCGGCGTGCACTTGCTGACCAACGAGATCATCGACATCGACGGTGATCGGGCGACGTCATGGTCCAAGTGGACGTACATCACCCGCAACGCCGAGAACAAACCCAGCATCGCGCTCGAAGGGCACTACGACGATACGTTCGTGCGAGAGAACGGGCAGTGGAGGTTTCTGCGGCGAGTCGTCACGGCGGACATTCCGTACTCCGACCCGCTCGCAAAATAGCGCCTCAGCCCCGTTTCGCCGCCAGGCGCGTGGCAAGCAGCGGGTAAGCGCGCATCGCATTGCCTTCATAGATCTTCTGTCGCTGGGCGTCGCTGAGCGGCAGCGCTTCGATGTAGCGCTTCGTATCGTCGTAGTAGTTGCCGGTCTCGGGGTCAATGCCGCGCACGGCGCCGACCATCTCCGACCCGAACAGGATGTTCTCGTGCGGCACGACCTTGAACAGCAGGTCGATGCCGGGCTGGTGGTACACGCACGTGTCGAAGAACACGTTGTTGCGCATCATGTCCGGCAGCAGCGGACGTTTCATGTCCTGCGCGAGTCCGCGATAGCGGCCCCAGTGGTACGGCACCGCGCCGCCGCCGTGCGGAATGATGAACTTGATCGTCGGAAAATCCTTGAACAGATCGCCAGTGATGAACTGCATGAACGCCGTGGTGTCCGCATTGATGTAGTGCGCGCCGGTGGCATGGAAGTTCGGGTTGCACGAGGAGCTCACGTGCACCATGGCCGGCACATCGAGCTCGACCATTTTTTCGTAGAGCGGGTACCAGTGGCGGTCGGTGAGCGGCGGGGAAGTCCAGTGACCCCCGGACGGATCGGGGTTCAGGTTGCACCCGATGAACCCGAGGTCCTTCACGCAGCGTTCGAGCTCCGCGGCGCTGTTCGCGGGCGCGACGCCGGGTGATTGCGGCAACTGGCACACGCCCACGAAGTTCTCGGGATACAGATCGCACACGCGCTTGATGAGGTCGTTACACGCCTGCGTCCAATGCTGGCTGGTGGTCTCGTTGCCGATGTGGTGCGCCATGGCAGAGGCGCGAGGCGAGAAGATGGTGAGATCGGTGCCGCGCTCCCGCTGCAACTTGAGTTGCGCGCCTTCGAGGCTCGCACGGATCTGATCGTCGCTGATTTTGAGATTCGCCTTCGCGGGAACGTTTGCGGAGTCCTTGAGTCCCGCGATCTGGCCGTCGCGATACTTCTGCAGTTCGGCCGGTGCGGTGGTGTAGTGCCCGTGGCAGTCGATGATCATGGTTGTGGCTCGTCGATCCGTTGGCGGAAGTAAGACTCGAATTGCGCCGGATGATAACCCCGCGCGCGCTCCAGCTCGTAGGTGCGGGCACCGCCTCCCGAGCCGGCATCCGCAGAAAGCGGCGCGAATCTCCCGGCCTATCCGCGGATCGGCTCCCGGGGCTTGCGGCCCTTGGTTTCCGGCCCCGCCCTGTGGCATGAAGCGCGTCGCGATCAGAACACGCATGCAACGGGACGGCCCGCATCCTTCGTCAGGGCAAACGCCCCGCGCGATGGATCGGAAGGCTTGACGCAGCCGTCCCCGACAACAAAAGGCGAACGATCATGCTCATGAAGCGTCTCCCTTCCGCCGCGCTCGCGATGCTTGCGTTCGCAGCGCTGGCCTCGTGCTCGAAGAAAGCCGCGCCGCCGCCCGCGGCCGACGTGCCAGTGCCTCAGGTCTGCGATCGCGCCTGCCTCGAGGGCTTCATCGAAGCCTATCTCGCGGCTCTCGTGGCGCACGACCCGGCACAGCTGCAGGTTGCGGGTGCGGTTAAATTCGTTGAGAACAACCAGCCGCTGAAGCTGGGCGAGGGCACGTGGAAGACGGTGACGGGTCTCGGTGAATACCGCCACTACTTCGCAGACCCGGAATCCGGCCAGGTGGCCGTGATCACGGTCGTGCATGAAAACGGCGCGGATGCGCTGTTCGACGTGCGCCTGTCTGTCGCGAATCGCAAGATCACCGAGGCGGAGACCATGATCATCCGCGACCCGCGCGGCTCCGCAAACTACGTGAAGATGCAGAAGCCGGAAGCCCTCTGGCTCGAAGCCGCGCCTGCTGACAAGCGCGCCACGCGCGAACAGCTCATCGCCACCACGGACCGGTATTTCTCGTCCATGGCGATGAACGACGGCAAGGGCGACTACTCGTTCTTCGCCGACGACTGCAACCGTCTCGAGCACGGGCTCAAGACCACGAACAATGCGCCCTCCAACTACGGGCACTCCGACGACAAGGAGTTTGTCACGCTCGGCTGCGCGGCACAGTTCAAGACGGGCTTCCTCGGTTTCGTCACGCGCATCCGCGACCGGCGTTACCTGGTCGTGGACGTGGAACGCCAGGCCGTGTTCGCGTTCAACTTCCTCGATCACAACGGCACCATTCGCGAGATCCCCCTCTCGAACGGCAAGACGTTCAAGATTCCGCAGTTCTTCTCGATTCCTCGCACGCTGCAGGTGGGCGAGGCGTTCAAGATTCACGACAACAAGCTGCAGCGCATCGAGATGACGCTGAACGAATATCCGTACGGCATGAAGCCCGCGTGGCCCACGAAGGACCCGGCGCCGACTGGCGCGCCGATCGCCGCGAAGACGAAGCTCGATGCGAACTGCGATCGCAAGTGCCTGGACGGCGCGGTCAGCTCGGTTCTCGCCGCACTGATCGCGCACGATCCGGCGCGCGCGCCGCTCGCGCCCAACGTGAAATACACCGAGAACGATCAGGCTCTCGCCATCGGCGATGGCCTGTGGGGAACGGCCACCCAGGTTGGCAGCTACAAGGTGACGTTCGCGGATCCGTCGCAGAACGAAGTGGCTTTCCTCGGCCATCTCACGGAGCTCGATGTGCCCGGCGTGCTTGCCATGCGCTTGAAAGTGGCGGATGGGCTCATCACCGAGATCGAAGTCGTGTTGCCGCGTGAAGAGATCCAGCGCGCGGATACGCTGTTCCGTCCGCGCCTCATCAACGAGCTCCAGCCGAAGCTGTTCACGAAAGTGGATCCGGCGTTCACACGCGTGCTCAAGCCTGCGGAACGCACGCCGCGCGACAAGATGATCCAGATTGCGAATCAGTACTTTGACAGCGTCGTGCAGCAGAGCAGCGCAGGCGTTCCGTTCGCGCCGGATTGCAGCCGCCGTGAGAACGGCGTCCAGACGACGCGCGATGCGACGGCATCGGCGCTCGATCCCAACGCGAAAGATTTCCTGCCCTATAGTCTTGGCTGCGCGGAGCTGGTCGACAGCGGCTTCTTCAGCAATATCGCGAGCATCCGCGACCGGCGCGACTGGGTCGTGGACGAGGAGCGTGGCGTGGTGATGCGGGTGGGCTACACCGATATTCCGGGCACCGTGAAATCGTTCAAGGCCAGGAACAGCACCAGCACGGTCTCGTTCCCCACCTCGCAAGGCATTCCCTACACGCTTCTCAGCCCCACTGCGATCAAGATCGAGAACGGCAAGATTCGCCGCATCGAGACGATCGACAAGAGCGCGCCCTACGGGATGAAGTCAGGCTGGCAGAGCTGACACGCTCGCCACGCAACGCAGTCAGGTGTGCAGGATCACCCGGCCGCGGCGCGAAGCGAAGCGCCAACCGGCGGCGGTCTTCACGAACTCATCGTCGAATTCGCCGATGAGCTGACGCGCGTCGGCCTTGAAACCGAACTGAGGGTCGGCGGGCGGCTCGGTGGGGCCGGCGATGAGTACGACGCGGCTGACGCCATGCGCGCGAACGGCGGAGTCCACCGTGATGCGCACATTCGAGCAGATGTGCCGCGTCACGCGTCCGCCGGGTCGCGACTCGAAAGTCTTTCGAATGACCTCGCGCCCGGTGATGACGCTGTTCGGCGCCGTGGGGCGCGCGTAGGTGGCCTCTTCCGAGAACAGGTCGTCGAGGTGCGCATCGTTGCGCAGGTCGATCGCTTCAGCGAATTCATAAATGAGTCGCTCGCAGGCGCGCTCGATGGTGAGAACCTCGATGTCGGACAGCGTGCTCACTAGAAACTCCTTACGACCTTGACCAGACCGCACGCGGCACGAAGACCTGGCCTTCCATGAGCGCGCGCGCGGTACGCAGGATGCCCGAGCGCGTCACCTTGAAGTCTGCACCTTCGCCGGAAACTTCCAGCGTCACGGTGAACTCACCCGTCGGATGTTCGACCGACAGGATGAGAGGCGAGCCCGTGGCGGGCTTCGCGACGCCTTGCGCAACGGAGCCGGGCAGCACGCACGCCGTTGCCACGCTGACGGCGCCGAGCACACCGATTGCGGTGTGGCACTTGTGCGGAAGAAACGTTCGCGTGCACACGTGCCCGCCTGCGCGCGGCGGCGCGATCAGCGACATCTTGGGCACCACTTTCTCGCGCACGTCGCCGAGGCCCATCAGTTCCCCGGCAGCCCAGCGCACGGCTTCGAGCCGCTTGCGAAACTCCGCGTCGTTCTCCAGCTCTTTCGGCGACTCGTAACCGGTTTTGCCGAGCGATGCGGCGGGAATCACCACTACCGGCATGCCGTTGTCGATGCACGTGACGTCGATGCCCTCGACTCGATCGCGTACCTTGCCGGTGGGCAGCATGGAATCGCACACGGAGCCGGCGGTATCGAGAAAATCGATGACGATCGGCGCTGCCGTGCCGGGCACGCCGGCGATGGCCGTGTCCCCGTCGTACCGCACGACGCCATCCGGCGTCTCGATGGTCGCCACCGCGAGATTGCCGGTGTTGACCATGTAGATGGACACTTTCGTGGTCGGATTGCCGGCCTTGACCAGTCCGCGCTCGATCGCGAACGGCCCCACACCTGCGAGCATGTTGCCGCAGTTCGGGCTCACATCGACCAGGGGCTTGTCGATGACCACCTGCGCGAACAGATAGTCGATATCCACGCCAGGACGTGTGGACTTCGAGACGATCGCAACCTTGCTCGTCAGGGCATCCGCGCCGCCGATGCCGTCGATCTGGCGCACGTCGGGCGAGCCCATCACCGCGAGCAGCACCTTGTCGCGTAGCGCGGTGTCGGAGGGCAGGTCGCTCGCCAGAAAAAACGGTCCGTGCGAGGTGCCGCCCCGCATGAACAGGGTAGGGATGCCAGTCTGACGAACGTGTGCCATGACGGAGCGCGCCTCAGCGGTATTTCAGGCCCAGGGCCGAAAGCTTCTCGCGCATCTGATAGATGTCGAGGCCCAGCTCGCCCGCGGCGAGCCGTTTGCGCTTCTCTTCCTCGTTCGCCACGCGCTTCTTGGCGGCTTCCGCCACCTTCACCGCATCCGCTCGGCTGACCACGCACACGCCGTCATCGTCCGCGACGACGACGTCGCCCGGCTCGATGCGCTGGCCCGCACAGATCACCGGCACGTTCACCGAGCCCAGGCTCGCCTTCACCGTGCCCTGCGCGAAGATCGCCTTGCTCCAGACCGGGAATTTCATTTGCGTGAGGGTCGCGACATCGCGCACGCCCGCGTCGATGATGAGCGCCTTCACGCCATGCGCCTGGAGCGACGTGGCGAGCAGATCGCCGAAGTAGCCGTCCTGGCACGGCGAGCTCGGTGCCACCACGAGTACGTCGCCCGGCTTCACGAGCTCGGCCGCGACGTGAATCATCCAGTTGTCACCCGGCGGCACCAGCACGGTCACCGCGGCGCCCGCGAGCGAAACGCCGGAATAGATCGGCCGCATGTATGCGGCCAGCAGCCCTGTTCGCCCTTGCGCTTCGTGGACGGTGGCGACGCCATACGTTCCTAAGGCTTCGACGGCAGCGGGGTCGGGTCGCGCGATCTCGCGCACTGCGATGCTCATGAGTGACAACACCTGCGCCGAATGGCTGGACTGAAAGAGTGAAACGAGTATAGCCAGCCGCCCCCCGGGACTGCCAAGGCGGACAGTGGGCGGGGGCGCGTGGTGGTCTCGCGCCCCCGGCGTCGTTCAGGGATGAGGGGGCGGTGTGCTAACCGGCGATCTCATGGCGACGGGCTTCTTGCCGGACTTCGCATCGGGCTTCGGCTCGGGTTTCTTCAGCAGCTCCTCGAGTGGCCGGAACAGTGCCTCCCATTTGTAGCTGGGAATCTCGAACTGCCAGCCCTTCACGCGCGCATCGAGTGTCTGCGCCTCGGCGGCGGTTTCCTTCGCGGTGGAGCGCGGCGTGAGCGCAACGTAGTGGCGGTCGCCTTCCTTGTATCCGTCCACCTGCAGCTCCAGCCCGTCGAAAGTGTGGTAGGTGGCGTGGCCCGCCGCAGCAGGCGCGCCTTCAGCGGGCGCGCGTCGCACGTCATCCAGCACGAACGACGCGAGATTGCCCGCGACGGGATTCGCCGCGCCCGCGCTCGAGAGCTCGCGGCCCTTCGGCAGATTCGGCACGGTGAAATCGGCTTGCTCTTTCTTTTCACGCGTGACGGTGTACGCCGCGCCGCTCACGGGCGTGATCGCCACGTCCTTGATGCGGTCTTCGCCGATGTCAACGACAGCATGCTCCAGCCAGCGTTTCGGATCCGCTTCCGGCGCGAGCTGCGGTGAAGCCTGCAGGCTCACCGGCGCGCCCACTTCACGAACGTAGGCGGACTTGGCGCCAGCGGACTTGCCGACGATGAGTGCATAGACCTTCTTTGCGGTGACGGCCTCGATGCGCGTGCCCGCGGCCTTCGGCGAATTCACATCTTCGACGCCGATGCGCGAGTAGCTTGCAGGATCGCGCGTCTTCTCTTCCACGACTTGCAGCGAGCCGAGATCGAGCAGGAGCTTGCGCACCTTGCCGGAATCCGCAGGAAATTCGCGCTCGGCCACGACCCAATCCGTCGGCCGCTTGCGCAACGTCACGTGCGTTCCGTCGCCGCGCGCCACGCGGATTTCGCTAACGTCGTTCAGTGCGGCCTTCAGCCCCTGCAGAACCGGCTCGCCCGCCGCGCTTGGGCCCGCACTATTCCGATTGGACGACATCCAAAGCGCTGCGCCGATGGCGACCGCCGCGGCGACCAGCAGCGTGACGACACGACTTGCGTTCATGCGCCGGCTCCGCTCTTGGGCAGTGTGAACTCACTGCGCTTCTTGCGCCGCCAGACGCCGACGAGCACCGCGATGAGCGCGAACAGCACCGGTACCGCGATGATGTTCACGACTTTCAGTGTGTTGCCGAGGCGGTTGATGTCCTGATCCAGCCCGAGGCGCACGGCGCGCAGATCCTTGCGGATGCTGAGCTTCTCGTGCTGGAACCGATCGAGCTCCTGTTCCTGCTCAGGAGACAAAATGAGCGAGGACTTGTCGTTGCGCTTCGACTCGAGTGCGGTGAGTTTTTCTTCCGT
>Ga0153915_10004815_pt1 | contig 12491 bp, 14 predicted proteins | sample Opewatmetagenome_2_FD_107003 | JGI IMG/M metagenome (GOLD analysis project Ga0153915, IMG submission 107003) | Freshwater wetland microbial communities from Ohio, USA - Open water 3 Core 3 Depth 3 metaG | ecosystem: Environmental > Aquatic > Freshwater > Wetlands | place: USA: Ohio, Lake Erie... | reverse complement strand
GACGCTACCGTTGAAGAGATCAAGGACATGAGCAAAATCATAGATTACAATGTTATGATGACTCCCGGCCTGGTAATCGATGAGCAGGTGGTGAGTTTCGGCAAGGTGCCTTCAAAAGCAGAGGTAACACAACTAATCATAAATGCCCTGGCCAAAGAAGAACCGAAAAAAGGTGATTGAGATTTCAGTCAACTTAAGACATAGGCGAAATCAAAAGATTAAGGAGATAGCGAAAAAACGTGGACATATCACTTAAAACTAAGACGTGCTTTACTATAGTCGCTCTCTTAATTGGCGGACTGGTTAGTGCCTGTGCCAGCCCGGCTATTCCACAGACCTCATCACTAGATGAACCTGTCACACCGTCTGACAACTCGTCGATTTCCCTGACTCAAGATAACGCATCAGACTTATCAAATAGAGTGGATGTCGTCTATTTCCACCGCCCTCAGCGATGTGCCTCATGCCTGTGCTTCGAGGAGCGTGTCCGATACGTGGTGGGCACGTATTTTCAAAACGAGATAAATACCGGCAAGATGACCTTTGGGGTATACGATATTGGAGACAGCCAAAATAAAGACCTCGTCAATAAATATGGTGCCGTTGGCTCGCAACTGTTTATCAATGTGGTCACGAATGGCACAGACAACATAAAAGATATACAGGACATCTGGTCATGGAACTGCAGGACGGATAAACCGGGCTTCGACCAAAAGGTCAAGAACGTTATCGACCAAAGCCTCAGGGGTGAAGAGTAGTGGATCTTGGCGGTATTTTATCCGGTCCTGATATCCCAGTGCTCACGGCGTTTCTGTTAGGACTAATAACAGCCATTGCGCCCTGCCCCATGGCTACCAACATAGCTGCCGTGGCCTATATCACTCGCAACTTGAGGGACCGTAAGTATGCGGTGATAACCGGCTCCCTCTATACCCTGGGGCGCATGGTTTCCTATTCTCTTCTGGGCATACTTATCATCGCCGTTGGCCTGGAAATCCCCTGGCTCTCCGGAGCAATCCAAGACGTCGGCGAAAAGGTCCTGGGACCGCTGTTGATTGTAGTGGGACTACTCATGCTGTTTATCGACAGGTTTTCTTTCGGTGCCGGAGGCGGCAAACTTGCTTCACTTGGAGGTAAAGTAGCTGGCTGGGGCATGATTGGCGGATTTCTTCTGGGCGTCATTTTCGCTTTCGCCTTCTGTCCTTACAGTGCAGTACTGTTTTTCGGCGCTCTGATACCCATTGCCCTAAAGTCAGCCGGGGGCGTTGGCCTGCCCGCAATCTACGCCGTAGGCACCGGGCTGCCTGTATTGATATTCGGAACGCTAGTATCGGCGGGCGTGGGTGGTGTCGCCTCGTGGCTTAACGCAGTCACCCGCGTGGAACGAATAGTACGTATCGTCGTGTCGGTGATTTTCATAGGGGTCGGCATATACTACGTGGTTCTGTGGATACAGTCGTTGTAAATTACTTGCCTGGAGTTAAATATGTGGAGATTTATGAGAACTAGCAAAGCCAATATTCTTTTGCTATCCCTACTAATGCTAGGCTGGCTGACTGCGTGTTCCAACTCGGCTCCAGCATCAAATCGAGCCAATGATCAGCTCAGTCCGCCTGACAGAGTAGAAGTAGTTTATTTTTACGACAGCAAAATCTGCCAGTGTGAGAAATTGCCGGGTGAACATATCCAGAGTACCTTGTTTATTAATTTTAGCAGTGAACTGGCAAGTGGCAAATTGACATATCAAATGGTTGACCTTAATGACAGGAACAACACCGCTATTGCTAGCCAGTATGGGGCAACATCTCTGTCTTTGTTCTTAAAGGTAGTTAGAGCGGATGACCAACAAATCGTGGCTGTGCCGGAAATTCTGCTCGTGAAAGATGATTATGACGCGCTCGATAGATTGGTGAATAATCGGATTAGCGAATATCTGTACGGACAGAGTAACTCATGGTGAAGTCTTATGCTTAAAGTAAAACCGCCCGATGGCTATCCTCCAGAGGAGGGCCGCTATGTTAGAGGTAACGATTACTCCCCTGTAGCAGTATGCGTCATTCTGGATACCTTCGACTTCGCCATACCGCCGGATTTAAACGAGCTGGTGATGTGTGGCGCCGACGGGGGAGCTGCGCTTTCAGGAATGCTGCAGACGGAAAATTTAGGTCTGGAGAAGATGATCTGTAATATCGTAGCCAATCCGAATATCCGTTACATTGTGCTCTGCGGCCGGGAATCAACCGGCCATTTGCCCGGCGAAGCACTGCTGGCACTTAAGCAAAACGGTATCGACGAAGCCAAACGCATTATCGGGTCAAACGCCCTTACCCCACATCTGGCCAACATCCCCACTGAGCTAATAGACAGATTTAACCGACAAATAGTCAGCATCATCAATCTGCTGTGCAAACCAGGAGAAAGAGACATCAAAGTCCCGGGGTTAAATCCAAAAGTTATAGAGGAGGCCGTCCGAAGCTGCTATCAGGAAAAACCAACGCCATTCATGGATTATACGCTTTACGACATGGGCGCTTATGCGGAGCCGGCTATTGTCCATAAAATCATAGCTAAACTGAGCCAGCCGCAGCAGGCGGTCGAACCGGGAAAATCCAAGATGGGGCTGGGGCTGGTGCTGCACAAGCTAATGCCGCAGACGGATTGCCAGAAGTGCGGTAAAAAGACATGCCTGGCATTTGCCATAGACCTGGCCAAGGGGAAATTTCATCTTGAGGATTGTCCCTGCCTGAATCAGCCCGAGTTCGCCGAAAACCTTCGCGCCCTGGCCAAACTTTTAGAGTAAGGAGTAAAAACTATGGCAGACCAGCCGGAATCCACAACTCGCAAGCTGTCGTTGCTGGACCGTTTCCTGACGCTGTGGATATTCCTGGCCATGGGCTTCGGGGTGGGACTGGGCTATTTCGTGCCATCTGTCTCCGGTTTTATCTCGCTATTTCAGGTCAACACCACTTCCATTCCCATTGCCATCGGACTCATTCTCATGATGTACCCGCCGCTGGCAAAAGTGAAATACGAGGACCTGCCCCTTGTTTTCCGCAACTGGAAGGTGCTGGGCCTGTCTTTGCTACAGAACTGGCTGATCGGCCCCATACTGATGTTTCTGCTGGCTATTTTATTTCTTCGTGCCTATCCCGATTACATGGAAGGTCTCATCATGATCGGGCTGGCTAGATGTATTGCCATGGTCATCGTCTGGAACGAGCTGGCCAAAGGTGATACCGAATATGCCGCCGGTCTGGTGGCCTTCAACTCAATTTTTCAGATACTGTTTTATTCGGTTTACGCCTACATCTTCATAACGGTGTTGCCGGTGTGGTTCGGCTTAAAGGGCGCTACGGTAAGCATAACCATCGGCGAGATAGCACAAAGCGTTTTTATCTACCTGGGAATACCGTTTTTCGCCGGCATGATTACCCGATTTGCGCTAATCCGAGCCAAGGGCCGCCAGTGGTACGAGACAGCCTTCATACCCAAAATCAGCCCGGTAACTGTGGCAGCCCTTTTATTTACCATCGTTGTCATGTTCTCTCTAAAAGGTCAAATCATTGTCCAGTTACCGCTGGACGTTATCCGTATTGCCATCCCGCTATTAATATATTTTGTAATAATGTTCCTGGTCTCTTTTTACATGGGCAAGAGAATTGGCGCAGACTATTCTAAGACAGCGACCATCGCCTTCACCGCTGCCAGCAACAACTTTGAGCTGGCTATCGCCGTGGCCGTGGCTGTATTCGGAATCGGCTCGGGCCAGGCCTTCGCCGCCGTTATAGGCCCGCTGGTAGAAGTGCCGGTGCTGATAAGCCTGGTCAATGTGGCTTTATATTTTCAACGCAAATTTTTTATCCGTCAATCGTCCGCCGAACGTAAACCGTAACAAATTTTTCCCTACTTTACCTGTCTTACCCTCTTGACAAAACTATTAAACTATTCTATAATTCGAAACATGTCGAATTCTCGAAATGTCGATACGGAGAAGCTCTCCCATACGTTTAAAGCTTTGTCCAATCCGCACCGCTTGAGCATATTCATGCGCCTGGCTTCCTGCTGCGGCGACGGAATAGCCTGCGATGCTGATAAAGCCATGCGTGAATGCGTGGGCACGGTAGGTAAAAATCTAAATCTGTCCCCTTCGACAATCTCTCACCATATCAAGGAACTTCACAGGGCCGGCCTGATAAAAATGAAAAGGCGCGGTCAGACCGTTGAGTGCTGGGTCGACCCCGAAACTCTCGATTCCCTGGCTGATTTGTTCAAGCCTCCTGTCCGCGTTTGATTCTTGATAATCGATAATACAGTAGATTAATAGTTCGATGAATAAAAAAACTGCATGTGCGATTCTTATACTGACCCTGATTCCTATATCCGGTCTACTGATGGCTTGCGCTGAAGCCAAACCCAGCTACCAAATAACATCTTTTTACGTAACGCCGGCAACTATTACCACGGGAGAGAAAGCAACTGTCCAGGCTGAAGTTAAAAATACAAACTCCGAAACAGACACATATAACATTCCTGTAATGGTAAACGGAATCGCCGACAATAGAAAAAGCGTCACTCTGGCTCCCGGTCAGACGGAGCTATTGACATTCGAGGTTACCAGAAGCCGTGCCGGGGCCTATAAAATCTCGGTTGGCAACAAGGAATCCACGCTTACCGTGGAAAATCCTTCGCCCGCCGTTTGGCAGCTTTCGAACCTGCAAATAACACCCGATAGGGTGGATATCTGTGAAAGCGTGGTCGTTACCGCCAATTTAATCAACGTCGGCGGCAACAAGGGCAGCTACACTGCTGAGTTAAAGATAGACGGTGTCGTTAACCAGTCGCAGAAGTTTACCGCTGCCGCCGGTGCCAAGTGCGCGCTGTGTTTTAAGATATCCAAGAGTTTACCGGGCACATATAAGGTTTCTCTCGGTTCACTTAGCGGGGAGTTCATAGTTAACGAGCCGCCGGCTCCGGTATTCGACGTTCCCGTAGCGCCGCCATGTCCCCCTTCCACTGAAGGTCCTTGCGGTTACGGCAGCTGAGGGGGCTAGATATCACTGCCCGGTCGGGCAGATTAGAAAAGATTCTATAGGTCAATTATTTCTATAAAATCGGAGGTTACAGAATGAAAAAAGAAGAAGTTAAAAAAACAGTTAGAGAAGGTTATGCCCAGGTCGCCAAGAGCAGCAGTTCCTGCTGCGCGCCGCAAAGCTCTTGCGGCTGCTCCTCGAACGTGGCTACGGACTTGAGTAAAAGAATAGGATATAGTGACCAGGATATTGAATCGGTCCCCGAAGGTGCCAATCTGGGTCTCGGCTGCGGCAACCCGATAGCCCTGGCTTCACTGAAACAGGGTGAGTTCGTGCTCGACCTCGGCTCTGGCGCCGGCTTCGACTGTTTTCTGGCAGCTAACATCGTTGGCAAAACAGGCAAGGTCATTGGCGTAGATATGACGCCCGAGATGATTGAAAGGGCCCGGGAAAATGCCCGGAAGGGCGGCTACAAAAACGTGGAGTTCAGACTGGGAGAGATAGAAACATTGCCGTTAGCTGATAATTCCGTTGACGTAATTATCTCGAACTGTGTCATAAATTTATCGCCCGAAAAAGATAAGGTATTCAGTGACGCATACCGCGTATTGAAACCCGGTGGCAGACTGATGGTCTCCGATATAGTTTTGTTACGTGAGCTTCCGGACTCCATAAAGAAGTCTGTTGCCGCTTACATCGGCTGCGTCGCCGGCGCTTCAAAAAAGGATGACTATCTGAAGAATATCAAGGCCGCTGGATTCAAGAATATATCCGTAGTTGATGAAACCTCGTTCCCGAATTCCGTTGGGGTAAAGGACCCTATCATAGAGTCGCTGGTTAACGATTTCGGAATTTCGAAAGAGGATTTGAAAAAGCTCGCCAGTTCTATCAAGAGCGTAAAGGTCCAGGCGATAAAGCCCGCTAAATAGCAGGAAACGTAAATTGATACGGGATATTAAAGGCAAAAGCCCCCAAATAGCTGCCTCAGCTTTTGTCAGCGAAGCCGCCTACGTAGTGGGCGATGTTGAAATAGGTGAGAACTCCAGCGTCTGGCCCGGAGCCGTCATCAGGGCTGATTTCGGTAAAATAACCATCGGCCACAATACCAGCGTTGAAGATAATACGGTTATCCACTGCGCCGGCGATCTTACCATTGGCGACAACAACGTCATTGGACACGGCGCTGTCGTCCACTGCCGCCGGGTGGGCAACAACGTTCTCATAGGCAACAACGCCACCATACTCGACGGCGCCGAAATCAACGACTACTGCATCATCGGTGCCGGCTGCCTTATACCGCCCAATACAAAGATATCGGAGCGTTCGGTGGTAATCGGAGTGCCGGGACACGTAAAAAGCCAGCTAACCCAAGAGCAGCAGTCAGAACTGAATCTGGGCACCGCTTCCTATATCGAGTTAGCCGAGAACTACAAGGAAAAAGGGCTGTAATACCCAGCCTAAACAATTTATATTGTGTGTGCCTTACCCGCGGCTTTATGCTTGGGCGGAGTACACATCAGTATCGCTACCAGTCCGATAACTCCCAATATAAGCGAGATAATGAGGATGGTAAGATAGCTGCCCTGCAGATCGAATAAAAACCCTGCTACCGGTGCGATCATCGCTGCAAAAGCTAGCTCGATCGGTGAGTCGATAGCCCGGATACCGGGAAAAGCGCGGGCTCCCCAGTAGTTGCCGATCATGGTCGGCAGGCAGATATATGTCAGGCCGAAACCGAATCCAGCCAGCAACGGATAAATGTAGGCCATCCACATCTCCGCCGGCGACACAAACCAGAATAACGCCCCTCCCAATAGCATAAAGAATATTCCGCCCGCAAATAAAAAACGCGGTTCCACTATATCGCCCAAGCCCGCTATAGTGAAACGCCCCACTATGCTCATCCCGAGAGCCAGGCTGTAGAAAAAGGCTGCCATAGCCGGGTCGAAACCTCTGTCCAGCAGATGAAGGGGAGCCTGTGTAACAATCACCCCCCAGATGAGCCCACTGAAGACTACTCCGATAATTAACAACCACAGCGAGCGTGTCCTGACGGCCTCGCGCACCGTCCATTCGACCTCGCTGCGGTGGGTTCTGGATTTCCGGCTGCTAACGTTTAATGCAGTCTCTTCTTCACAGGGAGCCAACCCATCCGTATGCTGACCCACTTCGGAGGGATAGTTGCGCACCGTTACCAGCGCCGTTATTATAGCGGCCACAGAGGCCAGCGCTATGATGAACCAGCCGACCCGCCAGTTGCCATCGGCACCTTCAATCACGGTGTTAATAAGCTGCGGCGCCAAAAACCCGCCGACGCCTCCTCCTCCCAGCACCAGTCCCATGGCCAAGGCACGCCGTCTGTTAAACCAAGAGATAATCACCGTTTGACAGGGAATCATCGAGGCAAAGGCCACCCCCAGGCCTATGAAAAGGGACAGTATAATGAACATTGAATAGATGTGGCCCAAAAAGCCCATCAAGGTGCTGGAGATCACTATAATGACTCCGCCGGTGGCCAGTGTCATGCGAGCGCCGAACCGGCGAATCATCCAGGCATTAAGCGGAGCACTCAGGCCGAAGAGGAGGATGAACACCATGGCGCCTACCATTATTTCGCCGCGGGACCATCCCAGATCAGAAATCATAAACGGATAGATGACCGCGGGGCTGTAGTAGGCAAATCCGATAGGAATGGTATAGACGATCCACAGGAAAAAGAGCAGCCACCACCCGTAAAAGCCTTTCTCTTTAGCCTCGGTTGCCAAGACGTCGCAGCCTTTCTTTTCCTAATCTATCCTTCAGAAATAGCGCTGGCGAGGCATGACCTCGCCATCACTGGTGTTGGCTTTTCAAACTAAGTAATAGGTAAGGTTATATTGAATATCTGGCAGGAATGTTGGCCAGTTGTCCCGTGGAGCTAAGCTTTTCCTTAAGAGCCTTGAGGTTTACCACGTCCTCTCTGTTGTATTCCAGAAGCGTAGCCAGGGCTCTTTCGTTTCCACCTTTAGCGTAACTCCACCACAGCTTCACCGCTTCATAACCGCTGACGCCGACCAGCCGGCGGCGAATGCCCAGCTGTCTTTCTACGGATTTAAAGCCGCCATACAAATTGCATTCCCAGCAGTCGTACATAAGGTCGCGATGTGAGTAATGCGCTGAGAGGTCTATACCCAATGCGTTGGAAATAAAGCGCAGGTCGAACCGGGCACCGTTATAGGTATAGATATTTTTTACGTTTCTGAGAGCCGTAATCAGGTTGCCTCTGGTTACGTCTTTACCTACCAGTTGTACCAGTTCATCCTTACCGTTATCGCAGCGCAGAATGCCGATTACGGTAATGTAGTCGAAAAATGCTGATAAGCCCGTGGTCTCTATATCCAGGTAGGCATCAGCCGATTGTCTCATGGTTAATGCTGCCGCCTTCCTTCGAAGTCTAATATAGAATACAACAAATGACTCATAATTTACCAATATAGGATCGCTCCCTATCCCTGGAGGGAGAGGAATGGGCAGTGGCTGAAAGCTTAGCTTTCAAACCAGTTTTATTACGTGGTAGAATTTATTAATTTATGCAAACCGCAAAGCCTACAACAGACAGCGATAAGGCACCTAGCCGGCCGGCTGCCCTACTGGTCACTACCGTAGGCTCTTTCCTGACGCCATTTCTAGGCTCAAGCATCGCCGTAGCCCTGCCATCTATCGGCGGTGAGCTCAAAATGAACGCCATTCTGATGGGCTGGGTATCCACATCGTATTTGCTAGCAGCCGCCATGTTCCTTGTCCCGCTTGGCAGAATCGCCGATATCTACGGCAGGAAAAAGATATTTACTGTAGGCGTATTCATTTTTGCGGCGGCTTCCGTTATTGCCGCCATGTCTAAATCTTCCGCCATGCTCATATCCGCTCAGGTGCTCGGCGGCATAGGTGCCGCCATGATATTCGGCACCGCCGTAGCTATATTGACTTCTGTATTCCCGGCCAGTGATAGAGGCAGAGCCCTGGGAATAAATGTGGCTGCCGTCTACGTAGGGTTGTCGCTGGGACCGTTTCTCGGGGGACTGTTAACACAATATCTCGGCTGGAGAACTATATTCTGGGTCAATATACTCCTCTGCCTGCTGATTATATCTTTGCTTTTCTGGAAGCTGAAGGGCGAATGGGCCGAAGCCAGGGGAGAGAAATTCGATGTCCCGGGCGCCGTAATCTACAGCCTCACCATAATAGCCATAATGTACGGCTTCACGCGGCTGCCTGATATCATCGGCATAGTTCTGATTGTGGCCGGTGCCGGTGGACTGGCCGGCTTTATGATTTGGGAAACGAGGGTGAAAAGCCCGGTACTGGACATCGGCCTGTTCCGTCATAATACCGTGTTCGCCTTATCAAACCTGGCGGCTCTGATTAACTATAGCGCCACCTTCGCCGTCAGTTTTTTATTAAGTCTGTATCTCCAATATGTAAAAGGATTCAATCCGGAGCAGGCTGGGCTGGTTCTCATAGCGTCCCCGATTATGCAAGCCATCTTCTCACCCGCTGCTGGCCGTCTTTCCGACAAAGTAGAACCCAGGATTGTGGCCTCAGCCGGCATGGGCCTCACGGCCCTCGGGCTAATCTTTTTTATTTTCCTAGGCAGCGCCACAAATCTATGGTATATCGTGGCTGGTCTGCTTATTATCGGCATAGGTTTCGCCTTCTTTTCATCGCCCAATACCAACGCGGTAATGAGCTGTGTGGATCGGAAAAGCTACGGCGTGGCTTCGGCGACCCTGGCCACTATGAGACAGATCGGTATGACCTTCAGCATGGGTCTGGTAATGCTTATATTCGGCATTTATATCGGGCACGTGCAAATTACACCGCAGTATTACGCAGCTTTCATTCGGAGTGTAAATGTGGCCTTTATTATATTCGCCATTCTTTGCTTCGGCGGCATCTTCGCCTCACTGGCCCGGGGTAAATTGAGATAAAGGTTTTTGAATGATGGCATGGTTGAGTCTATAATGATTCATCATACATTTGTTCAATGAGCCAACCATCTATGAATCTGGAGGTTTTGCAAATACACTGATTCAATAATTATTATCAGGAATAATATTTAAAGGAGATTTATATGTTTAAAAAGATACTTGTGTGTTTAGACGGCTCTGATCTAGCGGAGCAAATATTGCCTTATGTAAAAGAACAAGCCAAATCTTTTAAAAGTACGGTTGTGTTACTTCACGTGACTCCTGAACCCGTACTAGAAGCACCCGGTATACCGGGTGAACCAGGTTATCCATTGCAAACAAAGTCTATGCTACGGGGAATGGAAAAAGAAATGATTCGTTCGGAGGAATATCTGGGGAACCTGGCACTCGGCTTCAAAAAATTGGGAATACGAACTAAATGTGAAATCTTGGAGGGACTGGCCGGGGAATCAATTATAAAATACGTAAAAGCGAATAGCATAAATCTTATCGCTCTGGTGACTCATGGAAGGAGTGGCATGGGACGCATGATACTTGGCAGTACCGCAGACTTTGTAATCAGGGAGTCCGGTTTGCCAATCCTCATAATAAGGCCACAGCACAATAGGGCATAGCTCATGAATGTAACGCTAACTCGGTAACCGAACCCCTTTAAAGTAGACTATTTCTTTATCCCCGCCGCCATCTCCACCCACTGCTTGTACTTCTGGACCTCGGCCATTCGCTCGGCATATATGGTCATCCGCTGCGCCTGAAGAGAGCCCTCGGCGTGCAAAGCCAATACCTCCGTCTCGAATGTCGCCAGCCGCCTCCGAATAAGCTGCAGCATCCTCAGCCTGGCTTCGGTAGTTATACCTTTCTTGCCTCCCAGGTATTTTTCTATATACCCCTTTGTCTCCGGATTCTGAAAGTCCTTATAAGTGGGCACGGTTATGAGCAGACCGCCGGAAATATCCTCGATGGCCTTGATGCAATTATGTATATTCTCCGCAAAATGATATTTGGCTATGTTCGAAATAACCGGATTCGGTATGGGAATGCCCTCGTGTGTAACGAAGTCCATACACGAAGCCCGGGCCAGCGATTTCAGTGTATCGACATAGATTATCAGGTTGGTTATCTTCTCCCTTATGTGCGGAATTTTATCGATGCCGTTGTACTCGGCTATGGCTTGAGCCGCGCCCAGCATGGCCTCGGATACCGGTATTCTGTAGCTGGCCGCCGTATGCCGGTGCAGGTAGGCGAAGTGATATACCAGGGCTATGGCATACTGCCATTCTCCGCAGAGAAATACCCTGTCCCAGGGCACAAAGACATCGTCGAAAATAATCATTGAGTCGGTATGATTTCGGATGGGTAAATCAACGGGAAACTCCAAGGAGCCCAGCCTCCAGGTTATAGGGTGGCATATCTGTTTGATCCCCTTGGTATTTACTGGAATGGCAAAGGCGACCGCGTAATCCTTGTCATCCTCAGTCATATTCCGGCAGGGTATGACAAAAAGTTCTTTGGTATAAGCCGACGCTGTGATGTGCGCCTTGCATCCCCTGACCGTTATCCCCTTGTCGTCCTTGTCCACGACTCTGACGTAGTAGTCGGGATGGGCCTGCTTGGGCGAAGACGGCCGCTCCATTCTGTCGCCTTTTACATCGGTTACGGCGGAAGCGGCGCTCAAATCGTTTTTCTGCAGGTAGTAGCGATAATTCTCGGCCCGCTCGGTATATTCCTTCTTGCCCATCATCTTGGCGGTTATATTAACCGCATTCAACGTGTCGGCTCCGATGTCGTGGATGAAGGGAATAACGCTGCCGCCGAGCCGGGTGGCCGCCACCATCAAGTCGTGCCTTTTGAGCAGATCCTCGGCGTTCTGGGGAGTATAGTAGTATCGGCTTATCAACTCGCCCGTTTTCGGGAGCTTTACCGTAGCTAGATCTTTATATTCCGGCATCTCTGCCATCTTATAGTCCAGGGCTGCAGTCTCCACGCATACCTTCAACGCCTGATGCGTAGTAACGTCTTCGACCTTCTCCCCCTCGTAGTAGACGACTCTGCCGTCCTTCAAACTCTTCTTGTATTCTTCCGGTGTAATCAGTCCCATTTTTACCCTCCTTTTCAAATACTAGTTTAACTGTTAGCAATAGTCAACGATACCTTAGTCGGCGTAGAAACCTATAGCCAGCAAGCCCGGCCCGGTGTGTACCCCCATTACCGGAGCAAACTCGGTTATGCTCATTTCAGCACAGTTGAATCTGGACTGAATCTCGGCGGCCAGTGCTTTGGCTTCCGCCAGCTCATCGGCATGCTGCACCATAACATGCACCGATGAACTTCCCACCCTCTTCGCCATTATCTGAAGCATACGTTCCACTGCTATTTTCCTGGTTCTAGGGCGCGCCACGGGCATGGTCTCGCCGATGGCCGGATTGTGCTCCAGGATAGGTTTCATATTGAGCAGCGAACCGGCCCAGGCGGCCGCCCTGGCAATGCGACCCAG
>Ga0153915_10004814_pt1 | contig 12491 bp, 11 predicted proteins | sample Opewatmetagenome_2_FD_107003 | JGI IMG/M metagenome (GOLD analysis project Ga0153915, IMG submission 107003) | Freshwater wetland microbial communities from Ohio, USA - Open water 3 Core 3 Depth 3 metaG | ecosystem: Environmental > Aquatic > Freshwater > Wetlands | place: USA: Ohio, Lake Erie... | reverse complement strand
GGATGTCCAGTCAGTTACCGAACCCAAGTTAATTATTTCTAAAGACCTGAAGGAAATCGGTCTGTAAATTCTCTTTAGCAGCTTTGAATAAAAATAACCAACTCGCCTGGAAGAACGTCGAGTTGGTTATTTTTTTTATTGAACGCCTTTATATCTCTGGCATATAACGGATCTTCCAGAATATTGATGTTAGGTATATACGCTCAAAGACTCAAAATCTTGAATCCAGATTTGTTCGGATACCAGTTTTTCCCTGGTGGCTACATGCACCTTGCGGAGGGGTAACACCTTCGGTAATATGATATCCGCAGCAGCCAATAGTTGTTGGGTTAGTCCCGTGGGTTCCGGTACTCTCTGGTAAGTTATTTGTCCAGCGCCTACCTCTATTCCCCGTAAAGATCCTAATTCGTCGATACCTCCGGCTACCGTTACTTCCAACGCCCCATTATTGCTACAAAGCGATATTAGTTATCCAGAACAAACATCGGACTGGGAATATTTTCAGGGTTTGGTTTGCCGGAAATCAGGAGGTTATTCATAGTCACTCTTTTACCAATTAGATCGATGGTAGCCTGATTGGGGGCAATCCCACTTAAATTCCCCATAATCCAGGGGCCTTCATCAAGTTCAACCATCACTACCAGATAGGGAGTTTTTCCCTGGCGGTCTTGCGGCGCAATATATACCGAGGTAAAAGTGGTAATCCGGCCTTTACCGGAAAGCTCAACTACCTTGGATTCAAACCCGGCGCATTTTCGACAGGCTGCTCTGGGGGGTGTCGTCACAAAACCACATTGTTGGCATTTTAATCCCAGCAGCCGGTTTTCTTTTAAGGCAGCCAGGTATTCTTTGACTGTTATTTTTGATTCCATGTCACCATCCCCGCTGTAAAACCAGATTACAATGAATATTGCCGCTGGCTCCCATGGCATCCGTCAAGCCGATTTTGGCGCTGGGCACCTGGGTTTCTCCGCATTCTTCACGCAGTTGATGATAGATTTCATAGACCTGGGCGGCCCCTGTAGCACCCACCGGATGCCCCTTTGCTTTCAGTCCCGCCGAAGGATTAAAAACAATCTTACCGCCAATCTCAGTTTCACCTTTGGCGATAGCCGCTCCGCCCTGCCCGTATTCAAAAAATCCGAGGCTCTCAACGGCTAAGATTTCAGCAATAGAGAAGCTATCATGCAGCTCGCAGACATCTATGTCCCGGGGAGTAACCCCAGCCATATCATAAGCCTGTTTCACCGCAATCTCTCTGGCAATCAAGTGTGGTAAATGGGTCTGTTGACTGGCTAAACCGCCCGCTGAGGCCTGTCCGACGCCAGTGATATAAACCGGTTTGGAGGTCACCTTTTTAGCGACCTCTTCAGAAGCTAAAATAAGCGCTGAAGCGCCGTCCGAAAACGGGCAGCAATCGTAAACGTTCAGGGGCTGGCAAACCATAGGGCTACGGAAGACTTTTTCTACAGTCAATTCCCGCTGGAGATGCGCTTTGGGATTTTTGCTGCCGTATTTATGAGCTTTGACTGAGGTTAACGCCATGTACTCCTTTAAAAGCTCTATTGGAATGTTATAGGTTTTAGCATACAAATGGGCCAGCATGGCAAAGATCCCCGGGAAAGTAATACCGGTGGGGTTTTCGTAATATCTATCTACATACATGGCATAGGTGTGTGTAGCCAATTGGGTCCCCATGGAGGCGGCTTTTTCCATACCGCCTACCAGGACTATATCATACATCCCGGAAGCTATCCAGATGAAAGCGTCTCGAATAGCGACACTGGATGAGGCGCAAGCTCCATCATAAGTATTGGCGGGAACATTGGATAATCCGAGGTTCTCTGCAATATAGGTATGGGCAATTTGTTGCCCTTCTTCATAATCACTGAGCACGTTGCCAATCAGGAGCGCCTGGATATCTTTATTTTTCAGATTAGCCCCCTGAAAGGCTTCGAGGGCAGCTTCGGTAAAAAGCTCGGTATTGGTACGGGGTTGAGCGCCGCTAAATTTGGTCTGTCCGGCGCCAACAACCGCTACTCTGCGCATGAAAATACTCCCGTGTTAATAAATTGTCCTGAATGTTGCATATTGTTTGCCGGCTAATCCGTTTCAGAGCGATAGATCGCTGATGTCGCCAGTATTTCTGCGATATCCATCACTTTCAATTTCTCCTCGGCAGCTTTGGTCTTGATACCATCCTGGAACATCTGTAAACAATAAGGGCAGGCAGTCGCTACTATTTGGACTTTGGCAGCCATGGCCTGGTCGGTGCGCATTACATTAATGCGTTCTCCTACCTTCTGCTCTTCAAGCCACATGTGGCCGCCGCCAGCGCCGCAGCAGAAGCTGCGTTCGCGGTTACGCTCCATTTCTACCAGATTAATATCCGGCACGTAGCTTAATACCTCTCGAGGAGTCTCAAAGATATTATTATAACGTCCCAGATAGCAAGGATCGTGATAAGTGACTGCCCCCAGAGGCCCTTTGGAAATTTTAATTTTCTTCTCTTGTAAGAGCTGTAAAATAAAGTCGCTATGATGTAACACCTCAAAATTGCCGCCGAACTGGGGATATTCATTTTTAAGGGTGTTATAACAATGCGGGCAGCCGGTAACAATCTTTTTTACGTTATAATTCTTCAGAGTTTCGATATTTCTCTGGGCCTGCATCTGGAAGAGGTATTCATTGCCCAGGCGGCGAGCAGGATCGCCACAGCAGCTTTCCTCATCACCCAAAACACCGAATTTGACGCCGGCCAATTTCATGAGCTTGGCGGTCGCCTGGGCTACTTTCAGGCTTCTATCCTCCAACGCTTCAGTGCAGCCCACCCAATAGAGTACCTCTGCCGTACTATCTTCCGCCAGCGTTTTGATATTTAAACCTTCCATCCAGGTAGTACGTGTAGAAAGAGTCCCGCGCCAGGGATGCCCTCTGTCCTCGATGCTGCGCAAGGCTCCTTCCGCCGTTTCGGGAATGGAGGCTTGCTCCAGCACCAGATTTCGCCGCATCTCTCCCAATTTGAACATCGGTTCGATCCAGACCGGACAAACCTCCTGACAGGCAAAGCAGGTAGTACAGTTCCAGATCGCAGCGGTCTCAATGACACCGCCAATCATCGGTTGGGTCTCGGCTGCAGCCGGAGCCGCTTCAGGGGTCCCGCCATCTGTTTGCGGCGGAGCGCTGGAATCAGTGGTTTTAGCCGCTTTGGCGGCTTGCGCTCTGGCTGCCAGTAAGGCCGGGGCTTTTTCCAGTAAATTGCCTTTGAGGTCCTGGATTACTTTTTTAGGGCTAAGAGGCTTACCGCTGAGGTTAGCCGGACAATTATCAGCACAGCGGCCGCAGCGGGTACAGGCATCCAGGTCCAGCAGATTCTTCCAGCTAAAATCCTCAACCCTGGAGACACCGAAGGATTCCGCTTTTTCCAGGTCAATGGGTACCATGGATCCCCGTGGCCCCAGATTCCGCCAGAAGACGTTCAAAGGCGAGACGATAATATGCCATAACCGGTTAAAGAACAGGGCAATATAGACCAGGAACCCTAAAACTAAAAATGAATGTATCCACCACATCGTGCGGTGGGCAATAAGCAGGGAATCATGACTGAAGTTACTGAACAAAGTCGCCAGCAGGTAGCCGCCGGGAGACCAGTGTGACCAGGCTGCATGTTCGACTATTTCATTGGCGGCGACTCTCAGTCCTTCTACTACGAAACCGGTTACTACTATCAAGATAATTGCCAGCAGGGCCATCAGGTCGCCGGTTTTATTGTCCAGCCTTTCCGGACGCTGTCCGTAACGGCGGATGAACGCCATAATGACGCCGATCAAAGCCATAATGCCGCCGATATCCACAAAAAGAGAATGGGCAAAATAAAAATCGCCCAGTATGAAATCGTAGATATAATGGCTGATAACATCCATGGCGGTCCCGATAAGGAGTAATATACAGCCGATAGCGATCAGGAAATGCATGACGCCAGGATAAAATTCTCTGGGCAGCAGGTCTTTAAACCGCATGGGACGGTGTCCCAGGTTATCAGCCACACCTATAAACTTGCGGTGGATTATGCCGTCGACAATGGCTGTTTTGATGAAGGTGCTCCAGCGGTTTGGCTGCTTTTCTTGGAGCCGGGGTTCAGGTTTACCCAGACGCCAGATTTTATAGCGGCGGATTACATAATATGCCATAAAGGCAACTACGATGACAGCTAAAATATAGAGGATTTCCCCATACGGGATGTTCCATAAAATCTCTCTTGCGGGTTCGTTGTACATTAGCATACTCCGTTTTAGAAATCTGTAACTAACCTATTTTAACGCAAACTGCTATGGGAGACAAAAAACTTCGGGTCTGGTTCCTCCGTCTCAGGGAAAACGGGTAGTTTTATTTGGCCTTTTTCCTGGGATGGTCTGGAGAATCTTCTGTTGGTTTGAATGTCATCCAGGCTTTACCATCCTTAATATCCCGATCAAAGAAAAGACGGTTGACCAGCAACTCCCGGGTACTAACCAGCCTGGAGCGTTCGTTTTTAGGAGCGGTCAAGCGGCGGATAACCATCATCAGGAAGAGCAAAGTTAGTCCCAGTGTTAGCTCCAGGGGTTTACCAATTAGAGCACTGGTGATGGGTAATGAGGCAACAGCGACGAGTAAAGGCAGGGGAGAATTGCCCAATATTAGGGTAAATAAAGCGCAAAAAAGGAATCCGGGGATACTAACGGGGAGGAGAAAAAAAGCCACTCCTATAGTAGTAGCCAGCCCTCTGCCGGCATTGAAATGCAGAAAAATAGGCCAGTTATGACCGACGACAACGGCTATTCCGACGGCGACTTGTTGAGCGATACCCATTCCCAGTTGGGAGGTAATCCAGACTAAAAGGATACCCTTACCGGCATCAATAAAAAAGACTAATAATCCCCAGAGTTTAGAAAAGTTCCGAAAGAGGTTGGTGGCACCTGACTGATGGCTCCCGTAACGGCGGATATCTACACCATAGCGATACTTGACTACCAAATAAGCCATCGGAATTGAGCCGATCAGATAAGCTGCGATCAGGAGTAGAATGAATTCAAGAGCCATGACTGTTCTCCATCCAAGAAACTGACCTGAAAGAGTGATGGTCTGGGACGACAATAGTGCTATTGTAACACTATTATCGAGCCAGAGCTAGAAGACGGGTAGCAGAATCCAGAGGTACTTCGACAGTCCCCAATGGAGATTCATTATCAACCTCCAGCCCATGAAAATCACTACCTCCGGTCACTAATAGCTGGTCTCTCCCGGCTATTTCCAGCAGTCCTTGAATTTGTTCGGGAGAGTAATTATTATAGTATACTTCAATGCCTCTTAATCCCGCAGGACGAAGTTGCTCAATAAGGACCTGGTAATTATCAGATGTAAAAGGATGGGCTAAAACCGGGATTCCGCTGGCTCTGATAATTAATTGGATAGCTTCGGCGGGAGTAATTTTATCCCGTTCAACATAAGCCGGGCCTCCGCGGCTAATATATTTGGTAAAAGCTTCACGGAATGAGTTGATATAGCCCTTTTCCAGGAGAGCCTGCGCGATATGCGGTCTTCCGATGGAGCCGCTGCCGGCTAATTCCTGGACCCTTTCGAAATCGATTTTGAGTCCCATTTTGCGCAGCTTTAAGACCATCCTTTGAGCTCTATCGATTCGGGAATTGCGCAGTATTTCCAGAGTGGATTTTAATTCGGCATTCTCTATGTCAAAAAGATAGCCCAGAATGTGGAGTTCCCCGGCCGGAATATCAGTATTAATTTCGACTCCCGGAATGACGGTAATCCCCGGGAATTTAGACGCGGCTTCATTCGCGGGTGCAATCCCATCAATCGAATCATGGTCGCAAATGGCAATATGAGTTAATCCTCTCTCCCAGGCTTTCCGGACAATTTCAGCAGGAGAGAATTTGCCGTCTGAGGCTGTAGTATGAATGTGTAAATCTACTTTGCTCACTTAATATCTACTTCCCGGTCAATGCGTTCAATACTGATGGCCTGTCCGGATTTATCATCGATATTTATCAGAACCGAGTTAAAGATTATCCGGGTATCGGTACCCACTGAGAGCCGTGCCGGCATAGCGGTTAAAAAGCGGCTCATGACTGATTCAACGTCATCTCCGATAATGGAGGTTTCAGGTCCCACCATCCCGATATCCGTGACATGAGCGGTGCCTTTGGGGAATATTTTAGCATCGATGGTGCCGACGTGAGTATGAGTCCCGACGACAGCGCTGACGCGCCCGTCCAGATAGCGGCCCATCGCTACCTTTTCAGAGGTGGCTTCTGCATGGAAGTCCACGATAATCACCGTATGTTTGTTGCTAAGTCCGGCCAGAAGCGTATCCATAGCTCTGAAAGGGCAATCGAAATTACCGATAAAAGTCCGCCCGATGAGATTGACTACCACGATATGCTCCTGGGTAAGACAGCCTCTGCCCGGTACACCCGGAGGATAATTCAAGGGCCGTATTATGGGTAAATTGCTATCCAGGTAAGGGATAATCTCTTTTTGGTTCCAGATATGATTGCCGGAAGTCAGGATATCCGCACCTGCCTCCAGCAGTTCTCTGGCAGTACTGTAAGTCAGCCCCATCCCTCCCGCCGCATTTTCTGAATTAGCAATGACCATGTCTAGATGGTACTGCTGTCGTAGCCCGGGTAAGATCTTTTGGACCGCCTGCCGGCCCGGTTTTCCTATTACATCGCCAATGGCAAGGATTAACATATTTAGTTAGCCTTTCTATTTTAAGATTATTGTATTGAGCCGGCTCTCACTATTATCAGTGAGAGCCGGACTCTATCTGTCTAAGAGTAACTGGTGCTATTAAGAAGGGTTACTTGGCAAAATCCACGGCTCTGGTCTCTCGGATCACCGTGACTTTAATCTGGCCTGGATATTCCATTCCTTCCTCAATTTTCTTTACGATATCTCTGGCTAATCGAATCGAGTCCAGATCGTTGACCTCTTCCGGTTTGACAACGATACGGATTTCACGCCCGGCCTGGATAGCAAAGGACTTCTCAACTCCTTTAAAGCTATTGGCAATATTTTCCAGGGTCTCCAATCTCTTGATATAATTTTCCACGGATTCGCGTCTGGCTCCCGGACGGGCTCCGCTGATAGCGTCAGCGGCAGACACAATGTACCCCATAATGCTGGTGGTCGGAGCTTCATTATGGTGCTCTGAGATGGCTTGTGCGATCTCCGGGGATTTGTCCCAACGCTGTACCAGTTCTGCTCCGATCGCGGCATGACTGCCTTCAACCTCGCGGTCGATGGCTTTCCCAATATCATGCAATAATCCAGCTTTTTTCGCCAGGGTGACATTGGCTCCCAACTCTCCGGCGATCATACCGGCGATAAAGGCAGTCTCAATGCTATGATTGAGAACATTCTGTCCGTAGCTGGTGCGATATTTTAAGCGGCCGAGTATCTTGATGAGTTCAGGACGTAGTCCCTGAACTCCTACTTGAATGGCCGATTGCTCACCGGCGTTAAAAATCGTTGCTTCGACCTCTTCTTTAGATTTGCTCACAACCTCTTCGATGCGAGCGGGGTGGATTCGGCCGTTGAGGATCAGGCGGGTCAGAGCCAGACGGGCGATTTCTCGTCTCACCGGATCAAAGCTGGAAAGGGTTACGGCTTCCGGAGTATCATCGATAATCAAGTCTACCCCTGTAGCTTGCTCCAGAGCCCGGATATTCCGGCCTTCTCTACCTATTAGTCTCCCTTTCATTTCATCATTGGGAATAGGCACTACCGAAACAGTGGTTTCTGAGACAATTTCAGATGCCGAACGTTGAATGGCTTGAGATAAGATTTCCTGAGATTTTTCATTGGCTTGTTGCTGGAGGGTGCTCTCCCATTCGCGAATCCGCCGGCCAGTTTCCTCCTTCATTTCAGCTTCCATGTTTTCCAGAAGGATTTTCTTGGCATCGGAACTGGACAATTGAGAGATCTCCTCGAGTTTTTTAAGCTCTTTGTCGTGGATTTCTGTAATGTTAGTGCGCAGGGTTTCGATTTCTTTTTCTCGATTATTCAAGTTGTGGTCACGATGCTCCAGGTTTTCCAGTTTGCGGTCCAAAGAATCAATTTTTTGAGATAAGCGGTTTTCTTGACGTTGCAGATCACCGCGCCGCTGCCGGTATTCATTTTCGGCGGCAGTTCTGGATTTTTCGGCCTCTTGCTTGGCTTCATCGACGATGCTTTTAGCTTCCAGCCGGGATTCCGCCAAGGTTCGCGCCGCTTTCCTTTCGGCAATACGCATCTGTCTGCCGATGATCACTCTTCTAAAGAAGAAAAATGCCAGAGCGCCCAGTACTACTCCTATAATAAAGGCAGCTATAATACCCATACCCAGGACTAATGTAGACAATTTTTTCCCCCTTTTCTTGAAATATATTTAACGGAGGATAAATATTTAATCTTCAGCACTGGCCTCTTCGGTCGTCTCCGGGAGCTGCCCTGAATTACCGGTCCGTTCCAACCAGGCTTTCTTGACAGTACTATTTATCACTCCGTAACCAAAACCTCGCCTTTGTAAATACCCTCCTAATTTTTGCCGGAATATCCGGTAATCAGCTTCCGGCAGCAGGCGGGCTTTACTCAGCGCTGCACGGTAAGCATTCTCGGCCTCATCAATATCCTCAATGGCCTCATCAATGACCTCGGTCTCAACGCCTTTGCGCCGCAATTCCATTTTAAGCATTTTCTGGCTTCTGGGCCTGAAGGAGTTCCGGTTATCCTTCCAGAATTGAGCAAAGGCAGCATCATCCAGTAATGCCAGGTGCTTGAGTTGCAGGATAACCTTCTCGATCTCTTCCTCCATATAACCATGCTTCTGGAGCCGGATTCTGGTTTCAGATTCACTGCGGGGCCGGTAGCTCAAAAAGCGAAAAGCCGTATTCAGACAGCGCTGGTAAACATCCGCTCTGGTAAGTAAATCTATTTCAGCAGGAGAAAGCATCTGGTCGACTTTCAGCGACTCTTTTAAAATAATCGCATTATCCAGACTGAAGGCGAATTTGCCATTTAAAAAGATGCTGGAGCGCTGGACCCGGGGGTTCTTCACGGATCTGATCGCTGTAATTTTACTTTTCAAATTCTCCATACTAAAAACAAAGGGGCTGAGATTTTAAGCCTCAGCCCCTTTATCCATTTTTCCTATTCAATTACAATCCCGAATTAGCAGGGATTATTCGACACTTTCACTCGCTGTTGAAGGAGTAGAAACAGCAGCGGCTGAGGCTCGTATCTTCTGCTCTATCTCCTTGGCGATTTCAGGATGCTGGATTAAGAAACTTTTAGCATTCTCTCTGCCCTGACCAAGCCGAAGATCACCATAGGAGAAAAAAGCACCTGCCTTATTAATAAGCCCTTGCTGCACGCCCAGGTCTAAAATGTCGCCCTCTTTGCTTATACCATGAGAAAACATGATATCGAATTCAGCGCTCTTAAAGGGAGGAGCTACCTTATTTTTAACGATTTTCGCTTTCACGTGATTGCCTACGGCTTCATTGCCTTGCATGATAGTTTCCATACGTCTCAGGTCAATTCTTACCGAGCTATAGAACTTTAAAGCTCTACCGCCGGGTGTTACTTCCGGATTACCGTAGACAATACCCACCTTCTCACGTAATTGGTTAATGAAGACTACTACTGCATTCGATTTCGAAATCGCGGCTGCGAGCTTTCTAAGAGCCTGGGACATCAGGCGAGCTTGCAAACCGACATGAGAGTCTCCCATTTCTCCTTCAATTTCTGCTTGAGGAACCAGGGCGGCCACACTATCAATGACAATGACATCCACCGCTCCACTTCTCACCAGGGCTTCGGTAATTTCCAGTGCTTGTTCTCCGGTGTCAGGTTGAGAAATATAAAGGTCCTCTGTTTTGACGCCGCAGCCAGCCGCATAGGAGCGGTCCAAAGCATGCTCTACATCAATATAGGCCGCTACCTCTCCACTCTTCTGGGCTTCGGCAATAATGTGCTGGGCGAGGGTAGTCTTCCCGGACGCTTCCGGACCATATATTTCCGTAATCCGTCCTCTGGGTATACCCCCGACACCTAAAGCTAAATCCAGAGATAGTGATCCGCTGGGAATGACATCAATCGGCTCTGCCGTGTTCTCTCCCAGTTTCATCACGGAACCTTTACCAAAACGTTTCTCTATTTGACTGATTGCCAGTTCCAACGCCTTTTCTTTTTCGTTGCTGGCTTTCTCGTTTAAATTTGTTTTTTCTACTACCATATTCTTGGCCTTTAAAACCCCGAACCAGACCGCACACCCCCACATAAAGTGCATACTTACTCATATGTATCATAACATAATCAATATATTCCCTCAAGGAAAATAGAGAGCCAAAATGATCAATAATGAAATACTTTTCTTGAGCTAAAGCATATCACGATATAGTTGAATTCGCAATACCCTTTTTGACGGAAATTAATAAACATTTCGGGATACTAATTAATAATCCAAGCATTTTCTGAGGGTGATATCATGGGAGGGAAATCTATTTAGATGCTCTAAGACCGCTGCTAAGGCTGAAGTTTTTTAACCATAAAAGTGTCTTGCAATTGGTAACCTTCCGAGCGGTAATACTCTCTGGCTCCAACCCCGCTCAAGACTGCAATCCAGCCCCGCTGGAATTCCTCCTGAGCAATGCGTTCGGCTTCTCTCAAGAGGGTTTTGCCGAAGCCGCGGTGCTGAGCAGCGGATTCCTGACGTTGATTGAGGGGTAGCTCGGGGCCGAAAACGTGTACTTCCCGTATCAAGGCGATATTGCTGCCAATCTTCGGTCCCAGGCGCGGCAGAGATTTCGCCTGTATTCTTAAGCGCAGCAGACCGTAAAGAGTCTCCAATTCATCTTCGATGGAAAGGAATATCTCCTGGCCGCCGGACGCTTCGTAGTCCAGACGGGTCAAGCGAGGATTGCCGGTCCGTTGTTTATCCCGCATGCGGAATCCATATTCTCGGCAGCGAATGCATTGACAGCGCAGTCCCATTTGTTCCATGCGCAGTCTCAAGGGATCCCGCATGGAATCACGCAGTCCGCCTACGATGTATTTAGCCGGGATATCCCGCAGGACGCGGGAAATGCGGACATACTTAGGCACGCGTGATTTGATCCTGGCGATCAGGTCCAGCATGACTTCAGAGTCATATGGCTGGTAGATTTTATCCTGGTACCATTTTTCCAATTCAGTGCCTTCAACTACCATAGTAGGATAAATCTTCAAACCGTCGGGCCGGAAACGGGGATCGCTAAAAATCACTTCAGATAGCCTGAGATCCTCATCCGGATTCGATCCCGGCAATCCTGGCATCCAGTGGTAATGCACCTTCAGGGCATTCTCTCTGGCCAGAGCGGTGGCTTTGGCCACGTCTTCCACAGTATGTCCTCTGCGGACGATGCGGTAGATCTCATCGCTAAGCATCTGTACTCCCAGCTCAACGCGGGTAGCTCCGAAATCCAGCATGCGGTCTATTTCTTCCTGGCGGCAGAAATCCGGGCGAGTTTCAATGCACATACCGGTGCAGCGGTGAGCAGTAGTTTCATTAATATGCTGAGCCTCTGCCAGTGTGGAGGACCCCTCTCCATTCAGGGCATCAAAGCAATCTTTAATAAAATTATACTGGTAATCCTGCGGAGCCGCCGGAAAGGTCCCGCCCATGATAATCAGTTCGATTTTATCCGTTGGATGTCCCATTTCGGCCAGCGTTTTAAGTCTCAGGAGCACCTGTTTTTTGGGATCATATTCGCAGGCACGGGCGCGAATAACTGCCGGTGAATCCGGGGTATAACTTTGGGGAGTGGCCGAAAAGGTAGGACAATAGACGCAGCGTCCGGGACATCCCATAGGTTGAGTCATGACAGCGACCGGTGTAATGCCGGATATTGTTCTGGTAGTTTTTTTCATTTATACTTCCCTTATCAGTTTAACAGATTCGATAAACATAATAAATTTGCATGGAGAAGCATGAGTCCTAAAATTGCGCCGGATAAGCGGGTTTTTGACCAGATGGCTCCGGGATGGTATAATTTCCGGCATTATTCGATTTTTCGTTCTGAATTAGAAGATATGGCTAAACGCTGGCAAAAAGGCCGGCTGCTCAATGTAGGCAGCGGGCACGGGCCGGATTTTCTGCCCTTCAAAGATAATTTTGAACTCTACGGCGTGGATTTTTCGGCTGAGATGATCAAACAGGCCCGGCGCTATTCTCATAAGTTTGAGTTTTCAGTTAACTTGCAGGTAGCGGATGCACAGCAGTTGCCTTTTAAGGATGAGACTTTTGATTGGGCTATTTCAGTAGCCACCTATCATCATATTCAGGGAAGTCAGCAGCAACTGGCCGCTTTACAAGACCTAAAACGAGTCTTAAAGCCCGGAGGGGAAGCCTTTCTCACGGTTTGGAATCATTGTCAGACCAGGTTCTGGTTTAAAAGAAAAGAGGTCGCAGT
>Ga0153915_10004813_pt1 | contig 12493 bp, 12 predicted proteins | sample Opewatmetagenome_2_FD_107003 | JGI IMG/M metagenome (GOLD analysis project Ga0153915, IMG submission 107003) | Freshwater wetland microbial communities from Ohio, USA - Open water 3 Core 3 Depth 3 metaG | ecosystem: Environmental > Aquatic > Freshwater > Wetlands | place: USA: Ohio, Lake Erie... | reverse complement strand
GGGGATGCCGGAGCCAAATTTAAAATTCCTTATCTGATTGAAGACGCCGAAGGTAAAATCACGATTAATTTTTTGGTTTTGGACCAAAACCAAAAAGGAACGATTGTCGTCCCTGATTTTAACGCCAAGAATAAATCCTTAACCATTATTCCTTCGGTTCAGACAAAAATTTCCGGTTTTGACGGTCTGGAAAAATCTTATCAATTTTCCTTTGTTGCCTCGACCCTAGAAAGAACGCCAGAACAAGAGACTGATTTGATTACCAAACTTCTTAGCCAGATTGAATTCCTACAAAAAGAAATTGCCAGGGTTCAGGCCCAAATCGACGCCATTCTAAACAAAAAGACAACAACAGCCTGTCTAAAAATCGAGAACAACCTTTATGTGGGGTTGGCACAGAATGAGGAGGTTCGCTGTCTTCAGGATTTTTTGAAAAAACAGGGGACGGAAATTTATCCCGAAGGCATGGTGACCGGAAACTTCGGGCCCTTAACCCAATTAGCAGTCATTCGCTTTCAGGAAAAATACGCTGAAGAAATTTTAAAACCCCTTGGTCTTGAGATGGGAACGGGGTATGTGGGAGCGGGAACCAAGGCGGTGATTAACAGGATGATGGGATCCTAAGCTAATTTCTAAATCCTAATATCTAATTTCTAAACAAATCTCTAAGCCCTAATTACTAATGTCTAATGGTTATTGTATTAGACATTTTTTAATTGCCTTGATTATTTTCTCTGCATCTTTTTTGGTGTAATAGTTTTGAAGCGGCAGATTGACAATTCTTTGAGCAATCTCTTTTGTGTTGGGAAATTGCTCCGGATTGAGCCTAAAATCCATTTTTACCTCCAGGTTTAAAACTATGGGGGTGTGCCAGATTCGGGTGGCAAAGATGTCGTACCCCCTTAAATCTTTGACAAATTTATCGCGATTGATGTTTGGGGGAACCAAAACGGAAAGAAAAGAAAAAACGTTATTTTCTCCTTCCTGAACCCAAAAACCCAGCTTTTTAAGTTCTTGCTGTAAAATTAAGGCAATATCCACTCTTTTTTTCAGATTTTTTTCAAAATTATTTAAGAAAGAAAGAAAAAGATTTAAGGAGACTCTGTTGATTTGAGTAATTTTTTCTTCCTTTTCTTTTCGCTGGATTTTGGGGGCGATTTCTCCGCCGAAGATTTTGAAAAAATAGGCAAAAAAAGAAAAATTATTCAAAAGGGAGAGGAGGTCCCTAAAATTAAAATGAGTTTTCTTTAAATTTTCAATTTTAGCTTTTTTGTTTAAAACTGCCATGCCGCCGCGGATGGTGGGAAGTTGCTTGTAGAAACTAAAGATAGCCGCGTCTCCAAAGTTTCCGACAAAATCTTGGCCAACCCTTGCCCCAAAAGAATGAGCACAATCCTCAATAACTTTTAAATTATATTCTGTGGCAAACATTTTTATTTTTTCGGAAGGGAGGGGAAGGCCATAGCTATGGCAAACCAGAATTGCCTTTGTTCTGTAGCTGATTCTTTCTTCGGCTTTTTTCAGGTTGATATTAAAGGTTTCTTTTTCAACGTCGATGAAAACGGGTGAAATATTGTATTTTTTTAAAATGGGGTAAAAGATATCGCAAATATAGGCCGGGAACAGAATTTCCGAGTTTTCTAAACCCAGTTCCTCAATGATTAATTTAAAAGCGGTCCTACCCATGTCGCAAAAAACAAGCTCTTTTTGGGGAAACATCAGTTTTAATCTCTCCAGCTTCTTTTTTGAAGGAAACCCCAAAAAAGAAAAAAGGATTTTGAATAGATTTTGAGGGTTAAATTTTAATTGAGGATGAACAAAGTACATATTTTTAGTTTAATTTAAAATATTGATTTTTTCAACAGCTTTCTCTAAGATATAGGATATGGCAAAACAAGCTTTAATTCTGGCCGGAGGAGCAGGTACCCGACTTTGGCCCATCAGCCGGGCGCTTTATCCTAAGCAATTGCTAAAGTTATTCGGAAACAAAACCCTTATCCAGCATACCTTTTCCAGATTAAAAAAAATACTTCCTCCCCAAAACATTTTTATAATTACCAATCCCACTTTCAAAGAGGATGTTTTTTTACAGTTAAAAGATTTGGGGTTGGTAAAAGAAAATATTCTGATTGAACCGGCTCAAAAAAATACGGCTCCGGCCATTGCGTTTGCTACTCAAAAAATAATGGAGAAAGACAAAGAGGCAATAATCTTGACCTCGCCGGTTGATCATTTTATTAAGCCAGATTCAGAATTTATTAAGGATGCTAAAATTGCGTTTAGGTCAGCGACTAAGAACTTTTTGGTTACTTTTGGAATTAAGCCTACTTCAGCCAGCTCAGAATACGGCTACATTGGCTTGAAACTGGGACGAGCCGAACGCCCCATAAAAAAAATAAGCGCTTTTGAGGTAAAGAGATTTACCGAAAAACCAGATCCTCAAGAAGCTCAGCAATTAATTTCAGAAGGGTACCTTTGGAATAGCGGAACCTTTGTTTGGAAAGGAAAAACAATAATGGCCGAAATTAAAAAATATATACCCAGAGTTTATCGCGCCCTTAAATCGCCCCGTCTTTTCAACAAACTAAACCCGGTTTCAATTGATAGGGGTGTTTTGGAGTTTTCAAAGAAAGTTAGAATTGTTCCAGCTACCTTTGAATGGCAAGATATCGGTTCCTGGAAGACTTTGTACCAGATATTACCAAAAAATTCGGCCCGAAATATTTTAAATGAAAAAGTTTTGGAATTAGACTGCCACAACTGCTTAATTCAGGGAACTCAAAACAGATTGGTGGCTGCCATCGGCTTGGACAATTTAGTGGTGGTTGACACCGAAGACGCAGTTTTGGTTTCTCATTTGGATAAAACTCACCAGATAAAAGGATTGCTTGAAAAAATGAAGCTCAATAATGCTCCTCAGTACCTGAAGCACCCAACGGTTAGCCGTCCCTGGGGCTCTTACACCGTAATTGAAGAAGGGGATAATTTTAAAGTTAAAAAAGTATTAGTTAAACCAAAAGAAAAATTAAGTTTACAACTTCACAACAAGAGGTCAGAACACTGGGTGGTTTTAAAAGGAATGGCAAAAGTTGAATTGGATAAAAGCACCATTTATTTATCGGCTCATCAAAGCATTGATATACCCATCGGCATTAAACACCGCCTGGAGAACCCGAATAAAGATTTTCTGGAGATAATTGAAGTTCAGAGCGGAAAATATTTGGGCGAAGATGACATAACGAGAATCAAAGACAAATACCAAAGATTAGAAATATAGATTAATGCAGGCACCAAAAGAAGCGACAAATTAGTTTATAAATGAAAATTGATTTTAAAAAATTTCTATTTGAAAATTTAGGAATAAGACAGACAATTTTTAAAAACACTTTATGGTTAACATTAGGGGAGGCAGTATCGCAGTTTTTGAGACTAATTTTGATTATTTATGTTGCCAGAGCTCTGGGAGCGACCGAATACGGAAAGTTTACTTTTGCTTTAGCCTTTATTGCTCTCTTTAGCGTTTTTGCCGACCTGGGAATTTCTCAAATTGCTACCAGAGAGTTTTCCCAGGATAAAGAAAAAGAGAAAGATTTTTCGGCTGTCCTTTCTCTAAAAAGTATTTTAACTTTTTTAACCTTTTTAATAATCTTAACAGGTTCTTTTTTTATTACCTCTGACGTCACAATTAGAAAAATTATATGGATTTTAGCGGTTTTCACCCTATTAAATAGTTCGAGCGGGACCATCTGGAATTTTTTTGAGGCGCGGCAAAAGATGGAATACGAATCAATTTCAAAGATTTTTCAATCCCTTCTAATAACAGCTTTCGGTCTTTTTGTTGTGTTTAATATTCCTTCTGTCCAGAATTTAAGCTGGGGCTATCTCTTGGCCGGATTAATCGCCCTTGTTTTCCTTTTGATATTTTTTCATTTTAAAGTCTCACGGCTGGATATTTCTTGGGATACGTCAATCTGGCTAAAATTTTTATCAAAATCCTGGCCCTTAGCCGTCGCCAGTTTTTTCAGTGCGATTTATGCCCAGGTTAATTCGGTAATGATGGGTTATTGGGGTCAAATTACCCAGACCGGTCTCTATAATGCGGCCTACACGATTATAACCAGTATTTTGCTTGTCTGCGCAATAGTTTCCCAAAGTTTTTTCCCGGCCTTGAATTCAGCCCTTAGAGAATCAAAAGAGAAGCTGCAGAAAATTTGGGATTATTTTACCGAAACAACCATCTTTTTGGCAATACCGGCAATGGTGGGAGGTATTGCGCTCGCCCCCCGGATTATTGATTTTATTTATGACCCACGTTATTTCCCGTCGATTTTAGCCCTTCGTATTTTGCTTTTCACGGCCGGATTTACTTTTTTAGCCAATCCTTTCATTAATATTCTGGTTGTGTCAGACAATCAGAAAAAACTCCTGGGAATTACTTTAGCCGGAGCTTTCACTAATGTTATTTTAAACTTAGTTCTAATTCCCAAGTACAATCTTTATGGAGCAGCTTTAACCTCGGCAATAAGCACTTTTGTGGTTTTAATCTTGCTTTTTAGAACTACTTTAAAAATGAACTTAGTCCAACCGTTTGACCTTCAGTTTTTAGGGACCCTTACGATAACCCTTTTAGCCAGTTTTTTTATGTATCTAGTAATTTCTTGGCCAAAGATTTACAGCCTAAACGTTGTTCTGGCAATTCCAATCGGAGCTGCAATATACTTCTTCTTTTTCTTCATCGTTAAAATCACAGCAAGTAAAGTTTTAAGATAAAATATTATGCAAATAGTAGTTATCTGTGGAGGATTGGCAACCAGACTTTACCCGACAACCAAAACAATTCCCAAATCAATGATTAGGATTGCCGGCAAACCCTTTTTAGAACACCAGATAAAACTTTTTAAAAAAAACGGCATTTTTGATATTGTGCTTTGCACCGGTAACTTTTCAGAGCAAATAGAAGAATATTTCGGTGACGGAAAAAAATTCGGAGTTAATATTAGATACAGCCGGGAAAAAGAGCCCCTAGATACCGGCGGCGCTTTAAGGAATGCCAAGAATTTACTGGGCGAAGAATTTTTCACCATTTATGGCGATTCTTATTTGCTTTGTGATTACCAGGAAGTCTATAGGCATTTTAAAAAGTTTAACAAATTAGGACTAATGACTGTTTGTAAAGAAGAAGAAAAACTGGGGCCGGGTAATGTTGTTATTGAGGGCGACTTAGTCAAAACATATGACAAAGAAAACCTTCATCAGCCGGGGATGAATTATATAGAATATGGCTTGAATGTCTTTAAAAAGGCAGTTTTAGGCTTAGTTGATAAAAAAGTCTTTCCAATAGGCGATTATTTTAAGGAATTAATTCAAAGGAAAGAGCTTCTTGGTCTGATAATTCCTCAAAGGTTTTACGAAATGGGTTCTAGCCAGTCTTTGGCCGAACTAAAGGCTTTTATAGAAAATGTTGACAAAAAGCCCTAACGTGGTAAGTTAAATTTATGATTATTGTTCGGGCGCCGGTAAGAATACCCATTGGCGGGGGGGGTACTGACTTACCCTCTTATTACTCTTTGTACGGCGGGGAGTGGATTTCGGCGGCAATTGATAAATATGTTTACGTTATTGTCAATAAAAGGTTTCAAAACACCTTTCGGATAAGCTATTCTAAAACAGAAGAGGTGGATACGGTAGATCAAATAGAACACCCGATTGTCAGAGAGGCGTTAAAATTGGTGGGTATTAAAGGCGGAATAGAAATAGTTTCCGTTGCCGATATTTTTGCCCAGACCGGGCTGGGAAGCTCAGGAAGCTTTACCGTGGCCCTATTAACTGCCCTCCACGCTTTTTTGAGGAACACCTCCAACAGCGATTTACCGACCAGAAAGGAAATTGCCGAACAGGCCTGTGATATAGCGATGAATATCTTAAAAGAACCATCGGGAAAACAGGATGAGTATATTGCTGCTTACGGTGGTTTGACCGCATTTTCAGCCGATAAAAATGGCAATATTTTAGTAGAACCGCTTTTCCCCGGTAAAGTTTCGGCCGAAAACCTTCGTGAATTAGCGAACAATCTCTTAATGTTCTATACCGGTATCAGACGAGAGTCGCGCGCTCCCTTAAAAGCCCAAACCCAAAGCACTCAAGCCGGAAACCAAGACATTATTAATAATCTTAATCGGGTAAAAGAAATTGGCCGGGAAATTAAGGAGGCGCTTTCCAAGGGTGACTTTATGCGTTTCGGTAAGTTACTTGATACCCACTGGCAAGAAAAAATTAAGAGACAAGGAACCTCTAACCCTCAGATTAATCACTGGTACGAAGTTGCTAAACAAAACGGAGCCATCGGCGGAAAATTAATGGGAGCAGGAGGAGGCGGATTTCTACTCTTTTATTGTGAAAACAACAAAGATAAATTAAGAAAAGCTATGAATTCTCTGGGCTTGAAAGAAGAATTATTTCATTTTGATTTAGAGGGCGTAAAAGTAGTTGCCGATTTTAAATAATTAAAAATAATATGGAAAACCGAGAATATATTAAAACTTATCTTGGAGAGACGGCAGAAATAACCAGCAAAATCAACAGCGAAGCCGTTGAAAAAGTTCTTTCAACCCTATTGGAGGTTAAAAGGAATAAAGGCAGGGTGTTTTTTTTGGGAGTGGGCGGAGGAGCGGGGACCGGTTCTCATGCTACCAACGACTTCAATAAGATTGCTAAGATTCCGACCATTTCTCTTAGCGACAATGCCGCTCTTTTAACTGCTTTGACTAACGACGAAGGCTGGGACTCTGTTTTTAAGAGGCAGTTAGAAATGCATAATCTTAATAGCAAAGACTGTATTTTTATTTATTCGGTTGGCGGCGGTTCGGAAACAACTTCCCGAAATTTAGTTTTGGCCATCGATTATGCAAAGCAAGTAGGAGCTAAGATTTTGGGAGTGGTGGGGAAAGAGACCGGGGCGACGGCCCAAAAAGCCGATGCCTGCATTATTGTTCCCTGTTTGGAAGAAAAAAGAAGAACTGCTCATACCGAGGATTTCCAAATGATAGCCGATCATCTGATAGTGAATCTTATAGCAGAGATAGAAAGCAATGAAAAAAAATAAAGCAATATTTTTAGACCGAGACGGGGTAATCAACGAAGTGATTATGAGAGATAATAAACCGGCCTCTCCGCGAAAGATAGAAGAATTCAGGTTTGTGCCCGAAGCTGAAGATGTTTTAAAAAAGTTTAAGGAAATAGGTTTTTTAAATATTATTGTTTCCAATCAGCCGGATGTCAGCAGGGGTCTGCTAAAGCCGGAAGATTTGGAAAAAATGAATAAAATAATTGAAGAGAAATTAGCGGTGGATGAAGTTAAGAATTGTATTCATGATGACATTGATGGTTGTTATTGCCGGAAACCAAAACCGGGCATGATACTGGAGGCGGCAGAAAAATGGGACATCGACCCAGAAAAATCTTTTTTGATAGGAGATAATTGGAAGGACATAGAAGCCGGTAAAGCGGCCGGCCTAAAAACATTTTTAATCAGGAAAGATTATAATAAAGAATTAAAAAAAGGATACGACTTTGAGGTTGCTAATTTAAAAGAGGCGTTTCAAATTATTAAATCCGCCAGTCGGCGGATGAAGGAGGAATAGAAAAGATTAAGGGAGGAATAAAAATATGAAGATATTTGTTGATACAGCTGACCTGGAGGAAATTAAAAAATACCTTTCTTGGGGTGTTTGCGACGGCGTCACCACCAATCCAACCATTTGTTTAAAATGCGGAGTGAAAGGAGGTATCGAAGGAGTAAAGAAAAGAACAATAGAAATAGCCAGATTAATTGCTCCCCGACCGGTCAGCGCCGAAGTGACCAGCGAAGATCCAAAAGAAATATTGTTTCAGGGTCGAGAGTGTGCTAAGTTGGCGGAAAACGTTGCCGTTAAAGTTCCGATAACCGATCGACATGGTAACTCCATGCTTTCGGTAATTAGAAAATTGGTTAGCGAAGGGATACGCATTAACGTTACGGCAATGACTACCTATAATCAAGCGATTTTAGCAGCTAAAGCCATTGAAGCAGGACTGAAAATCAATACGGCCAAACAGCCCCATTTTATCAGCATTTTCGGCGGCAGGATTTCGGAAGAACAGGGCGTGGAGAGAGCCTGCCAGGTGATTAAACGTACCAGAAACTGGCTGGATTTTCACGGAGTGAAGGGGATTGAGATTATTGTTGGTTCGGTCAGAAGCGTGGAGACTTTTGAGCTCTGGTCCAGAACCGGTGCCCACGTTTTAACCGTTCCTCCGGAGGTTTTAGCCAAGTCATTAACCGGTGCCAGAACCAAAGAAACGGTAGCTCAGTTTATTGACGACGACAGAAAATCTATCGCTGAATTTATAAAGCAAAACCAACAAATGAAGGATGGTAAGCATCCTATAGAGGGCAGTAAACAAGGAGAAGGCGGTAGATAGTAGGTGTATATATTTTACATATGAGCTTGGAGTTATTAAAAGAACAACTGAGAAAAGCGCGGATAATCCAAAAAGGGGATTACCGCTATATTTTAAATGCCATTACCGAACAGGAGCCAGCTTTGGACCCCTCGATTTTAGATGACTGCGCTGCAAAACTGATGGAAAAACTTAATTTTCAGGGAGCGACCAAGATTTTGACGGCTGAAGCAATGGGTATTCCCATTGCCACCACCCTTTCTTTAAAAACCAGAATTCCTTTAGTTATTGCTACCAGAAGAAAAAAGGGGACTTTTGACGAAATTTCGGTTGATTACATCTGCGGTTACGAAAACGGGGTTTTACACATTAACAACATTAAAAGCCAAGAAAAGGTGTTAATTATTGACGATTTAATTTCAACCGGCGGAACGATTTTTTCCTTGATAGAAGGAATCCAAAAAGCGGGAGCCGAGATAGTGGATATCGGAGCAATTTTTAATAAGATGGATTACGGCGGCATGAAGGAGCTGGAAAAAAGGGGTTATCGGCCCAAAGTATTGCTCAACGTCAGATTAAACGGGCACCAGGTTGAAGTGGAAGATTGTTAATTGTAAAATAGAGGAGAAATCGATGAATTACACAATCTACTTAGGCTTAACGGCCGGTTTTTTAACTACAATTGCTTTCCTACCTCAGGTGGTGAAGAGCTGGAAGTCCAAGCAGACAAAAGACATCTCTCTACTGATGTTTTCATTCTCCGTCTCCGGATTTTTTCTTTGGTTAGTTTATGGAATTTTAATTAGAAATTTACCTCTTATTATAGCAAACCTGTTAACTTTTATTTTTGCCGCCTCGATTCTGGTGTTAAAAATAAAATATAAATAGCAAAAATGGAAGTGGTAAAATCGGAATAAAGAAGACGAACCCCGTTAGAAATTCTCCATCTCTAACGTAATTGCTAAATTAAATTAATATGAGTCAAGAACAAAAAATTTCCAACGGGGTGAAGATTACTTTTCTTTCCTTAATAGAGGATGTTTCTATACCCGGCTTACGTTTCTTATCCTCCTTTATTAAGCAAAAGGGACATCGGTCAGAAATTATTATGCTCCCCAGGTCTTATTCTGAGGGGTTAAACGACTCCGTCTCTTTTTTGTATCCTTACCCAGAAGTTGTTCTTAAACAAATCAGAGAAAAGTGCGCGGAATCGGATTTGGTTGGCATCTCTCTAATGTCTTGCCATTTTGACAACGCCGTTTTCTTAACTCGTTATCTGAGAAAGCACTTATCTTGTCCGATAATTTGGGGGGGCATTCATCCCACAATAAGGCCCTTGGAATGCTTAAATTATGCCGACATGGTCTGCGTTGGAGAAGGAGAATTGAGCTTGAGTACGTTGATGGAAAGAATGTCCGGGGGTGAATCTTGGAAAACGGTTTCGGTTCCGGGGATTCTTAAACAAGGAGAAAAATATGAGAAAATTAAGCCGGGTCCAATTTTAGAGAATTTAGAAGAATTACCGCTACCTGATTACGATTTAAAAAACCAGTTTCTTTTATATAAAAACAACGAATTGGTCCAAATGGACAACAATATTTTGGGCCATTGTCTTCTTTATTCTTACAGAACAACTTTTTCCCGGGGTTGTCCTTATGCCTGTACCTACTGTTGTAACAATGCTTTGAATAAAATATATGAAAGAAAATTACCCCTGAGACACCGGACAATAGAAGATATGATAAGGGAATTAGAAATAGCAAAAGAATCGATACCAGGGTTAAGAGAGGTGGATATAACAGACGATGCTTTTTTAGCCCAACCCCAAGAGAGAATCGAGAGGTTCTCCCAAGAATATAAGAAAAAAATAAACTTACCTTTTAAATGTCTTACTACACCAGCTACTTTTACATTCGCCAAAGCCAAGATATTGGCTGAAGCAGGAATGTATTCTACGGGCGTAGGAGTTCAGTCGGGCAGTTTACATACCAGGGCGGCATATAACAGATATGATACATTAGACCAGGTATTAACGGTGGGAGATGTTGTCAATCAAGTAGCCAAAGAAATCAAGAAAAAACTAATCGTTCGCTACGATTTTATTTTAGATAATCCCTGGGAAACCGAAGAGGACGTAGAAGACAGCATTCAGTTTGCCCTAAGAATGAAAGAACCTTTTGATTTAGCATTATTTTCAATGATGTTTTATCCGGGGACAGAGCTTTACCAAAAAGCGCGGCAAGAAGGAATTATCAGCGACGACCTAAACCAAATTTACAGAAAGAGTCAACTGACTCCCAAGCGCAACTATCTAAACGCTTTATTTTCGCTCCTGAGCTTAGGAATGCCAAAATCATTAGTTAAGTTGTTGCTGGACAAGCGTATTCCTAGGAAATATTTAGTTGGCGCCCTATATTTCCCAATTTCTTTTTATACTTTGAAAAGAGGACTAAAAAGCATCAGGGTAAAAGTTTTTTTACGGAGAGATTTCAAATGGTTGCTCGTTGTCTTTTCTGTGCTTTTGGAGACAATTAAGCAGAAATTTTCTTTTTTGGTCCCAGAAAAATTACCGAGATTTCAGGGAGGGCCGGGAGAAATATAATAAAAACTTATGAGGCAAAAAGAAAACATAATTCCATCTTCAGTTAGAGTCGGGGAAAAGAATCTATTGAAAAGATTTATAAAAAAACACAAAAAGTTGTACACTCCTTTTTATCGTTTTTTAAGATGTAGTCGATTTACCTTTCTTTTACAAAATCGTCAGTGTGATACAGAATCCTTATTTAAATCAGTTGAAATTGAAACAACCTCTATTTGTAACAGAAAGTGTTCTTTCTGTCCGGTTGCTTATGACAATAGTCAGAAAACGATGATGTCCGATGAAATTTTTAATAAACTAATAAGCGAATTAAAAGAATTAAAATATAAAGACCATATTAGTTTCGCCGGCTACGGTGAACCTTTACTGGATAAAAAATTAGAAGAAAAGGTTGAAAAGATAAAGAAAGAACTGGGTTCTTTTGTTGAAATTTTTACCAATGGCGACTTCCTGAGCTATGAGAGATTTAAGAAATTAATTTATTCGGGAGCCGACGCCTTTCGTTTAAGCCAGCACGATAAAGAACCGTCAGAACAGATTAAAAAATTTTTCGGTGATGTCAAAAACGAAGATTTTAAATATATAATATTTCAGACGGCACACGAAGATTCAATAACGCTATCCAATCGCGGCGGTTCATTAAAGATTAAAACCCTACATCCTTTTTACTGTTCTCCCCTGCACTTAATTGTCAGGGCTGACGGCGTCGTGCCGCTTTGCTGCGGCGACTATTACAAAAAAATTAATTTTGGAACAATTAAGAATGAGAAATTAATTGATATTTGGGATAAATCTCTATATAGAGAAATTAGAAAAAAAATAAAAAGAGGAATTTTTGACCTTGAAATTTGTCAAAAATGTTTAGGAATAAGTTCGACTCAAAAATTAAATTAAGAATATGAAAACAGTATTAGTTACCGGTGGCGCGGGTTTTATTGGCAGCCATCTGGCTGATAGATTATTAAAAGAAAAATATAAGGTAGTGGTTATAGATAACCTAGCCACCGGCAGAAGGGAAAACCTCAATCCCAAAGCCAAGTTTTATGGGGTTGATATCTGCTCTCCCAGGATTTCAGGAATATTTACAAGAGAAAAACCAGAGGTAGTTTTCCACTATGCTGCGCAAATCAATGTTCGAAAATCTTTGGAGGACCCGCGAGCAGATGCCAAAATCAATATTTTGGGGACTTTGAACATCTTGGAAAACTGCAGGACATATAAAGTTAAGAAGATAATTTTTGCCTCTTCGGGCGGAAGTATTTATGGCGAAACAAATAATATTCCTACCTCCGAAAACCAGCCGGGAAATCCAGAATCTCCTTATGCGATTTTAAAGTTTGTGGCTGAAAAATATTTAGATTTTTATAAAAGAAAGTATGGCTTAGATTGTGGAGTTTTAAGATACGCAAACATATATGGTCCCCGCCAAAACCCGCAGGGAGAAGCGGGGGTGAT
>Ga0153915_10004812_pt1 | contig 12493 bp, 10 predicted proteins | sample Opewatmetagenome_2_FD_107003 | JGI IMG/M metagenome (GOLD analysis project Ga0153915, IMG submission 107003) | Freshwater wetland microbial communities from Ohio, USA - Open water 3 Core 3 Depth 3 metaG | ecosystem: Environmental > Aquatic > Freshwater > Wetlands | place: USA: Ohio, Lake Erie... | reverse complement strand
TAACTCGGTGTACGCACGCTCGGCGTCGGCGGCGATGCGTCGCGCCAACGGCTCGAGCGGCGGGTTGAAGTGAACGTAGAAGTGTTGAGTCTCGAGCGTGCGCCAGTCGAGGTTTGGCGCTTGGGCGCGTGCCGGGCGGGGGGAAAGCGCGCACAGCAAGACGAGCGCCGTCGTCCCGAGCCGCTTCATTCTCATGCGCACGCTTTGGTCGTTGTCATCGTGATCGGCGCGGCCGGTCGAGTTGGAACACGTTAGGAACAGGATGAATCAGGATGAATCGGAGATGAATCAGGACAAGACCCCAGTAGCGGGATCACATGAACGACATTTTGTTCCCATTGCTGCTGTTGTTGTTGTTGCTTGATCCCGTCTCATCCCGATTCATCCTGATTCATCCTGTTCACCTCTTGTTCCAATCGTCCCCGGGGCAAAGCGCGGGTTGTCATCGCTGGGCGAACAGGCGGAAATATGCCTCGATGCCGTCGGCGACCCCGCGCGCGTAGCGCTCTTGAAACTCCGGAGTTTTGACCGCGTTTTCCTGCTCGGGCACCATGAGAAACGCTCCCTCACAAATGAGCGACGGCATCCACGTCGTTCGGCCGATGGCGATGTTCTGATAGTGAATGCCGAGGTCCGGCAAGCCCATCTCGCGCGTCATGCCCGCTTGCACGAGTCGCGCGAGCGGTTCGGTTTGCGGGTGGAAGAACAGCGTGCTCGTGCCGTTGTTGGCAACCGGATTCACGCCGTCGCCGAATGCATTGAGATGAATCGAGACGAACACGTGCGAGTTCGCCCGTCGCGCGATGACGCTCCGCAAGTGCAAATCGACGACTTGCATCGTCGTGCGGGTGACGATGACGTGCGCGCCTCGCTGCTCGAGAATTTCGCGCAGCTTCTGTGAGATGGGGAGCACGGCCTGCGCTTCGGTCAGCGCCGTGGGTCCGATCGCTCCGCCGGGCGGATGCCCGGGGTCGACGGTGATCGTGAGTCCCTCGAGCGGACGGGCAAGCGACACGCGGGGTGGGCGTCGCAATCGCAACACGAAGCCGCGCGTCGAATCCCACAGCGCGAGATAGCCGAACGGCGGCCGGCTCATCTCCATCGTGATGCGGACGCGGTCCGATTGTTCCGGCGTCCAGTTCATCACGCGGACGAGCGAATCGTTTTTCAGATATTTGATGATGTCGGGCGTCGCCTGCGTTCCGTACAGCGTGAGCGTGAGGCGATCGAGGTCCTGCTCGAGGAGAAACGGCGGAGGCGACGCGACGGGCATCACGACGTCTACCCACTCGGCGGACGGGACGAGGGACATCGCGCCCACGACCCGTCGAGGCGCTGGAGTGCCGAGCGTCAGTGTGCGCACGTTGGCCGAATCGACCCACGTCTCGAGCTGCGAGTCGAGTCGCACGCGGACGTTGTCGCCGCTTCGACCGGTGACCTGCACGACGGTGCCGGGAAGAAGCATCCACTTGTAGGTGCCGGCGGGCGTCGAGCGGCCGATCACGACCGCGTCGGTGTCGGGGCCGTTGTCCGTCGCAGCGAGCGTCGCGTAGCGCGCCGGCTCGGTGTCGACCGGCGCGACGCGCGCGAGCGTGAAGTGCACGGTGTCGCGCTCGCGCGCGACGTACAACGTGGCGGGGACGCGGAGGTCGCGCGCCGGGAGCTCGGTGGCGAGCCCATTGCCCGGCAGGGCGACGAGCGGGTGCGTTCGTCCATTCTCCACGACCCACGCCGACGCGTTGGGCGCGGCGCGGACGCCTACGCGTACCGGCTCGTTGTCGCGGAAAGCGAGCGTTCCGCCACGCGGCGAGACCGTCGCGCTGTCGACCAGCAGCGGCCCCGTGGCCGCAAAGACGACGCGCGCCGGCGGCACGCGCACGGGGACGACGAGTCGAGCGCTGTCCGCGCCATCATGGGCCACGACCTCGTAGTGCGGCGCGGCCGGCGGCGGGACAGGCAAATAGGCGAGGAACGTCCCGTTGGGCGCGACGGTAACTGGCGCGCCGTTGATGGTCAGTGTTGCATGGCCGTTACCGACCGAGCCGAAAATGAAATTCGAGTCACGGACGAAGATCGTCTGATTTGCGTCGGGATAGACCACCCTTGGGGCGAGCGGGCCGGTGACGAGTGGCACCGGCGGCAGCGGCTCGGCCGGCCGGGGTGTTATTCCGCGTTCATACGTCGGATTGCCGGGCCGTCGGGTCTCGGGCGTCGGGGGGGTCGGAGCGGGTGCCGTCTGGCAGCCGGCGATCAGCGCGACGAGCGCGAGGCGATGGGTCCGCATGTGGAATAGAATGTAGGCGCGGATAGTCCTAAATCGTTAGGCCATAGGGCGGTGCAATTCATTGACCATCCCTTCATCGGAGCCCTATATTCGCGCGCCATGGATGTTTCCCACCCGTCGACCGCCAAGGTTTGCCCCCGGTGCGGCGCTGAATACCCCGCCAACGCTCGCTTCTGTGAGACCGATGGGACCGCGCTTCGCTCCGTGGCCGGCGGGACGGATCTCGAGGGGTCGATCGTTGCCGATCGATATCACATCCTAAAGAAACTTGGTGAAGGAGGCATGGGTCGCGTGTATTTGGCCGAGCACGTGAAGATGGGACGCAAGAGCGCGCTCAAGGTCCTCCACCCGGGAATGGTGAAGGACCTCGACGCGATCACGCGCTTCAACCGTGAGGCGGCGAACGCGAGTCGCATCACCCATCCGAACGTCGCGGCGGTATACGACTTCGGCGAGACCTCCGACGGATTGATCTATCTCGCGATGGAGTTCGTCGACGGCGAGTCGCTGGCGAGCGTCATCGAGAGGAATGGGCCGCTTCCGCCCAGGCGAGCGGCGGAGATCGTGCGACAGACGGGCGAGGCGCTCGCCGTCGCGCACGAGGCCGGACTGGTACACCGCGATCTCAAGCCCGACAACATTCTCCTCGTCCCGACGCGCGAAGGCGGAGACCTGGTGAAGGTGGTCGACTTCGGCATCGCCAAGGCGGCGGACACCGAGTCACGGAAGGTGACGAAGACCGGGCATGTCATCGGCACCCCGGACTACATGAGTCCCGAGCAGTTCGCCGGCGACGCGCTCGACGGACGCAGCGACATCTACTCGCTCGGCCTCGTCGCGTTCAACATGCTGACGGGGGGTCTTCCCTTCCCGAGCGAATCGGCGCGCGAATCTCTGATCATGCGCCTCACCGACACGCCGATGTCGTTGCGACGCGTGAGCCCCAACGTTGATTGGCCCGACGACGTCCAGGCAGTCATCGAAAAGGCGCTGGCCCGCGACCCGGCTCGCCGCGATCTGAGCGCGAGCGAATTCGGCCGGGCGTTCTATCAGGCCGTGAGCCGAATGCCGGAGACGACCGCCCCCCGCCCCAGTCCAACGGAGTCCCGGGTCGTGCCGCCGACGCGAGTCGCCCGCTATTCCGAGGCAACCGCGGCGCAAGAGGACCGGTACGTGTCGACCGTCGGACTATTAGCGACATTGGTGGTGATCCTGACGATCTCGACGGTCGTGGCGAACCGCAACTCGGGCGTGCAGCCCGTTCGCGCGGTAGGCTCTCCCTCAAAAGCGCCGGTCCGCGACAACAGCCAGGAGTTCGCGCGTCTCGACAGTCTCGCGAACGACTCGGCCACGGCCGCGGCGGCGCTGACGTCGTTGGAATCGGTTCCGCTGTCGTCGGACGAAGATCGAGTGCGCGCCGCGCTCATCCGCTACGCGGCGGGTCTCAGTCTCGGTGACAAAAAGGCATGTGACGCGTTGAAGGACGTTCGCACCATCGCTCCACGCACCACGAAGGCCACGCTCGTTGCCGAGAAGCTCAACGACCTCTGCTCAGACTAGCCACCAACTCGATCGTGCCCGTCACCAATCCCTCCTCGTCGATGAAATCCTCGCCCAACCCCGACTCGCCCAACGCCGAGGTTATCGTTCGCGTCGCCGGTCTCACTGACGTCGGTCGTACGCGCGAGCATAACGAGGACTCATTCGTGGTGGCGGACCTCACGACCGGCACGACCATCGCGCAGCCCGATTCGGCCACGCTCCCGGCGGGCTCGAAGGGCTCGCTGTTCATGGTGGCCGACGGAATGGGCGGCGCGGCGGCAGGAGAGATCGCCAGCGCAATGGCCGTCGACATCGTGCTCGGCGAGATGCGAACGAACTGGATCGCCGCCGACCACGCCGAAGCCGAGTCGTTCGTGCGCGCGATCAAGCAGGCGACCAAAGCGGCGAACGCGCAGATCAACGCGTTCGCCACCCAGCACCCGGAATACCGCGGCATGGGCACGACGGCGACGATCGTCGGCCTGCTCGGCGACACATTGTATCTCGCGCAGGTCGGCGACAGCCGCGCCTACATCGTGCGCGCCGGCGTGACGCGACAGATCACGAAAGATCAATCGTTGATGCAGAAGCTGATCGAAGCCGGCGAGATGACGGAGGAGGAAGCGGAGCACAGCGAGCGTCGCAACATCATTCTGCAGGCGCTCGGACCCGAGGCGAACATCAAGGTCGATCTCACGCACCAGAAGATTCGGCGCGGCGACACGCTCGTCTTGTGCAGCGACGGACTTTCGGGGCAAGTCAACAAGGACCAGATCGCCGAGATCGTGCGGCGGGAACCGGACCTGATGAGAGCGAGCCATCGGTTGATCGATCTCGCAAACGAGGCCGGCGGTCCGGACAACATCACGGTGATCGTGGCGCGATTCGAGGGACCGGGGCTCACGCCCGCGGCCGATGAAGACGAGGTCGGGCATCGCGTCTTCCCACTCCACGACCCGAGGCCATCGCCGGCGATGGGGATGGATCGCCCGATGACCGGCACGACGCCAACCGAGGCGATGCCGGTGCCGGGACCGGGGATGGTACGCCCCACGCCGGCGCGAGCGACGGAGCACGCCGTCCTGCCCCCAGAGGAAGCGCCGCCGCCACCACCAGAGGTGTCGCCAGCACGCCGGAGTGCAGGAACACTCATCGCCATCGCTTTGCTCGCGCTCCTCATCATTGGCGCCGCGTGGTTCGTGATGCGAAGCACGCGCACCGTGACCGACACGACGGGCGTGAGCACACCGAGGCCGTAATGGCGATCGAGCTGCGCATCCTGAGCGGAGCGCGCGCCGGCCAGTTGCAGACATTTCAGAAGTCGACGATCACAATCGGACGTCACCCGGATTGTGACCTGCGGTTCGACGCGACGCGCGACCTCGACGTATCGACCAAGCACGCGGAGATCCGCGCGACGGATGGCCAGTACACGCTCGTCGACGCGCAGAGCACGAATGGAACGTTCGTGAACGGCAAGCGCGTGCCGCGCGGCGAGACGCGCGCGTTAGCCGAGGGGGACGTGATCGGGTTCGGCGCGCGCGGGCCAAACGTCGCCGTGCGCATGGGCGAGCTGGCAGCGCTGTCTCGGCGGCCAACGACAGAGCGCATCGCCGTCGCGGTGCGCAAGCAAACGCGCGGGCTGCGCGCGGGAATGCTCGGCCTCGTCGTCGTGCTCGCGGTGTTTGCGGCGATCGCGGTCTGGTACCAGCACCGTGAGGCGGGCGAGCGCGAGCTCTCGCGCGAACGATTGCGGAAGGTGTACGTACAGCAAGCGCGGCAGCGAGAGGAGTTGGAGCGCCGCGCGCTCAACGAGCCCGACTGGGTGGCGATGCGCCAAGCGACTGATCCCGCGGTCGTGCTCATCGACAGCCAGATCGGCAACCAGAAATACGAAGCGACGGGGTTCTGCGTGAACACCTCGGGGTTGATCGTCACCAGTCGTCACGTCGTGAGCGACAAGACGGGCCGCGCGACGCGCATCGGCGCCAAGTTCGCGAACACGCGCGAGTGGCATACCGCGCACATCGTCAGCGTGTCGACGGATCCGAGCGTCGACCTCGCGCTCGTACAGCTCGACGAGGCGGGCACCTATCCCGTGGTGCCATCGCTGGCGAACGTGGTCGACCTACCCGCCGGCGGCACGATCGCGACGATCGGCTTTCCGCTCGGCACCGACATTCCCATGGACGGATCGGGAAACGATCTCGCGCCGAAGACGACGCTCACCGTCGGCACCGTGAGCAAGGTGCCGACGCGCGACCTGCTTCAGATCGACGCCTTCGCGTCGCATGGCTCGAGCGGCAGTCCCGTGCTCGACGGGCATGGCCACGTGATCGGTATCGTATATGGTGGACCGAAGGAATCGGCCGGCCGCATCGTCTACGCCGTGCCCGCCGAGCGGATCATGCAACTTCTCACGAGCGTGAAGTGATGGCACCACTCGGATTTCGCATTCTGCCGGCGCCTTCGCGCTTGAGCGACCAGATCGTCGCGCGTTTTCGCGGCGTGGCCAGCCCCAACCTCGCCGACGCGATGGGGCGTTTCCATTTCATGGATCCGGAGATTCGATCGCGCAGCGGGCTTTCGCTCTGCGGGCTCGCGGTGACGGTGCTCTGTCGGCCGGGCGACAATCTCATGGTGCACAAGGCGCTACAGGTCGCCGAGCCGGGAGACGTCGTGGTGGTCAACACCTGCGGGAATACGACGAGCGCGGTGTTCGGTGAGCTGATGTGTCACACAGCGGCGGCCAAGCATCTTGGCGGAATCATCGTCGACGGAGCGATTCGCGACGTCGAAGGGATCACGCGACTGGGGCTTCCGGCGTTCAGCCGCACCGTGAGTCCCGGCGCGTGCGACAAGGATGGTCCGGGCGAGATCAACGTGCCGATCGCCTGCGGGAACACGGTCGTGATGCCGGGCGATATCGTCGTTGGCGACGACGACGGCGTCACCGTCGTACCACGCGACATCGCGGAGGACGTCTTGCCACTCGTAGATGCGCTCATGAAACGCGAGCAAGCGCGCATCGCCGAGATTGGACGCGGTGTGTTGTATCGTCCCGAGATCGACGAGGCGCTCAGAAGAAAGGGAGTCATCGAGTGACGTCGACGGTCGCGGAGTCGCCACTCCTGATGACGCCCGGCCCGACGCGCGTTCCCGAGCGAGTGCTGCGCGCCGGCGGGCGTCCGATGATTCATCATCGCAGTCCCGAATTCTCACGCGAGCTGGCGACGGCGGTCGAGCTGCTCGGCCCCGTGTTCGGGACGCGCAGCGCACCGCTGCCCGTGCACACCACCGGACGCGGCGCGCTCGAGGCGACGATCTGCAATCTGTTCTCGGCGGGCGACGCGATCGCGGTGTGCTGCAACGGAAAGTTCGGCGAGATGTGGGCGGGGTTCGCCGAATCGTACGGGGTCGTCGTGCACCGGTTCTCGACGGACTGGGAGCGCGACGCCGACGCGAGCGAGCTCGAGCAAGTGCTCGTCGAACATCCCGAGGTGCGCGCCGTCGCGCTGACGTACGTCGATACGTCGACCGGCGTCGCGAACGACGTGCGGGCGATCGCGCGCGTTGCCAGGGCGCATGGAGCCCTCGTGCTCGTCGACGGCATCCCGTCGATCGGCGGCATGCCGTTCGCGTTCGACGAGTGGGACATCGACGTCGCGGTGACGGCGTCGCAGAAATGCTTGATGTCGAGCCCGGGCCTGTCGTGGGTGGCGGTGAGCGAGCGCGGCTGGCGCGCGGTGGCGTCATCGCGGCTGCCGCGACACTATTGGGACTTCACGGCGATTCGCCGCACGATCTCGGCGGCGAAGCCCGAGACGCCAGGGACGGCACCGGTGCACATCGTGCTTCAAGTCGCCGAAGCGTTGCGGATGATCCACGAAGAGGGTTTAGTGAATGTGTATGATCGGCACGACGCGATGGCCCGACGCGTGAGACAGGGCGTCGCGGCGCTCGGGCTGACGATGCAATGCCCCGCGCTCGGGCAGCACGCGGCGACGATGACGGCGATCGCGTTGCCGGCGAGCGTCGAGCCACGCGCCATTCGCGACGGGCTCAAGGCGCGCGGGATCTGGACCGCCGCCGGCCTCGGCCGCTACGAGCGTCGCGGTTTTCGCGTCGGCCACATGGGTGACATCCGCCCGGACGACGTCGAACGCACGCTGGCCGCACTGCGCGACGTGTTGGCGACCGCGTCGAGCGGAACGGCGGTAACAGCCCAGTGAAGCTCGAGAAAAAGATTCTCGTCGGGCTCGTCGTCGGCATCGCGATCGGAGGATTGTCGCGCGTTCCGGGAATGCATTGGCTGCAGCCGGCGCTCGCCGGCATCGAGCCGCTCGGGACGGCGTTCATTCGACTGATCACGATGGTCTTGGTGCCGCTCGTGATCGCCAGCGTGTTCGTCGGCGTCGCGTCGCTGGGCGACATTCGCTCGCTCGGTCGCATCGGCGGCAAGACGCTGGCGTACTTTTTCGGGACGACGCTGGTCGCGGCGGTCATTGGGCTCATCGCCGCGAGCGCGACACGCGTCGGCACGGGGCTTTCGGCCGTCGAGCGCGACGCCCTCGTGAGCCGGCTCGGCGACCAGACGGCAGGCGCGAACGCCGCGGCCCAGGCAGCGACGGCGCCGACGCTCGTGCAAACGCTCGTGAACATGATTCCGCAGAATCCGTTCGCGTCGGCCGCGCAGGGCGGCGCGGACTTGCTGCCGCTCATCATCGCGGTGTGCATCTTCGGCGCGGCGTCGACGGTCGTGTCGGGCGAGGGACGGCGCACCGTGCTGCGTTTCTTCGAGGGCGTGAACGAGATCTCGATGATCGTCGTCGGCTGGTTGATGCGACTCGCGCCGGCGGCGGTGTTCGTGTTGATCGCCGCGATAATCGCCCGTTCGGGCATCGCGCTGCTCGACCAGCTCCTCGTGTTCGCCGCGGTCGTCGTGCTCGCGTTGGCGATTCACGCCGGCCTTGTACTTCTGCCGGCGCTGCGCGCCGGCGCGGACGTCGGCGTCGGGCGATTCTTCAAGTCTGTCGGCGACGCGGTGCTGCTCGCATTCTCGACGGCGTCCTCGAACGCGGCGTTGCCGGTGAGCATGGAGTCGGCGCACGACCGGCTCGGCATTCCGAACGACATCGTGAGCTTTGTCCTTCCCGCCGGCGCCTCGATGAACAAGAATGGCTCGGCCGCGTACAAGGCGGTGACGGCGGTGTTCATCGCCCATCTGTACGGATTGCCGATCACGTCGGGGTTGATGGTGACGATCGTGCTCCTGTCGACGATGGCCGCGTTCGCCGGCGCCGGAGTACCCGGGAGCTCGCTCGTCACGACGTTGATCGTGCTCAATGGTATCGGGCTCGGACCACGCGCCGCCGCCGGCATCGCGCTCGTCGCGGCGGTCGATCGCCCGATCGATATGTGCCGTACGGCGGTGAACACGATCAGCAATCTCGTCGGCACGGCGTGGATCGCGCGCAGCGAGCGGCGCACGTTCTCCGACACGTTCGATCCGGTGACGATTCCCGGATGGCCGATGGGTGAGGAAGAACACGCGGCGTTCTACGAGGTCGAATGACCACGGCGCGACCGAAGACAATCAGCGAGAAGATTCTCTCGACCAAGTCGCGCACGGATGCGTACGCCGGCGACGTTGTCGTCTGCAACGTGGATCTCGTGATCGGTACCGATGCGTCGTCGCCGATGTCGATCGCGTACTTCGAGAAGATGGGGGGCCGGCGCCTCTTCGACCCGGAACGCGTCGTGTTCGCGCTCGACCACTACGCCCCGCCGTCGACACCGAAGACCGCGGCGTTTCACGACCAGGTGCGAGCGTTCGCGAGGCAAACCGGCGCGCGGTTGCACGACGTCGGTGAAGGGATCAGCCATCAGATCGTCGCCGAGCAAGGACGCGCGCTGCCGGGCCACCTCGTGATCGGCGCCGACAGCCACACGGTGACGTGCGGCGCGCTGAATCTGTTCGCGACTGGCGTCGGGTCGTCGGACTTGGCGGCGGCGATGATCACGGGACGCGTTTGGCTGCGCGTGCCGGAGACGATCCGGGTCACGCTCACCAACAAACGGCCGCGCGGACTCGCCGCGAAGGACGTCGCGCTCGCGCTCGTCGCCGAACTTGGCGCCGACGGCGCGAACTACCGGGCGTTGGAGTTTGGCGGAAAAGGGGTCGTTCAGTTCACGCTCGAGGAGCGATTCGTGTTCTCGAATCTCGCCGTCGAGTCGGGGGCGAAAGCGGCGATCTTTCCGGCGGACGACGCGGTGCAGTCGTACTTCGCCGGACGGACGACTCAGGCGGGGACCTCCGTCGCCGCGGATCGGGGCGCGACCTACGCGCGAACAATCACGATCGATCTGTCGGCGTTGACGCCGCGCGTCGCGATTCCCCACTCGCCCAACGACGTCGCCCCGATCGAACAGGTCGTCGGCACGCCGGTCCAGATGGTGTTCCTCGGCACGTGCACCGGCGGACGTGTCCCCGACTTTCACGAAGCGCTCGACGTGCTCGAGCGCGCGGGCGGACAGATCGCACCAAGCGTGCAGCTCGTCGTCACGCCGGCGTCGCGCGAGGTGTACGTGCGACTCATCGAGGACGGAACGCTCGGCAAGCTCGCCGCGATGGGCGCGATCGTCACGACGCCGGGCTGCGGCGCGTGTTGCGGCACGAGCGGAGCCATTCCCGGCGACGGGATGACGGTTCTCTCGACGGCCAATCGCAATTTCAAGGCGCGGATGGGCAACGCGTCGGCGTCGATCTATCTGGCGTCGCCTGCCGCGTGCGCTGCCGCCGCGGCAACCGGCAGCATCATCGATCCGCGGACGATCGACTGACATGACGATCGCACTCAGTGGTCGCGCCCGCGTGCTCGGCGACGACATCAACACCGATTACATCATCGCGTCGACGCGGAAGCGCGATACGCTCGATGAGCAGTTGCTCAAGCGCTATCTGCTCGAGACGGTCGACCCCCAATTCGCCGCGTCGGTGAGGCCCGGCGATATCATCGTCGCTGGATCGAACTTTGGGTGCGGATCAGCGATGGAGATCGCCGTGACGGTAATCCTGGCCGCCGGGATCAACGCGGTGCTGGCGTGCAGCTTCTCGCGGACGTTCTTTCGCAACGCGGTGAACAACGGGCTCCTGCCAATCGAGTGCGACACGACGGGGATCGTCGAAGGAGACGTGGTCTCGGTGTCGGCATCGGAGAGCGGCGCCGTCGTCACCGACGAGCAGCGGGGACTTCGCGTTGCCGCGCGACCGCTGCCGGCGATGATGGGCGAGATTCTCCAAGCGGGAGGGCTCGTCGAGTACGTGCGGCTCGGTCACTGGGCGAGGTAGAGGCGTCAGCGTCCCGCGGGAGTCAGCTTTCCGAGAATGCGCGGCCCTCGCGCGCCTGTTGCGCGCGGGACGTTCGCCGTCTCGCCGTGCATGTGCAGATAGGCGAGGAGCGCGAACGCGACGGCTTCCTTCGCCTCGCCATCGAAGTATCGCTCGGCAAAGCTCCGCACGGTGATCGGCGCCACGGCGCGGGCGATCATCGCGACCAACGTCGGATTCTTCGCGCCGCCTCCGGAGAGGAGCACCTCCGTTACCGGCTCGGGCATGAAGCGGCGATACGCGTCGGCGATGCTGCGCGCCGTCAGCGCGGTCGCCGTCGCGACGATGTCTTCGTCGCGGCACCCGGGCCGCCGGTGGCGACAGGACGCGATGAGTTGTTCGACGTACGTTCGATCGAACAGCTCGCGTCCGGTGGACTTCGGCGGCTCGCTGGCGAAATACGGGTGGCCGAGTAGGTCGTCGACGACCACGTCGATCGGAGCGCCGCCCGCGGCGCGACGGCCGTCGACGTCGTACTCCAGCTCGGGTATCAGCATTCTCGTAACGCCGTCGATGACGGCGACGCCCGGCCCGGTGTCGAACGCGCGTACGCCGTCGATCACACCGTTCGGCGGGAGGATCGTGACGTTGCCGATCCCGCCGATGTTCTGCAACGCACGCCAGTCGTCGCCGGCGAAGAGCAGCGCGTCGGCGATCGGGACGAGCGGCGCGCCCTGGCCACCGGCCGCGACGTCGCGCACGCGAAAGTCGCTGACGACGTCGATGCCCGTCCGCTCGGCGATGACCGCCGTCTCGCCGAGCTGCCAGGTGGAATGCGGCGCCTCATGCCAGATCGTTTGCCCGTGCGAGCCGACCGCAAGAACGTCGGCGCGCGGCACGCCGGCCTCGGCGAGCACCGCGATCGTGGCGTCGGCGAACCAGCCGCCGAGGTCGAAGCCGAGCCGGCAATACTCCTGGGCCGAGCCCGCAGTGAGTGCGGCTCGTAGGCGAGCGCGCTGTGTCGCGCTGTATCGAGTGCCGATGAACGCCAGGAGCTGCGGGTCCAGCCGGCCGACGTCGTCCCGCGTGAATCGGACGACGGCCGCCGAGATCCCGTCGAGCGACGTGCCCGACATCAGCCCGACGCAGACGCTCACGACGAACGCACCGGGGGCGGCTGGCGATTCACGACGCGGCGAATCACGCCGCCCGATCGCTCGAGCGCTTGGTCGGCCTCGGCGCGCGGCACGCCCAGAAAGTGCATGACGATCGCCGTCTTCACGATGCCGCCGCTCGCCACGAGCAGTTCGCGCGCGGTGTCGCGCTCGATCTCGCAG
>Ga0153915_10004810_pt1 | contig 12498 bp, 5 predicted proteins | sample Opewatmetagenome_2_FD_107003 | JGI IMG/M metagenome (GOLD analysis project Ga0153915, IMG submission 107003) | Freshwater wetland microbial communities from Ohio, USA - Open water 3 Core 3 Depth 3 metaG | ecosystem: Environmental > Aquatic > Freshwater > Wetlands | place: USA: Ohio, Lake Erie... | reverse complement strand
TCCTGAAAGAACCCAAAATAAAGGCTGCCCATGAGTATCTCAACTAAGCCGCATAGAAGTGAGTCAAAATAAAAAAATAAGTATCGTTGGGCGCCCGGCGCCTGACGATACTTTTTACAATGAGAATCTAAAAACAGTCACAGGCAGGCGGGGAACTCAGCGACGGACAACTACAGCTGCCGACTGATGGATGAATCACACGTGGGCCTATAGTCCATCACGGTCGCCGAGGCAGGGAAGATCGTCAGGGACATCAACCGGCAAGGCATCACCATCTTTCTTGTAGAACAGAACTTCCCCATGGCCCTGAAACTGACCAAAAAGGGCATTCATCATCGAATTGGGCAGGATAGCGCTCAAGGGCGCATGCGAAGACCTGATTAATAAAGAGATCAAGCGGTGTTATCCGGGTGGAATCCGGATTGCAATTCTCATCATGCCTGCACGAATAGAATTCATCGTTGAACTCAGCCTCAAATCCATCAACAAACGGAATTCATATTAAACTGCTTCATAGGTCAAATCACAATAAATGAAAAGTTTATTAAAACCACTTTTTAACTTTAAGGAACTGTTAATCTTATCATTAATGCTTTTTTGCCGGTCAGCCTTTTTGCCTCGGACGGCAGGCCCCCTGCCATCGGACCAATAAGGGTTGAATTCATTATCTTCGGGCTGATTCTTCTTGGAGTTGCCCTTTTCCATAGACAGACATTCCGCGTTGCAGTTATCGGACTGACTGTCCTTTTGACATTCAAGCTTGTCTTTGTCCCGGGCTTCCATCTCATGGGGCACATCTTCGGGACAACACCCCTTGGTGAACAGGTTATGGACAAGGGCTTGAGGCAGGGAGAATGGGGCATTATCCTCAATCTCCTTGGATTACTGCTCGGGTTTGCGATACTGTCAAAGATATTCGAAGAATCAGGCGTCCCTGAAATACTTCCAAGGTACCTGCCGGATGACTGGAAGGGCCCGTTCCTGTTGCTGGTCTTTATCTTCATTCTATCATCATTCCTCGATAATATCGCGGGCGCCCTGATAGGGGGAACCATAGCCCTGGCAGTCTTCAAAAACAGGGTTCATATCGGTTTCATTGCCGCTATAGTTGCAGCCAGCAACGCAGGGGGAAGCGGGAGTATAATAGGCGACACTACAACTACGATGATGTGGATTGACGGCGTGAGTCCGTTGAATGTTGTTCACGCCTATGTAGCGGCAGGGGTCGCACTTCTCTTCTTTGCATGGTTTGCCTCCCATCAGCAGGATAAATACCAGCGCACCCGGGCGGACGCCGATGTCAATGCCGGGATTGACTGGATCAATATTTTTATAATAGCGCTGATGCTTATCGGGGCAATCATCTCCAATCTTCTATACGAAATGCCGGCATTAGGGGTATGGATAGCCATAGCAATAAGTTCAATATTGAGGCCGATACCCTGGAAAGAGGTCCCGGCTGCATATGTAATCGGATTCTTTGCCCTGTATCTTTTGTCGGGATGGCAACCGGCTGATACGAAGGTTTAAAAAATTGAGACCCGGCATGCTTCTTCCCCGGTTGAACACAAAGATGTTTCCGTGTCCATTTTTAAGACCTCTTTTTTCCCATTGGCCTTGATAAAAATAGCGTTATTCGTAAAATGTCATCAAATGTTCATTAATTGCCATTGTTAATTAATTGTATTTGGCAATTATTAACCATCGTTGCAAAACAATAAAACAGATTTTATTAATCATCTTTAAAGGGGGAAGAAAATGATCGTGAAAAAAAGATTCATCAAGACATTATTATCCGTGGGCGTCGCAACAATGCTTATGATGCCTTTTGCGGCTGCTGATAAGACAGCGCTTGCTGCGGCTGCTGCAGATAAAAACGTTGCTGCAGGTTCCACCTGGGTTGTCAATGAGACTACCGCCCTGACCGGCCTGACCATTGCGAAGGGCGCTACAATCAAGGGTAAAGACAACTATAGCGTGACCATGACGGTTGACGGTGTTGAAACAGGAATCAACCCCGGCGACTACAAGGGCAAAATCGTGCTTACGCCCACCAAGAATATCGTCAAGGAGACCTATAATTTCAGGACAGCGATTGATATAGAAAACGGTAAATATGTGGCGGATAAATCTGTCGCAGCAGCAGTGGCCGGCGGAACGGTAACTGACACCTCCGCAAAGGATGTCAAGATCACTTCTGTTGGAGAAAAATTCAACGGCATTATGGTGACAGGCGATGCCAAGTCTTCCTATTCCATTATCAATCCTGTAATCAACTTTACCGGAAACGGAGCCAACGACTTTGTCGGCTACGGCGCGGGAATCATGACCGACGGAAAGGCGGAAGTTACTGTAGAGAATGCCAAGATTAATAACACCGGCGCTGTAAGGACCGCAATATGGGTCGGCGGCGACAGCATCATGAAGGTCAATAATTCCGATATCGAGGTGCATAACGGCACATTGCCTGCGGGTTATGAGTTTTCAGTTGCGCCCGGCAAGATGATGGAAGTGCCCTGGATGCTGGGCATCGTCGGCAACCTCCGGGCCACCAACCTGACCGGCAACGGCACTGTCTACTACACCAACACCCACATCAAGGCCCAGGGATGGGGATGCCTTTCATCCGACAACGTCAGCACTAACCCCAAACTTTATGCTACCAACTGCATAATAGAGACCACTGATAGCGGTTACGGCGCCTTTTCCCTCGGAACTGCTGTTTTAACATTCAGTAAATGCACATTCAACGTCAAAGACATGGCCATTATCAGTCAGGACGGGGACGGCGTTTTTACCGACGGCACTGTGGTAAATTCCGGCAGGTTCGGTGCTATGTACTGGGGTTCAGGGGCCTTTCTGACCATCGACAAGGGGAGCGTATTCAATACCAAATCCACCGCAATCCAATTCAAGGGCGGCAGCACCACCCTGGTCGTTGACAATGCAAAATTGAATCCTGGAAATGGGATAATCCTCCAGATGATGGCTAATGATGATCCCAATCAAGGTGGCGGTGGCGGCGGCGGTATGCCCGGTGGCGCAGGTGGTGGCGCTGGCGGCGGCATGCCTGGCGGTGCCGGCGGCGCTCCAGCTGCCGGCGGTCAGGGCGGGGCTCCCGGCGCTGGCGGTCAGGGCGGCGCTCCAGCTACCGGCGGTCAAGGCGGGGCTCCCGGCGCTGGCGGCGGTATGCCGGGTGGTGCAGGTGGCGGCGCTGGTGGCGCCAGTGCCAGTAAAGATATCAACGCCACCTTCAGCAACATGAACCTGAATGGTGACATGGTCAATGGGAATACCGCTTCCGGCGCGCTGATCGTCACTTTCAAGAACACGACCATTACGGGCGCGATCACAACGGCATCCGTTAAGAACGCACTTGGTCCCAAGGGTGAGAAGATCGACATGAAGCACCCTGAACTTTATTATCTGATCGGCGAGGTAACCAACACCTATTGCGCGATGCCTAAAGACAAGAATGGCGTAACAGTTTCACTTGACGCAAAGTCTTCCTGGGTCGTGGACAAGACCTCTTATCTGACCAGCCTGACCATTGCCGAGGGCGCGACCATCAAGGCAGCGAAAGGCAACAGCGTGACCATGACGGTTGACGGCGTTAAAAAACCGATCGGAGCCGGCTCCTACAAGGGCAACATCGTGCTCACAGTCACTAAAGGCTAGCCCGCACGTGCCTGGCTGAAGCAATAAATAACAGGTAAAAACAAAAGGGGTCGTCTCACAATGTGAGGCGGCCCCTTTTTCCATCCGGTGAATATAAGGGGGGAATATCTTTGACTCATGATAATGATCCTGTAATGAATCGGCATGCATGTCAATCGGAGATTTGCGCCCTTTTCTCAGGCATCAGCTTTTTATTATCAAGTTTTTTAGTTTTCATGGACCCGACCTCATTTGATTTAGTTTGACAAAAAAACAATGATAAATTATAATATTTATTAACTTCAATTAACTTTGATACAGATTACATCTCAATTTCAATTCATCTAATGCACCTCAAGTGAATATTTTTTTAATACAGACGATTCCTTTGATAACTTTTAACGCTCTTTCCTGATCAATGATTTGCCATGATATATAAGGTTGCCTATGAAACGACTTTTTATGGTTATGGAATCTCTTACATCCCTGCCATTGCGGACAATGGAACGCGGTGCTTCATTTTGCCTCCTGACAGCCTGCCTGTTTATGGCCTTCAATATATGTCTCCCGGCCCACGCCCACGCCTGGCCGACAACCGGCCAGTGGATACCTGTCTATAAGAGCGGCGTAATATTGCAGGACCCCAGCGGCGATGCCTCCGGCTCCAGAAATGTCGTCTCCGATGCAACCCATGATGCGGCCTTTATCTTCAATGACGGGACCTATATTAATTTTCGTCTGAGGCTGGATAAAACTCCGGCAGGTACGGGAGGTCAGGGGTTGCTTGAAGCCTTTGGCTGGGGCGTCGCATTCGATACCAACCAGAATCCCGGCAACTATGAATGGCTTTTCATGGTCGACGGCGTCTCTCAGATCGAAACTATAGACTTATGGCAAAACACCGTTCAAGGCACTCTGGGTGACGCCTCGGACAAACCTGAAATCCTACAGGGCACCGTCACGCTATCCGGCAATTATCAGATCACTGCGGCAGACACGGCGATCAATGGAGACACCGATTATTTTCTCGACTGGCGGTTCCCCTATGCCACATTCAAGCAGATAACCGGGCTTACGGATTATTCTCCTATCCGGCTTTTCTTCGGCAGTTCCTCAAGCGCAAATAATATCTCCAAAAGCGGGGCCGATATAGTCGGAGGGTCTGATCTTTACACCGCCTTTGCTGATACTGTCACTAACCTTGGAACTACGCCGACAACCGGCACAGTAAAATTTGTCGCAGATCTTGCCGGAAACGGCAGCGTCACTCAGATATTGCCGGGTGACACCATCTATATCCGCGTTACTGACAACGATGTGAACTATAACAACGCGACGCTGCAAACCGTCACGGTTACACTCAGCGCCTCCAGCGGAGACAATGCTGTGGTTACACTCACGGAAACCGGCGTCAATACCGGCATATTTACCGCACTTATCTCCTCCAGGGAAGCCGCCGCCGTTGCAGGGGACGGCATCCTCCAGGTCATGCCCGGGGATGCGGTAAGCGCCGTATATATAGACGGCCTGGATGCCTCCAACAACATGAATCAGATCAGGGCGACCTCCCTGAATGTCATATCCCTGAAACCGATCATCACCCTGCTTAAAAGCGCCGACCATTCTTCAGGACCACCCGGGACAGAGGTCATCTACAGCATCCATTACAAAAACCTGGGCGCCGGCCCCGCGTCGAACCTTATCATAACAGATACTATTCCCGCGCACACTGCCTACGTGACGGGCAGTCTGCGCATGGGAGGAGGAGGTTCGACATATGCCTCAGCAGCGGCCCTCACCGATGCATCCGATATCGATGCAGGAGCTGTCAGCGGAACGGACATTACATTCATAATCTCCAGCGTGGCCAAGGATGACGGCGCAACGGATTCCGGGCCCGACGAGGGGATTTCATATTTCAAGGTAAAGATAGATTAAAGGAGGATTTCATGATGTGCATAAATAAATTAGAACGAGAACGATATTTATTTTTTGGGGTTTTATTATTGTTGTTTTGTTTTCCATGGGCGGCATCTGCCCAGGATCAGCCCAGGATAGCGCTTTCCACAGGGGCTCAAAAGGAGGTGACTGTTGAGAAGGACGGCAAACGGGTTACGGAGAGGATCCCGCTGGACAAGGCCTCCCCGGGCGATAAGATCGTGTATACGATCACCTACCGCAATGCAGGGACAACCATCGCCAATGATGTCCTTATCAACGACTCCATCCCAGCCGGGACGATCTATCTCCTCAACAGCGCTGAGGGAAAGGACGCTGAGATTACATTCAGCATCGACGGCGGGCGCACATACAGCAAACCGCCTATTAAATATATGGTGAAAAACCCTGACGGAACCCGGAAGGAGGGAGAGGCCCCTGCCGAGGTCTATACCCATATCAAGTGGGTGATCGGCAAGGCCGTTTCCCCGGGGGCGTCAGGTCAGGTCAGTTTTAAGGTAGGCGTTAAATAACGCCTTAAGTTTATTCATTAATCACAGGAGGATTTAACAATGCGCAAGATATTACTAACAATCTGTATCTTCATGATGGTCGGCCTGAGCTTCGCGCCGAACGTCCTGGCTGCGGGGACACTTGCCGGGACCGTGATTTCCAACCAGGCATATGCCGATTTCAAGGATGCCAATGGAAACGCCATGACCCGCGTCCTCTCAAACACTGTAACAACCGTTGTAACCCAGGTGGCCGGGGTTGATATCGTGCCGCCGACCAACAGTTCAACGGCGGCGATCGGGGCCACGGTAGATTATCTCATTCAACTCTTCAATACGGGCAATGCCAATGATGAACAGACCTTCTCCTATGCCGCATCCGGTGCCTTTACGCCCACGGTGACCATGTATTATGACGCGAACAATAATCATATATACGACGCAGGCACTGACGTTCTTCTGACGGAGACGGCGGTCGGCTCCAAAACCTACAAGACCGTCACCACCGGAGGGACAGCCGTTCCGATCAATCCGGATGATGATTATGACGTTATAATTAGGGTCACAATACCGGGGACTGCCGTCAATAATCAGCAAAACATCGTCACTATCACTACCAAATCCGATTACGACACCTCAAAGACTGCGACAGGGACCTATACCACGACGGTGTCGGCAGCGGCCCTTTCAGCCGTTAAGACGGCATCCTCAGCTGCAGGGAGCCATACGACACTGCCCGGAGACACGGTCACCTATACCATTACACTGTCAAATACAGGGACCGATGGCGGTACGGGCCTGGTCATTTCCGATCCTATCCCGACAAACATGACCTATAAGACCGGCTCCATCACCGTGGGCGGGGCAGCAAAGACCGACGCAAGCGGCGACGATGGGGCGGATTATAACCACACAACGGCTGGAGCAGTAACGGTCAGCGCCGCTACGATCGCAGCCGGAGAGACAATAACTGTTACCTTCCAGGCAACAGTCAATGCAAACGTGGCATCAGGAACCCCTTTGGAAAACCAGGCCTCGATAACCTATACCTCCGGCATACCGTTAAGCGTTCAGACGAACGCCACCACCTTCTTTGTGGGCAATGCGGCCTCTGTCTCCATCAGCACGACGGCCACTCCTGCGACGGCAAACCCTGGCGATACGGTCACCTTTCCCTTTACAGTGACAAACAACGGGAACTTATCCGATATATTCGAGGTAACCCATTCTTCCACTGCGGGCTGGACATGGACAGTATGGTACGACTCGAACAACGACGGCATTGCCGGCAATGACGGCGATTTTATAATAACCGATACCGATGCTGACGGCAAACCGGATACCGGATCAATAAACCCCGGGTCCGGCATTAAACTGCTGATCGTGGCCACGGTTCCCGCCGGCACATCGGACGCAACCACGGACGGCCTTTCCGTGACCGTCTATTCAGCCGAGGATCACAGCAAGACAGCAACAGTGTCTTTCTCTACAACGGTCACAGCGCCTGTGCTTTCAGTCGTGAAGGCGGTTTCACCTACAGGCAGTCAGCCCCCTGGGACTGTACTGACCTATACGGTAACCGCTACAAACAGCGGGAGCGGCAATGCAAACAGCGTGGTCATAACCGATATAGTCCCCACATATACAACCTATAAAGCAGGGACGATCAGGACAGGCACTACCACTATAGGCGGGACGGCAGCCCTTTCCGGCAAGACCGACGAATCGGACGGCGACAGCGCCCAGTATGATTCCGGGACAAAGGCTGTTGTTGTAGGGTCCGGCGGCAATGTATCTCTGGGCGCGAATGGCGTCCTAGTGCTGGAATTCCAGGCAACGATTGACTGATTGTAAACTATAAACATGTAAACAGGCGCATTGTTATGAAGATGTTGTCCCATCATAGATTGTCCATACTCCGGGCAATCCCGGGGGCTGTGGCCCTGTGGCTGGTCATGTCCATCATGCACCCATGCCTTACAGAGGCCGCAAGCCCCCCGGTGGGCACATCCATAGTCAATAATGCAATAGTGCAATTCAAGGATGCCAACGGCAATGAATCTCCCAGTGTGAAGGCGACAGTCAGCACCGCCATTGCCGGAGCCCCTGTCCTGAAGATTGCTAAAGAATCCGGTTCAGATCCAATCGCACCGGGGGCATTGCTCACCTATACCTTGACATACGAGAATACAGGAAATATCCAGGCAACATCCGTATCCCTTATCGACACCCTTCCTTCCGAGGTGGAATTCCGGAGCGCCTCGAATGGAGGATCACAATCCGGCAGGACAGTGACATGGGACCTGGGGACGCTCGTCTCCGGGACCAAAGGAACTGTTCAGGTCGTAGTTCAAGTTAAAGACACTGTTTCATCGACCGTCAGCATTAAAAATACGGCGCGGATCACCTCTACAGAGGGGGCTGCAGATGAGACAATAATTTACACCTCGATAGGCAACGGATCTGATTTGCTGATCAGTAAAACAGCATCCCCCGATACGGTCATGCCGGGGGGGATCATCACCTATGTGATCCGATATCTTAACAAGGGCAATCAGACGGCTCAACAGGTGGGCATCAGGGATGAGCTTCCCCTGGGAACAGCCTTTGTAGCAGATTCAATTACGGACAACGGCGTACTTGCGGAGAGAACCGTTACCTGGAATCTCGGCAGCCTTGATCCAGGGGCTGAAGGCCAGGTCAGCTTTCAAGTCAAGACAACGACACTGGCCAAAAACGGCGATAGTTTCAGGAATCAGGCAACCATTATCTCCCAAGACCAGCTCAACCTCTCCAATGAGGTTACGACCTCAGTAGCCGATCAACTGCCGTTGTTTGTTGTCAAGACAGACAGCCCTGACCCTGTCATTGTCGGAAATCCAATAATATACGCTATTGAGGCAACCAACATTACGACTATCTCTTTAACAGGCCTGGTCATCACCGATTCACTCCCTCTAAACACCGACTTTGTAAGCGCCGATAACGGCGGACAGTTGACCGATGGTCAGGTATCCTGGAATCTCGGCAGCCTTGCTGCCGGCACTACCCGGGCCGTCCATCTGACCCTGGAGGTGACAGGATTGCCGCCCGGTAATCCGATCATCACCAATACGGTCACGGCAAAGGCGGATAACAGCATCAGCCAGTCTGCTTCTTCGGTCACATCGGTGCTGTGCCGGACAAAACCGGAGATCATATTTTTAGATTCTGCCGGCAACCAAGTTAATCATTATCCTGCCGGCGCAAATATCTGTGTCCGGATAACGGATCTTGATCGCAATACAGACTCGAACGCAGCGGAAACGATCTCCGTTGTTATTCGAGACTTGAGCACCAATGACTCAGAGACTCTGATCTTAAACGAAATCAACCCGGCTGACGGCTTATCGGCAAAGGATACCGGGGTCTTCAGTGCCTCCATTAAAACCAATACCTCAGCCCTGCAGGCAAATGATGGAGAACTTACCGTATCACAGGACACGGAGATCTCCGTCACTTATGATGATCCGAATGATGTCCTGTGCGGATATCCTGTTGAAACAAAGGCCAGTGTCTTTATCGACCCGTTAGGCATGGTCTTCGATTCCGTAACGGGTAAATCGGTCTCAGGTGTGATCGTTACCCTGATCGATGACAGCACGGGCCGGCCGGCAGCGCTCCCACAGCCTCCCCTTGTGCCGAATGCCCAGGCCAATCCGGTGACAACCGGAGCTGACGGTAGGTTCCGGTTTGAATATGTGAATGCAGGCACATACCACCTTCAGGTCATACCGATCTCTGATTACGCATTCCCTTCAACCATACCCAACAGTGAATTGGCAGCCGGTTTCATCATTGTGCCCGGCTCCCGAGGAGAATCCTTCAGCCTGACTGGAGGGATGTCTCCCCTGAATCTTGATATCCCTGTCGATCCGCCTCAAGGATCGCTTTATATAACAAAAGACATTAACAAAAAGACGGCAGCGATAGGCGATATCCTTCGCTATACCGTCACAATCGCCAATAACGGCAAGGCCCCTGTTTCCAGCTTCATCATAAGGGATATCATGCCCCACGGCATAGAATATCTTAAGGGATCGACGCGGGTAAATGGGGATAAAATGCCGGATCCTGCTGTGGGCGAAGGACGTTCCCTGACCTGGAGCGCAGGGAAAATAGAACCTGGCACCAGCGTGGAACTTGTCTATCGCGCCTCCATAGGTCCGGATGCAAACCAGGGGGATGGAAAGAACACCGCCTCCGCCTCAGGCATCAGCCTTGGACGGGCTGTCTCCTCTAATACTGCATCAGTAACGGTCACTATTACGGAAGGCGTATTCACATCGCGGGCAACGATCATAGGCAAGGTCTTCATTGATGCGGATGCCGACGGACTACAGGATGAAGCGCCCTCTGAAGAGGGTGAGGCCGTTGAAAAGGAGGAGACCCCGGCAGGTGAAGCTGGCGTCCAGGGCGTGGTCATTTATCTGGAAGACGGGACCCGTGTAATTACCGACAAAAACGGCAAATTCTCCATCCCCGGCGTAAGACAGGGCACGCATGTCCTGCGCGTTGATGAGACATCACTCCCGAAGGGGGTCATCCTTATCCCGACAAATAACCGTTTCATGGGCAGCGGCAATTCACAGTTTATCGATGTCCCGCTAGGCGGCCTGTTCAAGGCCAACTTTGCCGTTCAAAAGGCAGGAGAGGAAAAGGTGAACCGGAAAAATTTACCGGCCCCTGAATTGCGCAAGGAAGAGATACAGAATCAGCCTGTTTCACCGGCTGCCAGGACACCTTTAGTGAAAGGCGGCGAGGATACATCTCATCAGATGACGGTATCCCAGCCGGCTTCGGGAAAGGAGACGGCCGGTGAACTGACCCTGGAGGAAAAGATCAAGGATATGACCCAGGCCCTGCAGTTTCTGAGCCCCTCGGACGGAGCAGTATCTTCCATGAGCCGCATCAAGGTTCAGGTGAAGGCGGCATCCGACCTCCTGTTGACCCTCAGTATCAATGAAACACCCGTAAGCGAGAAACAGATAGGAAGGAAGATCGTCTATGAAGCAGGAGGGGTTGCAATCTATGAGTTTATTGATGTGGAACTCCTTCCCGGCAAGGTAAATATCATTAAGGCGGAGATAAGGGACCCCTTCGGCAACCTGCGGGGTTCTGAGCAGATTAGCGTCACAGTTCCAGGGCCTGCGGAAAGGATCATCGTTAAGCCTGCCGGCAGCGAGGCCCCGGCGGACGGAATTTCCAGTATCCCGGTAAATATAACCGTTGTCGATAGGGAAGGACGACCCATTCAGTATCCTTCAACGATTACCGTGGATATCTCAACGGGTGAAATCGTGGAAAAGGATTCCAATCCGGACAGCAGCGGCCATCAAATTCCCTATGAGAATGGCCATGCCCGATTTACCGTGCTTGCCCCCAGGGAAACGGGAAAGATGAAGATTGATGTCCGGTGTGAGGGTCTTGAGGAAACGGCTGAGGTGTATTTTACGCCGTATCTGAGAGATCTGTTCATTTCCGGCATAGGCGAGGTGACTATCGGTCACGGAGGGACATCCGGCGATACCGGCTATCTGAAAGACGGGACGGATTTTGATGAAGGGACCTACACAGGCCTCAAGGGCGCCTTTTTCATGAAAGGGAATATCTTTAAAGATTATCTCCTGACGGCTGCCTTTGATTCAGATAAAAAGAAGACCGATGACCTTTTCCGGGAATCGGAGACAAATCTGGATACGGAGGATAAATACCCCATCTACGGCGATGAAAGCAAGGTCGGGTATGAGGCTATGTCCGCGGACCGTCTCTATGTAAAACTGGAAAAGGGCAAGTCATCATTACTCTACGGCGATTACCGGACAGAACTGACGGATACAAAGATCAGCGCCTATAACCGCTCCTTCAACGGATTAAAGCTGGGTGTGCAGACGGACAAGTTTAAACTCCGGTCCTTCGGCGCTTACACGAATCAGACGCAGGTCGTTGATTCACTGTCTGCAAAAGGGATTTCCGGATACTATTATTTAAGCAATCAATCCATTATGGAAGGATCGGAACGGGTAGTGATCGAGGTAAGAGACCGCATGCAGATCGATCGGGTCATCAGCCGCGATGTGAAATCCAGGGGCTCGGACTATGAGATCGATTATGACCTGGGAACGGTCCTGTTCAAGAGTCCCGTTGCCGGCAGTGATGCGAATCTCAATCCTGTCTATATAATCGTAACTTACGAAAGCAGACAGGCCGGCGGCAAGTACTTTATCTATGGCGGACGCGGGGCCTACAGGCTTGCGGACTGGCTGGAACTCGGGGGAACTGCGATCACCGAAGAAAAGGCCGCCGGCGATTATGAACTCTTCGGCATGGATGCAACCATAAAGCTTCCTTT
>Ga0153915_10004809_pt1 | contig 12499 bp, 8 predicted proteins | sample Opewatmetagenome_2_FD_107003 | JGI IMG/M metagenome (GOLD analysis project Ga0153915, IMG submission 107003) | Freshwater wetland microbial communities from Ohio, USA - Open water 3 Core 3 Depth 3 metaG | ecosystem: Environmental > Aquatic > Freshwater > Wetlands | place: USA: Ohio, Lake Erie... | reverse complement strand
TACCGAGGAATGCGAGGTTCAGCTCGTAGACCTCGGGGTCCTGGTAGCTGCCCTGCGCGGCACCGATCAGCGCGTGCCAGGCGAACGATCGCTCGACCAGCATCGACCACACACCACCGGGCACGGCGAGCACGCCCTTCGTGAGGTTCGGGTCGTAGGCCATGAACGTGTTGCCCATGATGCCGCCGAGCGATCCACCGACGTAGAACGTCTTCTGCGGATCGATCACCGACTGGCCGTTCCACTGGAACTCCGCGTGCTGGCCGAGCTGGTTGCGGGTCAAGGTCTCGAGCGAGATGAAGTCGATGATCGACTGCGTGAGCTTCTCGGTGATCTGCGGGCCGCGGTTCATGTCGTTGACCGCGAGCGCGGCGAGCGCGAACTGACGCGACGTGAAGCCGATGAAGTCGCCGGCGACGATGATGAAGCAGTTCTTCACCGCGAGATCGATCGTGAAGTTGTCCTTGAGGTACTCGGCCGCCGAGCCGAACAGGCCGTGACCGAACACGATCGTCGGACGCGGCAGCGGCATCGTCTTCACGCAGTCGGGGACGAGCGCGGCGAACGGCGCGTCCCACATGCCCTGCATCTGCGGCAGGCCCGCGGCGTCGCGGCGCATGACCGACTCGTCGGCCTCGCCGTTCGTGAGGAACGCGGGCGACTTGAACGTGCCGGTGTAGGCCTTGTAGATGCCGGTCGCCGCGGTCTGCTCGGTCGCCGTGAACGACAGGTTCGCCCCGTTGACGCCCATCGCCGCGACGGCCGCATCGCGCATCGTCGTCAGATCGCGACGGAGGAACGTATCGGAGGCGGTGTGGAAGTCCCACGCGAGCGCGAGGTCGGTCTTCTGCACGCCGGCCTTCTCGAGTGCGGCGAAGATGTCCTTGTACTTCGCGCCGTCGTAGCGCGGGTGCTCGAGTGAATCGCCCGCCAGCGCGGCAGCGAAGCCCTCCGCGATCGGCAGCTCGCCACCGTCGGCGGCCTTGACCTTCTTCGTGATGCCAACGGCGTAATGAGCGTTCGTGTGGAGACGCTCGAGCGGGCGGATGATGAGGTTCCGCTTCGTGACGTCCTTCGTGTTCTGATCGACCTCGGCGAAGAACGACGCGCGCTCCCCCGTGTCCATGTCGACGAGAACGATCGGCGAGCCAGGTGCGAGCGACGCATCGGGATCCTTGAAGCCCGGCAGACCGTCGGACGAGATGCCGGTCGCGAACGCGGCGAGCATCGGGCCCGTCGGTGAGAAGCCGTCCCAGCGATCGATCCACACCGGATCGACCGGGAGATCGTCGACGTTCCTCGGCATCGCCTCGATCGGGATCTGGACGCGACGGCCCGTCGCCGTCGAGGCATCGGTGACCTCGTAGGCCGACGACGGCCACGGCAGCAGGCATCCCTGACCACCGAGCGGGTTGCACTGGGATGGGACATCACTCTTGTTGCCACCACACGCGGTAACAAACGCGAGCACGACGACGAGACGGCGCGATTCCCTCACGGCGGCGACCCTATCATCGGGACCACACTCCGTGTGTGTGGCGAATCGCACGGGCTATGCTGCGGCGATGGCGCTCGCCACGTGGCTGGACCGGGTCCTGTACCGGCACCCGTTCGAAGGGGCGAGCGCGCGCCGGTACGCCGAGCTCGAGCGGCCGGCCTTCGGCGATCTCGACGACCGCCTCCTCGACGCCCTCCCCGCCCTCGCAACTGCCCGGTACCTCCTCGATCTCGGGTTCGGTCCGGGGGCGTTCGCCGAGCGTGCTGCGGCGCGACATCCTCACCTGACCGTGGTCGCGGTCGATCCGAGCCGGGACTTCGCGCGGCCCCGCGGCAGCCTTGCCGTCGTGCGTGCGGTCGGCGAGGCGCTGCCGCTCGGCGACGGGACGATCGATGTGGCCGTGTGCCTCTCGTCGATCCGGCACGTCCACGACCGGTTGCGGACGCTGCGCGAGCTGCGCCGCGTGGTGCGCCGGAGCGGATCGCTCGTGATCGTCGAGCTCGATCCGACGGCGTCGACCATGCGGATCGCAGCGCACGCCGATCAGATGCGCTCGACGGTGCTCCGCCGCGCGTTCGGACCGCTCGTCGTCAAGACCGCCCCGCGCGTCGAGGTGATCGAGGCGCTCGCACGCGATGCGGGCTGGACTGTTGCGGCGCGCCGGGACGATGCGGTGCAGCCGGTCTACATCCTCGACCTCGCGTGAGCTAGGGTCCGGCGTCGATGCTCGACCGGATCCGAGACCGCCTGCGTCACGTGTCGTGGCACGCGACCGACACCGCGTGGCACGTCAACTGGCGTGCGATCCGCGCCGCGACGACACCGTGGGCGAGGCCGGCCTACGAGCGCGCACGCGCGAAGCTCCTCGGTCGCCCGCGAGAGGACGTCGTGCTCGACCGCACCGAGCTCGATGCCTGGGTCGGCGACGCAGCGCCGCCCGACGTGCCGTTCGACGCCGTCGTCCTCGATAGCCGCGAGCTCCGTGCGCGGTTCGGCGACGGCCCGCTCGAGCGCCGCAGCCTGCACATGCACGGCAAGCTGCGGATGACCCACCGCGGGATCTCGTGTCCATCGGTGATCGTGATCGCGCTGTTCAGCGACGTCGCCGCGGACTACTTCGTCGAGAGCATGGCCGCCGATGTCGCCGCGCACATCAATGACAGGTACGGCGACGGCGTCGCACTCGCCGACTCGCAGGCGAGCGTGCCCGTGCTGCTCAAGGAGGTCGCGACCGCGGCGGGTCTCGGCAGGATCGGCAAGAACGCGCTGTTCTACTCGCGGCGGTTCGGCTTCAACTGCAAGCTGAACGTCGTGTTCCTGAACGCACGCGTCGACCGCTACGACGCGACGCCGACCGACGACGACTGGAAGCTGGCGGACTGCAGCACGTGCAACCTGTGCGTCGAGGCGTGCCCGGTCGGCGCCTTCGACAACTTCGTCATCACGCGCACCGAGTCGTGTGATCGCCTGATCGCCGGCGACTTCTTCGGGCCGCGCCGCGACCATATGTGCCGGGCGTGCATCACGCGGTGTCCGGTCTCGAACGACGTCCTGAAGCTGCGGCGCGCCGAGGGCGCACCCAGGCGCGCGTTCTGGGACAACGAGGCCCAGATGTCGCTCGTCGCCGATCTGTTCATGTACCGGCCGTCGTTCCTCGTCTGGGTGCTCCAGCGCTTCTATTACGGCTCGGAGCTGCCCGGACGCGCCACCGACAAGAAGAAGGGCTACACGGACAGCCTGACCGCGGCGATCAAGGTCACGACGTCCGAGCAGACGCGCGATGGCTGGCGCCTCGCCGCGCGGCGCAGGCGCACGTGAGCGACGTTTCCGCCATCCGCGCCGTTGCCACGCACGGGGACGGCGTGCGCCCACGAACGCGGTCCTGTGGCCGTGCGCACGCGAGGGAGCGCGTGACGACGTGAGGGCGTGGATGCGCCGCACCATCGAGCTAAAGCGCGAGCTCGCAGCGATCGCGGAGGTCGATCCGCGGTGGTGGCTGCTCGCCGGCGGCGTCGCGCTCGCCGAGACGCGGCAGGCGCCCGACGTCTACCTCGCGTGCGACGCCGAGCCCGACGGCGACACGTTCATGGGCTACCGCGCGCCGCGGCCTCACGACGTCGTGGTCGATGCGATCGCGCGGGCCCGCGCCGCACGCACCGCGCTATGCGAGCTCGACGGCAGCCTCCCGGAGCAACCGCTCGCGGTCACGATCGAGGACGTGCGCGGGGCCGGGACGCGGCCGAGCGGCCTCCAGGTCGCCGCGTTCGCGATCGGCACGCGATGCCTGATCGCGGAGGTCGACGATCCGACGCTGCCCGAGCAGCTGGCCGCGGTGCTCCGCGGAGGCACGATAGGGCGCTGGCACGGCGCGACCCCGTTCGTGTGCGTCTCGATCGGTGAAGAGCCGATCGAGACCGCGCGACATGGCCATCGCCGCGCGTGGACCGATCGAGGTGGCCCATGGCTGGGGCTCGGGCGCACGCCGGAGCTCGCGATCGTCTCGACCTGCCACCTCGTCATCGATGGCTACGGGCACGCGCGACTGACCGCGCGCATCGCGGAGCTCACGCACGCGCCGATGAACCGCCACGCGCCGACGGACGGCCACGTCGCGACCAGCGGCCACGCCGCAAGCGACGCCCACGCGCCGACGGACGGCCACGTCGCGACCAGCGGCCACGCCGCACGCGACGCCCACGCGCCGACGGACGGCCACGTCGCGACCAGCGGCCACCAGCCGAGCGCCCTGCGGCCGGTCGGCCACGCCGCGAGCATCGTCCACGCGCCGACCCACGCACCGATGAACCGCCACGCGCCGACGGACGGCCACGTCGCGACCAGCGGCCACGCCGCAAGCGACGCCCACGCGCCGACGGACGCTCACGCGCCGACGAACGTCGTGCCGCTGCTCGGCCCTGTCGAAGGCGCGGTGCCACTCGCCGTGATCTGGCGCGAATTGCCGCAGCCGACGCCGCGCGTGCTGCCGCTCGCGTACGAGCTCGGATGCATCTTGCACCGCCGCGTCGGTCGGCCCGATGCGAGGTTCTCGCCGACGATCCAGATCCCCGTCGCGCGCGGTGCGAAGGATGATCCACTGCGGCTGCGCCGGCGCGTCGTGTCGGCCACGACGAGCGTGCGCTTCGATCGCGGCGTGCCCGAGCCGATCGCCGAGTTCGAGGCGCGCACGCGCGGTGTGATCTCGCGCGAGGCCGCCGACGCCGGACTGGCCTCGCGGCTGCTCGCCGCCGCGCGCGCCGTTCCGGTGCCGCTCGCGTGGAAGCGGAGGAGCATCGGCGCCAAGCGGCCGCGCTGGCTCGAGAGCTTCGCGGACGTGATCGGCGGCCGCGCCCTGCTCTCGCGCATCGCCGTCGACGCCCCGGTGCCCCCGCTGTGCGCGGTCTCGTCGCCATCGAAGCTCGCGACCGACGCCGATCCGCTCGGCGGCTGCGTGATCACGATCGTCGACGACGGCAGGCAGGGCGCCATCACGGTGTGCGGATCTGGCTTTGCCGGGACGCCCAGCGCCGTCGCGGAGTTCCTCGACGAGCTGCTATCCCAGCGGATCCATTCGGACTTGGATCGGGTCCGGCGGCGGGTCGGTTCCGTGACCTAATTTATTTACACCACCGCACACGGGCCGATTGCTAGTGTCCGCCGCGATGATGAGGACAATCGCGCTAGCGATCGTGGTGGTGGGTTCTGCCTGCGGGCCTTCGGGCCGCGGCGACGACATGCCGGCGACGCCGCACATCGAGATCTCGCCACCGGATCTCTCGGTGACGGTGATCGATGGCGCAGCCGTCACGCAGCCATACACGGCGACACTCGTCGATCCGGACGGCAGCACCAAGGACATCACGGCGAACGTTCACTTCACGCTCGCCGATCCGGTGTTCGGCAACTGGCAGGGCTCGACCCTGACGGTCAGCGGCACCGGCGCCGGTCCGACGCGCGTCCTCGCGAACGACGGCATGAACCAGGGCGAGACGTCGCTGACGGTCTACGTCAAGGGCACGCGCAGTGACGGCGCGGTACCGGCCGGTGCGAGCGGCATGTTCGATACCGCGGTCGAGACCGCTGGACGCGCGCCGCAGATCGCGTATCCCGCCGACAGCATCCTCGTGCCGCCCAACCTCGGCGAGTTCGAGGTCCACTGGCGTGACACGACGAACAACCTGTTCGAGATCTCGCTCCACAACTCGTACGTCGATCTCCGCATCTACAAGGCGACGAGCGGCAACTCGTTCACCGACTACACGCCGAACGAGTGGTTCACGCTCGCCTCGCCGCGCCAGAAGCTCGCACTGACGGTCGCCGGTCTCAACACGTCGAACCCGGCGCAGAAGGGCACGTCGACCGCGCAGACGGTCGAGGTCACGAACGAGATCGTGCAGGGCGGCATGTACTACTGGACGACGCAGCCGACCCAGGGCGTCTACCGCTACGACATGAGCACGCCGAGCATGCCGCCGTCGTCGTTCTTCATGCCGAACCAGCAACCGACGAGCTGCATCGGCTGCCACAGCCTGTCGAAGGACGGCACGAAGATGGCGCTGACGCTCGATAGCGGCGACGGCCGCGGCACGATCTACAACGTCGCCGACTACAGCGTGCTCGTCCCGTTCCAGTCGAACGCGCAGTACTGGAACTTCGCGACGTTCACGCCGGATGCATCGAAGCTCGTCACGCTCTATCACGGGCAGCTCGCGCTCCGCTCGACGAACGGCGGCGCCGTGATCTCGAACATTCCATCGAATGCGGGCGTCTCCGCGACGCATCCCGAGCTGTCACCGGATGGCACGCATCTCGCGAACGTCGAGACGACGCAGCCGTTCTATGACTTCCAGGTCAACGACGGCACGATCGTCACGCGCTCGTTCGACGACGCGACGAACACGTTCGGTCCGATCCAGACGCTCGTCGCGAACGCCTCGGGTGCATCGAACTACTACCCGTCGTGGTCGCCCGATGGCCAGTGGATCCTGTTCACGCGCACGAGCGGTAACTCGTACAACGACAGCTCCGCGCAGATCTGGGTCGTCAAGGCCGATGGCAGCAAGCCGCCGGTCCAGCTGACGATCGCGAACCAGGGTGCGGGCCTCACGAACTCGTGGGCGCGCTGGGCGCCGTTCCAGCAGAGCTACGGCGATCAGAACCAGCCGCTGTTCTACCTGACGTTCTCGACGGTGCGGCCGTTCGGCGTTCGCAGCGCCGGTGGCACGCAGATCTGGATGTCGCCGTTCTTCCCGGATCGCGCCGACGCCGGCATGGATCCGTCGGGTCCGGCATTCCGCATGCCGTTCCAGCGGCTCGACACGGCGAACCACATCGCGCAGTGGACGCAGGCGGTCGTGATCGGTCGCAAGCCCGACGGCAGCCCGCTGACGCAGGCCGAGGCGCACGCCGAGCTCCCGCCGAGCCGCCGCTAGCTGCCGAGCTGGAGCTCGTCGAAGTCGGGTCTGCGCGTCGCGCGCCAGTACGCGGCCGTGCGTCCCGACCAGTTGTTCGTGATCTTGCCGCCGGCGGTCTTGTACCAGCTCGAGCAGTCGGCGGCCCACGCCGTGCGCGCGAGCGCCTGCTGCAGCTCGTCGTTCGAGCGCGCCATCGCGTCGCGCTTGACGTCGATCCAGCGCGCACCGCGGCGCGCGAGCTCGTCGAGGCAGCGGACGACGTAGCGGACCTGGCACTCGATCATGAACAGGATCGAGTTGTGGCCGAGGTTCGTGTTCGGGCCGTAGAGCAGGAACAGGTTCGGGAAGCCGCTGACGAGCATGCCGCGGTGCGCCTCGGCGCCGTCGCGCCATGCATCGGTCAGCGACACGCCATCGTTGCCGACGATCTGCATCGGCGCCAGGAAGCTCGTCGTCTCGAACCCGGTCGCGAACACGAGCGCATCCGCACGGTGCAGCGTGCCATCGGTGGTGATGACACCCTCGGGGACGATCCGCTCGATCGCCGTCGTCACGAGCGCGCAGTTGTCGCGCTGGAGCGCCGGATACCAGTCGTCCGAGAACAAGACGCGCTTGCAACCGATCGGATCATCGGGCGTCAGCACCGCGCGGAGCTGCGGGTCCGCGACCTGCTTCTTCATGTGACGCATCGCCATCCACCAGGCGACCTTCGCCATCACGCTGCCCGCGTACACGTACGAGAACCGCGCCTCGTTGGACCAGTAGATGAGCCAGCGATAGAGGACCAGCAGCAGCGGCACGTGACGGAACATCCACTTCGTCACGGCGCTGTACGCGCGGTCCTTGCGCGGCATGACATAGGACGGCGTGCGCTGCATGACCGTCACGTGCTGCGCGTCCTTCACGAGCTCGGGCACGATCTGCACCGCGCTCGCACCGCTGCCGATCACGATGATGCGCTTGCCGGCCGATGCCCACCGCGGATCCCAGCGCGCCGAGTGAAAGGCCGGGCCGGCGAACGACTCGAGCCCCGGAAACGCAGGAATCCGCGGCCGGTTGAGCTGGCCGGTGCCGCTGACGAGGACATCGGCGGTCACATCGCCCGTGCTCGTCGACAGCTGCCACGCGCCGTTCTCGAACCGTGCGCCGTGGACCTCGGTTCCGAGCCGCAGATGCGACGCCAGACCGGCCTCCTCGACGCAGCGCTGGAAGTAGCGCTCGATCTCGGGCTGTCGCGAGAACCTGTACGTCCAGTCCGCGTTCGGCGCGAACGAGAACGAGTAGAGATGCGACGGCACGTCGCACGCCGCGCCGGGGTAGCGGTTGTCGTGCCAGGTGCCGCCGACCCCCGACGAGCGCTCGAGGATCACGAAGTCGTCATAGCCGGCGCGCTCGAGCTGCATGGCCATGGCGATGCCCGCTGCGCCGCCACCGACGATGGCAACCTTCGTCATTCGCCGGCCAGCTTAGAGGAGATGCGCGGCGCGGTGTACAACCAAGCATGCGCTCGCTCCTCACCGCGCTCGCTGCCACGGTCTTGCTCTCGCACGCGGCGTTTGCGGACCCCACGAAGCTCACCCTCGACCAGACCATCGCGAAGGCCCTCGCCAGTCCTCGCGCACGGATGGCGCAGGGCGATGCAGACACCGCCGCAGCTCGCCTCGGCGAGGCCGAATCGCTGAAGTACCCGCGCATCAAGGTGAGCGCGTTCGGGACCGCGAGCCCGAAGATCCACTGTCTCGATCCGGACTGCACGCACACCGATCCCCAGAACTTCGCGTTCCGCTACGACGGCGTGTACGCGGGCGGCCAGCTCGACATCACGCAGCCGCTGTACACGTTCGGCAAGGCGAGCCACGGCTTCGCCGCGGCGAAGGCCGGCGTCGACGCGCAGAAGCTCCTCGCCGACGAGGCAGCCGGCGACCTCGCCGTCGATGCCGCACGCGCTTACTGGGGCGTCAAGCTCGCGCGCGAGCTCGACTACATGCTCGACGATGGCATCGACGAGATCAGCAAGGCCGTGAAGCACATGGACGAGCAGACGGGCAAGGACGCCCCGACGCCACAGGACAAGCAGCGTCTCGCCGTGTTGCTCGCGGAGGCGAAGGTCCAGCGCGCCGACGCTCGCGCCGCCGAGCGCCAGGCCCTGGCAGGCCTGCGCGCCCTGACGGGCATCGCCGATGCCGACGTCGACGACGAGCCGCTCGCCGCCGTCGAGCACGCACTGCCCGGCGCCGCGACCGGATCGGGCCGACCGCAGGCGCGCGCGGCGAAGCAGGGCGCGTATGCCGCCGACGAGCTCGTCGAGTTTGCGGGCGCCGGTTACTTCCCCGATCTGTCCCTCGAGGGCACCGCGCAGATCGCGCGCGCACGGGGCGTCGACGATGCGCCGAGCGCCCTCTCCTTCGATCCGTACAACCGCAGCTACGCGCAGCTCGCACTCGTGCTGCGGTGGACGCTCGAGCCGTGGAGCGTGCACGCGAAGGTCGTCCGCGCCGAAGCTGACGCGCGCCGCGCGCACGCGCTCGACGATCTCGCCGCATCAGGTGCTCGCTACGACGCCGAGACCGCACTCGCGGAGGCGGAGAGTGCAAAGGACAAGCTCGACGCCGCGACCGAGGGCGAGAAGGCCGGTCACGCCTGGGTCGTCTCGATCCTGCAGGCGAGCGCGATCGGCGCCGTCGAGGCGAAGGACTTCGCCGACGCGTACATCGCCTGGTTCACGATGCGCACCCGCGTCGCCCAGGCCGCGTTCCAGTGGAACGTCGCCGTGGTGCGCCTCGGGCGCGCCGAGGGCAGCTACAGCGTGAAGCTCTAGATCTTCGCCTTGCGAGCCGAGAGCATCTCGATCAGGTCCATCTTCGTCAGGATGCCGAGCACCTGGCGGTTCTCGTCGACGACGATCGCGACCTCACCGCGCTCGAAGATCCGCGGCAGCTCGCCCGAGCTCGCATGCATCGACACGGTCGAGACCTTGCGCTCCATCACCTCGGCGCAGACGGTGTCGCGATCGACACGGCCCGTCATGAGCTGGTGCAGCAGATCGCTCTCGGTGAGGATGCCGGCGAGCTTGCCTCCATCGAGGACTGGCATCTGCGAGATGCCGTGCTCCTTGAACAGATCGGTCGCGCGGCTGACCTTGTCGTTGAGGTCGAGCGAGATGACCGTACGGCGGCCGACCGCACGCACGACATCGCCGACCGTGCCGACCTCCCAGTCCGCCTTGAAGAAGCCCTGCTGGCGCATCCAGCGATCGTCGGCGAACTTCGTCAGGTAGTTGCGGATCGAATCCGGCAGCAGCACGACCACGCGCTTGCCCGGGCCGAGCTCGCGCGAGACCTGCATCGCCGCCCACACCGCGGCGCCCGACGAGCCACCGATCAGGAGGCCCTCCTGGCGGATCAGCTGGCGCGCCGTGAGGAACGAGTCACGGTCGTTGCTCTTGATCCATTGATCGACGAGCCGGCGATCGAGGACATCGGGGATGAAGTCGTAGCCGATGCCCTCGACCTTGTACGTCTTGATCTCGCCGGGGCCCGCGAGGATCGAGCCCTCGGGATCGACGCCGACGATCCGGCAGCCGGGAACCTCGCGCTTGATCGCCTTCGCGACGCCGCTGATCGTGCCGCCCGTGCCTGCGGTCATCACGACCGCGTCGAGCTTGCCGCCGCACTGATCGATGATCTCGCGGCCGGTGCCCTGCTCGTGCGCGAGCGGGTTCGACGGATTGCTGTACTGGTCGAGGATGTGCGAGTTCGGAATGATCTCGCGCAGCCGCTTCGCGACGCCGATGTGGCTCTCGGGTGCGTCCCACGCAGCTTCCGTGGGCGTGCGAATGATCTCGGCGCCGAGCGCCTCGAGCACGACCTGCTTCTCCTGCGACATCTTCTCGGGCATCGTGATGATCACGCGGTAGCCGCGGACCGCCGCTGCCATCGCGAGGCCGATGCCGGTGTTGCCGCTGGTCGGTTCGATCAGCGTGTCGCCAGGCTTGACGCGACCCGACTTCTCCGCGTCGAGCAGCATGCGAACACCGATGCGGTCCTTCACGGAACCGCCGGGATTCATGAACTCGCACTTGCCGAGCAGCTCACCCGGCAGGTCTCTGCCGATGCGTGAGAGACGAACCATCGGTGTCATACCCGTGGCGTCGAGGATCGAGTCGAGGATTTCGGTGCGCCCTGTCATGCGGGCGGCAGTCTATGATGAATGCATGCTCCGTGTCGCCGCCGTGCTGGCCGCAGTGCTTCTCGCACTGGTCCACGTCGGCTGCTTCACCAAGCCCGGCGCGCCGCAGCTGACGGGGGATGGTGGTCCGAGCGACGCCAACGGCAGCGGTAGCGATGGCATGGCGACCGATGACGCCATGAGCCACGGTAGCGACGCGGGCTCACCGAGCTGCACGCTCAATGTCCTCGCGGACTTCACGAGCACGATGACGATGATGGGCTGCCCTACCGGGCTCGGGTACGTCTTCACCGGGACGGGCGCGATGACCTACTTCAATGGAACGTTGAACGTGGCCTTGCCCGGCGACAACACCTCGACCGCCGGTTGCACGACACCGGGCGCGGTCGACGTCACGGGCGGCGTGGCGGTGCAGATCATCAACCTCCCTTCCGTGAACCAGGCCTCGATGTGGCTCCAGGTCGGGTTTCAGAACGGATTCACGCCCGTGCGAGTGGAGCTCCTGCGGAGCTCGACCACCGTTGACGTCGTCATCACGTGCCCCGGCGGTTCGCCGATGACCACGACGCTCGGCTTCGCCCCGCCGTACTGGCTGCACGTCAAGGACGACGGGGCCGTGAATGCGACGATCGACGTGGGCGTGTCGGGAAGCGCGACGTCGGTTGGCTCGGTCCAGCAGTGCGTGCTCATCGGCTCGGCCGGCTCGGCCACGGTGCAGATCGCCGGGGGTGCGGGCTCGGGCAGCTCGGACACGGTGTCGTTCGACAACCTCGAGGTCTGCCCATGAAGACCCGGCTCGCCGCGATCCTTCTGTCGGCGCTGGTCGCGAGCCTTCATACCGCGTGCTTCAACAAGCCGGATGCACCGATGCTCTCCGGGGGCAGTGGTAGCGGCAGTGGCAGCGGCAGTGGCAGCGGTACCGACGTGGACGCTCCGCTCGCCGGGTGCGGAGCCAGCGACACGTTCGACACGGGCGCGTCGGCGTGTGGAACCTGGGGCACGCTGGTGGGCAATGGCATGTTACGAAAGAACGGCCACCTCGAAGCGCTGCCCTTCCTGGTGGCGGTCTCGACTGCGTCAACGAGCTGTGTCACGGCACAGCCGTTCAACTTCCAGAATGGCGCCTCGATCGAGATCGTGAACGGCATCGACACGCAGATGAGCGGGGACGCGTGGTTCGCGGTGTACTCGGGCGCCGGCAGCGACGCCGGCATCAAGGTGGACCTCAACACCACGACCGGAACGAAGGCGCTCCACGTGACCTGCGTCGGGAGCATGGCACTTCCCGTCGACCCTCCGTATGACGCGGCGGCTCATCGCTGGTGGCGGTTCACGGTCAGCGGCAGCAACGTCACGATCCTCAACGGTCCTGACGCGAGCTCGCTCACGACCTATGGGCTGT
>Ga0153915_10004808_pt1 | contig 12500 bp, 8 predicted proteins | sample Opewatmetagenome_2_FD_107003 | JGI IMG/M metagenome (GOLD analysis project Ga0153915, IMG submission 107003) | Freshwater wetland microbial communities from Ohio, USA - Open water 3 Core 3 Depth 3 metaG | ecosystem: Environmental > Aquatic > Freshwater > Wetlands | place: USA: Ohio, Lake Erie... | reverse complement strand
CGCCTTCATCGAACAAGAACTGGCCAAAACCCGCAAACCCACCTCCGTCCGCGAGCTCACCGAGAGGTTGGCCTTCCGCAAAACGGCCAGCCAGCGGACCCAGGAAGTGAAAATTTATGACCCGAGCTGCGTCTATCAAGTTGGGGATTCGATCTACAAGGAGTACGACGAACACCTGACCGTGAGCAGCAAGACCGTGGAGTCATTCAAGGGAGCCGTCGTCCTGAAGGTCATTCACAAGGTTTTTTACAAATCGTTCAACTGCGAGATGCTCGAGGTCGATTACACAGGCGGCGGGACGTTCCGGAAATACATCGACTACATGAAAAAATCCAAGACCCAGGTCTTGCTCCCATCGAACGTGGGCGGCGTCAACTGTGAGCCCCAGGTCATGGGAAAAGACAATGATCCCCGCCTGACCGAGCTGCCCATGACCGACAAAGACCTCAAGGCGCTCGAGAAAAACCTGAGGACGGCCCTGACGAAATCGCCGGCCTTTTTCAGCTGGAGCGATTATTGGCAGCTCGTGGTTAACCAACCCTCTATTCCAGAAGATAAAATCAAGGAGATGGAGGCTCACATCGGGGCGGCCAAGGAATCAGCGGCCACGGGTGACCTCGTCAAAAAGTTCCTGGGCCTCGAGGCATCCCACGACCTCTACGACATCCACTGCCTCTGGCTCAACCATATCCTCGAGACAAAATACAAGAAAGAGTTCCTCCAGGTATCGCCGCTCGAATGGGGAAAATGGCACCTTAAGAGCATTCTGAACGCCCTTCCCGAGAATCAGCCTTTGTCCTCAGAGCCCGCGTCCTTGCCGGAATTCGAGACGGCCGAGAAGATCGAAGTGACGCCGTTCCACGCTTTCCCTCTGAAGGTCTACCTGACCTGGAGAGAAATCCTCTCCGGGGGGGTCAAGATCCCCAAAAGCTTCAACAAAGAGCTCAGTCCTTCCCGGGAATACATCTTTACCGATGCCGATGAGAATAAAAACTACACCGTCTTCTACTATCCGCAGCCGGGCTACTTTCTCGGTCTGAAGGAGTTCTTCGCCGTAAACGGCATACCCCAGGGAACCAGCATGACCCTGGAACGCAAAGGGCCCATCCACTTCCACTTTTGGCTGAAAAAATCCAAGAAAAAAATCTCCGTGGCCAAGCTAGCCTATGACCCGGAAAAAGACCTGTTTGCCGATGCGGGAGAAACCGCGACATTGGCTCTTCCCAACAAAATCATCTATCTCGAACGGGATACCTTGTTGAAGATGATCGGCCTCTACCCTGAGAGGAACAATCTCAACCTCAGGGACCTCCTGATTCTTGTCTTCAAGAATTTCGGCCCTGCGTCCGCGGGCTACGCACTTCATTATCTGCGAGCCTATCATCTTGTCGACATCCTCAAGCGAACGTCTCAGGAAGATGTCGAATACACGCTGCTCAACTCCTTCGAATTCACGAAATCCGATAAGAAGAAGGGCATCTTCTATTTCCAAGAAGCGGCCGCGCTCAAGGAAGAAATCCTACCCGGAGCCGCTCCGGCCTTGACGGAAGAAATCCCGGAGGAGATGCCGGCCGAAGGAATCCCGCTCCGCGAGATCCAGGCCCAGGAAGCTCTGGAAGACATCGGCCTCGAACCCGGGATCGCCGAGGTTGAAGAAAAACCCAAGCCGGAAAAGCCGGCCGCCAAAAAAGAAAAAGTCTTTAAGAAGAAAAAAATAAGGGCCGAGGGCGAGAAAGCTCCGCGGGCCAGAAAAAGCGAGCGCCGCGCCATCGAGGAGAAGATCGAAGACGAAGAATCGGAAGAGGAAGCCCTGATTGCCGTCAAAGCTCAGGAAGAAGAGGAGCTCATGGAAGCCGGAGCCGCGGCGGAGGCGCCGGCTGAAGCCCCGCCTGCCGCTTCGCCCGGAGCAGCGGCCGAGGCCGCTGCCGAAGCCAAGAAAGAAGCCCCCAAAAAAGAAGAGGAGAAGAAACCCGAGGAAGCCGTCGGCGCGTTCGGCAGCCTCCTGGCGGAAAAATTAAAGGCCGCCCTGACGAAAAAGAGGCAGGCAGACCAGAAGAAATAGGCTCGGGGCAAGCGCTTCATTAAAGGAATTGGAGTCCTTCGTCAACCAGCCCTATCATCCTCGCTAAAAGGTTTGGGGTAAGATACTAAATTTATTAAATTCCGCAGGCGTCCCTAAATTTTCTTCAGCTCCGGTGGATCGGTCGCCCCGGTCGCATTGGTGGGGGTTCAAAGGGAGGAAATTCTCCTTGGTCGCAGGGCGAGCAAAGCGAGCCCAAGAAGGCGAGGCAGAGAGCGAAGGGAACGTTGGAGGGGGTCTTCCCTCCAAATAGGGCGCCACCTCATTTTAAATACTTAAGTTTATCCCTTATTTAATTCACTACGAAGATTCCTGAAGGTAATCGATATATTAATAGAATTTTTTATCAAACAGGACATCAGTTTTCCAGCGACAGTCGGACTTGCGATTTTTGAGATGTATACGATAACCTCTCCGTAGCAACTCCGAGAACTCCACAGCGGAAAATTCCGATTTTCGGGGATGAGACTCCAAGGCTGACAGGACGGCACAGGCCAGAGAGCAAACCCGGACATGCCTCCCTTTGCCAAACGCGGGGAGGATGTCAATGGTATTTCGGTCGGCTTTGAGGCCATTCAAGGCGGTGTTCCGGCTAAAAGCCGCCATGTCTCTTGGTCCGCTCCTGCTTGACTTTAATTATCGGTAGAGAATACAATTTTTTTGAGCAAGGAAGCCTGGTTCTGCGGCTCGCAGGGGGCAGACTTTGAGTCATCGAAAAAAGCAAAATCCCTCGCGGTCACGTCCGATCAGGAATACCTGCCCATTAAGATATATACCTATTATATGCGCCATGGATTTTAATTTGCGTATTTTCGGTCACAGTCATCCTAATCATTAAATTCGAACGGCTAGGTGAGTAAAATGCCTGAGCTATCTTGCCCTGAATTCGAGGATAAGTGATTGAGTATCCAGCTATAGAATTATCACGGAATTAAGGGGCCTGCGATGAACGAAAAAATTACAGCAGTGCTGGCCGCGATAGTCATGGGAATATTGGCGTTGAAAGCAATCGCGGTCACACAAACCAAAGCGCTGGCCGATCTCTACAAGACCGGGAAGATCAGGTTTGTGCCCGAGATCGCGATCACGGACGAAGCCATGGGCGGGAAGGACTTTTTCAATAATCCCGCGGACTTGGCCCTGGATGATCGAGGGAATCTTTTCGTTTGCGACAGCCGGGCGAACAACATCAAAGTCTTCGATGCGTCCGGGAAATATCTCAGGACGATTGGAAAAGCCGGGCAGGGACCGGGGGATTTCAATTATCCGATCGAAATCGAGTTTGGAGCTGGCCGGTTCTTTATCCGTGAGCTGATGAACGGGCGAGTTTCGATTCTCAATCGAGAGGGAGTTTTCCTGAAATCCATTTTAATTCAAGAGCTCGGCACAATCTGGTGGAATATCGTGGCTCTTCCGGACGGTCGTTTCGTCGTGGAGAAAGAAAGGACAAATATCCAAAACCCAGGGCAGCCTCAAGAGTGCCGGATTGAGCTGTATTCTTCCGAGTTCGAATTCGCCAAGCCCGTCTATGCTCAGAAGATCTGGCGAAACAAATACATCACCGAGCCGAGAAGCACGAATGTTCCCATTCCGTTTTCTCCTCTGGTTTATTGGAATACGACGTCGGATGGAAAGATCGTCATCGGGTATTCGGAAAAATACGAAATCGAAATCCACGATCCGGACCGGGGGAAGATCGGATCTTTCGCCCATGCCTTTCGGCCGGTCGAGGTGACGTCCGCGGATAAAGAACAATATTTCAAAGGGATGGGGACGACTTATAGCTTGTCTTCCGGCGCGAGCACTTTCCAGCGCGGTGCGCCCGATTATATCGTCAAGCTCACGAAGTTCCCGAAATTCAAGCCGCCATATAACGCCATCCGGATCGACCCCGAGGACAATATTTGGGTTCGCCTGTATGGTGCCACTCTAGGGATCGGCTCTTCGTTCGATGCTTTCAAGCCGGACGGAACATTCATCGGCACGGTCAAGCTTACGGGAGATTCGCTGTTTCCGTATCGTCTCGTTCGTCAAAAAGCATGGTTTTGGGGAATCACAGTGGACAAAGACGGGGAATACACGATCGCGAAGATGAAGATCGAGGCGGCTAAATGAAGAAGGCTTTCCGGGCCCTGCGATTTTTCTTCCTCTCCCCGGTTTTCGCAACGGCCCTCGTGTCCATGCACTGCGCTCCAAAGTCCGATGCGCCCGAAAGGCGCATCGAAAACAGCGTCGAAGTCGTGATTAACGGAAGTCTCCCGTATCAAGTCCAAGGGAAGACGTTGACCGTGACTGTCCGGGAGCAATTAAGAATCGATCTGGAGGACCCGAAATTCGCGGAGATGGGTCTCTCAGACGTGGCCAAGGCGGATTTGGACTCTCAAGGGCGCGTGATCCTCTTCCGGCAGTTCGCGGGCGAAGGGCCGCTCGTTTTCGTTTTCGATGGAAGCGGGAATTTTCAAAGGTCGTTCGGCCGGCGCGGCCAAGGGCCCGGCGAGATCGTATACCCATTTTCCCTGGGGGTGACCGGTCCGGACGAGATTGCCATTCTCGAATCGAATACGAAGATCCTCTTCTTCGATCCCAATGGGGCATTACTCAGGACGACCGAGATCGCCAGTCCTGTTCCGATGATCGGCCGGGCGCGTTTATCGCTGCTGGGGAATGGGAACTATCTCATCCAGTATCCCCGGCTGGGAGAAGGCGGCCAGGTTCAGGAAATCGCAGTCGGTGTATTCGATGATCGATTCCGCAAGATCAAAGACCTCGTGACCTTCAAACTGCCAGAATCGCTCGAGAAGATCTCCGATCCGTTTGTCCCGGTCCCTGTCTTTTGCCATTCGCCGGAGGCGATTTTCCTGGGTAATGAGAAAAACGGCCAGGACATCTCCGTTTTCGACTTAACCGGAAACCTAAAACGGATCATCAGGAAGCAGTATCCCCCGGTGGCCATTCCCGTCTCCTTCCGCGACGATCTCCTCAAGCGCATGCCGGAGAATCACCCGCTCCGGGCAAACCTCAAGCTGCCTGCGAGTTTCCCGGCGTTTCAGTTTCTCTTCTCCGATGATCAGGGACGTCTTTACGTGGCAACCTGTGAAAAAGATGCGGCTTCGGGGCAGAATCTCTGCGATATTTTCGCCCCCGACGGAACGTACATTCAAAGGGCGCCCCTGGGCTATTTTGATATCCTGAAATGGATGTTCGAAGGGCAACCGGGGGACATGGTCATCCGGAACGGCCGCGTTCTGTTCGTCCGGGATAAGGAAAGCGGATACCGGGAGGTCATCGTCTCTTGGATTCTTTGGCGCTGAAAAGAAGAGGAGAAGAAACCCGAGGAAGCCGTCGGCGCGTTCGGCAGCCTCCTGGCGGAAAAATTAAAGGCCGCCCTGACGAAAAAGAGGCAGGCGGACCAGAAGAAATAGGCTCGGGGCAAGCGCTTCATAAGAAAGGAACCATGCCCGAACGGCTCCGGACGAGGCGATTCCTCGGGCGCCTGGTCCTCCTAGCGAATTTCACGTTCTCTTCATTTTTATTTTCCGGACAAACGCAAAACGCTTGGACCAAGCCGAAGGCCGATATCCGGATGGAATTCGGCATCGATTCCGCGGAAAGGAAATTTTATCGGCCCGAATTCAAGCTGTCCTGGCCCTTGGGATCGGGCTCAAACAGCCGATTCTTCATCGACCTCGATTATAATCAGAGGATCAACAGCCGCCTCCAGGGCACCATCGATTTTTGGCTCGCGATCGGGTTTGAAAAGACGCTGGCGGCTGGCTTCAGCATTGAGCCGAGCCTGAGTCATTTCTGCCGGCACCAGACGTCCACAGACAACCCCTATATCCTAAACCTCAATGAATTGGTGGGTCGCCTTTGGTGGACTGTGAAAAATGCCCGAATCGGATTCGGCGCCGGGACTTATCTGGGCGGCAGCCCGGGCTTCGACAGCCTGGCGATTTTCAACCTGAATCTTTCCCGTCTTCTGGCCGATGAAATTTCCTTGGCCAGCGAATGGAAATGGGTCAACTTCGAAGAGATTCTCTATGAAGCCGGCCTGTTCGTCACCCTCTTCAAAGGCACCGACCTTTTTTTTCGGGCGGCCAAGCATTATCGGTTCCCCGCCACGTCCTATCTCGGCCTTCGCTTCCGGTCCGACGGAGCGCTGGAAAGCCTTCTGGATTATTTCAAAATCTCCGCCGGCGTCTATCCTTTTTATAGCGTTTACAAGCTCACCGTCCAGGGCGAAACGAGGATCGAATATTTCAAGGACGAACAACGGCGGTTTTTCCTAAACGTCGACTTCCAATCTCCCATCTTGAACGGCGACGGCTTTTTTGCCCAGTCGTGGCCGGACCGCATGCTCTATGCCCTAACCGCCGAATACGAAAGGAGGGCGACCGACGACCTGAGGGTAGCCTGGTATGCTCGCTATGTTGTCGATATGCCGGCAGATAAGGCCGAGGAATTCCAGGCCGGCCTGGCCAGCGGAATCGCCGTCCGAAACCTGCCCGATTTTGACAAGCTCGACGCCGCAGTAAGGTTCGAATTGGCGGCCGGCTATCATTTCAAGCGCGGCTATGACCTGGGGCTTAAGCTCGGCGTCAACACAACCCGTCCTCGGGCCCCGAATATCGGCTCGGAATTCCGCTGCCGGCTCGATCGCGAGCAGCAGGCGGTGGAGTGGGTCCTGTTTATGGATTTCGGCCGCGAGATTTCTCTGCGGCCGTTTATCGGACTGAAAAAAATAACCTTCGAAAATGGACCGTCCAATCACGAACCCTTCAAACGGCAGTTTATCGCCGGGATTGCTTTCGCTAGGTGGTTTTAAGCCCGAGGAGCCCGGGATCAGAACTTCCCTTTCAACACGTCAATCTCTTTTCGCGATGATTTCGCGAACAGCCCCCACTCGGCGCGTTACCCCCAACCGATCGAGCAGCTCGAGAATCGGAATGGCGTATTTGCGGCTGAGCCCCGTCATGGCTTTGAATTCGGCAATAGTCATTTCCTTCCTGCCCAGTCCTCGAACCTGCCCGATGATATCATCCAACCAACGGGAATGGACGAAAAACCCTTCCGCTCCTTGAACGATCTTTTTCCGTTCGATGAGGATTTCAAGCAGCCTCTCCAGAGCCCGGGGCGTAAGGTGGAGTTCATCCTGGACGGCCTTTAAAGGAAGAGAATGAAATTTGCCTTGAACGCTCATCTCTTCAAGCGACTTGAGAAGACTCTCTTCCCGCGGCGAGAGGACCTTCTGGAAGCCCGCCAGCGCGTAAGCCTTCCCCTCTTGTCTGACCCGGCCCGCGTTGACCAGGGTTTTCATGGCCAAGTCGAGGATTTTTTTGGGGACCTCGAACCTCGTCCGGATTTTGTCCAAGGAGAGGCCTTTCTCGTCCGGATGTTTCTTATGATACTGGGACAGATAGGCCCCCAGCTTCCGGCAGAGATAATCCAAGCTGTCTCGAGCGACCAGAAACAAGGGCGAAAAGGAAAGAATCCTGATCATCCCTTCCTCTTCCAGATGCTGGCTGAGCGCCTGCAGCTCGGCGAGGTCGAAAGGAAAATGAAACCGAGCTTCGTTCTGTCTCAATCCCATGAGCCTTTTTTTGCGGACCAGGGCCAACAATCTTTCTGAATCCGTCACAGGTCGTTTTTTCATAACTCCCTAAATGATCCCAGACCGGCCCGATTTCTCTATCGACCCAAAATAAAAGTCATCCTCCTGAGGACGGGATCTATAGCCACCAATATGACCCGAAGAGCCTGGCCCAGCTCAAACGTCTGCCCGGTTCTTTTGCCGGAAAGCACGCCCCGGGATTTTTTCCAATAATAATCCCCGCCCAGGTCGGCATAGGCCAGCAGACCCTGGACAAAATAATCATCGAGCTCAACGATGAGGCCGGCCTTGCCGATGTCGACAACGATTCCCGTGAACTCTTCCCCCAGCTTCCCTTTGAGAAACCGGTAGATCCGCCACTCAATAAGGTCTTTTTCCGCATCATCGGCTTTTCGTTCCTGCTCGGAGGAATGGAGGGCCGTCCCGGCAAGTGAAGGACCCTTCAAAGATTTCCCCCGGAAGGCTTCTTTCAAAATGCGGTGGACTACCAAGTCCGGATAGCGCCGGATCGGCGAGGTGAAATGGGTGTACTCTTCCTTGGCCAGGCCGTAATGTCCTTGATTCTCCTCGGAATATAGAGCCAGCCGGAGCGCCCTGAGGACTTGGACATTGACGAATTTTTCTTCCGGCTTTCCTTCGGCCTCGGCGATCGCGCGCTGGAGGTCTTTGGATTCGATCTTTTCCGGCTTGGGCAGGAGGATGTTGAAATGGGCGAGGGTCTCCTTGAGTTTTTCCAAGTCCGAAACAGCGGGCCTGGGATGAACCCTGTAGAGGGAAGGAAAGCTCCTCCGGTTCAGGAATGAGGCCACGGCGACGTTGGCCGCCACCATGAATTCTTCGATGACTTTGTGGGCTTCGTTTTGGGCGAACGTAGCGATCGAATGGAGCCGGCCTTCTTTGTATATGAGCTCCGGCTCGAGGAGGTCAAAATCAAGGCTTCCCTCCGCGACCCTGATTTTCCTCAGTCGGCCGGCGAGTTCCCGCATCAGAAGCAGGTCGGGAACGACATGGCCAACCTTTGCCGTTTCGGCCCGGTCGCCCTCGAAAACCTTAAAGACGGTCGTGTACGTCAGCCGCTCTGCCGTCCGGATTATCGAAGGACGGAATTCGGCGTTTTTGATCCGGCCGGACTTCTCGATCTCAAGCAGGACGGAAAACGTCAGCCGGTCTTGGCGGGGCCTCAGGCTGCAGACATCGTTGGACAGCTTTTCGGGAAGCATGGGGAGTGTCACATCGGGGAGGTAAACGCTCGTCCCCCGCGCGAAGGCCTCTCGATCGAGCGCCCCCCCGGCCTCGACATAATGGGAGACATCGGCGATGTGAACGCCTAGCAGGAAATTTCCGTTTTCGAGCTTCCGGATGCTCACGGCATCGTCAAAGTCCTGGGCGTTTTCGCCGTCAATCGTAAACGTCGTCCAGCCGCGGCAATCCAGCCTTTGGCCGTTGTCCAGAGCGGCGCGCTTGACCGAAACCTCCTCGGCCTCGGCCAGCGTCTCCTTTGAAAATTCCACGGCCAGACCGTATTTCTGGATGATGACTTTCGTGTCGACGCCCGGATCATCGGGCATGCCAAAGATTTCGACCAGGGCCAGGCTGCTTCTGTCCGCGGCGACGAGCGTACCCGGCCCGGGGAAAAAGCGTCCCCGGGATGCAAGCGGAATCTCTGCCGAAAAGGGCGTGTCAAAGGGGACAAGATAGGGTTGGCCGAAGCGCTCGCCATAAAGCCCGATGATCCTCTTTTTCTCCTTCTTAAGGATGCGAACCACTCTTCCCTCGGGCTTCCCTTTCTTGCCCTTTTCTTTGAACAGGACCTCGACGACATCTCCCTGGATCGCATTTTTGGCGAACCGGCCGGGAACGAAGATGTCTTCCCCCGACCGGCCCTCGGGCGTCACGAAACCAAATCCCCTGCCTGTCGTGACAAAGGTGCCGCGGATGAGGTCGGTCTGAACGGGAAGAAGGAAACGGTTTTTAACGAGCCGGATGAGGCCCTGACCTTCCAGTCTCTTGAGGCCGGCCTCGACTTTAGCCCTTTCTTTGCGCTGGACCTTGAGCTCTTTAAAAATGTTCTGGAGGTTCAGCCCCTGCCGTTTTCTCCGGAGCAGGTCAAGGATGCGTTCGTCGACGGATGATGACATTGTCAATAATAGAAAAGCGAGAGATGAGGGATCCTGAGCCTTTCCCGAAGGCGCCTGACAAGCTTGATGTCCCGGACGCGGGCCAGTTCGTCGCCCGCCAAGCGTCTTCCCTCGGCCAGGATTTCCTTTTTCACCTTGTCCATATCGTCCTGGTCGGCCATGGCCAGCAGCCGCCCATCGACCTTTTCGTCGAGGTCCTCCAGCTCCTCGTCCGCAAAATCCGGCCCGGCCAGCTTTTCGAGCGCCTCATGAAAAATAGCTTCTAAAAACAGGGCTTCGGACGGGAGGCGGGCCAGAAATTTCTTGATTTCCGCTTGAAGGCGGCGGCGTTTATCCTGCCGCGATGTCACCGTTCTTCCGCCCCCGACCTTCCGGTCCCGGTATTGCTCGAAGGCTTTCGAAACCTGGCGGTCGCAGAATGAAAGCGAAAGGATTTTGTCCGCCTTGGGCTGCCTCAGACGATGATTTTCAAAGGCCTTATCGATCCCTTCTAAAACGACCGGAAGCGGACATCCCGCCTCCTCCCAGGCAGAGATCAAAGCCAGGTCCTTGGCCGAAAGAAAAAGCGGGGCGCCCCGCCAGGCCAGGAAATGGCGCGCGATTTTCTGAAAGTAAAGGCTCTGCTCCTGGTCGTCGGGATTCATGGATCAAGGTCTGTTGCGCTCGTAGAGGATTCTCAAGCCTTCCAGGACCAAGTGAGGTTCATAGACCTGGATGGATTTGACTTCGGGGCTAATCTGGTCGCCGAAACCGCCGGTGGCGATGACTTGGGCGTCCTCGCCCAACTCCTTCTTGATTTCTCCGATAATATTCGAGACCAGCCCGACATAGCCGAAATAGAGGCCGGACTGCATGCTGGTGACGGTCGTCTTGCCGATCGCCTTGGCCGGTTTGCGGACTTCGACGCGCGGCAGCTTGGCCGTTTTCAAGGAGAGGGCCTCGGCCGAGATCTGGATCCCGGGGGCGATCGCCCCGCCGAGATATTCGCCTTTGGCCGAGACGGCGTCAAATGTCGTGGCCGTGCCGAAATCCACGATGACGCATGGGCCCCCGACCTTCTCGTAGGCTGCCACCGCGGCGACGACGCGATCGGCGCCGACCTCGAGAGGGGCCTCATAGAGGATGGGCATGCCCGTCCGCAGCCCGGGCCCGACGACCATAGCTTTGCGATGAAAAAAACCATGGCTCAGCGTCTGGAAAATCGGCGTCAGCGGCGGGACGACGCTCGAGATGATGACCTCGCTCACGGCTGAGGGCTCCAGCCCGGCGAACTTCAGCAGGTTGAGGAGAATGATGCCGTACTCATCGCATGTCTTATCCTTATCCGACCGGATCTTCCAGGTTTTGACCAGATGACGGCCCTCGAAGACCCCGACGGCAACCGTCGTGTTCCCGATGTCCAGAGCTAGCAACATGGAGCGCTCCTTCCCTTCATAACATTCTTGTGATCTCGGCCGAACGGAGAGTTCGACGGCCGACCTGGTCTTCAAACACCAGGCTTCCGTCCGAGTCAAGCCCTTGATAAACCCCGGAAAAAAGATGGCCGTTGATCAGCGCCTGAATCCTCTCTCCTTTTTGGATGGCCGAGTGAGCTTCGAAGGAACGAACGATCATCTCCGTCTCCCCTCGACAAAATACATCATACCAGTTTATCAGGCTTTCTAGAAGAGTTTCTAAAAGAACCTCGGGATCGCCGGTTTTTTTCAGGGCGATCCTCACGGATGTGGCCAGGGGCCGGATGTCCGGGGGGAAATCGCGTTCCTCATGATCGAGGTTGAGGCCGATGCCGATAATCGTAAAATCCGGCTGGTCGCCCAGGAAGGCGCTTTGGCAAAGGATGCCGCCCAGCTTCTTTTTCTCCCACAGCAGGTCGTTGGGCCAGCCCAGCTGAATCCTCAACCCGTGGACTCTTTCTATCGCGTCCCGGGCGGCAAGGCCGGAAACGAGCGGGAGAAGCGCGAGCTCGACGGAACGGGGGCGAAGAAGGACGGAAACATAAAGTCCCTTGCCCCGGGCCGAAAACCAGCCACGGCCTTTGGTGCCGCGGCCGGCCGTTTGCTCCGCGGCAACGACGACCGTCCATTCGGGAGCCCCTTCCCCGGCCAACCCCATGGCCAGGTCATTGGTCGAACGGCAGCGGTCGACACGATGAATTATGGGTTTGGACATCATCGGCCGGAGCCTATTTCTTCTCGACGGCCTTGAGCTCCTCAACGAGCATCTTTTTGAACTCCGAAGAGACAATCTCCCGCGTCCAGTGTTCCAGCTCGTCCGTGCTCTTCCGGATTTCCTTTTTAACGACCTCGTGAATTTTCTTTTCCAGCTCGTCTGCCCACTGAGGAGTCATCGCGGGGACGTCCTCAGGGGGGTGCTCCGGCAGGCCGGCATCTTCAAGGAGAGGATCCTCCGGGAACGACGGAATCTCCTTTTTCTTATCCAGGGCTTCCCTGACGACTCTGGATAGGCTGTCTGAATCAAAAGGCTTCTGGATGAGGCCGTCGTATTCGACGGGCGAAATTTTTCTCAAATCGAGCGTCTCGAAGGCCCCCCGGATCAAGATCAGGGCGCATTGGTTGTAGGCTTCCTGGGTTCTAAGATAGAGGCCGACATCATAGCCGTCCATCGAGGGAAGCTGAAGGCTCAATAAAAGCGCATCGGGATTGATATCGGG